>Ga0256406_1001014_pt1 | contig 47038 bp, 39 predicted proteins | sample RumenRJG_03DNA_FD_185986 | JGI IMG/M metagenome (GOLD analysis project Ga0256406, IMG submission 185986) | Bovine rumen microbial communities from Lethbridge, Alberta, Canada - RJG_03 | ecosystem: Host-associated > Mammals > Digestive system > Stomach > Rumen | place: Canada: Alberta | collected... | reverse complement strand
CATCGTGGGGTAAGGGGATGGTGGCTACATATTGATGTTGTGCTGTTGCTTTTTACTGAAAGCTGCTACTAACGACTCATAAATCTACCCTTAATCGTGTATTGGATGATAGTTGCGGATTTGAGGTATATATTCCCTTCTTCACCGGTTTGCCTTGCAGATGTTGTCCGTCGATGGTGTACCACTTTCCGTCCATCGTCTGTCGTTCATCTTGGTCGATGGTAGAAATAGCCGTGGCTGATGTGTCGATAAAGATGTTTACGTCCTGTCCCTCGGTGGGCATGGTGAGCAGATAGAACATGTCGGTGCGTCCATAATATTCCTCATCGAGCGGTGTCAGTGTGCCGGCGCTTACGCTGATGGTGCCTTCGGGTGCCCCGTCAAGGCGGTCGATAAGCAGTTTTGTAGTCTCACCTGCACCTGCATAATAGTTACCATCGTAGGCGATACCCACAAAAGCACCGGTTTCCTCGTCGATGGGCCACGGCTGGGCGAAAAGGTTTTCCTCGTCTGCCGAAACAATCCATCCTTTCATCGCCTGTCCCATCACGTCGCTGCCCCTGATGCCGCCTGTGGTGCAATTGCCGGCGTAGTAGTTGTTGCGCAGGGTGTAGTCGTTCTCGATGGTTGGGGCACCCAGAATGCCGCCAGCGTTTCCATTTGCAGTGACACCGCCCAAGTTCAGATTGTCGCTTATGGTACTGGAAACTGCTGTTCCCGCAATGCCACCCACATTTAAATGTCCTGCCACGTTGCCCTCATTGATGCATCCGAAAATGGAAACATTTTGTGCAGATCCTGCTATACCGCCACACCTGGAATATGAAGCCGTGATGTTTCCATAATTAAAGCATTCATTGATTGCCTTATTACCGGCATCTTCGATACTGCCCACAATGCCGCCAATTCGTTGACTCCCCGACACGGTAGCTTCATTGGTGCAGTATTCGATGGTTCCACTAACAAACAGACCGACGATGCCTCCAATGCTCGTATTACCATTAATGATGTTTACATCCTTTGTTACCTTGCAGTTTTCAATTGTTCCGCCATTACACCGGGCTACGATGCCGCCAATGTTGTTGTTATTGTTGCAGTTGATGGTGCTGTTGTCAATAATCAGATAGCGCACGGTGCCATTCGTTCCTAAATGAGCGAACAGCGATTCGTTGTTGGAACAGGTGTAGTTGATATTGCTGACGGTGTAGTAACAGCCGTCAAAAGTGCCACAGAAAGGTCTGTCGTAATCACCTATGGGCTTCATCGTCTTTCCTGTATAGTCGAGGTTGTTGCCAAGGCGGAAGTATATGCCGTTCATATCGACGCCGTTGATTACGCAGACAGCTAATTTCTCCATTTCTTCCACTGTGCGGATGATGTAGGGGGCGGTTTCTGTACCACTGCCTTCGTCGAACGAGGGGTTAGTGATATTGAACACGGTGGTAGCCTGTCCACCATAGTTGCCCATACCTATAACAGTGATGTCGTGGCTGCCGAAGCTGACGAAGCCGCCTTCGGGCGACAGGCGATAGTCGGTGCCCTGCTGCAGCGTGACGGGCGAGCCGCTCTTATTGTCGATGACAGTGACAACAGGTGTCAGCGTGCTGCCGGTCCACTCTTGCGATGGCGTGGTGATGGTTATCCATGGTTCATACCCTATGTCGCGCACGGCTTGGCTGGCAGTGATGTGCACGTTGGTCACGAGCGAGGGCAAGGTGGCAGTATAGCCGTTGGCGGTCTTAGTTATAGAATTGCCATTGGCAAGGAAAGAATCAACGATATAGCCTGTAGGTGAAGTTCCGCTGTAGGAAAGCGAAAGGTTGATGGTGCTGCCACACTGATAATAGTTCTTTCCGTTGAAGTTGAAGATGGGTGTAGTGCCGAATCTGCCGTTGATGTTGTCGGCAAAGGTGACGGAGGTAATGTGCTTGGCAGAAGTATGTTCATCGGTACCATCCGTGCCATCTGTACCAACAGCGCCTTTGGTGCAGTTGCCGCCGATGTAGCATGCCTTACTCTGTTTATCAGGATCAACGCTGGTATTGCCTTTCACCACATATACATAGTGTGTCCAGGAGTGTCCTGTGATGGCACCAACCCAGTCATTGCCACTCACAGTTCCAAGGAAGGTACAACCGTAGATATCGCTGCTGCCTTGTGTTGAACCTACGATGCCGCCGACATAGGTTGTGCCGGTGACACGCACGTCCTCTGCCACCTTACAGTCACGCACGCCATGACCGGTTTCAGTATAATTGCCATTCATAAATCCTGCGATAGCTCCTACGTTTGCTCCACCTTGAATGACGCAATCGACCATGGTGAGATTCTTTATGGTGGCAATGGCTCCGATGATATTGAACAAGCCATGATAGTTGGTTGAATAGGTTGACCTCATGCCCCTGATGGTGTGTCCGTTGCCGTCGAAACAACCTTCAAACATGTTGAAACCCGACGGGGCATTGTTGTTTTTCTCTCCTATTCCTTTAAAAGAAGCACCCGCGAAGTCGATGTCGGCATCCATGCGGAAATACTTGAATATATAACTCGTTCCATTGTTCACTGCCGATGCCAGTTGGTTCATGTGCTCCACGGTAGTGATAATGTAAGGGTCGGTCTCTGTGCCGGATCCGCCGCCGAATGATTGTGCCCGCAGTGTGCCAGGCACGGCGAGGAGTAAAAGGAATAACCACCTCGCAAGGGTTTGTGTTCGATTGTTCATCATACGTCTAAAAAACTAAGTTTCCGCAAAGTTACGAAAAATCGAGCGCAGAACGAAATAAATTCGTTTATTTCTTATGCCGAGATGTAGTAACTTCGTGAAGTCTCTTCTCACAAAGTTACGAAAAATTGAGCGCAGAACGAAATAAATTCGTTTATTTCTTATGCCGAGATGTAGTAACTTCGTGAAGATTCTTCTCACAAAGTTACGAAAAAGTGTCGAAAGTAAGAAACGTAAAGCAACATAAATAAAGCAAAATTTTCTTCAAATATTCCGATGTAATCAAGAAAAATAGTAACTTTGCGTCGTTTTAATCATTTTTGTTTATAAAGACAAGCGAAGAATATGGAAAAAGTAAGTTATGCCTTAGGACTTGGCATCGGACGCCAGTTGGTACAAATGGGAGCAACCGACCTTAACGTGGACGAGTTTGCTGCTGCCATCAAGGACATCATCGCAGGCAACGACCTGAAAGTGTCTCACAAAGATGCACAGACCATCGTGGAAGACTATTTCAAAAAGAAAGAAGAAAAACTGAACGAAGAGCGTCAAGCCAAAGGACAGGTTGCCAAGGAAGAAGGCAAGAAATATCTGGAAGAGAACGCCAAGAAAGACGGAGTCGTGACTCGTGACAGCGGTTTGCAGTATATGGTGCTGCAGGAAGGAACGGGCAAGAGTCCGAAGGCTACCGACAAGGTGCGCTGCCACTACGAGGGCTTCCTGACCGACGGGACGGTGTTCGACAGCAGCGTGCAGCGCGGAGAACCGGCTGTGTTCGGGCTCGACCAGGTCATCACGGGATGGACCGAAGGACTGCAGCTGATGAAGGAAGGTGCGAAATATCGCTTCTTCATTCCCTACCGACTGGGTTATGGTGAGCATGGCGCAGGACAGATGATTCCGCCGTTTGCCACCCTCATCTTCGACGTAGAGTTGCTGGAAGTGCTCTAAGCTGTAATTGAACGAAAACCACAGCCATGCGAACCGGACTCATTTTCCTGGTAGCCCTCAGTATCGGAGCAATGGTCAGCGCCTGTCAGGGGACGACTGACACCAATCAGATGGCAACCGATGCCGACACGCTGAGCTATGCCGTCGGACAACTCAACGGCAGTCATCTGCGGGAACATCTGGCGGATTACGGCATCGAGGAGGAATATCTCAACGAAGTGCTCAAAGGAATCCAAGAGGGGAGCGAAGCCAGTGGTGATAAAGAACGGGTGGCTTACTACTTCGGTGTGCTGCAGGGGCTGGGCATCGTGGAGAATACCAACGAACGGGTGTTTCGCAACGACGACGGCAAGCAACTTTCGCCAACCATCTTTATGGATGGAATGTATGACGGCGTGAGCGGAAAGAACAAGCTGCCGACGGAGAACATGGCTCAGTTCGTGGAGCGGTGTGTCAGCAAGATGGAACTCGACTACAACCTGAAGAAGTTCGAGGACAACAAGAAACGGAACGAGCAGTTCATGGCAGAAAAGGCAAAAGCCGAGGATGTCGGGAAACTGCCTGGAGGAGTGCTTTATCAAGTGATTTATGGTGGCAGCGGCAACATGCCGGAAGACACTGCCATCGTGACCTACAATGAGGAGATACGCACGATAGACAACCAACAGGTAGCCACCACTTTCGGCGGCAATCCGCGCGTGAAGCGAGTGGAAGAGGTGCCGACAGCCATCCGCGAGGCAGTGCGCAGGATGAAGGCAGGTGCCACGTGGGAGGTCTATGTGCCATGGAAACTCGTAGAGCAAGGAAAAGAGAAAGAGAAGATAAAACCCTTCTCCGCCCTTATCTATAAAATACATGTCATTTCAATCAAAAAGAAGATAACTAACAATTAAACAAGTTAAAACCATGAAAAAAACAATGTTTGTGATCATGACAGCTGCAGTCGTTACGCTGATGGCTTCATGTGGAAAAGGCAACAATGCCAAGGTGGATTTGAAGAACAATTCTGACTCTGTGAGCTATGCCATGGGTGCTATGTCATCCATGCAGATGGGGCTGAACAAAGAGGTGTTGCAGATGCAGGCTGGTATCGACTCTGCTCATTTCGGACAGTTCGAAAAGGGCTTGCAGGAAGGTCTTAAAGTGAGCGAAGACAAGGCTAAGAAGGCTTACTTCCTCGGTCAGATGATTGGTATACAGATGGGTGAGCAGTATGACGGCACCGTGAAGCAGTTTGCCATGATGAAAGACCTGAAACTCTCGAAGACCACCTTCCTCAAGGGTGTTCTCTCTGCACTGAGCGGTACTCCTGCCATCGACATGGACAAGGCAAACAAACTGTTGACCGACGTGCAGGAGAAGATGCTTGCTGAGAACAAGAAAGCTAACCAGAAATTCCTCGAGGAGAATAAAAAGAAGTCGGGCGTGGTAACCACCGAAAGCGGCTTGCAGTACAAAATCGTCAAAGCTGGTAACGGTCCGAAGCCGACAGAGGACGATATAGTGAAAGTCAACTATGAAGGCAAAAACATCAACGGCGACGTGTTTGACAGCACATACGACCGCGAACAGCCTGCCGTTATGCCCCTCAACCGCAACATCGCCGGTTTCAAGGAGGCTCTCACCATGATGCCTGTCGGCTCAACATGGGAACTCTACATCCCTGCCGAACTGGCATACGGTGACAACGGTGCCGGAAGAGACATCCTGCCGGGTTCGACCTTGATCTTCAAAGTGGAACTGCTCAGCATCGAAAAGAAACCAGAGCCTGCTGCACCAAACACACCGGCTGCTGCTCCTAACGCACAGAAGAAATGAGAAAAATCATCCTTTTAGCACTCGTCTTCGTGGCGAGTGCTTCTTTTAATACCGTCACCGCTCAAAAGAACAAAGGCAGGAAGGCTGCGGCAAGCACTGTCCAGCCCGTGAAGATTGTCACTCCTGCCGATTCGTTGAGCTATGCCATGGGCATGGACGTGACCCGCGAACTGATGGGTTTCCTCAAGGGCAACTTCAATGTGGACAGCGTAAACATGCCGGACGTGATTCGCGGTTTTGAGGATGGAATCAAAGGCGATCCGAAAGATAATGCGTACAGCGCAGGCATTCAGATAGCAAACATCGTCATGAAGCGCATGTTGCCCGAAATGAGCAAAGAGTTTGAGGGCACCGACATGGCTTTGGACAAAGATGTGTTCACACGCGGTTTTGCCGATGCACTGAAAAAAGTGACCACGCATTTCACCCCGGAAGCCGCCGGCACCTATGCACGAAATGCTTCAAACGCTTTGCGCGAAAAGAAAGGACGCCAGGTGAGAGAGCAGGGTGAGCGCTTCTTGGCTGAAAATGCGCAGAAGGAGGGTGTCGTGACACTGCCGTCGGGACTGCAATACAAAGTCTTGAGGCAGGGAACGGGAGCCATAGCCAAGAATGGCGATGAGGTGGTCGTGAAATACGAAGGACATCTCATCGACGGAACAGAGTTTGACAGCTCCTATAAGCGTGACCCGCAGACCAGCACCTTCCGTCCCAACCAGGTCATCAAAGGCTGGACGGAAGCACTCACCATGATGCCCGAGGGCAGCAAGTGGGAACTCTACATCCCGCAAAACCTCGCATACGGCGAGCGCCAGGCAGGTAAGATTCCGCCATATTCTACCCTCATCTTCACGGTAGAACTGGAAAAGGTGAATGCGAAATAGCGCAAGAGTGGCTGCCAGGCTAAGTCCACGGAAGCCCCAAGCCAAGTGGACCACTCAATGTCGGCAATATAATCATGAGTAAAGGCGACAAGTGAAAACCCTCACTTGTCGCCTTTACTTATAACAGAACGTCTGATTCAAGGAATCGTTCACGTTCGGAAGACTTTAATCAAACTTGGTCCTCCGCTCAATCCATATTTATCCATTGTCTAATCGTCTTTGACGCTTTTACCAAGCGTAGCGACTAAAAGAATTATCCATTAGCGCAGCGTCTTTCCTCCCGTCAGGCGCTCCCCTCCCTTCGTAGGGGAGGGGCAGGGGTGGGGTTGGTTTGGGCTTCTTCACACCCTGCATAAACATACGGAAAAGGGCGTATAAATATACGGTTGAACTTTCGTTTTCCAAAAGTTCAACTTTTAGCTTGCAAAAGTTGAACTTTTAGGCGATGAAAGTTAAACTTTCAGGACGCAAAAGTTGAACTTTTGGAAACGCCATCTTAATGCGTTGAAATACAACTGTTTACAAATCGCCTATCCAAACGGCAGCCTGTGTATAAATATACAATCGTGGCGAGGGGATAGGCGAGTTGTTTTTTCTTGGTGACACCCTTGTGGGGGGTGGTGATGTGTCTGTTGTTCTCCCGATGGGGGGTCATGCGTTTTTCTGCCGTGTACCCATGCGTGCCTCAACGACGTTGACCACATAGTCGCCCAGTTTCTCGCATTCGGAGATGATGTCCATGTACATCGTGCCGATGCCGTAGGTGTATTTATGATCGTTCACGTCGCTGATGTTCTGGCTCTTGAGCTGGTTGCGGTAGTTGTTGATTTCGTTTTCGATGTTGAATGAGCGGTTGGCGTCGAGGTGTTCCTTGCGTCCGGCGAGGGCGATGTTCATCTGTGTGAGCGCCTCGTTGGTGAGCTCCATCATCTGGTGCATGTGTTCGTATTGGTCGGCGGTGAAATCCTCTTTCTCGCGGATGCGCCGGTTGATGCATCGTGCGATGTTGTAGCAGGCATCGCCGATACTCTCTATCTCTGATATCTCGCGGAGCATGGCGCGGATTTTCGCTTTCGTGTCGTCTGAAAGGTGGGCGTCGCTCACTTCGTCCAGGTATTTGGCTATCTCGATTTCCATATTGTCGGAGATGCCTTCGTACTTTTCGATGCGTGAATAGAGCTTGACGAAGCTGGTCTCGTCTTTCTCTTCCAGCAGGTCGCGCACCATGCCGAACATGCGTTGGATGCGTTCGGCAAAGAGGGTGATTTCCTTTTGTGCCTCGAGCACTGAGAGTTCGGGCGTTTTCATCAGACCGCCGCGTATGAAATGCAGGCGGAAGTCTTCCTCTTCCTCCGTCATCTTCGGGTTGATGATTTTGCATACGAGCCGCTCAATCTGCGGGATGAACCAGATGAGGATGAGGGTGTTGGCGATGTTGAAGCAGGTGTGGAAGGCTGCCAGGACGAACGACAGTTTGGCTGCATTCTCCATGAATCCCGGCATCTCTTTGGTCAGGGTCTCGTCGTATCCGACAAAGCCGCACACCATGTTGATGAATGGTTTGAAGATACACAATATCCAGACGATGCCGAACATGTTGAAGAACATGTGGGCAAAGGCTGCGCGCCGTGCCTGTGTGTTGGCTGTCATGGCTGCGATGTTCGACGTGACGGTCGTTCCGAGGTTCTCGCCCATCACCAGTGCGATGCCTTGATAGATGGGGAGCACGCCTGACGAACAGAGAATCATGGTGATTGCCATGACTGCTGCCGACGATTGTACCGCCATGGTCAGCACACCGCCGATGAAGAGGAACACGATGGTTGTCAGGAAACTGTCGGGGTCGAAGTTGGAGAAGAAGTCGAGCACAACCTGGTTCTCACCCAGGTGCATGTCGATGCCGGTCTGTCGGAGTGTTCCCAGTCCCAGGAACATAAAGGCGATACCAAAGAGGAAGTCGCCGATATAGCGTTTCTTCTTCGAATAGATTAAAAGGATGGCAATGAAGAATGCCGGATAGACCACGTCGGCAATGTTGAACGAGAAACCCAGACTCATGATCCATGCTGTCAGCGTGGTTCCGATGTTCGCTCCCATGATGACCGAAATGGCTTGAGCCAGCGTCAGAAGTCCTGCGTTCACAAACGAGACGGTCATCACGGTCGTCGCCGTTGAACTCTGTACAGCCGCAGTGACAAACGTGCCTGTCAGCACACCAGTGAAACGGTTGGTGGTCATGGCACCTAAAACATGGCGCAGTTGCGAACCAGCCATCTTCTGAAGACTCTCACTCATCGACTTCATACCATACATCAACAGAGCAAGCGAGCCTATCAGTTTGAAAACAACCAAAATCGACATAATTAATATTAAATTAAGAAGACAAAATTGTCCATACGAAAAAAATGTATTAACTTTACCGCCTCAAAACGATTAAATAATCAATGTTATGAATGCAGACCAGATTCAAATCCGATGCAAAAATAATAAAAAAACACGAAACTTTGCAAAAGGAGTCACACTTTCTGAAGTTTTTGATGCGTTTCAGCCACAACTCAATGGCTTGCTCATCAGTGCCAAGGTCAATAATAAGGTTGAAGGATTGGACTTCAGACTCTATCATCCCAAGGATGTGGAGTTTCTTGACATCACCTCTTCATCCGGACTTCGTGCCTATACGCGTACATTATTTATAGTTCTTTGCAAAGCGGTACATGACATCTATGCCGACGGCAGCGTCATGATTGATATTCCCGTTTCGAACGGTTACTATTGCGACCTGTCTATCGGGCATCCCGTAGAACAGGAAGATGCCGAAAAAATACGCCGCAGGATGCAGGAAATCATCGATGCAGCGATGCCTATCGAGCGGCATGAGTGCACGACGGAAGAAGCCATCAGCATCTTTGAAAAGAACGGCTCTGTCTCGAAAGTAAAGTTGCTCAAGAGCCTCGGAAGGTTATATACTACCTATTACCAGCTCGGCGATTATGCAGACTTTTATTACGGAACGCTCCTGCCCAATACCAGTATGCTGTATCTCTTCGGATTGGAAAAATACTATGACGGATTGCTGCTGCGCATACCGTCGGTAAAAAATCCGAATGAACTGGGAGAACTCATCCGGCAGGACAAGATGTTCGAGATATTCAAGGAGCATCACCACTGGCAGAGTCTTCTCGGACTGCAGACGGTAGGCGACTTCAACGAAGCTGTGCAAAAAGGATGGGCAACTACCGTCATCAATGTTTCCGAAGCGTTGCAGGAAAAGAAAATCGCTTCTATCGCAGAAGAGATTGCCAAGCGTAAGACGGTCAAGATGGCACTGATAGCCGGTCCTTCATCGAGCGGTAAGACAACGACATCCAAGAGATTGTCAATACAACTTGTGTGCAACGGCATCAAGCCCATAGCCATCTCACTCGACGACTATTTCCTCGACCGCGACAAAACGCCGAAAGACGAATCGGGCGACTACGACTTCGAACACCTGCATGCCTTGAACATCCCGCTGCTCAACGAACAGTTGACCGCTCTCTTCAATGGCGAGGAGGTGGAACTGCCGAAATACAACTTCCAGACGGGCAAAAGCGAAAAGAGCGGAAGAAGGTTGAGGCTCAATCCGCACGAAATCTTGGTGGTCGAAGGCATTCATGCACTGAATCCGGAGCTGACGGCTCAAATTCCCGAAGAGCAGAAATATCGCATCTATGCTTCCGCATTGACCACGATACTTCTGGATAAACACAACTATATCCCGACGACCGACAACCGTCTGCTGCGGCGAATCATCCGCGACCACAAATACCGCGGAGTGTCGGCGCAGGAGACTATACGCCGCTGGCCCAGTGTGAGGGCAGGAGAAAACAAGTGGATATTCCCCTTCCAGGAGAATGCCGACGCCATGTTCAATACGGCAATGATATACGAGTTGGCGGTGATTAAGCAGCAGGCGATTCCTATATTGGAACAGGTTCCGGAGAACTGCGACCAGTTTACCGAAGCTTTCCGCCTGCGCAAATTCCTCGAATACTTCTTGCCGGTGCCTAACCGCCAGTTGCCGCCAACCAGTTTGTTGCGCGAATTCCTCGGAGGGTCGTCGTTCAAGTATTGACCCGCTCGACCCTCTCGGCAGGGATAAGCCCTTATCAACAAGTCGGTGCAAGCTTCGAACAGAACAAACAGAGCTGGCTTTCTTAGTTCTGCGAGGTGTTGCCCGACTTGTTTTTTTCAAATCGGGGACAAATACATCAATCCGCCTCTGCAGAAAGACGGCTGATTATGTGGGGGTGATTGGCGTATAACCCTGCGCAAAGCGGCGGAAAAGGAAATAACGAAATGATGGGATGGTGGCGGAATTTGAAAGCAAAGTGACGGAAAAAACAGAAGATTTAGGGAAAAAGGTTCCCAAAAGCGGAGTTTCTCCAAAAAAAATTTGCCCGAATCAATATTATTTCAGAACTTTGCAACCCAATAACAGACATTAACCTAACAAAGTTCTTTAATTCATAAGATTATGGCAGAACAATTGGAAGTGAAGGAACTCGACCAAGTCGTAGTCCGCTTCTCAGGTGATTCCGGCGATGGTATGCAGCTCGCAGGAAACATTTTCTCTACGGTATCAGCAACTGTAGGTAATGGTATCTCAACCTTTCCCGACTATCCCGCCGACATCCGCGCCCCGCAAGGTTCGCTGACCGGTGTGTCGGGATTCCAGGTACACATCGGTTCAGGCAAGGTCTATACCCCCGGTGACCTTTGTGACGTGCTCGTGGCAATGAATGCGGCAGCGCTCAAGACGCAGTATCGCTATGCTAAACCACAGGCAACGATTATTATTGACACCGACAGCTTCGGTCCCAACGACCTGAAAAAGGCAGCATTCCAGACGGAAGACTATCTTGGCGAGATGGGTATTGACCCCGACCGCGTGGTGCAATGTCCGCTCACGACGATGGTGAAAGAGTGTCTTAAAGACACAGGCATGGACAATAAGGCGATGCTCAAATGCCGTAACATGTTTGCTGTGGGACTGGTTTGCTGGTTGTTTAACCGCGACCTCAGCCTCGTTGCCAATTTCCTGCGCGAGAAGTTCGCTAAGAAACCGGAAATCGCTGAGAACAATATCAAGGTTGTGCAAGCCGGATATGACTACGGTCAGAACACCCATGCCAGTGTTCCTGCCACTTATCGCATCGAATCAAAGCACAAAGAGACCGGACGATACATGGATATCACGGGCAATAAGGCTACAGCGTACGCCTTGATAGCTGCTGCCGAGAAGGCAGGCTTGCGCCTCTTCCTGGGTTCATATCCTATCACGCCGGCAACAGATATCCTGCATGAACTGTCCAAGCACAAGTCGTGCGGTGTCATCACCGTTCAGTGTGAGGATGAAATCTCGGGCTGTGCATCAGCCGTCGGAGCATCCTTCGCCGGTGCGCTTGCTGCCACCAGCACCTCAGGGCCAGGCATCTGTCTGAAGAGTGAGGCGATGAACCTCGCCGTTATCGATGAGTTGCCGTTGGTGGTAATTGACGTTCAGCGCGGTGGTCCTTCCACGGGACTGCCCACCAAGAGTGAACAGACCGACCTCCTTCAGGCAATTTACGGACGCAACGGCGAAAGCCCCATGCCCGTCATTGCGGCAACCAGTCCGACAGACTGTTTCGACGCTGCATACGAGGCAGCAAAGATTGCCCTTGAACACCTGACGCCGGTTATCCTGCTTACCGATGCTTTCATTGCAAACGGTTCGGCAGCATGGAAGTTGCCGACCATGGCAGAGCTGCCAGCCATCCGTCCGCACTATGTAACTCCGGAGATGAAGGGCAACTATACCCCGTATTTCCGTGACGAGGAGAGCAAGGTGCGCTACTGGGCTATCCCCGGACAGGAAGGCTATACGCACATCATCGGCGGACTGGAGAAGGACGGCAAGACAGGAGCTATCAGTACCGATCCCGAAAACCACGACCTCATGTGTCGTCTGCGTGCAGAGAAAGTGGCAAAAATCCCCGTTCCCGACCTTCAGGTGATGGGCGACGAGGATGCCGACCTGCTTATCGTCGGATTCGGTTCTACATACGGGCACCTCGTCAGCGCCATGCTTGAGTTGCAGCAGAAAGGCTACAAAGTGGCGCAGGCACAGTTCAAATATATCAACCCGCTGCCGAAGAACACGGCAGAAGTGCTCAAGCGATACAAGAAAGTGGTCGTGGCAGAGCAGAACCTCGGACAGCTCGCAATCTATCTGCGCGGACAAATTGACGGCTTCACGCCTTACCAGTATAACGAAGTGAAAGGACAGCCGTTCGTCGTGAGTGAATTAGTTACTGCATTTGAGGACATTTTAAAGAAGTAAACAGCCATGGAATATACATTTCAAGATTATAAGAAAGGACAACCACGTTGGTGTCCCGGTTGCGGTGACCATTTCTTCCTCGCATCACTGCACAAGGCAATGGCAGAAGTAGGGGTAGCACCCCACCAGATGGCAGTCATCTCAGGTATCGGATGTTCCAGCCGTCTGCCCTATTACGTAAACACCTACGCCATGCAGACGATTCATGGACGTGCGGCAGCCATCGCGACAGGTGTCAAGACTGCCAATCCCGAACTCTGTGTCTGGCAGGTGTCGGGCGACGGCGACGGACTGGCTATCGGTGGAAACCACTTCATCCATGCCATGCGTCGTAACATCGACCTGAACATCATCCTGCTCAACAACCGCATCTATGGTCTTACCAAAGGACAATATTCTCCGACCTCTCCGCGCGGTTTCGTCTCAAAGTCGAGCCCGTACGGAACCGTGGAAGACCCGTTCCGCCCGGCAGAACTCTGCTTCGGCGCGCGCGGCAAGTTCTTTGCACGCACCGTTGCAACCGATGCACCGGAGACCATCGCCGTGCTGAAGGCAGCCTATCAGCACAAAGGTGCTGCCGTTTGCGAGATTCTGCAGAACTGCGTCATCTTCAACGACCATTGTCACGATGCCGTTTACACGAAGGAAGGACGGCAGAAGAATGCCATCTACGTGCGTCATGGCGAAAAACTCGTGTTCGGTGAGAACAACGAATTCGGACTGGTGCAGGAAGGTTTCGGACTGAAAGTCGTGGAAATCGGCAAAGACGGATACACGCTGGACGACGTGCTCGTGCATGACGCACATTGTGAGGACGACACTTTGCAGCTCAAACTTGCCATGATGTCCAACGAAGACGGCTTCCCCATCGCACTGGGCGTTATCCGTGACGTGGCGGCACCGACCTACAACGATGCTGTCTATGCACAGATTGAGGAGGTGAAGCAGCAGAAGAAATACCATAATTTCGAAGAACTGCTTGCCACCAACGACACTTGGGAGGTGAAATAACAGCCTTCAAGAGGCGTTTGAATAGCGACAAGTAAATAAAAATAGAATCGGAAAAGCATGGTTTCCAGGCAAGGGAACCATGCTTTTTTTGTGTTCCTGACGGCAATGGCAGCCGGGAGAGTCCATGTCGGTCATCCGAACGCTGTCAGACGTTTCAGTACCGACGTTCCGCTCTCCGATGATATCTTTCGTCCTGCTTCCGTCATCCCACTCGTTGAACCGCTTGCCGCTTTTGTATATTTATGCAAGGGTGGAACGATTGGAGGGTGTTTTGTAAACTATTGGTTTTCAGTATGTTAAGTATGGCTTTCCAAAAGTTCAACTTTTAGCTTGCAAAAGTTGAACTTTTAGGCGGTGAAAGTTGAACTTTTAGAGTGCAAAAGTTGAACTTTTGGAAAGCGAAAGTTCAACCGTATATTTATACGCCCTTTTCGGTATGTTTATGCAAGTTGTGTGTTGGTGGTCAATTTCATCGGATTCGGGTTAAGAAACAATGGCTTTTTGTAAATTTTTTGTTTACAGACAATCCGTAAAAATGCACGATATTATTTGTTGTTTCGGATAAATATGTTTATCTTTGCTGCATCAACAATCTTCTTGGCGTGTCAGCGGCAAGAAAGAAAATAACTTAGGTATGGGGTTTGTGAAGAAATTCGTTTTACTTTTTGTCTGTTGCTGGTTGTCTTCGCTATGCGCGAGGGGCGAGCAATTTGTGTTGACTCCGCAGTGGACTGCGCAGGCGCAGTTTGCCGGATATTATGTGGCGGTGGCGAAAGGTTTCTACAAGCGGGCTGGTCTGGATGTGAAAATAGAGCACATCTCTGCGTCTAATTCTTGTGTGAATCGCCTGAAGGACGGCACAAGCCAGTTTGTTACGATGCACTTGCTCTCGGCAATCAAGTATATGGACGAGGGCTTGCGGTTGGTCAATGTGATGCAGGCAAGCCAGAATTCTTCATTGATGATTATCTCGAAAAAACCGCTTGAAGGTCCGAAAGACTTGCAGGGGATGCGGATAGGCAACTGGAAGATGGGCTTTTCCGAGCTTGGCTTTATCCTCGACAAGGAGTATGGGTTGAACATTCAGTGGATTCCGTTCATTCAAAACATCAATCTCTTTATTTCCGGTGCGATAGACGCGACGATGGCAATGAGCTATAATGAGTATTATCAGCTGCTGATGTCGGGCAGGAGACTGAAGGAAAACCAACTCCTGTACTTTTCGAAGATTGGCTACAACATCCCCGAAGACGGTGTCTATGTGACGGAGGAGTTTTACAAGACTCATAAAAAGGATATTGAGAAGTTTGTGGCGGCAACCCGCCAAGGGTGGGAATGGGCATGTGCACACCCTCAGGAGACGCTTGATTTTGTGATGGATGCGGCAAAGAAGACGAAGGTGAAGACCAATCGCAAGGCACAGAAATGGATGCTTGAGAAAATACTGGACACCTTGGTGAGCAAAAGAAACGGGAAGCGAACCTATACGTTGGACGAAAGAGACTTCAACTTGGCAGTTCGCTTACTCCATACGAATGGGTATATCAGCAATAAAATCGCTTACAAACAGATAAAAGGATCATGAAACTTTCACGGTTTTTCAATACATCAAAATCTTTCTCCAAGAGGCTCACCTTTTGGGTATTGCTCACGACGGGAATCATTTTCGCCTTGATTTGCATCGTGTTGTTCTTTTTTATGCGCAACGGACTCTCCAAGGAGGCTAAGCAGCGGGCAGAAGGTGTGTTGGAAAACACGACCCTGCGCATCAATCATGTCCTCAATTCGGTAGAGGTCGCAGTGGAAAACACGGTTCCTCTCATCTATGAACACCTCGACGACCCCGACAAGATGTATGAAATCACCAAGCAACTCCTGGACATCAATCCGATTATTGCCGGGTCTGCCGTCGCTTTCGAACCGAACTACTACAAAGATCGTGGCGTGCTGTTCTCTCCCTATGCCTACAGGGATGGGCTGGAGATATCAAGCAAACAGTTGGGAACAGACGATTATGAGTACCATTACATGGACTGGTACCAGATACCGAAGTTGCTGGATACGGATTATTGGAGCGAGCCTTATTACGATGCCGGTGGCGGTGAAATGATCATGACGACCTATTCCTATCCATTGAGGGATAAGGACGGTAAGATATTTGCCATCTTCACGGCAGATGTGTCCTTGGACTGGCTGACCAAACTGCTGAGCAATATCAACTATTATAAAGATGCCTATACGCTGGCAGTAAGTAGGGGAGGAACCTATATCGTTCATCCGCGGAAGGAACGGATTCTCAATGAAACGATATTCAGCAACATAACTGAAACCGAAGATACGATTGACGACGGCATTGCGCATGCGATGATTGACGGAAAAGAAGGATTCTCGAAGTTTAAAAACGACGGAATCCCCTCTGTGGCATTCTACAAACCCATTCAGCGAACGGGATGGTCGATGGCAATTATCTGCCCGGAAAAGGAGTTCTTTCAGGTGGTAAGCCTGCTTGGATTTATCGTTGTGGCTACCATGTTCCTTGGTTTGTTGACGCTGTTGTTCGTCTGTCATAAGGCAGTGAAGCGTATCACTCGCCCGCTGGAGCGCTTTGCCTACTCAGCCAACGAGATTGCTGCGGGCAATTTCGAAAGCGAACTGCCCGAAATCACTACCAAAGACGAGATGCTGAAACTCCATGACTCGTTCAAGATGATGCAGAATTCTTTGACAGAGCGCATAAAGGAACTGAAGGTTGTCAACGAGCAGAAAGGACGCATCGAAAGCGAACTGCGCATCGCGAGCGGTATTCAGCAGTCGATGATTCCAAAGATATTCCCGCCTTATCCCGACCGTAGAGATGTGGATATTTACGGTCAGCTGGTTCCGGCGAAGGAAGTTGGCGGCGACTTATACGATTTCTATATCCGCGACGAGAAGCTGTTTTTCTGTATTGGCGACGTGAGCGGCAAGGGAGTGCCGGCATCCTTGGTGATGGCGGTGACGCGAAGTCTGTTCCGCATCGTCTCAGCACATGAGTCGAATGCTGGGAAAATCGTTACACAGATGAACGAAGCCATGGCAGATATGAATGAATCGATGATGTTCGTGACCCTGTTCGTGGGTGTGCTCGACCTTCCGTCCGGGCGCTTGCGCTTCTGTAATGCAGGCCATTGCGCGCCGCTGATGGTCGGTTCGGGAATGGGGCTGCTGCCTGTCATCCCGAATATGCCGCTGGGTGTCGTCATGGGATTCAAGTTCGAAGTTCAGGAAACGCTTCTGGATCCAGGTTCCATCATCTTCTTATATACCGACGGTCTGACGGAGGCAGAGAACATCTCACACGAACAATATGAGGAACACCGGATGTTGGCGCTGACGAAACAGCTGAAGGAAGAAAAGAAATTGAATCCTACGAGCTTCATCAAGAGGATGACCGACTCGGTGAACGAGTTTGTGGATAGTGCTCCTCAAAGCGATGACCTGACGATGCTGGCAGTGCAGTATAAGGGTCTGAAGCGGGATATCCGCATGCAGCGCAGCATCGTTCTCGCCAACGATGTGAATGATGTCCCGCGCTTGAATGAGTTCGTCGATCAGGTGGCAGAGACGCTGGAGCTGGATGCGTCTTTGGGCATGAGCCTGAACCTGGCACTGGAAGAGGCGGTGGTGAACGTGATGAACTATGCCTATCCCGACGGAAAGGCAGGAACGGTCAACATCGAGGCTTCGGCAGACGACGACTTCTTGAACTTTGTCATCAGCGATTCAGGCATCCCGTTCGACCCGACAACGAAGGAAGAGGCGGACACAACCCTTTCGGTGGAAGATCGTCCGATAGGAGGACTGGGCATATTCCTCGTAAGACAGCTGATGGATACCATCAATTACGAGCGGGTAGATGGAAAGAACGTGTTGAGACTTGGTAAGAAACTCAATCAGCAATCAAAAGAGACACAAGAATGATGGAGAGCGTGGTGTTTTTAGGATTGAACCTTTATGCGTGGGTGACCATTCTGACCATGGTGAGCATCTTCGTGGTACTTTCACGGACGCATGTTCCCGCTGAGGTGGCATTCCTAAGTGCGCTTACCGTTTTGTTGTGTTTCGGCATTGTGACGGAGTCGGAAGGAATGGCAGGCTTCGGCAGTGAGCCCGTCGTTGTGCATGGGGCTTTCTTCGTGGTGATGGCTGGTCTGATGAACACGGGTGTCCTGTATTGGTTGACCAAGCATCTGCTAGGCTCCCCGAAGAATTATCGCGGGGCTATCCTCACGCTGATGATACCCATATCTCTGCTTGCAGCACTGCTCAATTCGGTGAACGTCGTGGCATTGTTCATTGACGTTGTGAAAATGTGGGCGCGGAAATTGCGGATGCAGCCCTCGCGCCTTCTGATACCATTGAGCTATGCGGCAACGCTTGGCGGTATGTGTACGCTGATAGGAAACTCGTCGAACCTGGTGATTTCCGGACTTTATGCAGACTATACGGGCAAGTCAATGTCGCTTTTCGCTCCTTTGATTCCAGGACTGTTCTGCACGGCTATCGGAATCCTGTTGGTATTGCTTTTCCGGAAGATGATACCGAATCGCCCTTCGCCCAAGACGTCGTTTGAGTCAACAAGCGACTATACGGTCGAGCTGCTCGTGCTGACAGAGAACAATGCTGTCGGACTGACTGTCGATGAGGCTGGCTTGCGCAATGTTCCTGGCGGTTCGTTGATAGAGATTGTGCGGTTTGACAAAGAGATTATCACACCAGTTCCCAAGGATGAGTTCATCATCGGTGGCGACCGGCTCATATACTCAGGACAGATAGGCGAGTTGCTTGAACTCAAGCGCACGCACGGACTTGTGGCAGCCGACCATCACGTCTATAGTGTCAGTGAAATAGATGATCGGCGTACGTTGCGTACCGCTTATGTCGGTTTTGGCAGTGACTTGATAGGTACACGGATGAGTGAGAATAGTTTTGAGCATCGCACGGATTTGGTGCTCGTTGCCGTTGCCCGTCAGGGAAAACGTGTTGACCAGCAGCCCCGTGAGGTGAAGCTGGAAGCCGGCGATACCTTGCTGTTTGAATGTCCGCCGAAGGACGACCGTGAGATAGAGGTTCTGACAAAGGGGAGCCTTACCTTCTTCGATTCGCACTTCGTGCCGCAGTTAGGGCGTAAGACGATCATTGCGTCGCTGATAGCCCTGGGCATGTTCCTGCTTTCATGGTTCCACGTGCTGCCGCTCATGGCGACAACGATGCTTGCTGCCGGTGCCATGCTGATATTCAAGTGTTGCCGCATGCAGAAAGTCATTCAATATGTGGAATGGAACTTGCTGCTTGTCTTAGGTACGACGGTGGTGCTGAGTGCTGCCATCGTGAAGACGGGCGTTGCAGAGACCCTTGCCAACAGCCTGTTGGAAATCAGCGGCCATAACCCTTATGTCATCATGGCACTGATGTGTATCTTGGCTTCTGTCGTGAGTGAATTTGTGAGCGATGTGGGTGCCAGTGGTATCTTTTTCCCGATAGTCTATCAACAGGCAACTATATTGGGTTGCAACCCCATGCCGTTTGTCATCTCGCTGATGATAGCTGTCACCACAGCTTTCGCGTCGCCTATCGGTTCAGCCACTCACATGTTGATATACGGCCCTGGAGGCTTCCGGTTCCATGACTTCACGAAGATAGGTCTGTGGATACACCTGGTGCTCCTCGTTGCCAATTTGTTTATTGTTAATATGATTTTCCCTCTTTACGAATAGAAAGTATAATAATAAAAAAATAGAAAAAGATTATGACGATTGAAATTAAAGAACAAGACGGTGGCATCATTGCTGTTTTTGACGGACGTTTCGACACTCCTGCAGCTGTTCAGGCACAGCAAGATATGGCACCATTGATGGAAAATGCCGACAAGGAGATAACCCTTGATTGCACGAAGTTGGAATATGTCAGCAGCTCGGGTTTGCGTTTGTTCCTCACGCTGCGGAAAGAAACCTCCGCAAAAGGTGGAAAAGTGGTGATAAAGAATATCAACGAGGAAATCAAGAAGGTCTTCATGATGACTGGTTTCTTCAACCTTTTCGATATCAGATAGTATCAGATGCTCTGCCGTGAGCAGGCGCTCCTTTTTTGAAAGAACGAGGTAGGAGAGGTCATCTTCTGCTCTTGACGTGGTGGATGTCTCCCATGGTGTCTTGCACGACAAACGTGTGTTCACGGTCTTCAACAAAAGGGAATCTCAGGAACTGCTCAAAAGTGTTGATGGCGATGCCGTCGATGCTGATGACGATGTCGCCTTGACGGAAGCCGTTCCGATAATGTTCGCCACCTTCCCGGATGAGTCCCACGACTGCGCGGTTGTTCTTTGGAACGAAAGCAATGTCGGTCTGGCTGTTGCTTACCATCATCTTGTCGCCATCGGAGTAGGGGATGAAGCGAATCTCCTTTTTCCGTGGGAGAATGATGATGGCGCCATAGTTGAGCAGCTCAGCCCCGATGCGCGAATTGCCTTCTGTGGTCAGCGTGTGGTAGTCAAGAAACGAGAACCCGCCCATATTGACAGCATCCAACCAAAGAAACGCCATCTCGCTCAATTGTTCGGTTCCGAAATAGCCTATCGCACGGCTTCCATGCCCGACTCCCTCAATCTGACTGCTGAAATCAGGGAACTTCCTGGAAAACACTTGTAGGCTTCTGCGTGCCATGACGTAGAGCCGACGGCTACCCGTGTCGAACCGCGCCTCGTCCGTGCAGTTCGGATACGGACTCAGTTTGACGTTCGGCACGAATCGCAGGAGGCGGTATTTTAAGGAATATCCGCGTTCGTTGAGAAACAGGTCGCGGCGGTCGGTCAGAATCATCACTCCCTCCCGGACATCAATCTTTGCAGACAGTCCTTTGTTGAAAAGGTCGAAGCCAATCACTCCGTCGAATTTTGTTCCGACAAGTTGCTCCAGCAGTGAGCCGACATAGCCCCGGAGTGTCAGGTTTCCTAACCGGATGTCAGGAAACTGAACCGCTTTGACCGTGTCGCCCTGCCCGTTGGCATCGTAAGCCACCTGATTGCCCATGATTCGTATGTAGGGGATTGTCCCGTTCTTGTGGAGAATGCCTTGGCTGGAGCCTGTGTCGAGACAAAACCGGCGCTCCTTACCATCCACCAGCGCGCGGATGTATATCTGATTGTCCTCAAACTCGATGGGGATGGTGTCCACAAAGTTGCGTGCCGACACACTGAACTTCGTGTTGTATCGGTACATCTGTGCATGTGTCATCATGCCCGCACACACAAAAAGCAAGATGAAGACAAAGCGCCTCATGGCGACAAAGATAGTGAAAAATCTGCTGAAGCGAGTAAAAAGGCGGGCATTTTTCTTTCGCTGCCGGCATGGTGTTGATTAAAGAAGAAGCCCGAAATCCGCAGCGGATTTCGGGCTTCTTGCGTATCTGTGAGTGCTCTTTATGATTATCCGAGCAGTTTTTTCGTCAGTTTGTCGAGCATGTCAACGGTCATGGTGCTGAGGTCATACTGCGGTTTCCAGTCCCACTCGTTGCGTGCGCATGAGTCGTCCATGCAGTCGGGCCAGCTGTCGGCAATACCCTGTTTGAGCGGATCGACGTCATACACCATCTTGAAGTCGGGTTTGTGCTTCTTGATTTCCGCATAGATGGTCTCCGGGTCAAAGCTCATGGCTGCCACGTTGAAGCCGTTGCGGTGGATGAGACGCGTCGGGTCAGCCTCCATCAGTGTGATGGCAGCGTTGAGAGCGTCGGGCATGTACATCATGTCCATCAGCGTGCCTTGCTTGATGGGGCAGGTGAACTGCTCACCGCGCACGGCGTAATAGTAGATGTCCACGGCATAGTCGGTCGTTCCGCCACCCGGAGGAGTGATGTAGGAGATGATGCCCGGGAAGCGCACCGAGCGTGTATCCACGCCATATTTCTTGAAATAGTAGTCGCTCAGCAACTCCGTTGTCACCTTGCTCACGCCATAAATCGTTCCGGGGCGCTGCACCGTGTCCTGCGGGGTCATGGTGTGCGGTGTGGAGAGTCCGAACGAACCGATGCTGCTCGGTGTGAACACGGCGCACTTGTTTTCGCGAGCCACCTCGAGAATGTTCCACAAGCCGTCGATTCCGATTTTCCATGCGAGGCGAGGCTTACCTTCTGCCACGACTGAAAGCAGTGCGGCGAGGTTGTAGATGGTGTCGATGTTGTGTTCTTTCACCACCTTGGCAATGCCTTCCGGGTCGGTCACGTCGGCAATAGCCGAAGGACCGCTCTCGAGCAGTTCACCCTTAGGCTCTGCACCGATGATGTATCCAGCCACAACGTGTTCGTTACCATAACGTTTTCTGAGTTCCATAGTCAGCTCCGAACCAATCTGTCCGGTTGAGCCGATGACCAAAATGTTTTTCATTATCTGTGTGTTTTTAGGTTTCTGCCTGCAAAGATAAACAAAATTCCCTGAACCATGAGCTTTTTAGACGCGAATTTCACTACTCCTTTTTTTCATTTGTCATTTTCCCTTTTTCATTCAGCAAAGCGCCGTTGCATATTTATACACTTGCGGAGGTTTCGGTTGGTGGTTTGTAAACGTTTGATTTTCAGTGTATTAAGTAGTGCTTTCCAAAAGTTGAACTTTTAGCTTGCAAAAGTTCAACTTTCAGGCGGTGAAAGTTCAACTTTTAGGACGCAAAAGTTGAACTTTTGGAAAACGAAAGTTCAACGCGTATTTTTATACACTCACACCGCATATTTATACGCACCGCTGAATGAAAAAGAAAAACGAAAAAGGCACAGGGTTCATTCACTCACTTTCGTGAATTCTTTCCCACGTTGAACGATGACATTAGCCATGAACAGGAGCTCTTCTGTGGACTCATCCTCCCACGTCACTTTGATTTTCGAGCCCTTCACCTTATAGGTCCCCTTCTTCGAATAAGACGATTCCCTGGCGGGAATAACGTCAACGGTGCCGTCGCTGTTTCGGTACATTGCCGGATGGGCTGGGAGATAGGAATGGAAAGTGAATGTCACGTCTTTTTTCGTTGTAAATTCAAAGGTCATCTTGATGGTTTGAGTGCCGGCATCAGCCACAAACATCTCCGTCTTATGTTCCCATTTGGTGTTTTTTAGCTTAGGTCTTTTCCCGTCAGTCATCGCGAAAGAGAGACAGGCAATCGCCATGACAACTAAAGCGACAGTCGCAAAAAGCATTTTCTTTTTCATAGTCAAAAATGGTGTTATTGTGCATCACAAAGATAAGAAAAAGAATCTAATCGCCAAAATTTGTGAGGAAGGAATAGGTGGAAGAAAGTTTTTTGCGAGCGTAAAGGTTGCTTATATATATAATAATGTGTACCGGGAAATCAACTTTTTCACAATAACATTTCTTTAATATGATATTTTTTGTACCTTTGCATCAATGATGGGAGTCACCTGTCGCTATTGGAAAAGATGATGAGAAACCTTAAAATCAATTATAAATCAATTTAAGTTATGTACGGAAAAATGAAAGAACATCTCGCACAGACCTTGCAGGAAATCAAGGATGCGGGACTTTACAAGGAAGAACGCCTGATTGAAAGTCAGCAGCAGGCTGCCATTCAGGTAAAAGGTAAGGAGGTTTTGAACTTTTGTGCGAACAACTATCTCGGACTGTCCAATCATCCGCGTCTCATAGAGGGAGCGAAGAAGATGATGGATCGTCGCGGATACGGTATGTCGTCTGTCCGTTTCATCTGCGGAACACAGGATATTCACAAGGAGCTCGAAGCTGCCATCAGTGATTATTTCAAGACGGAAGACACGATTCTCTATGCTGCATGTTTCGATGCCAACGGCGGTGTGTTTGAGCCGTTGTTCACGGAAGAGGATGCCATCATCAGCGATGCACTGAACCATGCGTCTATCATTGACGGTGTGCGCTTGTGTAAGGCAAAGCGTTACCGTTATGCAAATGCCGATATGGGCGAACTGGAGAAATGTCTGCAGGAGGCTCAGGCACAGCGTTTCCGCATCATCGTGACCGACGGTGTGTTCTCGATGGACGGCAATGTGGCACCGATGGATAAGATTTGCGACCTGGCAGAGAAGTACGATGCCCTCGTGATGGTGGACGAAAGCCACTCGGCAGGTGTTGTCGGTGCGACAGGTCACGGCGTGAGCGAGTTCTACAACACTTACGGACGCGTGGATATCTATACCGGTACGCTCGGAAAGTCGTTCGGCGGTGCCCTCGGCGGATTTACAACCGGTCGCAAGGAGATTATCGACCTGTTGCGTCAGCGCTCCCGTCCCTATCTCTTCTCCAACTCTCTGGCTCCCGCCATTATCGGTGCCAGCCTCGAGGTGTTCAAGATGCTGAAAGAGAGCAATGAGATTCACGACCGCTTGGTGGAGAACGTGAACTATTTCCGCGACAAGATGATGGCTGCAGGCTTCGATATCAAGCCGACGCAGAGTGCCATCTGTGCCGTGATGCTCTACGATGCCAAGCTTTCTCAGGTGTATGCTGCGAAGATGCAGGAAGAGGGAATCTACGTGACGGGCTTCTACTACCCCGTGGTTCCGAAAGACCAGGCGCGTATCCGTGTGCAGATCAGTGCCGGACACAATCGCGAACAGCTTGACCGTTGCATCAATGCCTTTATCAAAGTGGGTAAAGAACTCGGTGTACTGAAATAGTTTTTGAGAAACTTCATGTTGGCGGGTTGGCAAGTCGGGACTGCAGAAGTCCTCTTTGTTGACTCGCCAATTTTATAAAAAGGAAAGAAACTGTCGGATGAAATACGTCGAAGTCATTCTCCCCCTTCCGCTCGAAGGCGTGTTTACGTACATCGTTCCGCCGATGTTGGCAGAACGGTTGCTGCCAGGCATGCGCGTGCTGGTTCCGCTCGGTCGCAGCAAGCACTATACCGGTGTGGCGGTGCGGATGCATGAGGAGGCTCCCGGTTTCGACTGTAAAGAGATAGAGAGTGTGCTTGACGAGCAGCCTGTCTTGTTACCCGAGCAGTTGAAGCTTTGGGAGTGGGTGGCTGATTATTATCTTTCTCCGCTCGGCGATGTGTATAAAGCCGCCCTTCCTGCAGGCTTGAAGGCAGAGGACGGCTATCGACCGAAAACGGAGACGAGGGTGCGCTTGTCACCGGATGTCTGCACAGCGTCAGCCGTCAGCCAGATAACGGAATCGCTGAAACAAACGCCCGCACAACTGAAACTGTTCCAAAGCTTTCTCAACATGGCACGACAGCGTTGCTCCGGCGAAGATTTCCATGCTTGGCTGCCCTCTTTCTCGCCGACCCGTGAGGAGCTTTTGAACGAGAGTCGGAGCACGATGGCCACCTATAGAAACCTCGTCAAGCGAAAACTCCTGCAACCTTTTGAGCATGAGGTGGGAAGACTCAATAAAGGAGGGGAGTCGCATTTCAATCAGATTAAGTCTCTGAGCGAGGCACAGCAGCAGGCGTATGACGAAATTGTTTCGCTGCATCGGAAGAAGAATGTGGTGCTTTTGCATGGCGTGACATCATCGGGAAAGACGGAAATCTACATCCATCTCATTCGGAAAGCCATTGATGAGGGCAGGCAAGTGCTCTATCTCTTGCCGGAAATAGCCCTGACCGTGCAGATGATGGCGCGTCTTCGCAAGGTGTTTGGCAGTCGGCTTGGCATCTATCACTCCAAATACAGCGATGCCGAGCGTGTGGAAATATGGCAGAAACAGCTTTCCGACGAGCCTTATGACGTGATTCTTGGTGCCCGTTCGGCTGTTTTCCTGCCGTTCCGGAAACTCGGACTCGTGATTGTTGACGAGGAACACGAGACCTCTTTCAAGCAACAGGACCCGGCACCGCGCTACCATGCCCGTTCGGCTGCCATCGTCCTTGCCGCCATGTATCAGAAGGCAAAGGTGGTCTTGGGAACGGCAACGCCATCGCTTGAAAGCTTTTATAATGCCCAATCGGGGAAATACGGAATGGTGACGCTCACTACGCGCTATCAGGACATACGGTTGCCGGAGATACATGTGGTGGACATGAAAGACCGCTATCACCGCAAGTTGACGGTGGGAGCGTTCTCGAACGACTTGCTGGAGGCTGTTCGCGAGGCATTGTCGGCAGGCGAACAGGTCATTTTGTTTCAGAACCGGCGTGGTTTTGCGCCGATGGTCACCTGCAAGGATTGCGGATGGGTACCGAAATGTCAGAATTGTGATGTGTCGCTGACCTATCATAAGCGCCTGAATGCGCTCACGTGCCACTATTGCGGACACACCTATTTTGTACCGGAGAAGTGTCCCTCATGCGGCAGTCAGGAAATTCGGCAGCGCGGAATCGGTACCGAGAAGATTGAAGAACAAATCGGTCAGCTCTTTCCTGAGGCACGCATAGCCCGAATGGATTTGGATACGACCCGCACACGCAGTGCCTATGAGCGTATCATCAGCGACTTTTCCGCAGGGAAGACCAATCTGTTGATAGGTACTCAGATGATTTCGAAGGGCTTGGATTTCGACCACGTGTCGGTTGTGGGTATCATGAATGCAGACAGTATGCTCAATTATCCTGACTTCCGGGCATACGAATATGCGTTTATGATGATGACGCAGGTGAGCGGACGGGCAGGACGGAAAGGGCGGCGTGGGCGTGTGATTCTGCAGACACAGCAAAAAGAACTTCCCGTCGTCAGCCATATTGTCAACAACGATTATCTGTCGTGCTATAAAGAAATATTGGAAGAACGGAAAATGTTTCGCTACCCACCGTTCTTCCGTTTGATTTATGCTTTCGTGCGACATCGCCACGAGAGCGTGGCAGAGCGGGCAGCGCAGACGCTTGCCGAACAGCTTCGCTCGTGGTTCGGAAATCGAGTGTTAGGTCCCGACAAGCCTTCGGTTGCGAAAGTGAAGACCATGCATATCCGAAAGATTGTGCTTAAAATCGAAAATGGTTTTGACCTCGCTGTCGCTCGTCGCTGTCTCCGGCAGGCACAGGCTGCGTTGGAACACGACAAGCGTTGGAGCACAGTACAGATTTATTTCGATGTAGATCCGCAATAATCCCAAAACATGATTGATTAGAAATAAAAAAAGAGCGAAGAAAAACTTCTCCGCTCTCCGTTTTGTTCTTGTATTCGATATATCAGAAGTCAATATCAAGTCCTATTCCAAACATCTTGTTGGTTCTTGTGAACTCGTCGGTGCAGGTCGTTGCGATACTGTTTCCTGCCAGTTCGAAAGTCTTCTCCTCCGTTTTCTTGAAGTGGTCGTATGTCGTCCAGAAGTAGGCAATGTTGAGCTGCATGTTCTTTGCCACCTTGATGCCGGCACCAAATCCGATGGAATAGCTGCTGGTGACAAAACTCATGTCGCTGAGGTAGCCTCCATTGCCCAGTCCGTAGTTTGTCTTCTGTCCGCCGATACTCACTTGTATGACATCGTTGATGTCGTATTCCACTCCCGCCAGATATTCTTGCGTGTTGCCTGAGAGCAGGCGTTGCTTGTCGTTTGCCATACGCGCATCTTTGTCGAAGAAGTAGTGATAACCGATACTTGCGCGCAGTTGTGGGAGAAATTCGTATTGTGCACCGATGGTGAACAGTCCCGGCAGGTCGCTCGGTGTGTTCACGCCGTGGGCGAAAAGCCCGGTGTCATCGCGCTTGGTATCGTTTTGGATATGGAATTTCGTCGTGAACTCATAGCGTGCTCCGATGTTCAGCTTGTTCCATTTCCAGTCAATACCGATGACAGGTGCGATGCACCATCCCGTCTGTGTACATTCCAGATACTTGTCAGCCATCATGGTGCGTGCTCCCGAGACGGTTTGCCCCATTTGTGTGTATTGTGCAATCTGCTGTTCGTATCTCGCCTTCACGGCAGGGTCGGTAGCAGCAGCTGCCGCCTGTCTGAGAAGGGCGATACCTTCGGCAATCTCCGTTTCCTTGATACCGAGGTAGTCGTACATGTTTTCGTGATTACTTCCGATATTTGCAGAGATGTTGGTAATGTTTCCTTCGTATTTGTTGAGCACATAGTTGAAACGCAATCCTCCATAGACGGCGAGGTTGGAATTGATTTTATAGGTAGCACCCAGCTGGAATCCGAAAATATATTGCTGCCCGTGCAGGTAGCTGCTTACCGAGTAGGCTGGAGTTTCGGCGGACATGCCCAATTGATGGAGTGCCATAGGGATGAGTGCTATTGTGCGTTCGAACGAGCCGAGACCGTCGTTGAAGGTTGCCTTTCCTCCTCCTCCAACCATGGCAAAGCTTGCCTGGAAGCCCCATTTGTCGGTATTGTATGCAGCCTGGACGGATGGGATAATCGGTGCAGAAGCCTCTCCTTTGAATTTCTTGATGCCCTTCTCGTCGCCGCCGTTCAGCATGAATGGCTTGTGGAAAGGTGTTCCCTCCAATCCGTGTACCTCCATTCCGCTCCAAATGGTGCGTGTCTGGAATGCACTCTGATTGTTGAGCGAGAGATGGAATCCGTTGCTCAGGAAAGCAACGCCTGCCGGGTTACTGTAAACACCGTCTATGCCAATCGTTCCTTCACGGGCAAACATACGGTTAAAGTGAATACTCTGGTTCGTGTTTGTAAGAAGACCACCTGCAAACAACGTGGTCGATGTCATGAAAAACAAAGCTATACAGCTTAGGGTAACTCGATTCATTCTATAATGATATTTTAAAAATTGTTTGCAAAGTTAATCTTTATTGGTTGTAATCTCTTACAAATGCTTACATTTTTAAGGGTTATTAATAAATCGGCATCAACCTTCCGAAAGATTGATGCCGATTATATTGGGGGTTATTCTTCTTTTCTCTCCGGATAGCGAATGCGTGTGTGGTAGATAGATTTCAGGCGCTCAATCAGTATTTGCTTGGCAGTGTTGATGTCGTGGAACGTGATGGGGCAATCTGTGAAGAATCCATCCTTCACCTGTCCGTCGATAATTTTGTTGACGAGCGTCGCAATATTTTCTTCTGAATACTCTTCCAGTGAGCGTGAGGCAGCCTCTACGGCATCAGCCATCATCAGGATGGCTTGTTCGCGGGTGGAGGGGTTGGGTCCGGGATAGTTGAAATCTTGCAGGTCAACCTCTTCATCGGGGTGCGCTTGCTGGTATTTGATATAGAAATATTTCGTTTGTCCAGCCCCATGGTGGGTCAGGATAAAATCCTTAATCACCCGGGGAAGGTGATACTGTTCAGCCAGTTTGATTCCTTCCGTCACATGGTCGATGATGATGCGTGCACTTTCTTTCTCCGATAAGCCCTCGTGTGGATTCAGTCCTGCCTGATTTTCCGTGAAGAATACGGGATTTTCCATCTTTCCGATGTCGTGATAAAGGGCTCCTGTACGCACAAGCAGACTCTTTGCTCCAATCTTATTGGCAATTTCTGCGGCAAGATTTCCCACCATGATGGCGTGCTGGAACGTGCCGGGTGCCACCTCGCTCAACCGACGTAGAAGGTCTTTGTTCGTGTCACTCAGTTCGAAGAGGGTCACACTCGATGTGAAACCAAACAGTTTCTCAATCAACAACATCAGCGGGTAGGCAATCAGAAGCGTGATGCCGCTGAATACGAAATGCAGATAGATGTTTCTGTCTTCGGGGATGAGCTGATTGGTTTGAATCAGTTGCAGCGCATAATAGGTCAACATCTCCGCCAGTGTAACGAAGAGCACCGTGTACATAAGCTGTGAACGGCGTGACAGCTCGCGCAGCGTGAAGATGGCTACTAGTCCGGCTACCAGTTCTACGATGATAAACTCATACTGGTATTTCACTGCTACGGCACACAGCAATACCATGACTGTGTGTGCCATGAATGCCGTTCGCGAGTCCAGAAAGATGCGGATAAAGATAGGAAGCAACGCAAGTGGCAGGATATATACGCTGAAGAAGATGTATCGCATCAGCAGCGAGACGATGACGGGAAACAGTGTGATGAGCGTATATACCATCAACAGACTGCCTGTCTTCTCAAAATAGTCTTTCCTGAAGAGTGAGAGGTAGGTCGTGAACAAGGTCAATAGGATGATGACGATGAGCGACTGTCCCCACAACCGGTTGTCAGACTCGCCCGTGCTTGCCTTTCTGTTCACCATCTCGCGCTCCAATGATGTCAAGACGCGTGCAATCTCCGGGGTGACAATCTCTCCTTTGTCAATGATTTTCTGTCCAGCCATGACCATGTCGTCTGTCTCAATGATGCTGTTGAGCAGTTCGTCGCGCTCGGCATCGCTGCGCCGCTTGTCATAAACAAGGTTGGGCTTGATGAAATTGTTCAGGTCGTAGCCTTGGACCACCTGTCGCTGCCCTGCAATCAGTTGGTTTCTGAAAAGTCGTTCATAAGCCGTTTTTGTGCTGAATACGGCGGTGATAGGTACGACGCTGACGTCTTTCCCGTCAATCAGGCGAATCGTGTTTGCCGTGTCAGCAGCCAGTCGGGCATATTCCGTTTGTCCCATGACACCCGCCTCGTATATCTTGTGGAGCTCTTGTATGATGACATATTTGAATCCTCCCTCCAGCAGCGATGAACTCTCGGTGCCAAACATTGACGCAAAATCGTCTAACGAGCGTTTCTCGATGCTTGTGTCGATGCGGTAATACGGAGAAAAATTGTTGACAATGCTGTCTCGCTCAGCAGCGATGGCTTCGTCTGACTTGTAAACGGGGAACTGGAATTTGGCGATTACGGCACTCTGCATCCATGGCTTGCCGACATCGAAATGAATCTGCGACCGCTCATTCTGTGGCAGTACGCTGATGATGACTGTTGCGGCAATGATGACCAGCAATGCCCTCGTTGCCATATCCCTCCAAAAAAAACTTCTTTTACGAGTAAATCCTAACATTTTTAGATATAAATCTGAATTACTTTGCGAAAGTACAAAAAAAATACGGCAAACTGCGAAAAAAATCGTAATTTTGCAGCAAAATTTTGAAAAAATGGTAGAAAGAAGAGTGAGGGTGCGCTTTGCACCGAGTCCCACGGGACCTTTACATATCGGCGGTGTGCGCACGGCTTTGTACAATTATCTGTTTGCCCGTCAGCATGGTGGTGACTTCATTTTGCGAATTGAAGACACCGACAGCAGTCGTTTTGTGCCTGGTGCCGAGGAGTATATTCTTGAGTCGTTGCGATGGCTGGGCTTGAAGTTCGATGAGGGGGTGTCGTTCGGCGGCAATTTCGGTCCTTATCGTCAGAGCGAGCGCAGGGAAATCTACAAAACATACGTGGACCAGTTGCTGGCAGAAGGGAAAGCCTATATTGCTTTCGACACGCCGGAAGAACTGGAGCAAAAGCGTAGCGAGATAGAAAACTTCCAGTATGATGCAAAGACTCGTGGCAGCATGCGTAACTCGCTGACATTGAGCCAGCCACAAGTGGACGGTCTGATGGCCGACGGTCAGCAGTATGTGGTGCGTTTCAAGGTAGAACCTGGCGTGCCGGTCGTGGTCAACGACCTGATTCGTGGTGAAGTCCGTGTGATGAGTGATATCATAGACGACAAGGTGCTGTGGAAAAGCGCTGACGAGCTGCCTACATATCATCTGGCAAATATAGTGGACGACCACCTGATGGAAATCTCTCACGTCATTCGTGGCGAAGAGTGGTTGCCGAGTGCTCCGCTGCATGTGTTGCTTTATCGTGCTTTCGGTTGGGAAGACACGATGCCGGCGTTTGCCCATCTGTCGCTTCTGTTGAAGCCGGAAGGGAAGGGCAAGTTGTCGAAACGTGACGGCGACCGCCTGGGCTTCCCGGTTTTCCCGCTGGAGTGGACAGACCCGAAGACCGACGAGGTGTCGAGTGGCTTCCGTGAGAGCGGTTACTTCCCTGAAGCAGTCGTCAATTTCCTTGCTTTGTTGGGATGGAATCCCGGTGGAGAGCAAGAGATTTTCTCGTTGGAAGAGCTCGTGAAACTGTTCGATGTCACCAAGTGTCAGAAGTCTGGTGCCCGCTTTGATTATCAGAAAGGCATCTGGTTCAACCACGAGTATATCCTGCGCAAGAGCAATGAGGAGATTGCCGACCTGTTTGCACCGATTGTTGCAGGCAATGGCGTTGACGAGCCGTTGAGCCGCGTCAGGGCAGTGGTTGCGATGATGAAAGACCGGGTCAACTTTGTGAAAGAGCTGTGGCCCTTGTGCTCGTTCTTCTTCATTCCCCCTGCGGTTTATGACGAAAAGACGGTCAGAAAACGTTGGAAGGAGGATTCTGCGAAGGTCATGGGCGAATTGGCTGAAGTGCTGGAAGGCATAGACGACTTTTCCATCGAAGGACAGGAGCCTGTCGTGATGAAGTGGGTGGAAGAGAAAGGCTATAAGCTCGGCGATGTGATGAATGCTTTCCGCCTGACACTCGTGGGAGAAGGCAAGGGACCGGGCATGTTTGACATTTCCGCTTTCCTCGGAAAAGAAGAGACGATAAGGCGGATGAAACGGGCAATTGACATCTTACAATAAGCGCGCCATGTATAACATCGTCATGTATCTTTATATGCTGGGCGTTGCGGTCTGCAGTCTTTTCAGCGAGAAAGTGAGAAAGATGTGGAAAGGCGAGCGCGCGGCTTTCGGCGAACTTCGCCGGAAGGTGGACCCCAACGCCAGATATGTGTGGTTCCATGCAGCGTCTCTGGGAGAGTTCGAACAGGGTCGCCCGCTGATGGAGCAGATGCGAGCCATGCATCCGGAATACAAGATTCTGCTGACCTTCTTCTCGCCGTCCGGATATGAAGTGCGGAAAAACTATGAGGGGGCTGACATTATATGCTATCTGCCGTTGGACACTGTGCTGAACGCCCGCCGCTTCCTGCGAATCATCCGTCCCGAAATGGCGTTTTTTATCAAGTACGAGTTCTGGTATAACTACCTGCACGTCCTGAAACATCGCAACGTGCCCGTTTATAGCGTGAGCAGCATCTTCCGTGAAGGTCAGGTGTTCTTCAAATGGTACGGGCGGCAATACGGCAGGGTGCTCAATTGTTTCACTCACTTCTTCGTGCAGAACGAAAAGAGCAAGGAACTGCTCCGGCAAATCAATATTCATAACGTCACGGTCGTTGGAGACACCCGTTTCGACCGCGTGCTGCAAATCAAGGAAGCGGCAGAGAGTCTAAAAAACGTGGAGTACTTCTGCCAATACAACATTAGTAACGACCCCAATCCGGATGACGATGAAGTGGTTACGGCATGCGCAGGTTTTGTGCGCCCGGCTGGCGTCTTCGTTGCCGGCTCGTCGTGGCAGCCCGACGAGGATATCATCATCCGATATTTCTGCGACAAACAGCTTTTCGGCTATAGGAAGTGGAAACTGATTATCGCTCCGCACGTCATTGACGAAAGCCACCTGCAGCAGATAGAGCAGAAGCTCGACGGCTACAAGGTGGTTCGCTACACGAAATACGACTGCTATCAGTTCGAATCGGCAGACGTGCTGATTGTTGATTGCTACGGATTGCTCTCCAGCATCTATCGCTATGGGGACATTACCTATGTCGGTGGAGGCTTCGGAGTGGGCATCCACAATGTGCTCGAAGCCGCCGTTTGGGGAAAGCCGGTCATCTTTGGTCCCAACAACCAGCGCTTCCAGGAAGCGCAGGGACTGAAAGGCGTGCGGGGAGGCTTCGAGATAACTTCCTACGAGGATTTCCAGGCAGTCATGGATGCCTTCCTCAGCGGACAGGCGTCAAGGGAAGAGGCTGGGACGATTGCAGGAGAATACGTGAAAAGTTTGGGCGGAGCAACGGAAAAAATACTGTCCGGCATCGGAATGTAAGGTTTCCTGCCTCCGACAGTAATTGTATATTTATGCACAATCGGAAGCCTTACAACTCATTTTATAACTTACTGTCTTTCAGATGGTTAGGAAGGGCTTTCCAAAAGTGCCACTTTCGCACTCCAAAAGGGGAACTTTCAGGAGCTAAAAGTGGCACTTTTGCAAGCTAAAAGTGGCACTTTTGGAAAACGAAAGTTCAACTGCATATTTATACACCCTTTCCTGTATGTTTATGCAGCGTCTCGATGGGGTGATAAATGGTGGGAAATTACTCCCAACGGAAACAGGTTCATGTCGTCAAACTCACGCCTATTATATATAATAATGTGTAACGGCATCAGTAGGGGCGGATTGATCTATCCGCCCGCAGGGATATAGTCAGAGTGCTCTGTGCCCCAAAAAGCAAAAAGATAAAAGGGCAAAAAGTATCAAAAAAGTAAAAAAACGGAAAGAATGGTTCTTAAATTAAAAATTATTTGTACCTTTGCAGCCCGATATGTGTGCTTCAGACAATTATCAGATAGACTTGTCAGTATTGGAAGACGGTGTCCATCACCGTGAGTTTCATCTGGACGATGCCTATTTCGACCGCATCGGCAGCGACATGCTGAAGGGTGGTTCGGTGGATGTGGCGCTTGATGTCTATCGCACGGGCAAGACTTTTAAGTTGGATTTCCATTCCAATGGCGAGGTGACGACGACGTGTGACATTTGTCTGGACGACATGCAGCAGCCGATTGATACGGACGGCAGCGTGATAGTGAGGTTCGGTCAGGAGGCGGCAACGGCGGACGATGACAGCATCGTGATGGGCGAGGGTGAGACCTCACTCGACCTGTCGTGGCTCATGTATGAGCAGATAGCGCTCGCCGTTCCCATACGCCACGTCCATGCGCCCGGAGCATGCAATGCGGCAATGGCGCAGAAGCTCGAGGAGCTGACCACGCCGTCGGCGCGCGGTGGTGAGGTGGCTGGCGAAGAGGCGGTCGATCCGCGATGGGAAAAGCTGAAAGGGCTTAAGATAAAAGATTAAACAATTAAAATATTAAAGAATTATGGCACATCCTAAAAGAAGACAGTCAAAGACTCGTACACGTAAAAGAAGAACCCATGACGGTGCTGTAGCACCCACATTGGCAGTATGTCCTAACTGTGGTGCATACTATGTTTACCATACGGTTTGTCCTACCTGTGGCTACTACAGAGGTAAGGTTGCGATTGTTAAGGACGTAGAATAATGGGAAAAATCAAGGCGGTAATCACCGGCATCGGCGGCTATCTGCCCGACTATATCCTTGACAACGAGGAGTTGTCGCGCATGGTAGACACCAATGACGAGTGGATTACGACGCGTGTAGGCATTAAGGAGCGCCACATCCTGACGGAAGAGGGGCTTGGCACTTCGTATATGGCGCGCAAAGCCGCCCGGCAGTTGATAGAGAAGACGGGTGTGGACATCGACACGGTTGATGCCCTCATCGTTGCCACGACGACTGCCGACTACCGTTTTCCGTCCACGGCATCCATCGTACTCGGCAGGCTCGGCTTGAAAAATGCCTTTGCTTTCGACATCTCGTGCGCTTGTTGCGGGTTTATCTATACCCTCGACTTGGTGGCAAACATGATTGAGAGCGGCAGATACAAGAAAGTCATCCTCATCGGTGCAGAGAAGATGTCGTCCATGACCGACTATAAAGACCGCGCTACGTGCCCGCTGTTCGGCGACGGAGCCGCAGCCGTGCTCGTAGAAGCCAAGGAAGACGTGGAAGAAGGATACATCGACTCCTATTTCCGTACCGACGGCAAGGGACTTCCCTTCCTGCACATGAAGGCAGGAGGATCGGTCTGTCCCGCTTCCCATTTCACGGTTGACCACCGTCTGCATTACATCTATCAGGAAGGGCGCACCGTCTATCGTTTTGCCGTGCAGAACATGAGCGACGACTGCCTGCTGATAGCAGAACGCAACGGACTGACAAAAGACAATCTCGACTGGGTCGTTCCCCATCAGGCGAACCTGCGCATCATCGAAGCCGTGGCAAAGCGTCTGGAACTGCCCGACGAGAAAGTGATTGTCAACATTGAGCGCATCGGCAACTCGAGTGCCGCATCCATCCCGCTGGCACTGTGGGAGAACGAGAAACGCTTCAAGAAGGGCGACAACATGATACTGACAGCCTTCGGAGCCGGCTTCGTGCATGGAGCATCCTACATCAAGTGGGGCTACGATGGCGATAAGTAGAGTAGGCTATTGAAAACAGAGAACGAATGCATAAAGCAGGATTCGTAAATATTGTCGGCAATCCAAATGTAGGAAAAAGTACGCTCATGAACCAATTGGTTGGTGAGCGTATTTCTATTGCTACGTTCAAGGCGCAGACCACGCGCCACCGCATCATGGGCATCGTGAACACCGACGACGCGCAAATCGTCTTTAGCGACACGCCCGGAGTGCTCAAACCCAACTATAAGCTGCAGGAATCGATGCTCGCTTTCTCGGAGAGTGCGCTGAAAGATGCCGACGTGTTGCTCTATGTGACAGACGTCGTAGAGAACCCCGAGAAGAACATGGAGTTCCTGGAGAAAGTGCAGAAGATGACCATCCCCGTGTTGCTGCTCATCAACAAGATAGATGAGCTGTCCGACAAGTCGGATGCGTCAGGTCAGTCAGACGCAAGACTCGGCAACCTTGTAGAGCGTTGGCATCAACTGCTGCCCAACGCCGAGATACTGCCCATCTCAGCCCTCAACAAGTTCGGCACGGACATGCTGCTCAAGCGCATCAAAGAACTGCTGCCCGACTCGCCGCCCTATTTCGACAAAGACCAGTGGACGGACAAGCCCGCCCGTTTCTTCGTCAGCGAGATTATCCGCGAGAAGATACTCCTCTACTACAACAAGGAAATCCCTTATTCCGTTGAAGTGAGGGTGGAAAGTTTCAAGGAGACGGAGAAAAACATCTACATCCGAGCCATCATCTATGTGGAGCGCGACTCGCAGAAAGGCATCATCATCGGGCATCAGGGCGTGGCATTGAAGAAAGTGTCCACCGAAGCCCGCAAGTCGCTGGAGCGCTTCTTCGGGAAGAGCATCTACCTGGAGACCTACGTGAAGGTGGATAAAGACTGGCGTTCATCGCAGCGGGAACTCAACAGCTTCGGCTATAATCCAGAGTAACTTTTTCGTTTGCACCTTCCGTCCGCAACCGTTCGGATCATTCAACGGCTTGCGACTCCTTCCGGTCGTCTGTTGCTGCTCCTTCTTTTTGTTCCTTTTCCATCAGTTCCCAGATGGTTTCGTACCCACCATTTCCTCCCCATCCGAACCGGTCAAGAAACGACCAAGGGAAATGGAGTGGAGGGCGTGTGCGAATACTTCCGCATTTGGGGCAGGGCAGAGGACAGGTAAAGACTGTTGCCCTCCATTCTGCGTCCCACCCCTCAAACGTCTCACCACATTGCGTACACTTGAATGTCGTTATTCCTCTAACCATAATTTGATGTTTAATTTAAATTCCCTATCTTTTCAATTACTCTTTACGGGAGATATCTCCTTTTGAATAGGCTGCACCACCGAGAAGCTTGAAAATATTTTGTTCATGCTTTTATTTCTTTTGTGAAGCATCTTTGAAATTACTCGACTGGAACACTTTCTTCATACTTTCGATTTGATCTTTACAAGATTTTGAGATGCTGACAGTGTTTTTAGCTTCTTCAAGAAGCATAAGTGTTGTAATCACTAAAGTATCATTCAAATTGTTGGCTTCAATAAGTTTCAAAAAAGCTTGTTCAACCGTCTCATTGACAACAGCTTCAATATCTGCGCCATTAAAACCTTCTGTTGATTGGGATAATTCAGTGTAATCCACATCTACTTTTACCTTTTCAGCCTTATTCTTCTTTCCCAAATGGACTTTAAAGATGGCCTCTCTTTCTTCTTTCGTAGGAAGATTGACACAAAATATTTCATCAAATCGTCCTTTACGTTTTAATTCTGGAGGCAAATTGTCGGCATTGTTGGCTGTGGCAATCACATATACACTGCTCTTTTTGTCCTGTAACCAACCGAGCAGATATCCAAACATTCTTGTTACAATATCATTACTTTGTCCGCCTACTCCAGAGAAAGCCTTTTCAATTTCATCAATCCACAAGATGCAGGGTGCTGCAGCTTCGGCTATTTTGATAGCTCTCCGTAAGTTTCCTTCACTCTCACCAACGTATTTCCCCATCATACTACCCATATCCAATTTCAGTAGAGGAGCATTGAAAGCGGCAGCAGACGCCTTTGCACAAAGTGATTTTCCGCATCCTGGCATGCCAACGATAAATACGCCCTTTGGTATTTGCACTCCATAACGAGGTGCATCTGCCACACGCTTCATTACTTTGGCTTTGGCTAACAAATACTTTTTCAGAACAGCCATTCCTCCGATGTCGTCAAGACTTTGAGTTGCATCTATCAATTCCAAGAGTCCAGACTGTTTTACCATTTGCTTTTTTGGCGGAGAATCATTGTCGTGTCTTCTGCCCTGAGCGTTCCATTACTACTCATAGCCATATCCAATGTGCGGTCTATCTCAAAAGCAGTTAAACCTTTTAACGAAGGCATCAGTTTTGGAATGTCTTCCTCTTTGAAATCTGTATCGTGATTTACCTCAACGTGTTTTTTGATAAGTGCGATGATTTCATCTTCGTTAGGCAAATCAATATCAAGAAAAGAGACATATTTTTCAATCTCTTGTGGAATGTTATTCGTCGGAGAAACTATGATGATAGTTGTGTTGAATGACTTGTCGTACAATTTGCGTTGTGCAATATGCAAAAGCATTGACTTTATCCTTGGCTCATCAATATAGCTATCTATCTCTTTCAACAAAAGATATGATTCTGGAAGCATATTTGCATCGAGAATGTATTGATGGTATAGAAATGCCTCCAAAGACTCCTCACCGCTTTTCTCTTTCGAAACAAAATGCGTTCCACCTGTTGCTGGATTCCACTCATAGACATTCTTCTTTCCTATCGCTTGCACGATAAGTTCATCCACTCGAACAAAATCATAATCACATATGTAGATAATAGGTGTATTGACATCTATCATCTTCTGTAAATTAAAAACTATCTTGGTGTTCATTTTAGAATTCAAATAAGTTTATAAGTAAAATCTCTATTTGTTTAAAAAGTGGCTGCTTTCTGAATTTTACTTCGTCCAATATAGGGTGTATTTCTTTATCATTTAGAATGTATTTTGCAGGATAATAGGAGTTGGATAGTTCTTCCAACACTTGCTTTGATGGATTTTCATATTTCTTCGTTTTCAATCCAATCAGAAAAAGAATGAAACGAGCTTCGTTGTTAAGGATATCATTGTTGAAATCTACCTTCGCCCTAAAAAATTTCATAAAAATATCTTCATAACTGCTATGTTTTTCTGTTCTAAGTGACAAACAATATAAAACAAATTTACGCACGGTATCTTCATTAGTAGTCCATTTGTGTTGTGGTGCGAATACAGAGGATTTACCATTTATGACGTCATCTATATAATCTTTCATGAAGCTAATATTAATATCTGGCCATTTAATTATGGGGTTCGCTACATGGTTATGCTCTTCAAGATATCTTTTTGCTCCCTTATGCCCCTCTTTTTTAGCTTTGCGTAATAGATTTACGCCTAGGTGGGTATTATTTCCTATCTCTGCATAGTAAACGCCTAACAAAAAATGAGCTTGGGCACTATCCTCTTTTCTTAGTTTACTTATCATTTCTCCTGTAATATTCTCTTTCTGATTGATAACAGATAATGTGTACTCCTCATCAACACCCCAAAGAATCTGCTGTAAATTTTTTAAAGTTTTTCTGTATTTGTGCGCATTACGATCAAACCACTTATGTACATCCCTTAATGAGCTAATAGGAGATGGCAAAATATCTTTGAAAAAAACTTTGTAAACTAAAAGATAGTCTTCAGAATTACAGTTGCCCAATGATGTTGGGATTTTTTCCAATTCTTGAACAATATCCTCTCCTTCCTTTCCTTGTTTATTAAGCCATTGGGTCAATTGAGACTCTATCTTCTGCAAATCTGATACGCAAAAGTTTTGTCGGAGAGAGTCAAGCGAAGAATGTTCTTCTCCGCCTGACACAATTCTAATCTTTACAGGTTTAGGTTCTGATGTTAACTTCATGTTTATCCAAATAGTTTTTCAATAGCTTTTTTAGCAAACGATTTTACTTTAGTAGAAGCTTTCGAAACCACATTTCGTGCTGTCTCGGCAATCACCTGTATACCCTTTTTAACTGCAGTTTTAGCAATGGGAGTAATAAAAGCTGTTATTCGTTTGACATATGGAGTAACTACTGCTGCAGGCGGATATACCCTGGTAATTGCCCTACATATAAAATCGCTAGCTTGACCAATGCCCTGTTCAACAAGAACGTCAGATATAGATAAAGCCGTTTGCTCTGCAGTGTTGATGAACGTCTGGGCTTTCTCTTCCAAACGATTAACTACTACATCAACAACAGAAGCTGTTCTAATAGCAAATCTATCAGCAATAGCAGCTTCAGCTTTAATAGGATTAATAATGCCCTTACCCACTTGATAGGCTGTCTTGATTCGAGTAAGTCCTTCATCGACTATACTTGCAACAGATTCAGCATTAGCATAACCTTCTGCTAATTTCAGAACACCTTTTTGGTTGGCAGCAATAATCGCTGTTGCAAATAGCTTTTTGATACCATTCTCCGCAATATCGTTTAGAGGAAGATCCAAGAAAGTCTGAATACTTTTAAACTCTCGTATGGTGTCTACTTCCCCCTCACTCAATTCCTTACCGATAGCAAGTGACTGTAGAGCAGACAGCACAGGTATCTGCTCTTCCACCTTGTTTGCAAGAGCCATCTTCTTTTCATTTAAAGTCTGTCCTTCCATATTTATTCCTCCTCTGTTTGTTGATCAACAATTTTGTCCATTTGTTCAGAAATAGCCTGCATAATTTTTTCTTTTTCCTCATCGCCAAACTTTTCAAGGCTTTGCTCGATGTCGGATACAAGCCAGCGCTTACGGCTAACACCATCCTCTTGTGCTTCAGCAATTTGGTTCGCCTTTTCTGCAAACTTATCAAGATACTCCAAAGTTTCCTTGACCAAGGCAATATTCTCCTCGGTCAATCCTAATTCTTCACTCTTCTCTTCCAGCAAAGCTTCTACATCTTTGCTTTCGCTTTTCTCATAGCTGTCTAACAGCGTTGAGAGAATGTTCTCAAATGTTTGTTCCATCATTTACGTTTTATTAGTTTGTTCTTAGAATAATTTCATTTTCTATTTCTTTTGTTATAAAATCACTGATAGCTCCATAACTACATCCTTGCGGATGACGTGTCATAAAAATTTTTGTTTTACTTTTCACTGATTCAATTTCAAAGATTTCAATCTTTCTTTTCTTGTCTTTTGGAGTTATATCCTTAAGGTTTATCTTTTTCAAACATTTATTTGGGACAATATTGGCTTCTTTCAAAATTCTTAAATAATTTAGAATATTTCCATTCTTTATGTCTGAACCTATGGTAAGGAGAATCATGTCTGGAGTTAATGCTTTGTAAAGTAATCCAAAACTATATGCCAATCCCAATTTTTCGTTAATATTAATCAGTTCTGGATTAAATCCTTTATCTCCATATTTGTAGCCAATTAATGCTACGTTAGCTGCTACGACATTTGTTTTTTTATTATTAGCTATATTTTTAACAAGACCCCAAAAAGAAGAACGTAATCCTTTTCCAAATATACTTGAAACCTCTCTATAGAGTTTTAGAAGTTCTTCTTTGTAATTTGACTTATCCCATTGACATCTTTCCTTATCGCCCCATCCGTTAGTTTCTTTTCCTAAGACCAGGACTTTAAAAGGAGAAGAAAAATAATTTTCAGGAGGACATACTAAATATGGAAGGGCGTATTTATCTTTATTAGGTATGGTGTTGTAAAGACACATTAATGAATCCCAACAATCAGATAATACTTTCTTTTGAGTTTTAGTCATAATCGTACTATTTGTATTTAACCTTTATGTGCATTTTTTCATCAGCCCCCATAATTGTATCAATTTTAATATTTTCCATAGGAACATTTAATTTAAAGCCTTTAGTATTGTCTATCGTTATCTCCATATTATCAACACCATTTTCTTTTCCCTGCTTAATAAGCTCTTCTGCTGCTTTTGCTTGTCTTTCTGATGTGTCGGAGTTGAAAATACTGTCAATTATTTTTTTACCAACGAATAATAAGGGATTTGCATAGAATAGGTAGCGTTCTGCTGTTGTGAGTTCTTTTTTGTTAGTTAAATCCCATTCTTTTTGCAATTCATTTATCTTTTCCATAAATTTTATTTTTTTGATATTACTATTTTTAGATATAAAAGCTTCATTTATTTTCTACCTCTTCACCCAACCTCTTCCTTCATTTCTTGAATAGTAGAGACCTTTGGTGGTGTTTGCCAGCAGTTCGTTGCCATTCAGCTGTAGGGAGATGAAGTCGCCGTAGGATGATGTGTTTGTGCATCGGGGCGAGAATGATCGCCCGTTGTTTTGAGAGACATACAACCCTTTGCTGGTGCAGGCGAGGATTTCTCTGCCTACCTGCAGGAGATCGATGAAAGTTCCATATGACGTGCTGTTGCAGCGCGTCACCCATGACCGTCCACCTGTTTGTGAAAACTCGATGGTGTTCTTTGCTGTGTCGATTCTAAGGAGTTCTGTTCCCAGATTGATAAGTTGTGGCATAATCTTTATTCTTTTTAAGTTATCGGTATATCCTATCCAATTCTGCTTTTGTAAACGCCTGGAAACGTGCTTTCCAGTATGCGGTTTTCTCATGGTCGAAGGTCTGCCGGTCGATTTCCGACTCTTTTCCTGCCTTGTGCAGGATGGTGTTGTTGCCGTCGCCCATATGTTCTGCCCATGTCAGTTCTGCAAGCGGTGAGTCTTGTCGCTGTCCGATGTGGTGCAGCTCGTACGGGTCTCCGTTGCGGTCGCGTGGTGGCAGTCCTTCGCCGATGAGGTCGGCGTTGTTGTATTCCGCTGCATGGTCATACTCTGCGAGATAGTTTTTGAGCCATGTGTTACGGCGGATGCTGTAGTCTGACCAGTCGATGTCGGAGCGAATGAGTGCCCACCGTCCGCCGATGCGTGCCGCTTTCAGCCTTGCCCTCTGATAGATGCATGCCTCTTCGGCTGATGAGATGGCATCGACTATCTCGCTTGGCCATCCTGTCTGTAGCTGTAATTGTTTTCTTTCTTCAATATTCATCTGCGGTTGCTTTTATATATAAAAAATGTGAGAGCCTACTTCGAACTTTTGTTCACGTAGGCTCTCACATTGCCTGAATCTCCAAAAGCAGAAGTGGCTCTCACCTTAATGCAAGGTGAGAACATCACTTTGCCGTTTCTTATAGAGATTCGTTTCAATTTGTGAGATTTACGTGAATCTAAGTACAGCGTGACGTTAATCACATGTTTTTGCCCTCAATGTCTTGTCGGTGCTCCAACTCCGGTGGAGTGGGACGACTTTGCAAATCTACAAAAAACATTTGAGACTGCCAAACATTTCCTGCTAAAAACGATTACCACTTCTGTGTAGAGAGCCCCTCCCTAACCCTCCCCCAAATGGGGAGGGAATGCCTCACGGGAGAATATCCGTGAGAGATTGGCTGTTCGGGCGGATACACCGATTCGCCCCTACGGAGGGCAAATAAACTCTGACTATCATTCTTAACTCTTCATTTTTAATTCTTAACTCACTCTGTTGCTACATGAAGGATACGCTCGCATCGTTGCTCCCTTCCTTTTCCTTTCGCTCTTTCTCCCTCTGTTCCCTTTTTCTCCATCCTTCTTCGTATTCAGTATTGTCTTTACAGCCAAACAGATCGAGTAGCGACCAACGGCGTGTTCGGATACTTCCGCATCGGGGACAAGGATTTGGAAATATGGAATAGTAGTCAAAGTCAGGCGGAGGACAAGGATCAATAACAATAGGTGGTGCCCAAGGCATAAACTTCTTGTCACATTGTGTACATTTGAATATTGTAATCATAATAGCAGTCTGATAAAATTATTTTGTTATGTCCATTACTATTTATATTATTAGTTCTTCTTTCAGTTGTTTTGCCCGTTGGTTAACAATATTTCTCCAAAGGACGCTGTCTTTGAGTTTTGAAACAGAAATGTAGTCTTTGTACTTTTCGTAAAAGGCGATGGCGTTGTGTTTAAGGGTCGTCACTTCACAATCTTTAAGTATGGTTTTTATATTGTTGAAGTCGAGGTTCATCAATCCGTTTGTCATAATGGTTTCAATCATCGACTCTGCTGCAATGCCAAGTGTCTCATCAGCTTTGGCGAATGAGTTAGATATGGAAAGATTCGGATTGTTTTCACGCAAACGCTCGTTATTGATGACCAATAATGCATCCATATGTTTAGACATCTCTCTCACGCCATCGAGTGCCAGGTCGATTTTCTTCGAACCTTCGAAACGAAATGGGATGGTTACGATTCCAACGGAATCACGAAACACAAAAAATGAGAGCTTCGAGTTAGAAGTTCTCATTTCCTTTATTTAGGGCTTCATTCCTTCTAAAGTCTTTAGTTATAATACATTAGAGCATTACTGAGGTTAGTTTAACTCGGTAAGCAAGTGTGGACATAGTTGGACATAATTGGACATATTTGGACAAAAATGTGTTACCATGTGTTACCAAATCGCCTAAAAAATGTGTTACCACTTTCCACCTTGCGAGCCACAAAAAAGGTGTTATTATGAAGAAAGACATCGTGACTGTCATTTACGACAGAAAGAAAACGTCTGCTCGACGTGGCAAAGGAAAGGTAGAAGTTCGTATTTACCTTTCTCGTACAGAACGCAAGTACATCACTCTCGGAGAAGCCACTCCCGAAGAATGGGAAGCCTACGAGAGAGAGGATAAGTTTGCGGACATCAGGAAACGCTACGAGGATATTCTTGGAGCGATGGAAATTCTCGGCAAGGAAATGACCATTGCCAGTTTCAATGTGTGTGCAGGTATTGAAGATACCATTCCACAGCCTAAAGAGAAGAAAGTTTCAAATCCTTCTCTTAACATGAGTTTCATTAAGTACCTCGAAGATGCTATTCAAGCAGAGGACATTCGTATTGGCACGAGAAAGCACAAGGTTTGTGTCATCGACGCAATCCGTCGCTTCGGCAAGATTAAGAAACTCTCTGACTTAACCGCTGCAAATATCATGGCATTTGACCAGTGGCTTCGTGACGGGACACGAACAGACATAACCATCTACGGTTATCACAAAAATGTAAAGTGTTACACGAAGCAGTTGCGTATGGCAGACATGATACCCTATGATCCTTACAACAAGGTCAAAATCAAGCGTGGTAGGTGCAAAGAGCGTCAACCTCTTTCCGAGAACGAGTTAAAGAAGGTACGCGATGCCAAACTTGATGGGAAATTGGAGCGTGTGCGTGACCTTTTCATTTTTGCAGCCTACACCGGCTTGGCTTTTTGTGATACACAGCTTTTCAAGTTTCATACGATGACAGAGAAAGTCGGCAAGATGTTCTACATCAGAGGTGAGCGATTGAAGACAGGCAGCACCTTCTTCACTCCAATATTACGTCCAGCGATGAAAGTATTGGAAAAGTACGATTTTCAGTTACCTAAAATTAGCAATCAGAAAGCCAACGACTATCTGCACTTGATTCAGGAAAAACTGAAAATCAATAAAAACCTGACGTTTCATGTTGCCCGACACTCTTTCGCAACATTGGCACTGGCTCATGACGTGCCTATTGAGAATGTAGCCCGTATGCTTGGACATCAGGATGTAAAGACTACGCAGATATATGCTAAAGTGCTTCACTCTACCATCGAGCGACATTCCGTTTCTTTGGCAAAAAGCATCATTTAAGTAATTATCTATTTCCTCTAAGGGGTGTTCTACGGAATGGAGGTTAGTCCTCCAATCTGTAGAACACTCCTTTTAGCATTTTACTCATTCCTTTTTCCGTAAAGTGAGCCGTAATCTTCTCACAAAGGTATTTTCCACCGTTGATATGAAACAGTGCACGAGGGTCAGGTATCTCATCAGCCAAGAAGGAGAAGGTGTATTTCTTCTTCCCGTCGATGTGATATATGGCAGTGCGGTCTATCTGCGGTGTTGGGAAATTCAGTCGCAAGCAGTAGTTTGAAGAAACATACTGGAATTGGTTGTTTGTCATTACCTTGTCGATTATCGGACAGGGTTGCTTTCTCGGCCACAGCATATAGCCAGTCCAGAAAGCCATATAGATACAATCATAATACGCATCAGCTTTGTCCACTTCACCTTTTTCTATAGCCTTACCCGTGTTTGCTTGTGCCAATGCTCCGCCATCATAATCCGTATCATCATATGATGTAGGCGAACCTGTTCTCGAACCACCAAATGCGCCTGCTTTTGCTGGTGCTCGTCGTCCTCCGAACTGACCACCTCCGCCACCTGTAAACCCACCAGAGGTGTTACCGCTATTGTCAGTATCATCAGTCCATGATGTTGCACTTCCCATTTCGCCTGGCTCCAAGAACAGACACGGGCCATGCTCATCGTCCGTGTCGTCAATCCATGCCGGAACAATTCTTATTTCGATGTCGTCCGCATCGGGATCGACTTCTCGCTTTCCGAATTGGTTGATTGGCTCTAAGCGGTTATAATACTTATACCAGTGATAAGTGATATCACTGTATGTTGTCGTTTTTATCAGTTCTGACCGATAGCAGAACATGATAAAATATGTGTCCACATCAGCAGCATAAAACAATTTGTGTCCATCACTTCCTGTTTGATATCCTCGACAATACAGCTCACGAATACCACCCGTTACTGAAGTCCATCGATAATAACCACTTTCTTTCAGTGTTTGTGCAAACTGCAACAAGTCGCTCAGGTGCTCGTACCTTACCGCTTCGTCTTTGTGTGCTTTAATATACCACTCACATGAACGATATGCCCAGAAGCGGTTGTCATTCTCCGCATAAGCCAAGTTCTTCACACCAATGTAGTCGCTGCTCTCTTCTCGGCTTATTTCTGTAGAATATTCTTTTACTACCTTATCAATCTTCACAGCAGCTGTCGTCTGTATCATTTCCGTAGAGAAACGAAAGGCGATATGTTTTGCTTTGTGATTGATACTGAACTCCCCATACAGGAAAAGTTCCAACTGTTCAAAGAATTCAGTCAAGCTCCAGTGTGGCAGTGCAACAGCAAAGTTATTTACTCCCCATGTATAAGGAAGTGTATTGCAGATAAGCAGGTACTTGAAGTCCGTTTGTTTTATTGCTGTAAATAATAACGCAAAAGTATACCAGATAATAATTTAAAAGTATACCACTTTGGTTGAGTTCTGCAAAGGTACAAAAAGTTTGTTATACATTACTTGTTATTGATAATTTTTCTTGTTTCTTTTA
>Ga0256406_1001013_pt1 | contig 47072 bp, 38 predicted proteins | sample RumenRJG_03DNA_FD_185986 | JGI IMG/M metagenome (GOLD analysis project Ga0256406, IMG submission 185986) | Bovine rumen microbial communities from Lethbridge, Alberta, Canada - RJG_03 | ecosystem: Host-associated > Mammals > Digestive system > Stomach > Rumen | place: Canada: Alberta | collected... | reverse complement strand
GCCGTCCGAACAGCAATACACTTTGGGCCAAGGCGAAGTATACCTCGAATAACCGCAGCAACAAGATGGCCGTGCGCATGGTGCGCGACGTTACGGTAACAGACTGAAATATGGTGTAACTAATTCATACACAAGGGTGCGGGACTTGCCGAGGCAGGTCCCGCACCGCTTGGTTTTCAATCTAACGTTCCTGGATGGTTCAAGGATGAAGGTCCTGTAAATGACCATTCCTACCAAGGCGACGCGGGCATCTATTGGACTTCCACAATGCTTCGAGACAGCAAAATGAACAATGCTTATGTCCTGTACTTCAACAATCAAGGCGTAACGCTGAAAACATGGCGTAACGATGGCCCTACCCAAAAGCAAACTATCAACGGCATGACCGTCCGCCTCGTGCGCGATGTCGAGTCAACCGACTGATTTTTTAATTGTTATATGCGGAAACGGGCGCTGCACTGCAGCGCCCGTTTCCATTTCGTGGGAAAATATGGGAAAATAGGGGAAAGGGCCTAACTATTACCCTAGAGAACCCCTAGAAAGTCCCTAGAGAACCCATGACATTCTTACCACAGGATGGCACGTTTCTCGGGGGCGAGCCACATGCCGTCGCCTTCCTTGATGCCGAAAGCGTCGATGAACTCGGTGACGTGCGGGAGGGTCACGTTGACGCGGTTGCGGCCCAGGGAGTGGACGTCGTTCTGGGTGAGGTTGCGGATGCCGTCCTCGTTGATGTTGCCGGCCCAGACGAAGGCGTAGGCCAGGAAGAAGCGCTGCTCGGGGGTGAAGCCGTCCATCTTGTCTTTGTTGACCTGGTGCTTCTGCATGGCGTTCTGCATGGCGAGGTAGCTGACGTGGAGGCCTCCGTTGTCGGCGATGTTCTCGCCGAGGGTGAGCTCGCCGTTGCCGTAGAGGGGTTCACCGTTGCCGCCGTCTTCAAGCACTTTGACGGCGTTGAAGGCGTCGACGAGGACTTTCTTGTTGTTGTCGAAGTTGCGGGCGTCCTCTTCGGTCCACCAGTCGCGCATGTTGCCGGACTCGTCGTACTTGCGGCCCTGGTCGTCGAAGCCGTGGGTGAGCTCGTGGCCGATGACGACACCGATGGCGCCGTAGTTGGCGGCCTCGTCGGCGTGCATGTCGAAGAAGGGGGGCTGGAGGATGGCGGCGGGGAAGCAGATTTCGTTGGTGGTGGGGTTGTAGTAGGCATTGACGGTCTGGGGGGTCATGAGCCACTCGTCCTTGTCGACGGGCTTGTTGACCTTGGAGAAGTTGTAGGCCATATCGAACTCATTGCTGCGGACGATGTTGGCGTAGTAGCTGTCATCCTTGATGTCGAGGCCGCTGTAGTCGCGCCACTTGTTGGGGTAGCCGATTTTGACGTAGATGGTGGAGAGTTTCTTGTGGGCGTTGGCCTTGGTGCTGTCGGTCATCCAGGTGGCGGCGTCGATGCGCTGGCCGAGGGCGACGATGAGGTTCTGCACGAGGGTCTCCATGCGGGTCTTGGCCTCGGCGGGGAAGAATTTGTCGACATAGAGGCGTCCGAGGGCTTCGCCCATGGCGCCTTCGACGGTGGAGGTGACGCGTTTCCAACGGGGGCGGTTGACCTGGCGGCCACCCATCTCGCGACCGTAGAAAGCAAAGCTGGCCTCGACAAAGTCGTCGCTCAGGTAGGGGGCGGCGCTGACGATCTCGTGCCAAGCGAAGTAGGCCTTGAAGGTCTCCACATCGGTGTCCTTGAGCACTTTGTTGACTTCGGCGAAGTATTTGGGCTGGCCGATGTTGAAGTCTTTCATGCCGTCGAGGATGTTCATGGCCTCGAAGTAGTCGCGCCAGTTGATGTTGGCGGCGAATTTGGCGGCCTCGTCGACGGTGTAGCGGTTGAAGGTGGCGTGGGGGTCGCGGTTCTCGAGCTTGGTGTTCATGGCGCGTGCCAGGCGGGTTTCGAGGGCCATCACCTGCTGGGCCAGCTTGTCGGCCTTGGTGCCGCTGAGCTGGTCGTAGCCAGCCATGGCGAACATCTTGGTCATGAGCTCGACATAGCTCTTGCGGAACTGGGCGTTCTTGCCCTCGTCGGTGACGTAGCGGTCGCGGTCGCCGAGCCCGAGGCCACCCTGCCAGGCCCATGCGATGGTCATCTTGGCATCGTCCTTGTCGGCCTCGCCGAAGACGCCGAAGAGGACGTGGTTGCCACGGCGGTGCATGCGTTTGAGCTGGGCCCAGACGTCGTCGCGGGTCTTCATGGCGTTGATTTCCTCGAGGAAGGGCTTCAGGGGGGCGGCGCCCTGCTCCTGGAGGCGTGCGCTGTCCATGCCGATGTTGTAGAGGGTGGCGATTTTGTCGGCCAGGCTGCCGGCTTCGTTCTTGGCGGTCTTGACGGAGTCAATGATGCCGTTGACGTCCTTCAGCGCCTTCTCGCTGAGCACGTCGAAGGAGCCGTAGCGCGAGTGCTCGGCGTCGAGGGGGTTCTTGGCCATCCAGCCGCCGCAGGCGTACTGGTAGAAGTCGTCTTCGAGACGTGCCGTGGTGTCGAAATTCTCGGGATTGACACCCGAGGTGAGCTGCGTCTTCTGCTGGCAACCGGTTGCGATAACTGCCATAGTTGCAATGCTTAATAAGGTTTTCTTCATATTGTTTTTATTAATTTAATGTATTCAAAATAAAATGCAAAGGTACGCACATTTTCTCATATGGCGGAAAATATTTTTTTCGTATCTTTGCAGTTTCAAATTTCAGACACGATGGAACCCATACTCAACGAACACAACAAGCAGGAATACCCGCCGATGCACACGGCGGAGCACATACTAAACCAGACGATGGTGCGGATGTTCGGCAGCCCGCGGTCGCGCAATTCGCACATCGAACGCAAGAAGAGCAAGTGCGACTACCAACTCGCCGCCTGCCCCACCGACGAGCAGGTGCAGGAGCTCGAGCGCCGCGTCAACGAGGTCATCGCCATGGGGTTGCCCGTCATCTACGAGTTTGTGAAGAGGGGAGAGGTGCCGCCCGAGGTGGACCTCTGGAAACTGCCCGACGACGCCAGCGAGACGCTGCGCCTGGTGCGCATTGGCGACTACGACCTCTGCGCCTGCGTCGGCACCCACGTCGCCAACACCACAGAGATAGGCCAGTTCAAAATCATCAGCCACGACTACAACGAAGAAGCGCACACGTGGCGCATGCGCTTCAAGCTACTTTAATATCTGCGCCGTGTGTGCCTTGGTGTTCACCTTGCCGATGGCGTCGACGATGGTGCCCTGCCCGTCGATGACGTAGGTGGTGCGCAGCGTGCCCATCGTCACCTTGCCGTAGTTCTTCTTCTCGCCCCAGGCTTCGTAGGCCTCGAGTATGCGGTGCTCGGGGTCGGAGATGAGGTGGAAGGGCAGCTCGTACTTGGCGATGAAGCGCTGGTGGCTGGCGGCGCTGTCGCGGCTGACGCCGAGCACCTCGTAGCCCTGGGCCAGGAAGCGGTGGTAGTTGTCGCGCAGGTCGCAGGCCTCGGCGGTGCAGCCCGGCGTGCTGTCCTTGGGGTAGAAGTAGAGCACCAGCTTCTTGCCGGCATAATCGGTCAGTCTGATGATGTTCCCGTTCTCGTCCGCGCCCTCAAACATCGGCGCCTTGGTTCCAATCTGTAGCATAATGATGTTGTTTATTTGCGTGTCGTGATTATTTTTAGCATCCCCGCAGGAGTAACAAACTTAAACTTGGCGCGGTGCAACACCTCGTTGTATTCTATCAGAATCTCCTCGTTGTAAACGGGAATGATGGTTCGGTCAAGGATATGGTCAAGCAAAGCCACTGTCGGGGAGACAGCGTTGCGCGATAGCAGGGCGGATACCAGCACGTTGGTGTCGAAGACGGCGTAGTATTGTTTCATTGCTGCACTTGTTATTTGCGTGCATGACGTGCTGCGCGAATCTCGGCGTTGATTTCGTCAAGCGTCATTTCCGAGTTGCCATTCTCTTCGCTTTGCTGGCGCATTTCATCTATGGCCTTGCGTGCTTGGGCGAAAACCTCGTTGTCATCGGCCGTGGCACTTTCAAAAAGGCGGTCGGCCAGCCAGCGTTGGTCGGTTGACGACAGAGACAGGCCCTGGATGACGTTCCAGAGGTTGCTTACCATGTTGCTGTTGTATGTCGCGGTGCTCATAATTGTTTTGTTTTTGGAACTATAACGAGGTCTCTTGAATTTTATTGTACGAAGTACATAGGGTGCAAACTATAAAATACAAATTCTGCGGCCAACACAGCGCAAAAGTACGAACTTTTTCCGACATGGGCGAAAAAGATTTCTGTATGTGAATTATTTTGTGTATTTTTGCACCGTGAAATCAATCGGAATATGGAATCATTGACATACACAGACAGCACATCCACGGCACGTTCCTCACGCTTGCGCCAGGCTAGAAATGCCGTTGACTCCCAGCCCTCCGCCGGGAAGACCCCCGAAAGCGAGTTGATGACGGTGGAAGAGTATTTTGACGAGGTTTGGCAACGCTACCAAAAGACACAAGAAATACAATCAGAAATGAAAACAATAGCAAATGTAAAGAATAAAAACTCTGTTCGCACATCGCACATAAGACATACCAGCAATCCTGCCAGCATCAAACCAACCGCTGGGAAGACCCCCGAAAGCGAGCTGATGGAGGTGGACGAATATTTTGATATTTTGCATAAGATGGTCGATGAGTATTACGACAGTATACAAGGTTAAGCTCCGGGAGTCGGCACTTCGCGATTTGGCGGAATTGAGGGATTACCTGAAGACGGTGATGTCCCGAGAGGGAGCGCACCGATATGTGTCCAATATGCGCGATGAAGTCATGTCGCTCTCGGTGTATGCCGACCTGTACCGGCCGAGCACGATGGCCGACATTCGGCAGTATCACCCCAAGGCCCGCCGAATGGTGAGCCATAACCGCCGCTGGTGTTTCATATTCCATGTTGAAGATGATATGGTCATTGTCGACCGTATCCGCCAGTCCAAGATGATAGCGCGATGAATGCCGATGTTCATAACTCGCTGATTTTTACCCCCCCCCACGAATTGCACAGGTAATCGTCGGGAGGATTTCCTCTTTGTTTTTAATTCAATTGCCTCTCCCTGCCGCAATGCTGCGGCGGGGCGGGATGGTTTTGTACTGACATAATCTAAAGAAAGATGTTTGATACAAGGAAACGTTTTGTAGCAATGCTTGACATTATGGGTGCTTCAAAATTAACAAAAGAAGAACCCGACGAGTTGGGAAGAATAATGTTGGAATCGCGGAACATCATTCGAGAGCGCAAGTATGATACTATGCTATATTATCAAGCATATTCGGATTCTATAACAATTATCACGTTGAATGATGAAGCAGATTCCTTTGAGGGGATTGTTAGGGCATCTGCCATACTAGAAAGAATGTTTATACGAAATGGATATGCAATCAACGGTGCCATTTCGTATGGAAACATTACAATAGACATTGAGAATAACATCTTTTATGGCGAACCTGTCATTACAGCACACCATATGCAAGAAAATCTATTTTTCTACGGTTTAGTTCTCGACAAACAGGCATGTAGAAAATACCTCAATGACTATCCAGTCGTTTTTTGTCATGGAAATGGCAAGGTGGATAGCGCTGATTTGATAGTAAACGACATGATGATTCCATTTAAGAATGAAGGATGGCAACAGTCCTCTCTTATCAATTGGATGGATATTAGTGTGTTCAAAGATGGGCATTTAGTAACATATGAGGAACAAGTACCCACAATACGACAGTTGATTGCACGGTTATATGAAAAAAATATTTTTTCACCCAACTATGGTTGTCGTGCCAATTTCTACATTCTAAATACCGAACTTGTAATGAAAGAATGGTACGATTTTGCCGGAAGAAAATGTACGAGAAAAGGCTGGGGTGAATTGATTGGAAACAAATATTTATTCACAATGGAAAACATTCATAAGCCAACAGAGCTTACATTTGATGAGTATGTGGCTGCGATGGTCACAATTCAATTCAAGAGATTAAGACGAGGATTTCACCTCCAAGAAATTCAAGGGTATTTAGAAAAAGAGGATGGTGATATAGACATGGAGAAAGTTTGCAAATGGCTTGACGAGAAGGATTATGCCCATATTGATTTCTCCGAAGAGGGGGGACTTTATATGTTTACCGAGCATGACGACTGCCTTGGAACAAATGGAAAAAAATTAGTTGGTCAAACTTTTTAATAAAGAAAGATATGAAAAAAAAGAATGTCGTTTTCGTTTTCTTATTCATAATGTTATTTAGTGCAGCAAAGGGCACAACTCTACCACCTCCTCCAGGATGGGGAGCTTCGGCATCAGTTGCGCCAAGTGGACAAACCTTATATTACATTATTCGAGGGGATACCGCGATAGTGACTTACCCTTCTGATTGGTTTAATAATTATTGGGGATCATTCACAAAACCAACAGGTGATTTAATAATACCAGATAGCGTCACCCTTTTTGGAAATACATACCCAGTAACCGCAATTGGAACCGATGCATTCACATATTGCGTTGGATTAACTTCAGTTGTAATTCCGAATACTGTTAAGTACATAGAGGATGAAGCGTTCTATTGCACGTACATCACTTCTGTTACACTGTCGGATTCTGTAAAGACAATTGGGGATTGGGCATTTAAGAACTGCAATTTTGATTCTATCATCCTTCCTCATGGTTTAAAAGAAATAGGAGAAGCTGCATTTATGGGTTGTACATATCTTTCATCAATCAATATACCCAATACAGTAACTTCTATAGGTAAAGAATCATTTAAGAATTGCACAAACTTAACAGCAGTAACATTACCACAAGAAATAACAGTTATATCAGAAGCAACTTTTTCTGGTTGTTCCATGCTTGATTCTATAGAGATTCCTGAGGGTGTTTCATTTATAAGCTGGCATGCTTTTGAAGACTGTAGTAATCTCCAATCAGTAATGTTGATGCCAGATACCGCACCGAATTTTCCTTACTATGGTGTGGCAGAAATCTTTGGAAATAATCATAGTGGTAGAGTGTTTAGGATTCCATGTGGCTCATGGGATTCCTATTATAACACTTGGATTGTCTATCGTGATGCATTGCGCGAACCTTTTTCCGAAATAACAATGACCATTAGCGCCAATGGCACATCAAGGGGACTTGTGGAAAGCGTTTATCATAATGCAATTGTTGGCTGCGATTCAATTACGACTATTACTGCTACGCCTTTCCCTCAATACCATTTTGACCATTGGAGTAATGGAAGTGTGGCAAACCCTGATACATTACAACTCATAGGAGATAGCTCGGTTACAGCATTCTTTATTGGGGTTTACGTTAATGTTAATGACAGCACTCGTGGTTTTGCCACACATAACAAAATAGATGATCATATAGAACGTATTATGGCCACACCCTTTGAACATTATCATTTTGACCACTGGAGCAATGGGAGTACATCAAACCCTGACACGTTGAATCTTGTGGGTGACAGTACCATCATAGCGTATTTTTTACCCAATCGCTACCATCTTACAGTTAATGTCAATAATGCTAATTGGGGTTCAATATCTTTCCCCTATGGCGACAGCGCAGATTACCTTGATACTTTAATGATTATAGCTATGCCAATAGAACATTATCATGTTGCAAATTGGAATGGCGTATCTGAAGTGTCCGCGTCAAAGGACACCATATGGGTCAAAATGAATTCCAATAAAACTATAGCATGTAATTTTGCCATTGACACTCACATGGTAACAGCCATAGCGAATAATAATGATCGAGGAGTTATTACAGGTGATGGCGAATATGTTTATGGCACACCGTGCATCCTCACGGCAATACCATATACAGGATATGTATTCAAAGAATGGAGTAATGGCATACAAACAAATCCCTATGCTTTTCAAGTCACAGAAGATGTAGAATTAACTGCCATCTTTCTTTCAGAAGATGAGGTTGGAATAAATGTCATTAACGAGGATTGTGTTGATGTCCACTCTTCAAATGGGCGAATTGTGGTTGAGGGAACGACGGAAGAGGTGCATGTGTTCGATATGGTTGGCCGTATCGTTCGTAACGAAGCATTGCCAAATGGTGTTTATATAGTTAAGATTGGAGCGAGTCCAGCACGAAAAGTGGTGGTGATGCAGTAAAAATGGACCATTACAACGCCAAATGTTTTTGAAAACGGCCAAAATGAATCATTACAGTCCCAAATGATTTTGAAAATGGATGAAATGAGTCATTACAACGCCAAATGATTTTGAAAACGGCCAAAATGAGTCATTACAACGCCATTTGATTTTGAAAACGCCTGAAATGGGTCATTTTGTCCACTGAAAAATTTAAAACAGCATATAATAACCAAAAACAATAATAACTATGGATGCAACGAAATTCAATGAAAAGGCTTTAAGCAATTATCCAGTTGCTTATTTTTTCAGCGCGGTGAAAGCATTTGAGGAGCGCATCCGTGCGGCGGAGTGCGGGCAGGAACGGTTCCAAAGGATGCGGGACGAGTACAGCAGGCTGTTCGTGGCCTTCGACGAGGCCTACAAGCGGACGCAGAAGAGCGAGCTGACGGCGAAGATTGCCGCCCTGGACAAGGAGAGGGACGGCTACGCCTACGTGATGCAGAAGGTGGCCGAGGCGTGGGCCGCGAAACTCGAGGACGAGAGCCTGGCGGCGCACGGCCGCAGGGTGGCGCAGGTGTTCCGCGACTACGGCTTCCGCACCAGCGAGGCACTGGTGGCCGAGAACGCCAAAATCCACAATATGGAGCAGAAGCTGGCGGAGCGCGATTTGGTGGCGGACTTGCAGATGATGGGCCTCACGGAGCTGAACCGCCGCCTGCTGAATCGCACGGAGCAGATCGAGCAGCTGATGGGCAAGCGCAACGAGGAGAAGAGCGACGTGGTGGTGGGCGAGCTGAAGGCGGCGCGCGAGAAGCTGGACGGCCACTACCGCGCTTTCATCACCTACCTCAACGCGGTGCAGGAGCTGCAGCCCGAGGAGAGCCTGTCGAAGGCGGCGCAGTACTACAACGCCGACCTGACGAAAATCGACCTGCAATACCAGCAGAGCCGCAAGTGCTGAAGGCTGCGAACACCGCTGAATAAAAATTAAATGAAGTGAGCAAGGGCGGCAAAGACGAGGACGAGCCGGAGACCGTCGCCGAGGCATAGCACCGCGGCGGACATGAACGCCCGCCCGCCGAGAGTCATACAACAAAAGAAAGGGAGCACCCGTGTGGATGCTCCCTCGTTTGTTATTGTATTGTACTATTGGCTTAGTACATTCCACCCATGCCGCCCATGCCGGGGTTGGCGGGGGCTGCGGGTTCGGGTTCCTTGATGTCGCAGAGGACGCACTCGGTGGTGAGGAGCATGCCGGCGATGCTGGCGGCGTTCTCCAGGGCCACGCGGGTCACCTTGGCGGGGTCGATGACGCCGCTCTGGAAGAGGTTCTCGTACTTCTCGGCGCGGGCGTTGTAGCCGTAGTCGCCCTTGCCATTTTTGACCTCGTTGACGACGACGCTGCCTTCGAGGCCGGCGTTCTCGACAATCATGCGCAGAGGCTCTTCGACGGCGCGGCGGATGATTTCGATGCCGAGCTTCTCGTCCTCGTTCTCGGGCTTGACGCCTTCGAGCTTCTGGGCAGCGCGGATGAGGGCGGTGCCGCCACCGGGGATGATGCCCTCTTCGACGGCTGCGCGGGTGGCGTGCAGGGCGTCGTCGAAGCGGTCTTTCTTCTCCTTCATCTCGACCTCCGAAGCGGCGCCGACGTAGATGACGGCCACGCCGCCGGCCAGCTTGGCGAGGCGCTCCTGGAGCTTCTCGCGGTCGTAGTCGCTGGTGGTCTTCTCGATCTGGGCTTTGATCTGACCCACGCGGGCCTTGATCATCTCGCTGTCGCCCTTGCCGCTGACGATGGTGGTGTTGTCCTTGTCGATGCTGATCTTCTCGCTCTGGCCGAGCATGCTGAGGTCGGCGTCCTCGAGTTTGTAGCCTTTCTCTTCGCTGATGACGGTGCCACCGGTGAGGATGGCGATGTCTTCGAGCATCTCCTTGCGGCGGTCGCCGAAGCCGGGGGCCTTGACGGCGGCGATCTTCAGGCTGCCGCGCAGGCGGTTGACCACGAGGGTGGCCAGGGCCTCGCTCTCGACGTCCTCAGCGATGATGAGGAGCGGACGGCCGGTGTTGACGACCTTCTCGAGCACGGGCAGGAGGTCCTTCATGGTGCTGATCTTCTTGTCGTAGATGAGGATGTAGGGGTTGTCGTAGCTGCACTCCATCTTCTCGGTGTCGGTGACGAAGTAGGGGCTGATGTAGCCGCGGTCGAACTGCATACCCTCGACAACCTTGACGGTGGTGTCGATGCCCTTGGCGTTCTCGATGGTGATGACGCCGTCCTTGGTCACTTTCTCCATGGCCTCGGCGATGATGTCGCCGATGGCGCTGTCGTTGTTGGCGCTGATGGTGGCCACCTGGCGGATCTTCTGGATGTCGCCGCCGACCTCCTGGGCCTGCTCCTTGATGCTCTTCACGATCTCGGCCACGGCCTTGTCGATGCCGCGCTTGAGGTCCATGGGGTTGGCACCGGCGGTGACGTTCTTCAGGCCGGTGTTGACGATGGCCTGGGCCAGCACGGTGGCGGTGGTGGTGCCGTCGCCGGCCTGGTCGTTGGTCTTGGAGGCGACCTCCTTGACCATCTGGGCACCCATGTTCTGGATGCCGTCCTCAAGCTCGATTTCCTTGGCCACGGTCACGCCGTCCTTGGTCACCTGCGGGGCACCGAATTTCTTGTCGATAACCACATTGCGGCCTTTGGGGCCGAGGGTCACCTTCACTGCATTTGCCAACTCGTCGACGCCTTTGCGAAGCTGCTCGCGAGCGTCATTATTGAAAACTATCTGTTTTGCCATAATATTTGTTCCTTTCTATTTTATTTGTTTACATTTTTGGTCGCTTCGCTCAAAATTATAGAAAAATTTATTAGGAAAATTTTGAACCGATTTTCTTATAATTTTGAGGCCGACAGGCCGACCCATTTTTTAGATGATAGCGTAGATGTCGCTCTCTTTCATGATCATCAGCTTCTCGCCGTCGATTTCGATTTCGGTGCCGCTGTACTTGCCGTAGAGGACTTGGTCGCCCACCTTGACGGTCATCTCGTGGTCCTTGGTGCCCTTGCCCACGGCGAGGACTTCGCCGCGCTGCGGTTTCTCCTTGGCGGTGTCGGGGATGATGATGCCGCTGGCGGTCTTCTGTTCAGCCTCGGCGGGACGCACGAGGACTCGGTCTGCTAAAGGTTTGATGTTCATAATGTTTTATTTTATAGTTTATTTTTTCTGGTTCTTCCAGTATCACTAGTCTTGCTAGTTCAACTAGGACGACTAGAAACAATCAACATTCGTGCCAACCCTGACAGCAACTGCCACGCGCTGACATTTTGTCATACACGTGGCAGTCGCCCTAAAAACACAAAAAACTTTTTTCTCTCTTAATGGTTCACCGCGTGCAGCTGCATCTGGTAGAACACCACGCCGTTGCCCGACGGGTCGTAGCTGTGGCGGTCGAGCACCATCATGCCGTTGGCCACAAAGCCAATCTCCCAGCAGTTGTCGCCGTCGAAGTATTCGCAGCACAGCTCGCCGTCGGTCGAGAGGCTCCATGTGCCCTCGGATGTCTGCGTCGAGCCGCTGCCCACGCTGCCGCGCGTATAGGTCATCGTGCCGTCCTCGCGGAACTCGTAGTACACCACATTCCCCACCTGCTCCGGCATCGTCGTCTGGTCGCTCACGGCGAATCCGTCGCCCATCTGCGTGATGGACATCGTATACATATTATAATAATGCCACTTGCCCACAATGCTCGTCTTGTCCACTGGCGTCAGGTTCAGCACCAGCAGCCGGTTTCCGTCGTACATGTGGCGTTCCTCGACGATGCCCGTCAGGGTCACCTCGTCGCCCGCTGCGCGCACCGAGCCGCCGATCTGCAGCTCCGTGTATTCCGAAAGGAACTGGTTTTCATGCATCAGGAACAGCAGCGAGTCCTCGCCCAACTGCAGCGCCCACAGGCGGCCGCCCATCACGTCGGGCATCTCCATCAGGGTCAGCGTGCCGGTGTAGAGCGGACGCTCGGCCTGCATCTGCGCACCGTTGGCATAGGCCGTGCCGTTCCACGTGCCGGTCCCCTCATCGTAGATCACCGTCACCGTCTTCCCGGCCTTCTCCATCTCCTTCATCCAGTTCTTCATTTCCTCGCGGCTCGTCGTGCTGATGCTGACAGCCTCTTTGGTGCGCGGGGCCGACTTGCCCGTCGCCACCTGCCGCTGGCTGTTGTAGAAACTGATTGTCTGGCCCTCCTGCGTGTAGCTGCAGAACTGGTCCAGCAGCGCGTCCCACTCCGAATCGGTCGTCAGCGTGGCGCGCACCACCTTCGAACTCAGCGTATAGACAATCTCGCGGCTGTTCGTCGGCGGATTATTCCCATCATCCTCGCCGCCGCAGGCCGCGAAAGTCATCACTGTGGCCATTATGGCGATGAATTTCAGTACCTTGTTCATGTCGTTTATCTATGTGTTAAACTAGTTTCTGGTATAATAACGCAAAAACCTCCCCCAAAACTACAGCCAGGGTGAATTTTTTTTGTGTCAGGCAATTTCTGTAACGCAACTGCGTCCCCAAAATTGCACGAGACCCCTTTTTTTCACCCTGGCGTGAGGTTGTTGCGGAAAGAACTAGTTTCTAATCAGCACCTTGCGGGCCGCACGGTTGTCGATGCGCACCAGATAGGCTCCCGTGGGCGGCAGCATCGCCTCCGTCCGCTCCCCCTGCACCGGGAAGTCGAACATCTGCCGGCCTTGCACATCGTACACCCTAACCACTTCGCCCGCTTGCGCACCCTCAATCACCAGGCGCCCCCCGGCAACAAACACCTTCACCGGAATGGCTTCCACATCCTCCACTCTCACCACCACCGTGTCGTAGACCGTCACTATGACCGTGTCGTAAATCATCACTGTATCGTACGACGTCACCACCACCGTGTCATAAACCCTCACCGTATCGTACGCCGTGACGACAACCGTGTCGGCATAGGAAACCGTGTCGGCATAGAAAGTGGCTGTGTCCGCGTAATAAGTCACCGTATCATACACAGTGCTGTCGCACACGGTGCTGCCGGCCGTGAAAAACAGCGCCGTCACCGTCGAGTCGCTGTTCACCACTATGCTGCGCGGATTGTCGTCCACGCCGTCGCTCCAGCCGCTGAATCCGTGGCCCGCCGCCGGCAGGGCATAGATGGTCGTCGTCGTGTCGCCCGCAAACGTGCAGCCGCCCCAGGCCGTCCCCATGGAGGCATCGTTGGCAGCCACGGTCAGCGTGTGGCTCGTGGCGCCGCCGCAGTCGGCCGCGACAGTCCCAAGCGTGCTCCAGAAACCATGCGCCTGATACGCTCCGAGTTGCGAGCACGGCACCTGGATGGCAATCCCGCTGGGCGCGTCCCAGAAACTGTTGCCCGTGGCCATAATCACGCGCTCGGCCGCGATATTGATGGTGGTCAGGTCGTCGAGATACTCGAACACGCCGCTCCCGATATACCGCACATTCGGCCCCAGGTTGAGCGTCGTCAGCCCCATGTTCGGCCACCCGAAAGGCCCGCTGCCGTCAAACTCTTCCAATTCGCAACTGTCTGCATTCCAATTCAGTGTGCTCAGCGAAGTGCACCCGTCGAAGGCCGTCTCCGCCAGGTCGGTCAGCCCCGTGCCCACCGTGGCCTCCACCAGCTGCGTGCAGCCCTGGAAAGCGCCGAAGCTGATGTTCTCCACCGTGTTGGGGACCGTCACACTGTACAGCCCCTGCCCGTAAAACGCGTATGCGCCCACGGAAGTCACTGTGTATTCGTGCGTTCCGTATGTCACCGTCGACGGAATAACAATATCCTTGCCCGCCGTGTTCGATGCATCCTCGACCGACACGCCGTTCTCCGGCTGGAAGCCAATCAGGATTGTCAACTCGGCTCCGTTGGCCAGCGTCACCGTCGTCTGTGGTGTCTGCGCTCCCGCATGCAGGGCCACGGCCAGCGCCGCAGCCGCCATCGTAATGAATTTCTGTTTCATCTTTTTTGTTGTTTAATTGTAAGTTAATCAGTTGTTTGCGACGGAACTGCCGCCGCTTTTCGAACCGCAAAATTACCACAAAAAAAACTCATTCCACCCTTTTTGGAGCGAAATCACCACTAATGGGTAGTCCCCCGCCTCTCCCTCCCCCCTCCCTCCCCATTGTCCGGGAGAGGTCGAAGAGAGGTAGAAGAGAGGAAGAAGAGGGTACCTCTTTCTCACTGACAATCAGTCTGTTGCAGACTTGCCATTTTCGCCCTTTTTTCGACTTTTTTCATAAAAAATCACAGCCGTTCTACCATGCTGTATTTCAGCATGTTGTATGATTTTTCTCCACATATTCGGATTTTTTCGTACCTTTGCACCTCGTTTTAATCATCATTTTATATGCAAAACATTCGTAATGTTGCTATTATAGCCCACGTCGACCACGGCAAGACCACCCTCGTCGACCGTATGCTCCATCAGGCCAAACTCTTCCGCGACAACCAGGAGACTGGCGAACTCATCCTCGACAACAACGACCTCGAGCGCGAGCGCGGCATCACCATCCTCTCCAAGAACGTCTCTGTGCGCTACAAGGGCTACAAAATCAACATCATAGACACTCCCGGCCACTCCGACTTCGGCGGCGAGGTGGAGCGCGTGCTCAACATGGCCGACGGCGTCCTCCTCGTCGTCGACGCCTTCGAAGGCCCCATGCCGCAGACACGCTTCGTCCTGCAGAAGGCCATCGAGCTGGGACTCAAGCCCATCGTCGTCGTCAACAAGGTCGACAAGCCCAACTGCGACCCCGAGCTGACCCAGGAGGCTGTCTTCGACCTCATGTTCAACCTCGGCGCCAACAGCGACCAGCTCGACTTCCCCACCGCCTACGGCTCCGCCAAAAACGGCTGGATGTCAGAGGATTGGAATACCCCCGCCGACGACATCTCCTACCTCATGGACCTCATCATCGAGCACATCCCCGCCCCCCAGGTGCCCGACGGCAACACCCAAATGATGATCTCCAGCCTCGACTACAGCTCCTACCTCGGCCGCATCGCCGTCGGACGCCTCCACCGCGGCACCCTCCAGGCCGGCCAAAGCATTGCCCTCCTCAAGCGCGACGGAACGCGTATCAATAGCAAAATCAAAGAGTTGTATGTTTTCGAAGGCCTCGGCAAAGAGCGTATCAAAACCCCCATTGAGGCCGGCGAGATTTGCGCCGTGCTGATGGACCTCGACAAAAACGTCATGTTCGAAATCGGCGACACCGTCTGCGACGCCGACGCCCCCGAAGCCCTGCCACCCATCAAGGTCGACGAGCCCACCATGTCCATGCTCTTCACCATCAACAACTCTCCCTTCTTCGGCAAGGAGGGCAAGTTCGTCACCAGCCGCCACCTGCGCGACCGCCTCTTCGCCGAGCTCGAAAAGAACCTCGCCATGCGCATCGAGGAGACCGGCTCGCCCGACGCCCTCCTCGTCTACGGCCGCGGCATCATGCACCTCTCCGTCCTCATCGAGACCATGCGCCGCGAGGGCTACGAGCTCCAGGTCGGCCAGCCCAAGGTCATCATCCGCGAAATCGACGGCCAGAAGTGCGAACCCATCGAGCAGCTCACCGTCCTGGTGCCCGACGCATTCAGCTCCAAGGTGATCGACGTCGTCACCCGTCGCAAAGGCGAGGTGGGCACCATCGACACCAAGGGCGACCGCGTCCAGCTCGACTTCACCATCCCCTCCCGCGGCATCATAGGCCTCCGCAACACACTCCTCACCGCCACCAACGGCGAGGCCATCATCGCCCACCGCTTCCTCGAGTTCCAACCCTGGAAGGGCGACCTCGACGACCACAAGTACGGCGCCCTCATCGCCAAGGAAACCGGCGAAGCCACCGCCTACAGCATCAGCAAACTGCAGGACCGCGGCCCCTTCTTCATCGAGCCCGGCGACATGGTCTACTCCGGCGAGGTCATCGGCGAAAGCCTCCGCCCAGGCAACGACATCATTATCAACGTCGTCACCGCCAAAAACCTCACCAACATGCGCTCCAAGAGCGCCGACGACAAGTCCACCTGCTCGCCCGCCATCAAGATGAGCCTCGAGGAGGCCATGGAGTACATCCGCGAGGACGAATACCTCGAAATCACCCCCTCCAACCTCCGCATCCGCAAAATCATCCTCGACGAGAACGACCGCAAACGCGCCCGCATCAAAGAAGACGAAGCCGCCTCCAGACAATCCTAGGATTTCTTGGAACCTCCCGGTTCCATCCCACGCAAATAGCAACGCCACCCACCTTGCCAGCCTCAAACAAAGCGACCGGCAAGGTGGGTGGATGCGTCATGGCCGCTGCACATGGCAGTGCCTGCAGCGCTACCGCCACAGCCAAAACATAACCAGTAATCCATACCCTCCCCTCGCAAGTATTAAGTTGAGAAAAAGAGGAGAAGAAGAGGATACCTCTTATGTACTTATTATCAGCCTCTTGCAAATAGCCAAAAAACGCCCGTTTTCCCAGTTTTTCACAAAAAAAACGCCCGATGCGACAAAGCGTCTGCATCGGCGTTTTTCGAGACTGTAGATATCAGTGGCGGCCGGGGCCTACATGTTGTCCCAGAATACTTTAGGCAGGTATACATTCTCAAGCGCGGCGGCTTCTTTGAACAGCGGAGCCACCTGCTTCGGGCTGTAGCCCGCTATGCCGGTGCCCACGGCGGTCACCAGAAAGGTCAGCTCCTTGCGCGTGCGTGCGCACTCCGTAAATTTCTTCACCGCATGGCAAAGCGAGGCCTCGCCCTCCATCGTCGGCAGGGCATAGCTGCGGCCCGTCAGGCCCTCGCCCACGCCCCATTCGGCTCCGAAGTGCTGGTTGGCATACCACGCCGCTCCGCCGCCATGCATCCCTTGGACATTACTTCCAAATACAAAAATTTCATTTTCAGCCAATTCTGTGATTGGCTCCGGTGCCACGCGGCGACCGTCGATAATCTGTTTGTTGTCCATATTGCGTTGTATGTTTTAGATTTTTAGCGCTGCAAAGTTACGACTTTTTTGTCGACTTGCAAAATATTTTTTGCCCATGCAGCCTTTTTTTTGTACTTTTGTCCCATGATGGAGTTGAATGTACCGCTGCATGTGAATGATATAAAGGCACTTGCGCGCCAGGCTCATGGCGATGGTGAGGTGCGCGAGGCGCTGTTTGCCGCCCTGAGGGGCGACGACCGCCGTGCCGCCGTCAATGCCGCTTGGGCGCTCACACATCTGCCAAATGCTGACAATCAGCATATTGCTGCTCGGCGCGAGCCACTGGTCGAGCTGGCGCTTTCCACGCCGGACACCTCGTTGCGACGACTCTCGCTGGCACTGCTGGAGCGCTTGGAATGGGGCAGGAATGAGGTGCGGACCGATTTGCTCGACTTCTGTCTGAACCGTCTCTTGCGCGCCGACGAGCCGGCAGGCGTGCGTGCACTCTGTCTCAAACTGGCCTACTGCCAGTGTCGCCACTATGCCGAACTGCGCGAGGAACTCCGCCAGTGCCTTCTGATGCTCGAGCCCTCCGAGCTCCTGCCAGGCATCAGGCACACACGCAATAAAATAATGGAACAATTATAATAACGTATGGAGATTTCGTCGCTCAGAGAACGCCTGTTTGCCTTGCAGGATGCGGAATATGCTGATTTCCAGCGCAAGCTGATACCCACAGTCCGCCCCGATGCCATCATCGGGGTGCGCACGCCGGCGCTGCGCGCCATGGCCAAGGAGCTCTACCGTGCGGATGCGACCTCCTTTTTGCACGATTTGCCGCACCGCTATTTCGAAGAGAATCAGCTGCATGCGTTCGTAATCTCGCTTCTGCCCGACTTCCCGTCGGCGGCTGAGGCTGTGTCACGGTTCCTGCCATTTGTCGACAACTGGGCCACCTGCGACCAGCTGTCGCCCAAAGCCTTTGCCAAGCAACCCCGGGAGCTGCTCCCCATCCTCGAAAATTGGCTCGGTGCCGAACATGAATATGCGGTTCGGTTCGCCATGCGCATGCTGATGCAGCACTTTCTCGAAGCCGAATTCCGCAGCGAGTACCTCGACTGGGTGGGGGGTGTGGCGCGCGAGGAATACTACATTCGGATGATGCAGGCGTGGTACTTCGCCACGGCCTTGGCCAAGCAGTGGGACGCCGCCGAGCCCTACATGCACCCCGGCTGGGTGGGGGAGTGGGTCCGCCGCAAAGCCATCCAAAAAGCCCTCGAGTCCTTCCGCATCCCCGCCGACCGCAAAGCACACCTCCGCGCCCTGCGATAGTCAGCGGTTCCCCTTGGCGCGGTTGTGGGTGAGGCACAGCAGCTGGCAGTTCTCCTCGGTGGTGGCGCCGCCTTGGCTCCACGCCTCCACATGGTCGGCGTCCATCTCCTTCTCGCCCCATAGCTTCGTCCGACGCGCCTCGTGACCCATGGCGCAGAGCGGACAGTTGCTCACTCCCCTGCGTCGCGCCTCCTCGGTCTGGCGTTTGTAGACGCGGCGCTTGGTGGCTTCGTCAAACACTCGGACGTCCAGCAGGCGTGTGTCCTCCTCGCCACCCAGCAGGTATTCAAACACACCCTTGCGGTTCTTCACGCAGGGGTCGTCCATCAACACGGCGGCCTCGGCCGTCATCTCCTTTTGGTTGTATGGCGTGCCGTGGTATTTGTCGTAGAGCTGCCCCCATTTCAGCCCGCACATCTCGCTGTAGTGGTCGGCGAAGACGCTCTCCACCCAGGCGATAACATCGCCGAAGTGCGCCTGCAGTTCGTCGATCTGTGTGTCGCGACGGTGTGCCTGCATGTATTCCTCCACCTCGCCGTGGCTCACCCAGTCGAGGGCCGTGTTGAGTATCTCCTGTCTCTTGACAGAGCCGCGCACGTAGGCATTCCATTTCTGCACATTGGCGTTGCGGCTGTTGCTGAACACCGCACGGGCCCGCGTGACGAACGGCCCGCTGTAGACGGCGTTCAGCTCCTCCTGCTCGTTGAGGGGTATGCCGGCGATGTTGATGGTCTGGAACCACTGCTTTATCTCGCTCTCCGTGCCCTCGCATTCATACACCAGCAGCGTGGTGTTCTCCACCAGCGTCTGCTTGTCCTTCGGCAGGGCGTGGAAGCGGTAGGGCAGCTCGTCGCTCATCACCGAGAACTTGTCCGTCAGGAAACGCCCCAGCGAGGTGATGCGCTGCTGCCCGTTCAGCACCTCCAGCCGCCCGTCGGGCAGGCGGTTGAAATAGAGCAGCCCCAGGGGGTACTGTTTCAGCACCGATTCTATCACCGCCACCTCTTTCTTGCCGTTGTCCTCGGCATAGAGGTAGTTGCGCTGATACTCAGGCTGTATGGTCAGCCGCCCCGAAAGGCCGTAGAGACCCTTCTCCTCCAGTTCGTTGTACACAAACCCGTCGCACAGCTCCGCGACGGTGTACTGCTTCAGTTCGGTGTGCATATTTTATTGTTTTTTGCGGATAATAATTCGTCTATAAAGGACCTTTCCATACAAGCTTGGACCTTTTCCACGCCAAATGGGCTTGTCATCGTCAAGCCCAACGATGTCATATTGTTCCACACAGTGTTTGTCAAGGAAAGAAATAGGGACGCCCATCATTCCATCGTGGTCAGCCGGTATGGCATCGGAATAGGGCACTTCGATGGCATCGCAGTTGTCGTACTGTTCGTATGCATGTTTCTCCTTGAGGTCCTTGTGCTTGCTGTATTTTAGATTATCCTCCATGGTCATTAGTTCTAATGGCTTGTGGCGGCGGCCATGGTCAAGGTTGGTGAACCACACGCTTGGCGAGCGGCCCAATATCTCCCCATTAACCACTTTGTATTTGCTGCCCGCCTTGCCGTCGGCAACAAACTGCTGTTGTAGTTCAGCAGGGATTTTAAAAAGTATATCCTGGCTCATTGAGGTTTTCCCTGTCCACATCAGTCCGGCTTTGATATAAGGGAACACCTCCTTGTAGGTGATGCAGTTCTTGTTGCTTATCAGGAGGAACTGCTTGCTTGAATTGATAATCCAAGCAAAGAACTCTCTGAAAATGGAAAACGGCGGATTGGTAACAATCACATCCGCCTCGTCGCGGAGACGGGTTACCTCCTTGCTGCGGAAGTCGCCGTCGCCTTTCAGGTAGTCCCACTTCAAAGCGTTGATGTCGATGTAGCCGTCGCCGTCGGCGCCGCGCTCGAGGACGAAAATCTTGCCGTGCGAACGGGTCTTATGCTTATCGTACTTTGGTGAACGGGTTTCGAACTCGGTCTCGAAGAGCGAGAGCTGTATACCATAGCGCTCCTGCTTGCGCTCGATGGCATAGCTGGTGCTGATAAGCTTCTTCAGCCCCAGCCGCTCGAAGTTCTGCGCAAAGTATTTGGTGAAATTGCTCCACTCCGGGTCGTCGCAGGGCAGCAGCACCGTCTTGCCCCTGAACACGTCGGGGTCGTAGTCGAGGTACGCCTCCACCTCGCGCTCTATGTCGTAGTACTGTGTGTAGAACTCGTCCTGTTTCGCCTCGCGGGCATTGGTCAACGTGGTGTTTGCCATTGTGATTGACAGCCATTGTTGTGCATTGCCATCAATCACTATTGGACATGAAGAAAGGTGCAGACCTTTCTATCACATTCACGAGGAGCGTCGGATGAACCCCGCTGTACCGTTAGAAGCCTACACCTAAAGTGTAAGCATACAAAGATACGGTACAACAAAACACGTCCACTCTCTCCGTGAACTATTATCCAAAATGAAATCTCCAGTTTCCGACGCTTTTGATTCGAATGTGAATAATAGTAATGCTGTTAATAATCTATTTTTTCACGCCCCTTCCTCTTGGGGCATTCCCGGCTGCAAAAGTACGAAATGTTTTTGAGTTGGCCAAAAAAAGTTTTCCGCAGGGTAGGGGAGGAGGGGTGCGTGTGGGGATGTCAAAAGGTGGGTTGGCGTAGCGTTCGAGGATGGATTTGGGGCGGAAAAGAGTACCTCGGGATGGGGCGTGAGTGGAAAATGGCGACCGCGATTTTTGCCCCTCTGAGTGATTTTCTCTTCAATCTGTGCGTCGGGTCTGCCAGAGGGGGCGATGAGGCTTTAGAAGCGATTTCCGGTTGTTTACATTTGTGAATGAATCGCACGTGCATTCCGTGCATTACAACTGTAATGTTGTGCGTTTTTTGTTGGGTTACAAATGTAATTGCAGATAGTCCTGTAAAAACAGTTAAATAAATTAACAATTATATTCAAGTGGTTATATCACAAATGATATTCAGTGTTTTATATATACATATTTAAAGGATTAGATTATTAAATTTGGGCAGCGTAAGTTTTGGTTTAGAACTTTGCTTGTGTATTCATTCTATATTTGAATATCATCGTTTTATATGCATTGTATTAAAGTGATAGTTTGCCATTAGTGGATGTTTACAGATGTAGCGTGGTGATTTATGTTTTGCTGTATCTGAAATTATGTGTACTTTTGTAACTCGATTTGTGTAATGGTTACAAATGTAAGATTATGATAAACAGGATAAATCTGATTTTGCGGGCCAAAAATATCACCGCCCGTCAGTTCGCGGAGGAGATCGGCATCCAGCCCTCCGGCATGTCGCACATTCTCGGAGGCCGCAACAACCCCAGTCTCGACTTCGTGGCCAAGGTGCTGCGTCGCTATCCCGAGATCGACGCCAACTGGCTCCTTTTGGGCCGTGGCGAGATGTATGCCTCGGGTGCTCCGGCACCTCTGCCCCCCACATCCCCCGACCCACAGCCCGACTTCTTCGCCGCCGACACCTCTGTGCACGACGAATTCCAGACCCGCCCCGGCGAGCCTGCGTTGGAAGTTGATAATGGTATTGAAAATGAGTATGTTGAGGAGGTTCAGCCGATGCCTCTAGCCGATGCTCCAGCCCCTTCCTCCAGGCGGGTCACCAAGCTGCTTTTCGTCTATAGCGACGGCACTTTCGAAGAGTGTGTCCCACAGCGTTAGTTGCCGGTTGGCTTTTATCCGAAATGCAGCTCGCCCTGCACGGTCGACATGCTGACTCGACAACGCTGGCAGATGTCTGTCAGGGTGGCACCAGCGGAAGACAGTCCATAGAAGTCGTTCTCGCCGAGCAGGATGTATTCCCATGTGCGGCCTTGCCGCTTGTCGGTCGGCAGCTGGTTGATTTTCTCGCACCACTCCGATGCCGCTCGCCTTTTCTGCTGTACGTTGCGGTCGCGCACTTTGTCCTCTCCTTTGGTCTCCACGAGGTACATCCTATCGGCTGTTTCCACCATAAAATCAGGGTGGTAGGTGGCTAGCAGTCCGTCAGTGCGCATATAGGTGATGCTGGCGAATCGGTGGCGTGTCTCGCTGATTTTCAGCCATCGTTCCACATCGCTGTCGGCATCGATAAATACCATGAAGGCGCGCTCCAATCCGCCACCGTGACTGGGAAAAGCAGTGCGGGTGTAGATGGTCTTGCGTAGTTCGAGAGAATACTGTTCGCGCATGGGCAGCTTCTCCACTTTCGAGAACCATGTCTCTTCCACTTCGGCATCTGTGGTCATAACGGTTTGTTGAAGCCGGTATAACTCGGCTGCCATTACCCTGACAATGTGCTGCGTAACCACACCGTTTTGAGCCAATAGTATTTTCCAATCGTTTCCATTGAATGGGTCGAAAGGCTGCCCGAACAGCCGTGTGCGGATATAACGGTCCAGCGTCTGCATCAATATTGCCTCGCCAATCTGTATCAGGGGCTTCTCCCTATCCTGTGCGTGAGTGACTGTCCGAAGCAGTTTTTGCAGGTATTCCCGATAGCTGTCGGCAGTGAAAAGGTCGGCCTTGACGTTGAACTTGCCAAAGGTCGTCTTCATCGCCACCGCCTGGCTGACAAAGGTTTCGCCGTCGGTAGCCAGGTGGCGGCGCAGCTGGTCGAGGGGGTAGGCCGTGAATACTTCCATCCGCTCCACTTCAGGCATGGGCATTTCGAGTATCTCTTCGCTGTCGCGCAGGATGTTGAGCCACGCGATGTCGTAGTCCGCGTAGTTCTCTTTCAGCTCGGCCATCAGCATGTCGGTCGGCGGCTCAGGGCCAGGCCCTCCTGTGCCCACCGCAGCCAGGCCGCCGTTGATCAGCTCGTCGTAGAACTCGCGAAATCGTGGATGCTCCACGATGAACAGTATATCCATGTAGTTCAGCGGCTCCCGTTTTTCTACCAGCAGCCGGTGGCGGTTCTCCAATTTGGCCTCTGTGTATTCGGGTTCGCGCCACATCAGCCGCAGTCCGCGCCCTACCACTTGCTCCAGCAGGATGCTACTCTCGCTACTTCGCAGCGGTACTATAACGCATATATTGTTCACATCGAAGCCCTCGCGTAGCATCATCACACTCACCACCACCCGCGGCGCAGCGTGGTCGTCCATGTGGGTCAGCCGCTCGCTGACGCGCCTCCACTCCTCTTCTTTCACACTGCCTTTGGCGTCGCTGTCCACCCGCAGCACTTCCTCGCCCGCCAGCCCCTGCGCCACGAGGTACCGCTCCACCAGGGGCGTCACCTTCGTATCCTCGCACACCACCATCATCTTGGCTTGCTTGCCCAGGGGGGTAAAGCTGTGCTGCAACTGGTTCAAGCGCTCCAATCCCGCGCGCAGCATCAGCTTCTGTCCCTCGCTGAGGGCCACCACCGTGCGCCCTTCGCGGATGGCGTTGTAGTCCAGGTCGGCCAGCTCGGTCAGCTCTTGCCGCTGGTCGAGCGAGAGGGTCTTCACCAAGCCCTGCCGCATGGCCTCCATCAGGTCGAAGTCCACCACGATGTGGGGGAAGTACACCTTCTTCGCCTTCCTGCCGCTGCCCCGCTGCTCGTAGGGTGTGGCGCTGAAGTCCACCTGCATGCGCGTCCGCTTGCCTTCCAGCATATAGTCCAGTGCCTGCTGCCACTGCACGTCGTCTTTGTCGCCGGCATTCTCGTGCACGTGGTGGGCTTCGTCGTTTATTACCATCAAGTCCTCCAGGTCGTGCAGATATTCTGCTTCGGTGCCACGCAGGTAGCGGCGGTCGAGTGCATCGAGCGCGTTGCCCGCGGCGATGCCTGGTCGCAATGGTAGCAGCTGGTCTATCAAGTCCTTCTCCTTTTCCTTGTCGTCGCGTTGCAGGAAGAGGTGCCAGTTGGTGATGGCTATCAGGCCCTCGCCTACTGTCTTGCGTCCGATGCCGTGCTCTTTGCTGACGGTGTTGGTCTGTACGAAGTTAAACACCTCCTCGCGGTACTGCGGGGGCAGGAATAGGTCCTGATACTTGTGCAGGTCGCTGGTCTCGCTGTGGCGTTCACCGGCCACCATCTTGCCCAGATAGGCATCCAGCAGGCGGTCGTAGACGATGATGCCGGGGGCGATGAGCAGGTAGCGCTGGGTGTAGCGGTCGCCCCCCGTGTGCCGTGCGTTGAGCATCTGCCACAGCACCAGGGCGTGCATCACCCACGTCTTGCCCGTGCCGGTGGCCATCTTGATGGCATATTTAGGCAGACGGTACTTCTCCTGCTGCAGGTTGTTCATATCCACCATCCCCATCTCGTCAGCCATCACGCTGGCGTAGTTGTCCTCCACGGTTTGCACTCCAGCTACTTCGTGCAGGTAGATGGTGTTCAGTATGGCCTGCCGCTGTCCTGCGTGGAAGTTGTAGGTACGCTCGGTGGTGAATGGTTCGCAGAACCAGTATTGCAGCAGTTCGCGCGTCACGGGCGTCACCCGTTCCATCATCTCGCCGCTCTCCCACGCCTCGTTCACCTTGTCGCTCAGCCGCTGCGCCAGCAGCAGCGATATATTGTCCTCGTTGTATTGCATAATAATTACCTAATTAGATACGTTCAACCACCACGCTTTCAAAGCCGAACACGTCCACCGCCTTCACACACACCGCGCGGCTCTCCTTGTGCGGCACGGTGAGGTCGGCGCGGTAGACGCAGTGCAGCGCGTCGTGGTCCTGCGCTGTGTTCTCGCGGTAGTCCTGCCACGTGGAGCGGAAGGTCACGCCGTCGTAGTCGGGGTCGATGCTCCAGTACTCGATGAGTGAGAGGGGGTCTTCGGCCATCAGGCGACGCACCGCCTCGCGGTCCTTCTCGTCCAGCGGGATATTGTCGGGCGAAAGCTGCACATAGTCCTTCAGACGGATGGTCAGCACATCGCCGTCGGCGGTGGTACGTTTCTCTATGGGATGGATCGTGAGGTACTGCAGGCCGCTGAAACGCACCGTGCCGCTCTGTATCAGTTTAGTGAAGCCCTGCTTCTTGAGCTTGTCCATCAGGTCGGGCGGTATGACCAGCACCTCGACGGTGTTCTTATATTCCTCTATCGCCTGGCTGATGTCGTAGGAAAAATTCCACGCCAGCACGACGCACTTCCGCCAGCCGCCACCGAGGAGGCTCTGTGTGGCTTCGCTGGCGCGTCGCAGAGTGGCGCGGCCTGTCAGCTTGTTGGGGCTGTCCACATATACCAGCGTGCGCTCGTCCTTGATATAGCCATAGTTTCTATCCGCCACCTGCTCCGGCGTGAAAGGCAGGGCACCGTAGAGCTGCATCACCACCTGGCTGAGGTCGCCTATCGAGCGGAACAGGCGTGTTCCGTGCATCATCTCTTTCTGGTAGTCGCCGATGGCCTGGTAGAGGAACGGCTTCACTTCCTGGTCTATCAGCCGTTTGCGCATCACGAGGGTGGCGGGCTTGCCGATATCCGATGTTATCCACCTGCGTCCCAGCTGCTCCGCAACCGCCGCCGTAGTGCCGCTGCCCCCGAAGAAGTCGCAGACCAGGTCGCCCTCGTTGCTGGAGGCTTTGATGATACGCTCAAGGAGATCCTTTGGTTTTTGAGTAGAGTAGCCAACTTTTTCTTCGCTGGAAATATGCATCATATCAGACAAATCTGTCCAAAGATTTCCCACTTCTTGAGTATCATAATACACCATCTCCCTACCCCTTTGTTCCTCCTGTATAAAAGTCTTTATTCTTGGAGTTCCAGTTTTGGTCCAGTAAATTCGGCCTTCATCATCAAATTGTTTTATGCTTTCATCTGAATAATTCCCTCTAGGAGAATGCTTAAAATATGCCTTACGTTCTTCATCGTATAAAAAAGCCTGTTCTGCCTGCTCTTTGGAATAATATATTTTCTTTCGTTGTTTGTTTATGCGTGCGTCGGCCGACTTAACATAGAAGAATATAGAGTCGGTCACAGAATCATATTTTAGTTGTTCTTCCGCCGCCATCCGACCAACCGTTTTTGCCCGTTGCCATACAATTTCATTCTTGAAATTCTCCTTCCCAAATATCTCATCCATCAACACCTTGACGTAGTGGCCGACGTGCCAGTCGATATGGACGTAGATGCTGCCGTGGTCGCTCAGCAACTCGCGCATCAGTACGAGGCGGGGGTAGAGCATGCGGAGGTAGCTGGCGGTACCGTCCTTCCAGGTGTCGGCGTAGGCGAACTGCTCAATGGTGGTGGGCTTCTGGCTGATGTCGCCGCCGGGGAGGGTGAGCTTGGTGCGGTAGTCGGCTTTGCTGTCGAAGGGCGGGTCGATATAGATGAGGTCCACCTTGCCGCGCAGCGAGGGCAGCCCCGTCGCTGGGTCGCCTGCCAAAAGTGCCTGCATGGCCAGCAGGTTGTCGCCATAGATGAGGCGGTTCTGGTACGCAGGCATCTTGCCTGCGGCATCATCTCGCAGGCTGGAAGCCTGCGTACCATTGAAGCGCATGGCGCTGCTGGCTTTGGCGGGCAGCACCACCTCGTTGGTCTGTAGGGTGATACGGTTGGGGGAGGAGAGGCGGTCGAGGATGGCCGCCGCCTCGCGGTTGCCGTCGCGCACAATGTCCGGCAACTCGTTGATAAGGCTCTTGATGGGCATAGCTGTTTGTTTTCGGCTTGCCATCCGTCCCTTCTACATCATTTCCACCGACCGCATATAAAAAAGGAGGCGAGCCAATCTCGTCTCCAGCCTGCGGTCGTGGAATTACCGATAGAAGGAAAAGTCAAAAAGCCCGCCTCAATGCGAGCATCCGCCTTTTGTAATCCTTCTATCGCCAGTTGAAATTTCCACGTTCCAGGCTGGTCGGAACAAACAGCAAACGCTATTACTATATGTTGTTTATTTTTTCTGTTTTCTAATTCATGTCTACTTTATTTTCGCGGTGCAAATATACAAACTTTATTTGACATAGCAGCAAAAAAAGTCTCCTCCCTGTCCCCCAGCACGTTACGGACCTCGCCACGCCTATTCAGCCAACATACCCCTCGTATTCACCTCGTATCACCCGCACTCTTCTTGTAAAAATATGTTTCTTGGGGGTCTATTTACGCCAAAAGCGCGGTGTGATATCCTCCATCTTGCCCTCCCGCACGCGGTAGAGGCGCTGGTTGGTGGTGGGATTCTTCAGGGGACCCAGGTGGGCCAGGTAGGGACCCAGCTTGAGGTAGTCCAAGTGGTTGAGGTCGACCTCCCTGGAGAGCAGTGTGCGGCCGCTGTACCACGCCGTGTGGATGCCGCGCCGGCGCTCGCGCAGGCGGGCGAAGAGGGCGTTCACTTCGCCCGGCGACGCATCGCCGCCCATCAGGGCCAGGCAGGTAACGTGCCCCTTGTGGCTGTCCAGCAGGCGGTCCACCTCGCTGTCGGTCAGCTCGTTGCCGCTGTCGCCCCAAAGGTGTTTCGAGTGGCACCCCGGGCAGCGGCACGGGCACCCCGTGAGGTTGACGGCCAGCGTCACCTCGTCCGGTATCTCCTGGAACACCACGGCACTGTCGGCGTATTTCAGCATCGTCCTTTCACTCCCTTTCACTCCCTTTCACTCCCTTTCACTCCATAATTACATCGCCTCCGCCGTGGCGTAGTAGCGCCGCGAGGCCTCCTGCTGGCGCGGCTGGCTGAAGTTGCTCACGCGCTTGAGGTAGCCGATGATGCGGGTCATGTAGTCCACGTTCTTCGAGTGGCACTTCGGGCACTCCTTCAGGTTGCGCTTGTCGATGTGGCCGCAGTCGTTGCAGATGGTGTTCGGCACGTTGAAGGTGAAGTAGTTGCAGCCCTCCTTGGCGGCCACCTGCAGCAGCTGCATGTACTGCTCCTGCGTCAGGTGCTCGTCCAGGTTCATGTGCAGCGCCGAGCCGCCCGTGAGGTGCTCGATGTAGGGCGCGCCGTGCAGGCGGAACTTGTCGATGATGCTCAGCGACTGGTCCTCAACGATATAGAAGTACGAGTTGTAACAGTCGCGTGGCACGTAGTAGCCGTCCTCGCGGTCCCATTTGGCGTGCTTCACCCCCACGTTCTCCGCCGGTATCATCTCGCAGTTGAACATCAGCTCCTTCGTGCGGTACTCCTTGTTCTTCTTCTCCACCAGGCCCAGCACCGTCTGCACGAACTCGCGGTACTGCGGATTGTCCGTGATCGGTATGCCCATGAACTCCGCCGCCTCCACCAGGCCGTTCACCCCGATGGTCAGGTACTGGCGGTTGATGTTGATGTATCCGGCGTCGAACAGCGGCAGCATGCCGTGCTGCTGGAGGTCCTTGAGGTTCTCGTTGTAGGCCGTCTGCACCTTGTGGCAGAGGTCGATGATGTCGGTCAGGTACTCGCGGTAGTCAATCTCGTGGTTCACTGCATATTGGATGCAGCGGTTGAGGTTGATGGTCAGCACGCTCTTCGAGCCCGTCGACACGCCGCCGGCACCCAGCGTGTAGCTGAAGCCGTTGTCCGTGATTTCGTTGCGCAGGCGGCAGCAGCTGGAGAGTGAGTCGGCGTTGTCGCTCATGTATGTGAAGAAGGAGTGTCCTTCGGCATACATCTCGGCCGTGAACTGGGCCATGTCGGGGTCGGCGAAGGTGTGGTCGGGGTTGTAGAGCAGCGCCATCGTCTCCACCGGGAAGGTCAGCACCGCCTTGGTCCTCTCGTCGTTGAACCAGCGCATGAAGCGTTTTTGCAGCCAGCAGAGGCCGTTCCAGTCGGGGGCGCTGCCGTCAGGGAAGCGGAACTCGCCGAAGAGGCTCTCGAAGTAGGGCTTGTCGTAATAGGCTATGTTCCAGAACACTGCCTGGTAGTTGCGGGCGCCGGTCGGCTGGTTCAGCGAGTAGACAATCTGCTCGAAGCAGTCCGTCACCACCTTGTCGACCGTGCGCTGTTTGAGGCTGAGGTCCACCACGCGCGCGGGGTCCTTATAATAATCCTTGCCGTAGTCCAGCCCGATGAAGTAGTTGAGGTACATCAGGAACTCGGGCGTCGCGCAGGCGCCGCTCAGCATGGAGGAGACCATGAACACCATGTTGATGAAGCCGCCGCAGAACGACTTGAGGTTGGTCGGCGCCGTGCTGTTGCCGCCGATGCTCATCGTGCCGCCCAGCAGCCACGGATACATCGTGATCGAGGCGCAGTAGTTGGCCAGGCTGGTCTCGTCGTTCTTGTAGATGAAATGGTGCGTCAGCAGGTCTATGTACTTGTCAGCCAGTTCTTTGCCGTACATCTTCTTGATGCGGTCCACTAGCAGGCGGCGGTTCAGCCGGATGAAGCCGCTCTTCGGCAGCTCGCCGATCAGCGTGGCGATGTTCTTGTGCTCCACGTTGGCGTTGGCGTCATACTTGCTGCCCGTGGCCGCGTTGGCCGCGTCGCAGTAGTCGGAGAGGAAACGCAGCTTCTCCAGCGTCTCGCGGTCCTCGGTGTGCTGCTGGCGGTAGAGCATAAAGCTCTTGGCCACAGCATAATAGCCCTCCTTCATCAGCGCCACCTCCACCTGGTTCTGTATCTCCTCGATGGTGATGCCGTTGTGGATGTCCAGGTGCGCCAATATCTTCGAGAGCGACCCCAAGTCGATGGGCTCGCCCAGCGAGTTGAACGCCTTCAATATGGCGTTCATGATCTTGTCCAATGAGAAGCGTTCGGTCTGCCCGTCGCGCTTGGTGATGCTGAAACTGTTGGTCTCCATGTGCTATTGTTCTCCTTTTTGTTTTAATATTCTTTAACATTTCTCGCGCACCGAAACCGACAGCCCTGGGCTGACCCTGGCAACCGGCTTTATTACGCGAAAGCAGCTTGCTATATTGATGTTGCCCGTGGCAGGTCTCCTGGCTTCTCCGCTCCGCCGGTGCGCCTTCTCGAGTGTTGAAACCCAATGGCTTGTGCATCGGCGGCGGTACGCAGAGTTACAGTTGCGCGACAGCTCGCGATTTCCACGCGATTCCCTCTTGGCCTCCCGTCTCGGCGGGTATTGACCACGGCAAAAATCCTAATGTCAAGGCACTTATATCAATCTCCTCTTCCCCTCTCGACGCTGCAAAATTACAACCATTCTTCCACTTGACCAAATAATCTTTTGAACAATCGCCTGTTGAAATAGGGGTGGTCGCCTTGCTGCGCCCTGTTTTCCACCGCCCTTCCTACCCCTTCCATGCCCAGGAGAGTATTAAGTTGAGAAAAAGAGGAGAAGAAGAGGATGCCTACAATCCGCTTGTTATCAGCCTCTTGCATCCGGCCTATTTTCGCCCTTTTTCGCCCTTTTTTACGAAAAATCCTTCAGAAGTCATTCTGTCGATATGTCGTTGTAAATGAACGGTTTGCATTATTTTTATATAAAATACCATTTTATAACCCAAATATTTCGTATCTTTGCAACGGCAACCGAGCGGAAGGTTGCGCGTAAATGTATTGAAAGAGAATGGAATACAACTTCAACGAAATCGAAGCGCGGTGGCAGAAAGCCTGGCGCGAACAGGGAGTCTATCGGACAGTGGAGTCCGAGGGGCGCCCGCATTACTATGTCCTCGACATGTTTCCCTACCCCTCGGGCGCCGGCCTCCACGTCGGCCACCCCCTGGGCTATATCGCCAGCGACATCTACAGCCGCTACAAGCGTCTGCGCGGCTTCAACGTGCTGCACCCCATGGGCTACGACGCCTACGGCCTGCCGGCCGAGCAGTACGCCATCCAAACGGGTCAGCATCCCGCCGTCACCACCGAGCAGAACATTGCCCGCTACCGCGAGCAGCTGGACAAGATAGGCTTCAGCTTCGACTGGGACCGCGAGGTGCGTACCTGCGACCCCAGCTACTACAAGTGGACGCAGTGGACGTTCATCCAGCTCTTCAAGCACTACTACGACAACACCGCCGCCAAGGCGCTGCCCATCGCCCAGCTCGAAGCCCGCTTCGCCCAGCAGGGCACCGAAGGCCTCGACGCCGCCTGCTCCGACGAGCTCGCCTTCTCGGCCGACGAGTGGAACGCCTACGACGAGACCAAGCGCCAGCAGGTGCTGATGAACTACCGCCTGGCCTACCTGGCCGACATCCCTGTGAACTGGTGCGCCGAGCTGGGCACGGTGCTGGCCAACGACGAGGTGGTGGGTGGCTTGAGCGTGCGCGGCGGCTACCCGGTGGAGCGCAAACTGATGCGCCAGTGGAGCCTCCGCATCACGGCCTACGCCCAGCGCCTGGTCGACGGGCTGGAGCAGGTGGAGTGGACCGACTCGCTGAAGGAAATCCAGCGCAACTGGATTGGCCGCAGCGAGGGCGCCGCGGTGTGGTTCCCGCTGTACAAAGAGGCAGACTGCAAACCGTGGATGTTAGGTGGCTCAATGGCGGATTGTAAGTATCCAAACGAAAATCCTGAACCAGTACCCGCCTTCGAAATCTTCACCACTCGCCCCGACACCATCTTCGGCGTCACCTTCATGGTGCTGTGTCCGGAGCATGAACTGATAGAGCAAATCACCACCCCCGAAAAACGCGACGAGGTGATGCAATACGTCACCTGGGCCAAGAACCGCTCCGAGCGCGAGCGCCAGGCCGAGGTGAAGAAAGTCTCCGGTGTCTTCACCGGCGCTTTCGCCGTCAACCCCCTCACCGAGGAGCGCATCCCCATCTATGTGAGCGACTACGTCTTGGCCGGCTACGGCACGGGTGCCATCATGGCCGTGCCCGCCCACGACAGCCGCGACTTCGCCTTTGCGCGCCACTTCAACCTGCCCATCCACCAGGTGGTCTCCCTCGAGAAGGGCGTCACCAGCGACCCCGCCGCCTGGACCGAGAGCCTCGACGCCAAGACCGGCTACTCCGTCAACAGCGGCTTCGCCACCGGCATGAAGGTGAAGGAGGCCATGGCCGCCGTCATCGACAAGATAGAGCAAATGGGCATCGGCCATCGCACCGTCAACTTCCGCCTGCGTGACGCCATCTTCAGCCGCCAGCGCTACTGGGGCGAGCCCTTCCCCATCTTCTACAAGGACAACATGCCCTGCCCCATTCCCGAGGAGTGCCTGCCGCTGGAGCTGCCGGAAGTCACCGACTTCAAGCCCACCGCCACCGGCGAGCCACCCCTGGGCCACGCCCAGCGCTGGGCGTGGGACGAGGCGAACCGCTGCGTCGTCGAGACCTCCCGCATCGACCACAAGACCGTCTTCCCGCTCGAACTCAGCACCATGCCCGGCTTCGCCGGCTCGAGCGGCTACTACCTCCGCTATATGGACCCGCGCAACGACGAGGAGTATTTCTCGCAGCGCGCCGTGCAATACTGGCAGAACGTCGACCTCTACGTCGGCGGCGCCGAGCACGGCACCGGCCACCTCATCTACGCCCGCTTCTGGAACAAGTTCCTCTTCGACCTCGGCCTCGCCGCCAAGGACGAGCCCTTCCAGAAACTCATCAACCAGGGCATGATCCAGGGTCGCTCCAACTTCGTCTATCGCAGCAAGCAGGACAACAGTCTCTATATCTCCAAGGGGCTGATACAGAACATGGCCGACGTGACGCCCATCCACGTGGACATCAACATCGTTGACAACGACGTGCTCGACATGGAGAAGTTCCGCGCCTGGCGCCCCGAGTTCGCCGATGCCCGCTTCGAGCTCGAGGACGGCAGGTACGTCTGCGGCTGGGAGATAGAGAAGATGTCGAAGAGCATGTACAACGTGCAGAACCCCGACGACCTGGTGGCCCGCTACGGCGCCGACACCCTCCGCCTCTACGAGATGTTCCTCGGCCCGGTGGAGCAGGCCAAGCCGTGGGACACCGGCGGCATCGAAGGCGTCCACCGCTTCCTCAAGAAACTCTGGAAACTCTATGACAGGGTGGAGGTAGGAGGTGGGAGCTCGGAGGTGGCTTCCGCCCTCCGCCCTCCGACTTCCGAGCTCAAAGTCCTCCACCAGACCATCAAGAAAATCACCGACGACATCGAGCGCTTCTCGTTCAACACCTCCGTCTCCACCTTCATGATCTGCTGCAACCAGCTGACCGACCTGAAGTGCTCCGACCCCGAGGTGCTCAAGCCGCTGCTCATCCTGCTGGCCCCCTTCGCGCCCCACATCGCCGAGGAGCTCTGGCACCGCCTGGGCGAGACCGCCTCGGTCTGCACGGCCCAGTGGCCCGAGTGCGACGAGCGCTACCTGGTGGAAGACACCGTGAACTACCCCGTGCAGTTCAACGGCAAGATGCGCTTCACCCTCGCCCTGCCCGCCGCCGCCACCCAGCAGGACGCCCTCGCCGCCGTCCTCGCCGCGCCCGAGAGCGCCAAGTGGCTCGGCGCGGGCGAGCCCAAGAAAGTGATATTTGTCCCCAAAAAGATAATCAACATCGTATGCTGAGCCGTCACTACCTGCGCTGCAAAGTGCTGCAGACCGTCTACTGCGGTCGCTATGAGGAGACCGACCCCATCTCGCTCTCCAAAATGTTCGAGTACCACATCGGCCGCCTCAACGAGCTGGGCGTCCTCCAGGTCTCCCTCCTGCCCGTCCTGGCCGACGTGGCCGGCCGCATGCTCGAGGAGTCGAAAAGCAAGTTCCTCCCCACCGACGAGGACCGCAACCCCAGCTTCCGCCTCGTGGGCAACGAGTTCATCCGCCGCATGGCCGACAACTTCGAGCTCAAGAAACACATCGACAACTGGTGCGGCTGCTGGCAGACCCACGAGAACCTCGTCCGCGAGGCCTTCCTCGACCTCCGCCAGCGCGACGAATACAAGGCCTACCTCGAGATGGAATCCTCGTTCGAGGCCGACAAGGAGTTCGCCATCCTCATCTTCCGCTACCTGATGAACCGCGAGGCGCTGACCGCCGTCATCGGCGAGCGCAGCCTCCTCTGGGAGGACGACTTCTACCAGATCGCCCAGTACAACTTCATGATGCTCAAAACGCTCACCGCCGACGAGTTCGACGAGGCCATGCCCTGGCCCCTGATGTACGACCGCCGCCGCGAGAAAGACGAGGAGGACATGAACTTCGCCCGCCAGCTGCTGCGCGACACCCTCGCCTGCCGCGACGACGCCGAGCAGCTCACTCGCCGCTACCTCCAGGGCTGGGAGTTCGAGCGCGTCTCGCCCATGGACACCCTCCTCATCAACATGGCCGTCGCCGAGCTCACCTGCTGCCCCTCCATCCCCGAGCGCGTCACCATCGACGAGTACATCGAGCTCTCCAAAGAGTTCTCCTCCGACCGCAGTCGCCTCTTTATCAACGGCATACTCGACAAAATGGTCCTCGAGCTCCGCTCGCAGGGCAAAATCAACAAGTCGGGTCGCGGGCTTACACAGTATGAATAATATATAATAATGTATATGCGCAACACCGTTTTCATGCTCCTCTCGGCAGCCCTGCTGCTGGTGGCCGGCTGCAAAGGCAAGCCGACAGCCGACGCCGGCGTCGACCTCATCCGCAACCCCCAAAGCGCCGACGGCTACAAGGCCGACACGCAGATGCCCGTCCTCACCTTCGACCGCGACAGCTACGACTTCGGGCGCCTCTCGGCGGGCGAGAGCATCAGCTATTCGTTCCACTTCGTAAACACCGGCACCGCCGACCTCGTCATCTCCTCCTGCTCGGCCACCTGCGGCTGCACCGTCGCCTCCTTCCCCAAGGACCGCATAGCCCCGGGCGGCGACGGCTACATCACCGTCACCTTCAAGTCCGCCGGCAAGTCCGGCCAGCAGTTCCAGGAGGTCACCGTCGTTTCCAACGCACAGCCCGCGCGTCAGAAACTCAAAATCACCGCCCGCGTAACTCAATAATCGTAAAAAATCATAAAAACGTAACAAAAAATGAATTTCAACGTTATTCTCCTGCAGGCCGCCCAGGGCGGCGGCTCCATGGGTGGCTCCATGATCTGGATCATCCTCCTCTTCGTCGCCATGTGGTTCCTCATGATGCGCCCCCAGCGCAAGAAAGAGAAAGAAGAACGCCAGTTCCGCGAGAGCCTCAAGAAGGGCGACCGCGTCCTCTTCTCCGGCGGCGTCTACGGCAAGGTCCACTCCGTCGACTCCCACACCGTCGAGGTCGAAGTCTCCAACGGCGTCATCCTCACCGTCGAAAAATCGATGATCACCCCCGCCCCCGAACCCAAGACCGAGGAGAAGAAATAGAGGGCTCCGGACGAAGAACAGACGAAGAACAGACGAAGAACAACCGAAGAACAACCGAAGAACAGCCCTAGTTGACCCCTGGTGGATACCTTGCATATACCTAGCGATCAGCCCCCGTCCGCGCGCCATCGGTGGCACATCCGCTCCTTCCCCGCCATCCTTTTGCTGACGGCTGCGGTGTGGGTCTTCGTGGCCATGAGTGAAAGCCGCGACTACCCCCTGCAGGTGCAGGTGCGGATGTCGGGCTTCGATGCCGACCGCTACGCCGTGCTCCAGGCCGACACCGCCGTCGCCTTCCAGGTGCAGACCTCCGGCTTCTCCGCCCTCGCCATCAGCCTGCGGCGGCAACCCGTGGTTCTTCCCGTCGACATGTCCGGCAGCGGCAACCGCCGTGCCGTCGCCGTCGCCGACCTCGTCGAGCCCCTTCGCCAGCAGCTCTCGCGCTATAGGTTCCACTCCGTCAGCAGCCAGCGCGACTCCCTCCGCCTGCTTCTCGCCCCTCGGGCCAGCCGCACTATGTCGGTCGACATCAGTTCGTTGCAGGTCTCTTTCGCCGATGGCTATGGCCTCTATGGCGAGCCCACCGTCAGCCCCGCCGAGGTGACCCTCTACGGTCCGCAGCAAGCCCTCGACGCCGTCAGCGCCGTGCGCCTTGCGCCCGCCGCCATCGCCGACCTCGGCGCCACCGCCTCGCACCAGCTCCCGCTCGAAATCGTTGGCCGGTCGCAGGGCGAAGTGGCCCTCTCCGTGCGCCATGTCGACGTCACCATCCCCGTCGAGGCCTACGTCGAACGCACCTTCTCGCTCCCGGTCTCCGTCCACCCGGCCGACTCCTCCCTCCGCCTCCGCCTCTACCCCGACCGCGCCACCGTCCGCCTCTGGGTTGCCCGGCGCGATTTGCCGCTGGTCTCGCCTTCGGCCTTCACCCTCTGCGTCGAACGCGCCGACATCCTCTCGCGCCAACCCTCCCTGACGACGCGCCTCACACGCTTCCCCGACTGCGTCCGCATCCGCTCCATCGAGCCCGCCGAACTCCAATACGTCATCATCCAATGAGCGCTCTCCGCATAGGCATCACCGGTGGCATGGGCTGCGGCAAAAGCACCGTCGTGCGCGAGTTTATGGCGCTCGGCGTCCCCTGCTTCATCAGCGACATTGTGGCTGCCGGCTACTACTACGACCTCGACTTCCTTGATGGCCTGCGCGACCTGCTCGGCCCCGGCGTCTTCCTGCCCGACGGCATGGTCGACAAGCGCGCCGTTGCCGAGCGCGTCTTCACCGACCAGCGCCTCCTCGACGGCCTCAACGCCATGGTGCATCCCCGCGTTCGCGAAGACTTCGCCGCCTACTGCGCCCTCCACGACGCCGCCCCCTATGTCCTCTTCGAGTCCGCCATCCTCTACGACTACGGCTTCGACCGCCAGATGGACCGCGTCGTCTGCGTCTACCTCGACCTCCCCTCGCGCCTCAGCCGCCTCCGCCTCCGCGACGGGGTGGGGGAGGAGGCCCTCATGGCCCGCATCCGCCGCCAGCTCCCCGCCGAGGAAGTGATGATGCGCGCCGACTACGTCGTCCTCAACTACGAGGGCAATCCCCGCCAACGCCAAGTCCAACACATCGATAACCTCCTACGCACCCATGGCGAATTAAGAATTGAAAACAGAAAGAGATGATACGCGTCATACACCATAATGATATACATGTAAGCAAGACGGCATTGCTGATATTGACAGCAGTGTGTTTCAATTTTCAATTTTCAATTTTCAATTACCCAACCCTTCGCGCCCAATCCCCCTGGAGCTACACCCTTCCCGACCGCGAGGACCGCTGGGTCGACTCCGTCATGCGCACCCTCACCCTCGAGCAGCGTATCGCCCAGCTCATGGTCGTCCGCGTGCCGCTGAATATGTCCGACGCCCAAGCCGCCCGGTTCTCCCGCCGCATGAACGCCCTCGGTGTCGGCGGCGTGTGCTTCTTCGTCGGCACCGCCGAGCGCCAGCTCGCCATCACCCGCCGCCTCCAGGCCGACGTCCGTCTGCCCCTCTTCGTGTGCATCGACGCCGAGTGGGGGCTCGGCATGCGTCTCAAAGACTGCTACTCCTTCCCCCGCAACGCCCGCTTCGGCCGCCTCCGCCCCGCCGACGACACCATCCTCTACCGCATGGGTGCCGAGGTGGCACGCCAATGCCGCATGATGGGCATCCACATCAACTTCGCCCCGGTGGTCGACATCAACTCCAATCCCAAGAACCCCGTCATCGGCACCCGCTCCTTCGGCACCGACCGCCACCGCGTCGCGCAGCTCGGCGCCGCCTTCGCCCGCGGCCACCAGAGCCAAGGGGTGATGGCCGTCGCCAAGCACTTCCCCGGCCACGGCGACACCGATGCCGACTCGCACTATGAGCTCCCCGTCATCAACCACTCGCCCGCCTACATCGACTCCATCGACCTCTACCCCTTCAAGCACCTCGTCCAGGCCGGCGTCGGCGGCATCATGGCCGCTCACCTGCAGGTCAACGCCCTCGACCCCCTCCGCCCCTCCTCCCTTAGTCCCCGCATCATCGACACCCTCCTCCGCCGCCAAATGGGCTTCGACGGCCTCATCATCACCGACGGCCTCGATATGAAGGGTGTCACCAATACCTACGGCCGCGGCCAGGGCGAGCTCGCCGCCCTCCGCGCCGGCAACGACATGCTGCTCCTGCCGCCCGATGTGGAGCAGTCCATCGCCCTCATCCGCGCCGCCGCCCGTGTGGATTGCGAGGTGATGCGCCGCATCGACTACCACTGCCGCCGCATGCTCCGCTGGAAGTACCGCCTTGTCATCCCCCACGCCGACCGCCACCTGCAAGTCCCCGGCCCCGACCGCCGCGAAGAGTGCGAGGAAATCACCCTCGCCCTCAACCTCAACGCCGACCGCCGCATCGACAGCATCGTCTCCGCCGCCATCGCCGCACAGGCCATGCCCGGCGGCCAGCTCGTCGTGCTCCACAAGGGGCGCACCCTTGTCGATCGCGCCTTCGGCCACCTCACCTACGACCCCTCGGCCGATACCGTCACCCCCACCACCCTCTACGACCTGGCCTCCCTCACCAAAGTCTGCGCCACCACCCTCGCCGTGATGAAGCTGGTGGAAGAGGGCGAACTCTCCATCGACGACTGCCTCTCCAAATACCTGCCCTATTTGCTAGGCACCGACAAAGAGCGTATCACCGTCAAAGAGGCCATGAGCCACCAAGCACGCCTGAAGGCTTTCGACTCTTATTGGCGCCAAACTACCGACCGCGACAGCATACTGCGCCTGGTGGCCGCCAGCCCCCTCAACCCCAAGGAGGGCTACCTGTACAGTGACCTCGGTTTTATGCTGCTGGCCGACGTGGTTGAGCATATTGTTGGCATCCCGCTCGACCTCTACGCACGCGAACATTTCTACCATCCCATGGGTCTGCGCCATATCGGATACAACCCCCATTTCCTCAGCCACGGCACCCGCAACCCCATCGCCCCCACTGAGGTGGACACTATCCGTGGACTGGTGTGGGGGCAGGTCCACGACCCCAATGCCTGGGCCATGGGTGGCGTCAGCGGCCATGCCGGCCTCTTCGGCAATGCGCGCGACGTGGCACAGCTGATGCAGATGCTGCTGAACGGGGGTGTATATCATGGTCGTCGCTACCTGAAGCCCGAGACCATCGCCCTCTTCAACCGCCGCCACTTCGCCGACCGAAAGAACCGCCGTGCTCTGGGCTTCGACAAGCAGCTCTTCACCCCCTCGGCCAGCGCCCAGGTCTGCCCCGAGGCTGCGCAAGCCTCTTTTGGCCATACTGGCTTCACCGGCACCATGTTATGGGTGGATCCCGAGCACGAACTCGTCTACGTCTTCCTCTCCAACCGCGTGCATCCCTCGTCGACCCCCAACCGATTGGCGCAGATGAACATCCGCACCGACCTCCAGTCCATCGTCTATCAGGTGGTCTGTGGTCAGAAGTCAGTAGCCAACGGCGTCACCAATCTCGGCAGCCGTTAATTCCTAATTCCTAATCCCTAATTCCTAAATTAACATGAGTTTCACCAAATGGATATTCGCCGGCCTGGGTTGGGCCATCGGTGGCCCCATTGGGGCTTTGCTGGGTTATTTCCTTGGCAAGGTAATCTCCCCCAGCCAGCAGCTAGGCGACGGCTTCGACCCCACGGGCAACCAGGCCTTCAACCAATCGGGCACCCACCACCGCGGCCCCTACCGCAACACCGGCACACAGCAAGACGTCAATGTGGCACTTATGGTGCTGATAGCCGCCGTGATGAAGGTGGATGGCGTTGTGAAAAAGAGCGAGCTGGACTATGTCAAGCGGTTCTTGCTGCAGAATTATGGCGAGGAGCATGGAAAGGAGATGCTGAAGGTTATCCAGCAGATGGTCCGGCAGGACATACCCATCGACCAGGTCTGCGCTCAAATCAAAGTCAATACCGACTATAACACGCGCTACCACATGGTGGACTTCCTCTACGGCATCGGTGGCGCCGACGGACACTTTCGCCAGGCCGAAATCAATATGCTGCGCCTCATAGCGCAGTATCTGGGCATATCGCAGGGCGACTACACCTCCATCCACGAGCGCCATGCAGGGTATTCCAGCGGTTCTGGCTATTCGAGTGGCTCCAGGAGCTCCAGGAGTTCCGGCTACACCAAGGACCCCTACAAGGTGCTGGGCATCGACAGCACAGCCACCGACGACGAGGTGAAGAAGGCCTATCGCAAGATGGCGATGAAGTACCACCCCGACCGTGTGGCCGGCATGGGCGAGGAGATGCAGCGCAATGCCGCCGAGCAGATGAAGGCCGTCAACGAGGCCTACGAGGTCATCAAACAACGGCGCCCCAACCTGAAGTGAAAAAGCAGGCAGCCCCTTCGGAAACGGAGGGGCTGCGCTGTTGATTGCGGGTGGGGGTTAGTCCTGGATGGCTTTGATGCCGGGGAGGACTTTGCCCTCGAGGTACTCGAGCATGGCGCCGCCGCCGGTGGAGACGTAGGACATCTGGTCGGCGATGCCCATCTGCTTGACGGCAGCCACGGAGTCGCCGCCGCCGACAGCGGCGAAGCAACCCTGCTTGCAGGCTTCGGCCACGCTGCTGGCGATGCTGTGGGTGCCTTTGGCGAAGGTGGCCAGTTCGAACACGCCGGCGGGGCCGTTCCAGAGGATGGTCTTGGAGGCGAGGACGATGTCGTGGATGGCGCGGCAGCTGTCGGGGCCGCAGTCCATGCTCTCCCAGCCGTCGGGCACTTCGCCGGAGGGGACGATTTGGGTGTTGGCGTCGTTGGAGAATTTGTCGCCGATGACGCTGTCGACCGGCAGGTAGTAGCGCACGCCCTTCTCGTCCATGCGGCGCATGAGTTCGCGGGCGAGGTCGAGCTTGTCGTCTTCGCAGATGGAGTTGCCGATGCGGCCGCCGAGGGCTTTGGTGAAGGTGTAGCGCATGCCGCCGATGATAATCATGTTGTCGACCTTGTCGAGGAGGTTTTCGAGGATGCCGATTTTGGAGCTGACCTTGGAGCCGCCGATGATGGCGGTGAAGGGCCGCGGGGGATTCTGCATGAGTTTTTCGAGGTTGCGGACTTCGTTTTCCATGAGGAAGCCGAAGTATTTGGCCTGTGGGAAGAAGCGCGCGATGACGGCGGTGGAGGAGTGCTCGCGGTGTGCGGCGCCGAAGGCGTCGTTGATGTAGCAGTCGCCGAGGGCGGCGAGCTGGCGTGCGAGTTCTTCGTCGCCTTTGGTTTCGCCGGGGTAGAAGCGGATGTTTTCGAGGAGCATGACTTCGCCGCCTTTGAGGTCGCGTGCCATCTGCTCGGGGACGCCGGAGCCGAGGAGCTGCTGTGTGAAGCGGACGGGGCGGCCGACGAGGGTTTCGAGGTATTTGGCCACGGGCTCGAGGGTGAGTTCGGGCTCGAAGCCGCCTTTCTTCGGGCGGCCGAAGTGGGCCATGATGATGACGGCGGCGCCGTCGGCGAGGAGTTTTTCGATGGTGGGCATCGACTCGCGCATGCGGGTGTCGTCGGTGATGCGTTTCTGGTCGTCCATCGGGACGTTGAAGTCAACGCGCAGCAGGACTTTCTTGCCGGCGAAGTTTATCTCTTTTATTGATTTCATTATTGTGATGTTTTAGGTTAATATGCGTTGGGGTTTTCTAGGGGTTTTCTAGGGACTCTCTAGGGGAATACATAGGTCTTTTCCCATTATTACCCATTATTACCCATCGGTGTCAGGCTTCGGAGGTGTGGTGGTGGGGTTCGGCTACGGCCATGCCGATGTAGAGTGCTGTGAGCATGGTGAATACGAAGGCTTGGATGTAGACGACGAGGCATTCGAGGAGTGAGATGAAGACGCTGAGGAAGACGCTGACGACGGAGGTGGCTCCGCCGATGGCTGCTCCGCCGATGTTGGAGAGGATGAAGATGAGGGCGACGAAGGAGAGGATCATGATGTGGCCGGCGGTCATGTTGGCGAAGAGTCGGATCATGAGGACGATGGGTTTGGTGAAGACGCCGATGACTTCGACCAGGGGCATGAGTGGGAAGATTTTGAGCCATGCGGGGACGCCGGGTGTGTTGAAGATGTCGGTCCAGTAGTGGCGGTTGCCGCTGATGTTGGTGATGAGGAAGGTGATGAGAGCGAGGATGCCTGTGACGGCGAGGTTGCCTGTGATGTTGGCGCCGGCTGGGAAGAAGGGTATGAGTCCGAGGATGTTGCAGAAGAAGATGAAGAAGAAGAGGGTGAGGAGGTAGGGGAGGAAGCGGCGGTAGTGTGCTTCGCCGATCATGGGGCGTGCGATGCTGTCGCGGACGAAGACGACGAGCATTTCGACCAGTCCCTGCAGCACGCCGTGGGGCGCCTGGTTGGGTCGGCGGAGGTAGGCGCGCTTGGCGGCGAAGATGATGACGATGAGGAGGATGACGGCGATGACGATGGCGGCGGAGGTTTTGGTGAGGCTGAGGTCGATGGGTGTTTTGTCGAGGATGTTGCCTGCTTCGTCGACGCAGACGATGACTTCGCGCTGGGCGCCGCCGCCGGTGAGGCGGTAGCCGCGGTAGTCGGCGTGGCCGTGGTGGAAGCGACTGGACATGAAGATGTCCAGTTTGCCGTCGTTGATCAGGATGATGGGCAGGGGGATGGCCACGGCGTGTTCTTGGCCGTCGGAGCCGATGTAGTCGAAGAGGTGCCACGAGTGGGCGTCGGTGACGTGGCCGATGATGGTGGAGCCGGCGTCGAAGCCTTTTTTCTCTTCTTCGGCGGCGCGCAGTGCGGGTGCGGCCATCAGCAGTGCGGCCAGGATGATCAATATGCGTTTCATATCTTATGCGTGTTGTTGAAGATATCGATTTGGAGGGTGTCGAAGAGGCCCAGTTGTTTTTTGTCCACTTTGGTGTTGGCCACGGAGGCGCTTTCGCGCAGCGACTGTTTGAGGAGGCGCTGCAAGGCCGCCGGACGGTCCAGCCCACTGCTGTCGGCGTAGGCCGTCAGGCGGCGCATGTCGAGCTCGGAGAGTGCTACGGTGTAGCGCTTGACTTTGGGTTTCTTCGGTCGGTTGGGCATGTTGTGTTTACATGAGGTTGGCGTAGGGTTGCAGCAGTTGCTCCACCTGTGCGGTGCGCTGGTTGTCCTTGAGAATGGTGGCAGCTTGCTGGTAGAGGATACTGAGGATTTCGAGGTCCATGCGCATGTTGAAGCGCACGCCGGCGGCCTTGTCGCCCCGGAAGCGTGAGAGGTAGGTGAGTTCCTGGCTGTAGCGGTTGTAGGCAGCCTGCCAGAGTTCGGTGGCGCGCTCCTTGCCGTAGAGGTTGAGGTAGAGTTCGACGACGTCGATGGAGTTGTTGCCGCCGAGGGGGATGGAGATGCTGTAGACGTCGACGGGGAAGTTCTTTTCGGGGAAGTTTTTGTCGTAGGTGTCGATCAGCTGGCGTGCCTTGTCGGTGTTGCCGCGGCGGTATTCGTCGTGGGCCAGCACGAGGATGTTCTGGTGCAGGATGGGGACGAACTGCTCGCGCGAGACGGGGTCGATGTAGATGTCGCGGTCCAGGTTGCCCCACTTCAGCGGCTGGCCGTCGACGCCGTGGATGAAGTAGTCGGCGGACTGGTCGGTGTAGCGCTGGGTTTTGGCGTAGGGGATGAACTTGTAGCTCATGGCGTCCTGGATGGTCATGCGGTTGACGAAGGGGAGCACGGAGGGGATGCCGGAGGAGTTGGGGTTCATGAAGTGGATGTCGCGCATGAAGCGGTTGGTGCCGAAGATGTCGAGGAGCATGAGTTCGTGGCGGTAGAGAGCGGTTTTGTTGATTTCCCAGCGGATTTCGGGTTCCACCTGGTCGGCCATGTCGGCGGGGATGACACCGGCTTTGACCAAGGCGGGGATGTCGAGCGTAACCTTGAAGCGCTTGGTGGGGATGTAGCGGATGTCCTCGCCGCTGCGCTGGTCGTGGATGGTGAAGCGCTCGGGGTGGTCGCGCATCATGCCCAGCACCTCGGTGACTTCGAGGTAGTCGGCCGAGCGGTCCATGACGAAGGTCTGGTCCTGGCCGAGGCCGTAGAATTCCTTGGGCAGGGTGAAGGGCAGCGCCTCGCTTGCGTACAATTTATTGTACAGCTGCTCCACATACCAATACATGCCGGAGAGGGTGTAGTTGAGTATGCGCACGTCGGTGCGTGTGCCTTCGACCTCCTGGGTGTACCAGAGGGGGAAGGTGTCGTTGTCGCCGAAGGTGACGAAGATGCTGTTCTTACGGGTGCTCTTGAGGTAGTTCTGGGCGAAGTCGCGTGCGGCGGTTTTCTCCGAGCGGTCGTGGTCGTCCCAGTTCTCTGCGGCCATGAGGCAGGGCACGCCGGCCATGCAGAGGACGAAGACCACGGGGAGGACGATGCGGCCCATGGTTTCCTGGTTCTTCTTGAAGAGGGCGGTGAGCCACTGAGCCAAGGCCATGACGCCGAGGCCGATCCAGATGGCGAAGAAGGAGAAGGAGCCGACGAAGGCGTAGTCGCGCTCGCGCGGCTGGCGCGGGGGCATGTTGAGGTAGATGGCGATGGCCAGGCCGGTCATGAAGAACATGATGAAGACGATGAAGGCATCCTTGGGGTGGCGGCGGATGTGGTAGACAAGGCCGACGAGGCCGAGGATGAGCGGGAGGAGGTAGTAGACATTGCGCGAGCGGTCGTCCTTCATGTGGTCGGGCATGTCGTCCTGGGGGCCGAGGCGTGCCTCGTCGATGAAGGGGATGCCGGAGATCCAGTTGCCGTGGAGGTAGTCGCGCGAGCCGTCGGCGTTGAAGTAGTGGCCCTGCTGGTCGTTCTGGCGGCCGGCGAAGTTCCACATGAAGTAGCGCCAATACATCCAGTTCATCTGGTAGCGCTGGAAGAAGGTCATGTTCTGTCCCATGGAGGGTTTCTGTCCGCCAAAGGCCTTGCCGGCCCAGAGTTCGTAGAACTGGGGATGCTGGCGGCTGTTGTCGTTGCTCCACATGCGAGGGAAGACGCCGGTGTGCTCGGGGCGGTAGACGTATTTGGCGGCGTAGGTGGCTGGCACGTAGCGGTCGCGGCCTTTCTCGTCGGTGCCGCGGGTGTACTTGGTGTAGCCGCGCTTGACGTCGATGGGCAGGCCGGCGGTGTAGAACTGGCCGGTGAGCAGGGGGGTGTCGCCATACTGCTCGCGGCCGAGGTAGGCGCGCATCGAGACGGCGTCCTTCGGGGCGTTCTCGTTGAGGGGCGTGTTGGTGTTGGCGCGGATAACGAGGACGAAGAAGGTGCTGTAGCCGATCACCAGCATGGCAAAGCTCAGCACGGCGGCGTTGATGACGGGGTGGTTCTTGCGGCGGGTGTACCACAGTCCCCACACCACCAGGCCGATGATGAGGGCGAAGAAGAAGATGGTGCCGCTGTTGAAGGGCAGGTGGAGGGTGTTGACGAAGAAGACGTCGAAGGCGGAGTCGACATTCACGATGCCGGGGATGATGCCCCAGAGGATGATGCCGAGGGTGACGATGGAGAGCAGGCCGGTGACGAAGAAGCCTTTGACGGTGGTCTTGGGCCACTTTTTGAAGTAGACGACGTAGAAGATGGCCGGGACGGTGAGCAGGTTGAGCAGGTGGACGCCGATGGCGACGCCGACCAGGAGGCTGATCAGGATAAGCCAGCGGAGGGAGTGGGGGTCGTCGCTCTGCTCTTCCCACTTGAGGATGGCCCAGAAGACCAGGGCGGTGAAGAAGCTGCTCATGGCGTAGACCTCGCCTTCGACGGCGGAGAACCAGAAGGTGTCGCTGAAGGTGTAGGCCAGCGAGCCGACGATGCCGGCGGCGAAGACGGCCCAGGTGCGCCAGTCCTTGAGCGAGGGGTTCTTGGGGTCGGGCAGGAGGTGCTTGCCGAGCATGGTGATGGCCCAGAAGAGGAAGAGGATGGTGAAGCCGCTGCATACGGCGCTCATCACGTTGACGGCATGGGCGGCGGTCTCCGGGCTGGAGAACATGGAGAAGAGGCGTCCGATGAGTTGGAAAGTGGGGGCTCCCGGGGGGTGGCCCACTTGGAGTTTATAGGCGGTGGCGATGTACTCGCCGCAGTCCCACCACGAGGCGGTGGCCTCGGCGGTGAGGATGTACACCGTGCAGGCTATCAGGCAGATCACCCAGCCGAGGATGTTGTTGGCAATGTTGTATTGTTTCATTGTATAGTGTTTTAGTTTTCTCTAAGGATGGGCATGGTCATGCAGCGTGCGCCGCCGCCGGCGCGGGGCAGTTCGCTGCCGGGGAAGGCTGCGACGAAGCGGTCGTAGGCGTTCATGTCGACGCGGCCTTCGACGATGTCCTCGGCGTTGAGGACGGCGAAGCCGGCGCGGGCGAGGGCGTCGATGGTGTGGGTGTTGCGGCGATAGCCCATGATTTTGCCGTCGCCGAGGGCGAAGAAGTTGGCGCCGGAGTGCCACTGCTCGCGCAGCTGGTTCCAGGGGTCGCTGCCGCCGCCGATGACGGGCTCGATGTCCCAGCCCAGCGACTCGAGGCCGCGGATGATGTTGGGATACTGCTTGTAGCTTATCTTGCCGCCCTCGATGGTGATGAGGGTGGTGTCCTTGCCGGCGAAGAGGCCGGTCTTCTTGAGCATGGGCTCGAAGGCCATGCACTGGTGCCGGCCGAGGAAGGTGAAGACCATGTCGAGGTGGATGAAGCTCTCGGGGCTCTGCGGCAGTTCCTGGACGAGGATGTGCATCGGCTTGCCAGACTCCGAGCTCCGGGCTCCGAGCTCCGAGCTCAAATATTTGATGCCTTTGGTGTTGGTGCGGATGCCCTGGCCGATGCAGAGGAGGTCGGGCGAGGCGATCTGCACGTCGCCGCCTTCGGTGCGTGCGTCGCGGTTCCACTCCATGGCGTTGAGGGTGTCGACGTGGAAGAAGTGGCGGAAGATGGCCTCGTAGATGAGGGTTTCGCGCTCGCGCACCTCGAAGCTCATGGAGTTGATGAGGACGCGGTTGTAGACGGTGGAGGAGGCGTCGCGGGTGAAGAAGAGGTTGTAGAGCGGTTTGAGGAGGTAGCGCTCGTCGGATACGCAGTCCCAGTCGG
>Ga0256406_1001012_pt1 | contig 47105 bp, 48 predicted proteins | sample RumenRJG_03DNA_FD_185986 | JGI IMG/M metagenome (GOLD analysis project Ga0256406, IMG submission 185986) | Bovine rumen microbial communities from Lethbridge, Alberta, Canada - RJG_03 | ecosystem: Host-associated > Mammals > Digestive system > Stomach > Rumen | place: Canada: Alberta | collected... | reverse complement strand
GTTTGGCAAACTTGACTAATAGCCCCTCACCCGAATTTCTGACTTTCGTAAAAACTCAAGTCGAAATTCTACCCTGCTCCCCAAGGGGGCGAAGGAAACAGAAATCGTCATTCTGAGCGTAAGCGAAGAATCGACTTGTCGTACGAATAAGTTCATAGGTTTATAAGTTTATAAGTTCATAAGTGAGTTACAAATTCATTTTCCTCCACCCCTTGGGGGGAGGATGTCCGCAGGACAGGAGAGGGGCTACAAAATGCGGACAAGTTTAACTAATAGCCCCTCACCCGAATTTCTGACTTTCGCAAAAACTCAAGTCGAAATTCTACCCTGCTCCCCAAGGGGGCGAGGGAAACAGAAATCGTCATTCTGAGCGTAAGCGAAGAATCGCCTTGTCGTAGCAATAAGTTTATAGGTTTATAAGTTTATAAGTTCATAAGTGAGTTACAAATTCATTTTCCTCCACCCCTTGGGGGGAGGATGTCCGCAGGACAGGAGAGGGGCTACAGAATGCGGACAAGTTTGACTAATAGCCCCTCTCCCGAATTTCTGACTTTCGCAAAAGCTCAAGCTGAAAATTCTACCCTGCTCCCCAAGGGGGCGAGGGAAACAGAAATCGTCATTCTGAGCGTAAGCGAAGAATCGCCTTGTCGTACGAATAAGTTCATAGGTTTATAAGTTTATAAGTTTATAAGTTTATAAGTTCATAAGTGAGTTACAAATTCATTTTCCTCCACCCCTTGGGAGTGAGGGAATACTTTTTCAACTAATAATTCACATCGGGCAAAAGAATTTTTGCTTCGACATTTTTCACCCCGCTTATGCTTTTGTCAAATCCGTTATACAGCTGCGCCGAAGTTTCCGCATTATAAAATTTCCCGCTTGTTACAAGCGCCGTGCATTGAAGTTGTTTTAAATCATCGTCATCTTTGATATTAAACGCAATCACATCTATCTGAACATCACGTCTGATTTTAATCAGCTCCATAACGTACTTGCAAGGGCTCTCATCACAATTTTCCCCGCCATCCGTTAACAAAATTATATGTTTCTTTCCGCCAAACCCCATAAAATCATACTTTATTGCCTGTTTAAGCGAAAACGTAATAGGTGTCATTCCTCTGGGTTTATGCTTTTGGAGGGATTTTTCAATATTAGCACTGTTATTTGCCATTATCGGATTTGATAGAGTAGTTGCTCTGCAAGCTTCAAACGGGGTAAAGCCCATTCTGTGTCCGTAAATCCTTAGTCCGACCTGTGTTGTCGGAGAAATTTGAGGCAAAATTCGCTTCATAACGTCAAGCATCAATTGATACTTTGAAGAATTTTCCAAGGTTTCATTCATACTGTTTGACAAATCGATTATAAATAAAAGCCGCTCACCGTCTGAAGAATTATACGAATAATTCTTCGGCGAATACACCCCGTACTCTGCCCCGTAACAAGGCAAAAATCCAATCAAAAACACTATCAACCCTAAAAATTTCTTCATAACAAAATTATTATTTATAATATTTTAAATTTCATTACCCGAAATATCTAGCCGCCCGAAGCGGAAAAGTCAAAGTATCTTATAATCGGATTTTTGTCAAATATATTTTACCATGGTTGCGGTTATTTATCGCAGCCGCATTTTACTGCCGTATCAGCGCAATTACATTTCTTTTTGAAAAATCTGAACAATTTTTTCTTGCAGCAATTACAATTCTCGCAATTGCAATTCTTGCCGCATTCGCATGTACATTTTTGACCGTCATTGCATCCGCAATTGCATTTTTCGCATGCAAATGCTCCGTTCATAGTGAAAGCAAATGCGCACAACAAAACTAAACAACCGAGTATTTTTTCATTTTTTATCTCCTTTCGATATACCCCTATAGGGTATCTTCATGATAAAACTTTTTTCTTTTTTTGTCAAGGTTAGAAATTCAAATAAAAAACGAAAAATTTAGGTTGTCTGCTTGAATGAATCTCTGCACAGACCACGTTTCCACCACATGCACCCCGAGCAAAGCTGCGAGTGAATTTCTTTGGTCATCTTTGCGTTTAAATCTTTGACAACATCGCTGTATTTATAAATTTTGCCTATAACAAGTCCTAGCAAATCTTTAACCTTATCATCGAGTGATTTGACGTTTTTTTCGATACATCTGCTTTTTGTACCCATTAATGCGGGGCATTTTGCGCACAAATCATCGCTGCCACTTACAGTTAAAACATCCGTATCGGGGTTATCTTTCAGCAGTTTGGTAATTCTGTTCCACGAATTGACCTGATGTGCGGAATAGTTGAAACCTTTATATCCCTGCAGGCATAAAAAATGATGAGGTCTTAACGAAATAACCATATTTCACCTGCTTATACATCTGAAACTTCAGGCAAATCAATACTTTTTAATCTCTGTTCGATTCGTCTGTACCATTTTAAATGTTGTCTGAATAAGATATCGTAATCTTCAACCTTGCCTGTTGAAATATCATGGAACTGTTCATCGCAGGTTTTTGTCAACGCCTGTTCAAGAACATGAGTATATTCATGCCTGTCGACTTTCGGATCGGTAAGTTCTATACGTTCACCGAAATTAGCCACAACTTCGGGTCTGTTATCCCTTAAGAAACAATACTCAATCGCAAGCGGAATTAAAGTAACTTTGCCATACCTTTTCGCAGCCTGTTTTGCAATATATGCAAGTCCCGTTTGAAATTCAATCGGTCTGTAGTGAGGCGGTCTGATAATCCCTTGCGGGAAAATGCACAACAAATTTCTTAAATCAGACAATACGTCTATTGAATATTTAAGCGCCTGCATAGCCGTTTGAGGGGATTTTTTATTAACGGAATATGCTCCGCCTCGTCTTAAAAGCGGAAATCTGTTCAATTCTTCGACCATTAAACGAATTTCTTTTTTGCAAATTCTGTGGGCTACATTGTAAAAAACTATTCCGTCCCACCAGTTTGAGTGCGGGGCAAAAAGAATCGTCGGGTGTTCTTTATCACGATTTGCATAATTTTCAAATCCGCTGTAACGGAATGCATAAAACCTGTTTTGGAGCATATTAAAGAAAAACAAACTTGCAATAGTAAGCCAGAACTTGTTTGTTTTAGCAGGTTTGAACTTCTCCTCTTTACCCCTTAATCTCGTCGGAGGAACATCCGAATACAATTTTTCTTTTTCTTTTGTAGCCATAAAACTATTCTAACCCAAAATAAATAAAAAATACATATTGTAAAAAAAATTAATGATATTTGTAAATCATCAATCGGTAAAATCGGGCATTTTTTGCCGGATAAATTTAATTTTCCAACAAAACTACCGCATTGGATTCTATGGCAAGTTTTTGTCCGACAGAATCCAAGTTTTCTTTAGTTTTTGCTTTTATTGAAATCTCTTGCGGCGAAATGCTCAAAATTTGCGACAACTTCTTTTTCATTTCGGGAATATAGGGCATCATCTTTGGTGCTTGCGCAATGATATTTGAATCAATATTAACAATTTTATACCCTTTTTGATTTATCAATTCAAAAACTTTTTTCAATAAAACCGTACTGTCTATATTTTTGTATTTTTCGTCGGTATCTGGGAAAAGTGTGCCGATATCGTCAAGTGCCGCAGCACCGAGCATCGCATCAATTATTGCATGTATAAGTACATCGGCATCAGAGTGCCCCAAAAGCCCTTTGTCATAAGGAATTTTTACCCCGCCGATAATTAAATCACGTCCGCTTACCAGTTTATGAATATCGTAGCCGAGCCCTATTCTTTGCATTGTGCCGTTTTTCTCCTTAACCTGTATTTTACAAATTGAATTATAACATATATTAACGCAATATGTTATAATTTACTTATGAGCAAAAATACTACCATAATACTGACACGGGAAATAAATAAAAATCACCCCGTGCAAACACAAAGCACTCAAGAAGTTGCGCAGCCTAAAATCTTTGGCATACAAATTCCGCAAGGGAATTCGTTTGACTTGCTGCTTTTTTACATACTTATATTTCTGTTGGTGTTTGTTATCACTTTTATTTTGAAAGTCAGTCTGTCATATATTTTCGGAGCGTTGGTATTTTTACTCCCGACCCAAAACAAATGCCCCAAATGCGGCAAACTGTTTAAAACAAAAAATCTTGAAGAATGCCCGTACTGCCACGCCAAACTTCATGAAGAAATCCGAGGACACTAAGGTTTCATCGGTGCGAGCACTTCAAAAATAGTATTACTGTAGGGCATACTTGCCCGACATCAAAAATTATTGTTCGTGTAGAAACATCAACCACGTGTATTTAGCTGAGGTTGAAAAATTCTTTTGCAAGCTTCAATTCGTCGGCTTTTGTCATTTGGGGGTTTGGAATCTTTGTTTTTAATATGTAATCAAAACATTCACGATACTTCGCATTCGGCGCAATCCCCAGATTTTGCAGGTCTTTGCCGTTTAGCGTAAGCTTGATATTTTTCAATTTTGTCAAATATTTTTCTGCTGTTTTGTGATTTACTGTTGAATACATAATAACGGATTCTATCGGGGCAGCGTTAAAAGCTTTGCATATTTCAAAATCGTTATTAAAAATTGTTGATTTAAGTTTTTTAAATTCTTCAATTATTTTATTTTCGGCTTTAGTTAGCGGCAGATTGGAGATATCAGGCAGAAGCCCGACATATATTATCCAGATATTTGACTGTGAAATGTTGCTTAAATTCATCTTTATAAGGTTCTCAAAATCGTACTCGGGCAAAGTAAAATCAACGGGCGCAACGAGTTTATAAATTCTTTGTTTGATGAATTTTTCAAAAGCTTCCCGCTTATTAAGGTTGAATGTTTCAACCAGTTCTTTTTTTAACCTTTTGTATGACATATCGTAATTTATATTATCAAGGTAATCGTTTTGGAGCTTTCGGGTGTGTTCGTCTGAATCGAAGCCGAATCGAACGGCAAATTTCAGCCTGCGTACAATCCTTGTGGGGTCATCAATAAAACTTGTATCATAAAGGATTCTCAGGGTTTTATTTTTAATATCTTCAAGTCCGTTTGTATAATCAATAATTTCGCCTGTCAGGGTCGATTTGGCAAGAGCATTAATCGTAAAATCACGCCGCATAACATCTTCTTTTAGCGAACACCCGATTTTATCCACTTCGGGTAAATGACCTTTGCGGGGGTAAGTTTCTGTTCTTGTTGATGCAATATCAAATTCTTTCCCGCCGGATTTTATTCTTACGGTTCCGAACGGTTCATTTATTTGAAGAATTTCAATATCGGGTATGGTTTTGGCAAAATCAATCGCATTGCCACGGTAGGTCAAATCCGTGTCAAAACTCGGTTTGCCGAGAATTTCATCCCTTACGACTCCGCCGATATAGTACAAATTTTTATCTTTGATATTCATAAAATCATTTTATAGTAAATTTTGCTATCATACAAGAAATAGCATACAACTGTTTCAATTGTAACAACTTCTTAACAAAAGATGACAAATTACTAAAGATTATTAAAAAACATGCCGTAACCTGAAATGTGAGTAAACTAACAAGGAGTCAAAGGTTATGACAGTAGAATTTAATAAATTGAACCAATACGGAACATATAACATAAACATCGGTCAAAAAGCTTTGAACAAAGCTGAAGATGAAAAGAAAAAAGCCGAAGTTGAAGAAGTAAAAACCGAAGCTCCTGCTTTTAAAGGTCTTGAAAATGAAACTGATTTGCTTACACACAATGTACAAAATCTTTACGGTGTAAAAATCAGCAAATATACTGCCGCAGATAAAGAAATTGCGGACAGCACAAATGCAATTCTTGCAAGCTTGGGATATAACTACAAAGTTAGTGCAAATCAGGTTGCAAGTGTAGCAGCAGGTTTAAAAGAAACGGTCCTGCCGGGAATGAAACTGGCCGAAGATGGCGCTGTAGCAGCTCATATAGCTGATCCGAACGGACCGTTTGCAGATTTATTCGCATAATTTGATTTTTTAAAACTTATCAAATATATATTTACTCACACTTTTACACACGTTTTTAAAGTCGATTGAAATTTAATCGGCTTTTTTGTTATGTAAAAGTTTTTTGCTGTTTATCCTCCGTTTAATTTCTCCGTTAAATTGCTGATGTCAGGGGCTTGATTTTAACGTAAAATAGAATAAAATAAATTTAAGAGGAAGTTTTATATATGTTACAGGAAGCAACAAAGGCACTAAATTCGGCATTTAATAACAGCTTTATAAAAAAAGTCAGTTTGTATCTGCATGATTGCGTAAGGGAAGAAGTTAAAAGTTCTACTTTCCGCAATTTAAAGGGTGATAAGGATAACAAATGGATTTTCTTAAAAGAGAAAGAAACCATGTTAACGCAGGGGTTGGAGTATTTGAAGCTAGACGGCGCTAATCCCAATTTGACAGAACTTATGATTCAGAGCGAAAACAATACCCGTGATAAGTATCTTATTTACGGCTATATGTTTTTAATCGGCAGAAACGGCAAATCTAAACACAGAAACGAATTTTTGACCCCGCTTTTGTATGTTCCGTGCAAACTTGAAAGAAACGGCGTAAATATAAATTGTATAAGGCAGGAAGACGTTTTGTCGCTCAATACCGGTGCTCTTGCATCTTTGATGAAGAAAAGCGACGATGATGATGAAGTGGATTCTTTTTTGGAGGGAATATTGGACGTTGTGCCCGATTTGCCTATTACAAAAGAGAAAATGGATATTTTCTTAACGACCTTAAAATCGTTAATTCCTGATGTTGAAATCGTTTCAGACGATTCTCAAGATGCTGATGAAGATAATGTTTCGCATGATGATCAAGGAGAAAAAGATTATACTGACGTTGAAATTAACGGCGATAATTTAGATGAAATTATAGAAGATGATATTCAGCAGCAAAAGCAAAAGTATGAGGGCGATTTGAAAAAACTTTGCGTAACTTATCAAAGCGCAATTATATTGACTAAACGTCCCGCAGTTACGGCGGGTGTGCTGCATGAATTGCTTCAGATAGCGGAAAAACCGAGCGGAGTATATAGAGAAACAACGCTGTCGGTTATTAATGATGAGTACAATCAAGCGGTTGAAAGGGGCTCGACAAAAGATGAAAACGCACCTTTTTATCCGATTACTCCGTTATCGCTAAGCGATTCGCAGGAAAAAGTTATCAAAAATATTGAAAATAATAAATTTATTGCAGTTCAGGGACCTCCGGGGACAGGTAAATCCCAGACAATCGTAAACCTTGTTGCGCATTTGATTGCAAACGGCAAGACCGTTCTTGTGGCGTCCCGTATGGATAAAGCGGTTGATGTTGTGGCAGACAGATTGAATGAACTCGGTGCGCCTTATCTTGCTTTGAGGGCGGGTAGAACGAATTATCAACGTCAGTTGAGCCGTCAGCTGCAAGATTTAATCTCCGGCAAAATCGATTTAGATGATGATGAGGAAGATTATATTTTCGCTGATATCAAAGATATGAAACAGCATCTTGATATTATGAGAGAAACCGAACAAAAATGCGAAAATATTTTAAAACTTGAGCGCAAATGGCACGATTTGAGAAATGAAATTCAGGAACAGTCAAAAACAATCGGCGAAATGCAATATGTAAAAAGACCGTTAAAAAAATCCGAAATAGATAATATCAATGATGTAATAAGAGCGCTTTCGGATAATATGGAAAAAGCGGGATTTTTTGCGGGGCTTGCTAATATGTCGGCACTAAGACAGCTCAAGAAAATTCTTGATCTTAAACATTTTGACGTTGAACCCGAAAACCTCAACAGGTTAAAAGTCGAACTTGATTTTGTTACTCAAAAATGGCAGTTGCGCAAAATTGAATCAGATATTCAAAAAACGGGTAATTTGCATGTGATGATGGAACAAATCCGTCAGATGAAGAAAAAACAAAAGACTCTTGCCATTAATATTTTAAAAAGTACAAGACGTGAGGCTTTAAAAGCTTTGCTGCGTGATGATAAGAAAAAACGCAGGATAAAAGTTCATGCAATGTCGCTTGTTGAACGCAGAAAAAAACTTCAATCAAAAATATTGCAGGAAGAAGATTTCAAACCCTTGCTTGAAGCGTTTCCGTGCTGGTGTGTTACGACTTATGCGGTATCGGATTCTTTGCCGCTGAAACCCGGCATGTTTGACGTTGCAATTATTGATGAGGCTTCTCAATGCGATATAGCAAGCTGCTTCCCGATTATGTACAGGGCAAAAAAATCTGTTATAGTCGGTGATGATAAACAGCTACCGCATTTGTCGTTCTTGGAAAAAGCAAAAGAACAGTCATTCTTGAGCCAGTACGGAATCCCCGACAAATATCAGTTAATGTGGAGATTTCGCACCAATTCAATGTTTGATTTGGCTGATTACTATTCGATGAATAGTGTTATGCTTGACGAACATTTCAGAAGCTTGCCGCCTATTATTAATTTTTCTAATAAGGAATTTTATTCTAACCGTATAAAAGTTATGCGCAAAGACAGATTAAATTATAATGCGCTTGAACTAATCAAAGTTCCTGACGGCAAGGTTGACGGCGATGCGACAAGAAACCTGCCCGAGGTGGAAGAACTTGTTAAAACTTTGCACTCGATAATTATTGAAGATGAGAAAAATAATCCCGATAATCCGACGACAATCGGTATTTTGTCGCCATTCAGGGCACAAGTCGAACAGTTGAAAATTTCTGTTCCGAAAGTTTTGTCTGATTATATGATAAGAAAACATCAGATTGAAATCGGTACGGCACATACTTTCCAAGGGGACGAAAAAGATATAATGCTTATTTCGTGGAGCTTTGCGAATAATTCGCACCCTCAAAGCATTACATTTATTCAAAAACCGAATTTGTTCAATGTTGCAATCACACGTGCTAAAAATAAATGTATCAATTTCATTTCGCATGATATTGAAACAATGTCAGAAGGGCATTTCAGAAATTACGTTTCGTATTGCAAAGAGTATTTGGAACGCAAAAAAGCGCTTGCAAATGATGAAATCGATGCAAATATTTATAAAAACAAATTTGAAAGAGTTGTCGCTGATGAAATCCGCAACCTCGGACATCATGTTCTTGCGGGGGTTGATATTGCGGGATTGAGCGCAGATTTGGTTGTTGATGATAAATTCATAGTCGAAATTGACGGCGTTGAAGATAAACCGAAATCTCATATTTCTAATATGAAAAAACAATCGATTCTGGAGCGCAGCGGATTTAAAGTCAAAAGAATTACGTTCAGAGAATGGCAATATTCTCCAAAAGCATGCTTAGACAGAGTTTTAATTGACGAATAGCAGATAATCCGATAATCGGAAATTCAATTCCAAAAGTTATTCTTGCAAAGAGCCGCTTACATATTGGTATTCATCATACAATCGCAGGCAGTCTTTGTACGAAAATTCGTATTCCCCTTTGTGGCGTAATTTGTTGAAAAATACCCTTATTGTGCCCTGTTTATCCATTATGTCATAGGCTAAATCTACTACGCTGTTAAAGGTTTCGGGCGGAACTTCTTCTTCGGGGACATTCCAGTTTTCTTTAATAACGGCGCTTCCGTCCTCGTAAAAATCATGCCATTGTACCGCATCATCGGTATTTTCAATATCTGTTACCATTTTTAATACGTGGTCTTTTGTAAAATGACAATATATGATAAATTTTTCTTTGAGAATATTATTATTCGTCGAATATTTTTCCCATAATACGGGTTTAAGTAATTCAAGTATTTCTTGGAAAGTCGAATTTTCGATTTCTTTTTTCATTACTTTAAAAGTTCGTTCACCAAGAATTATTTTTGCGCAATACATAAGTTCTTCGGGCGGGGTGAATAAATCAATATTCGGAACTCTTACGCCCTCGCAAACCTCTCCGCCTTTCCGCATTGAAAATATAAAGCATTGATTGTTTGAGGACGGATAGGCGATAATTCTGTCTTTTGGGTCAATTCCGTCCACTTCAAACCCGCAGTATTCAAACACATATTTAAACATCTGTTCAATATTTTGTTTTGAAAGTCTTTTACCCATTATGTATGTCCTTTTTTAATCACCTTTATTTTACACAGTAAATCACTTTTGTAAATTTATGATATAATTTATTTATGAATTTTGAAGAAAAAACACTAAACTCAAAACTTATATATGACGGCAAAGTTATGAAAATCATCAGATATGAAATCGTAACCGCAAACGGCTACAAATCGTTTCGTGAAGTGGTTGTCCATAACGGCGGAGTTGTAATTGTTGCGCTTACAAACGATAATAAAATTATCCTAGTAAAGCAGTTCAGATACCCTTTAAAAAGAACTATTCTTGAAGTTCCCGCAGGTAAACTCGAAAAAGACGAAAACCCCGATGATGCCGCAAAAAGAGAATTGGAAGAAGAAACGGGCTACAGAGCCAAAAATTGGAAATCGCTCGGTTATATAAATACAACCCCGGGGATTTGCACCGAAAAGTTGTATTTGTATTTCGCATCCGATCTTGAATACGTCGGAGATCATCCCGATAAAGGCGAAGTTTTGCAATGCTTTGAATACGGTTTGGATGAAATCTACAAAATGATTCAAGATGGCGAAATTAACGATTCTAAAACAATTTGTGCCGTTACAAGAGCTTTTTGCAAAGGGTTTACCTTATGATAAAAATGGTTGCAACTGATATTGACGGTACAATACTGCCTTATGACGGGAATTTTCACCCATCTGTCATCAATTGCATAAAAAATCTTGACCGAAAAGGAATAAAAGTCGTGCTTGTTACGGGCAGAATGCATTCTTCTACCGTGCCTATCGCACGCAGACTCGGGCTTACCAATCCGATAATTTCCTATCAGGGCGGACTTATAAAAGATATTAACGGTAAAACACTTTTTCAAACCGTTCTTGAGCCCGATACCGCAAAAACGATTATCAATTGGGCAAGACAAAACAATGTGCATTTGAATTTGTATATTGATGACAAACTGTACGTTGAGCACGACGACGAAATAATAAAATCTTACATCAAGGGCAAATTTGTAGATTATACGGTTTGTTCGTTTGATGATTTGGAATTGAAAGATATAAATAAACTCCTTGCAATAGATATCGAAAACCCTGACAGAGTTACAAAATGGGTTGAATTTTTGCAAAAAGAATATCCGTATTTATACATTGTAAAATCCACTCCGTATTATTGTGAAATCGGCGCAAAAGATGCGACAAAGTCGCACGGGGTAGAATTTTTGTGCAATATGTGGGGAATAAAAAGAGAAGAAACTTTAACAATCGGCGATCAAAATAACGATATTGACCTTGTAAAATGCGGCGGAACAGGCGTTGCAATGGGCAACGCAACGGAAGAATTAAAGCAAAACGCTGATTATATTACAGACACCGTAGAAAATGACGGGTTTGTAAAAGCGGTTGAAAAATTTTGTATAAATTAATTTGGTAAGTTTTTTGCAGTTCGGCATTGTGCCGGCATTCTCTTAGTAGGTCTGGATTGTGCCAAGAGAATGCGGGCACAATTAAAAAACACCGCCTGAATTTGGGCGGTGTTTTTGTAAATTTTTGAGATAACAAGAAAATTATCTTTTTGAAAATTGGAATCTTTTTCTTGCTCTTTTTCTACCGTATTTCTTACGTTCTTTAACTCTCGGGTCTCTTGTTAACAAGCCTTCTGCTTTAAGAACGTTTCTGAAATCAGGATTAGCTTTAATCAATGCTCTTGAAATACCGTGTTTGATAGCGCCGCATTGTGCTACAACACCGCCGCCAAGAGTTTTTACTCTGACATCATATCTGTCTTGAGTTTCTGTTAAAACTAAAGGTCTGTAAACCAACATTTCAATGGCAGGTCTGTTGCCGATATAGTTTTTCAAGGTTTTGCCGTTAACAAAAATTCTGCCTGAACCTTTTACCAATTTAACAACAGCAATTGCAGTCTTTCTTCTGCCTGTAGCCATTATAATATTTTTATCTTCTGCCATTATTTGTTACCTCCCGATTTTTCAAGTACGATAGGTTTTTGAGCGATATGAGGATGTTCTGCACCCGCATATACTTTCAATTTTGTAAATTGCTGATCACCTAAAGTATTGTGCTGCAACATACCTCTTACAGCATGTTCAATTACAACTCTGGGATCTTTTTCCATCAACTCTTTGAATGAAGCTGATTTCAATCCTCCCGGATAACCGGTGTGGTGTAAATAAATTTTATCTGTTTCTTTTTTACCCGTTACCTTAACTTTTGATGCATTGATTACGATTACGAAATCACCTGTATCAACGTTAGGCGTATATTCAGGTTTGTTTTTTCCTCTCAAAATGTCTGCAACTCTGACTGCCAAGCGGCCCAATGTTTCGCCGTCAGCATCGATTACATACCATTTTCTTTCTACTTCAAGAGGTTTTGCCGAATATGTTTTCATATTGCATTTCTCCATTTATATTTTATTTGTACTTTACGTCTATCAATGTCAATCCGTACGGACTGACCGTCATTCCCGCTTTTGTGCGGTCGCATGCCTCAAGAACAGTTTTCATGTGTTCCGGAGGCAAGTTATGCCCTTCTATTTCTAAAAGAGTGCCGACAATTGTTCTTACCATATTATATAGAAATCTGTTTCCAACAATATCAATAATTACATGATCATCATTCTTTCGAACTTTGATACTTTCCATAAAACAAACTTTGCTTGGGTTAAGCGTTCCCGAACTTTTGAAACTCGAAAAGTCATGTTCACCTGTCAGATAATCAAGTGCCTTTTGCATTCTATCAATATCCAACGGATACTTCACCCTCATCAAATCGCCGTCAAATGCGTTCTTACATCTGCGATTTATTAATTCAAATCTGTAATGACGCCTTGTTGCACTTTTTTGAGCATGAAATCTTTCATCAACTTTTTTCAGTTCCGTAACGGAAATATCTTTCGGCAAAATTTCGTTCAAATGATAAATAAAGTTTGAAGCAACTAAATCTTTATCTGTATCAAAATGAACTACCTGCCCTAAAGCATTTACGCCTTTATCCGTTCTGCCGGAAAAGATTGTTTTAAGTTGTCGGTTTTTATTTTCGGTATCACCGAATATCAATGTACTGATTGCTTTTTCAAGTTCACCCTGAATCGTGGGCTCCTGTATCGGTTTTCCGTTTTCAAACTGGATTTGACTGCCGGAATAATTTTTCCCGATATACTGAACTTTCAAAGCATAACGCATAATCTGAAATTACACCAATTGAATTAATGCCATTTCAGAAGCATCACCTCTGCGGGGAGGTAAGTGGTAAATTCTTGTATAGCCGCCTTTTTGATCAGCATACTTTTTACCGATTACTACAAATAATTTTCTTAAAACCGTTTCGGGGGTCTTCTTCAAATCATCTGTATACTTTCCGTCTGCCGGTGCTTCAACATATTTTTTATCTTTTTTGTTATATGTCATGAAAGCACCTGTTTCTTTATTATAGATGTACTTTGATGCGTTACGGATAGAATTAAGGTCGCCTTTTTTTGCCAAAGTGATAACTTTTTCCGCATAGGGTTTAAGTGCTTTCGCACGAGCCAATGTGGTTGTGATTTCACCATGAACAAAAAGTTCCGTAGCTAAAGAACGCAACAAAGCCTTTCTTTGGTCCTGTGCTTTTCCAAGCGTATTTTTCTTAGTTTGGTGTCTCATTTTTCTTTCCTTTATTTTTTTATTTATTACTTATTTTTTAATTAGCCTACTAAATCTTCATCTTCTACAGGGTTCGGCTGTAAAGATAATCCGAAGTGATGCAATCTTTCGATTACTTCATCTGAAGATTTTTTACCGAAGTTTTTGATATTTAACAAATCATGTTCTGATTTTTTCAAAAGTTCGGACATTGTGTTGATGCTTGCTCTTTTCAAGCAATTATATGCACGAACCGACAATTCCAATTCTTCAATTGTCATTTTGGGTTCTTCTTCTTTTTCTTCAACTTCTTCTTTTACAGGAGCAGCTGCGATTGCAGGTTGACCCGTAATTGAAGCAATTTGCATGAAGTGTTCAATAAGAATATTTGCTGCCTGACTTAATGCGTTTTGAACATCAACAGATCCGTTTGACCAGATTTCAAGAGTTAATTTATCGTAATCCAATGAATCCCCTACACGAGTGCTTTCAACATTGTAGCTGACCCTTTTAATCGGCATAAATGTAGCATCGATAGGCAATACATCGATTGCATCCCCTTTGACATCACGAGGAACATCATGAGGAACATAACCTTTACCTGTTTCTACGATAACATCAGCATGGAATGAACCGCCGTCTGCAACCGTACAAATTAACCAGTCAGGGTTTACGACTTTAACACCCGCAGGTAATTGAATATCACTTGCCAATACAGGTCCCGGCTTGTCTACGTCAATTCTTAAATGTTGAGCTTCTTTAGAATCAGTCTTTACTACCAATCCTTTCAAGTTCAAGATAACATCGATTACATCTTCCAATACACCGGGAATAGCGGTATATTCATGAGTAATACTTTCGATTCTTGCACTTGTAACCGCTGTACCTTCAAGACTTGATAGTAATACACGTCTTAAGGCGTTGCCGATTGTAGTACCGAATCCTCTTTCCAAGGGCTCAATGACGAATTTCCCGTACTGTGAACCGTCTGAATTTGTTGCTGTATCAACGCATTTAATTTTTAATTCCATTATTTTTATCTCCCGATTTTATAAATAACTATATTTTGGATTTCTCCATGGATTATTTAATCCGAATCAGAACTTACTATTTAGAATAATACTCAATTACCAGTTGTTCTTTCAATTCAGGATCTAACTCTTCTCTTTCAGGTATTCTGTCAAATGTGATTTTGAATGCCTCTTTATCTATTGTCATCCATGCAGGAGCACAAGCCATATCAATCATTTCCATTACACTCTTGATGTATTTTGAACTTCTTGATTTGATTGTGATTACATCACCTGCTGATACAAGATAAGAAGGAATATCTACTTTCTTACCGTTTACAAGAACATGACCGTGATTTACGATTTGTCTTGTTTGTTTACGTGTGATACCAAAGCCTGCTCTGTATAAAATGTTATCAAGTCTTGATTCCAATAATTGTAAAAGGATAGTACCCGTAACACCTTTTCTTCTTGCAGCTTCGTTATAATATCTTGCAAATTGTTTTTCACTGACTAAATATGTTAATCTGATTTTTTGTTTTTCTTTTAAGTGAAGTGCATATTCAGAAAGTTTCTTTCTTGCAGCACCGTGCTGTCCTGATGCGTTTTGGCGCATTGAAGTTGTAAGCTTTCTGTTTGATAAATCTTTTACTCCGAAATTACGGAATAATTTATTACTTGGTCCTGTATATTTTGACATTATTTTCTCCTTTTCTTTTGGGCGGGGCATCTGCGACTTATTCTTTGACCGGTTGAACAAGCCCCCGCTATTTTTTGTGTTCGCTTTGTTGTTTTGTCAGATTAAGCAACCTGACAGATTAGCACAAACTATACTCTGCGCTTTTTAGGGGGACGGCATCCGTTGTGGGGGATAGGAGTAACATCTTTAATTAATGTGATTTCCAATCCTGCAGCCTGAATAGCTCTGATAGCTGTTTCTCTGCCTGATCCCGGTCCTTTGATATGAACTTCAACTTTTTTCATACCTTGATCGATTGATTTTTTCGCAACCATTTCTGCTGCTGATTGAGCTGCAAACGGAGTACCTTTTCTTGCACCTTTAAATCCTGAGGCACCTGCTGTTGCCCATGCAATAGCATTACCTTGAGTATCCGTTGAAGTTACGATTGTATTATTGAAAGTAGATTGAATATGTACAATCCCTTGTAATACATTCTTTTTTTCTTTTTTCTTTGTTGTTTTTGGTCTTGCCATTTTCCTTTTCCTTTATATTTTTTACTTATTTTTATCTTTTTTAAGCAGTTCGTAATGATTTAAAATTAATTCATTACCGATTTTTAACTACGCTTGCTTTTTACCTGCGATTGCTGCGCCTTTTTTACCTCTTTGAGTTCTTGCGTTAGTCTTTGTTCTTTGACCTCTGCAAGGAAGTTTTCTCTTATGACGAAGTCCTCTGTATGAACCGATTTCTTGCAATCTCTTGATATTCATTGCAACATCACGTCTTAAATCACCTTCAATATGGTAATTAGAAAGTTCGTTACGAAGCAACTTAATATCTTCTTCAGTTAAATTATCAGTTCTTAAATCAGGTGAGATACCTGTAGCCGCTAAGATTTTCTTAGCTCTGGTAGGTCCTATACCGTAGATATAGGTTAATGCTACTTCCATTCTTTTGTTGCGGGGTAAATCGACCCCTACTAATCTTGCCATTATATTCTCCTTGTTTTTGTAGTTATTTATTTAATTAAGATACTAGGATACTAGGGCACTGGGGCACTATGTTCTTTACGGTGCTTACGCACAATTATTATTGTCTTTTGTCCGAAGATCCGAAATATCTTGGTGCCTTAGAGCCTTAGTATCTTAGTATCCTTTAATTGATATTCGTTCCCATCGGATGATTTTATAATTAACCCTGTCTTTGTTTGTGTTTAGGGTTTTCGCAAATTACGGCAATTCTGCCTTTTCTTTTAATAACTTTGCATTTGTCGCAAATTTTTTTTACTGATGATCTTACTTTCATTGTTCTTTCCTTTATTTTATGTTTTACCTATTTTAATCTGAATGTTATTCTGCCTTTTGTTAGGTCATATGGTGTCATTTCAACTCTTACCTTATCTCCGGGCAATATTCTTATGAAATTTTTTCTTATTTTGCCTGAAATATGCGCCAATATTTCGTGATCATTTTCAAGCTTTACTTTAAACATAGCATTCGGCATCGCTTCCAAAATCGTGCCGACGAATTCTATTACGTCTTTTGCCATAAATACCTCATTTTTCGGCTTGTGAACCGCACGGTTAACCCATGCTCATTATATAATATATCTTATTTGCTGAATATTCCTTTGCAAGTGTTAATTTTTCAGATAGTACGCCGTTTTCAACATGTTTTAGACATGATTGTTTTACTAAACATACAAAACAACTAACTATGTAAGGATTTCTGCTAAAAGTGTATCATGTTTTGCTTTTTGGAATTTTTGTAAATTTTTATTAAGATTTTTAATGTGTGAATTATTAATTAAACAAAAGTTTATAAGTTGATAAGTTTATAGGTTTATAGGTTGATAAGTTTATAAGTTTATAGGTTTATAGGTTGATAAGTTTATAAGTTTATAGGTTTATAGGTTGATAAGTTTATAAGTTTATAGGTTGATAAGTTTATAAGTTTATAGGTTTATAGGTTGATAAGTTTATAAGTTTATAGGTTGATAAGTTTATAAGTTTATAGGTTGATAAGTTTATAAGTTTATAGGTTTATAGGTTGATAAGTTTATAAGTTTATAGGTTGATAAGTTTATAAGTTTATAGGTTTATAGGTTGATAAGTTTATAAGTTTATAGGTTTATAGGTTGATAAGTTTATAAGTTTATAGGTTGATAAGTTTTTATCGGTGCTATCGCACATTAATGGATGTCCCATTATGCCTGAAAGGCTGAAATCAACTTATGAACTTATAAACTTATAAACCTATAAACTTATTGCTACGACAAGGCGATTCTTCGGCTCTGCCTCAGAATGACGATATTTTTGTCAGCGCACGCACCCTACAATTAATTTTGTCGGCATGGTACCCAAGGGTATTTCCATTCTATAAGGCTCACAAAGTTCGCCAAGAGAATGCGGGCACAATGCCGACCTACATTAAACTTAAAACAAATTCAGGACGACAAAGCCGATTCCCAATTTAATTACAAGTTACCTTTTTTATTAAATTATGGTACAATCAAGGCTATGAATGAGAAAGCTGAAAACATTACAATCAGAAAAATGGAATCTGAAGATATCGACAGAATTATCGAAATCGAAGAACAGGCATACGGTTCACATCATTGGTCAAAAGCTTCTTTTTTTCAGGAATTAAGCAATGAACTTGCGTGGTACTATTCATTAATTAATAGCGAAAATAAGCTCGTTGCTTATGCCGGAACATGGCATATTCTTGAAGAAGCGCATATTACAAATATTGCGGTTGCAAAAGACTACAGGCACCACGGATATGGCGAGGCGCTTTTGAAACATATCGTTGATGATTGCTATAAAGAAAAAATAAAATATATCACTCTGGAAGTACGTGTCAGCAACACTCCCGCCATAAATTTATACACAAAATACGGATTTTCTTCATTCGGGTTGAGGAAAAAATATTATCAAGATAACAATGAAGATGCTATGATTATGTGGACAAAAAATATTTTTTATGATGAATTTAAAATACCTTTTGAAAAATTGAGTAAAAAGTTGGAGGAAAAAATTTTAATAAATGGCTGAAGAAATCCTCATACCTAAAATGAAAAGGCTTAGCAGCAGGCAAAAGAAAGTAAAAATTCCGATAAACAATTTTGTACTGATAATTTTGTGCGTTTTGCTTATCATCGGGGCAACTTTTGTTAACATCACGATAAAGCATTTTGGCATTCCTGCGGGGTTTTCATTCGGTAAACATTTTGATTATGAAGATTATGTGTATACATTTTCAATAATTCCGCAAATACCCGTTTTAATGTTTGTGTGCTCGGGTTTAGGCAAGAAACTTGCAACAACATGCACGTTTTTATATATAGTTCTGGGGCTTGCGGGGTTGCCTGTTTTTGCGCTCGGCGGAGGATTGGGATATATCGGAGAGTATAGTTTCGGATATATTCTTGCATATTTGCCTGCGGTTTTTATTGCGGGAAGTATTTTGAGAAAAAAATATTCGTTTTTAAAAATGTTTCTTGCAACACTTGCGGGAGTTTTAATTATTCATTTCTGCGGAATATTTTATATGGTAATTCTTGCGCTGTTAAAAAGAGAAGGCGGAGTTTTCATAGGAAGTTGGATTGCTGCGCAAAGCGGATTAAAAATCATCTATGATATAGTTTTGAGTTTCATTGCAATTCTTATCGGAAAATATATCAATGAGTTTTTAAAATTCCTTTATCATTAAACATTTGAAAGAAACTTAAAAATATGGTAATATATTCTTAACATTACGGAGGCTTTATGAACTTTAAAGATATTTTTTCAGATATTCCGATTTTAATCGTTTTACTGACATTTTTATTATCAATTTGTTATTGTATATTCCAATATTTAAACGTAAATAAAAATTTAAAGGCAATAAATAAATTCATCTCGGGTTTCAAAAGAACGGATTTGAATTTCCGATTCAAAGAAATGGATACATGGATGCTTTCAAATCCTTATATCGCATCTATTTGGATAGAATTTAAAAATACTCTGGTATTTTCAGAATCCGTAGCTCTTAAAGACGGAAACGATTATCAGTATCAGGAAGTTTCTTCGACCGTACAAAACGTACAAACAACGGTTGACCCTTTGTATTTCTTTGATGAAGAAGCTCTTGTTACATCAAAATTCAACTACAGATTGGTTCAGGCAATCCCGACCGTTTTAACAGGTTTCGGGCCGTTATTTACATTCATGAAAATCGCTATTGCATTCGGTATGATTGATTTTTCATCTCCCGACAAAACGATTAATTCGGTTGCCGCATTCATGAACGGTATGCAATCGGCTGCGCTTGTATCAGTTGTTGCGGTTTCATCTTCACTTATATATTTACTCATCGATAAATTGTTATATCAAAAATTATGCAAACAACCTTTAGGTCAAATCCAGAATAACTTAGGCGAATTGTTCGCAAGCATTACATCAGAAAAATTCCTCTACGAACTTTTAAGAGAATCAAAAATTCAAAACAATTCTGCTGCGAACCTTATCGGTACAATGCCCAAGCAGTTTAAAACGGCTTTCAATGAAACAGTTGCCGCAAATTTAGTTCCGTATTTGGAAAACCTTATTTTCGGATTGAACCAATTGAATAAGCAAATGAAAGAAATCGCCAAAGGTTCCGGCGGCGGAGATGAAGTAGACGGCTTGTTCTAGGAGAATTTCGATATGGCAATGATAAAGAAAAAACACATTCAAAGCGACGATTACGGAAACATTTTCTGGGTAACAATGTCAGACTTGATGTTAGGTCTGGCGATTATCTTCATAACGTTGTTCGTGCTTGCCATGACAGGGTTTAACCAAAAATCCGTCCAACAACAAAAACTTAAAATGGACGTTGCAAAAAAAATCGAATCCGAATTGAAAAAAAATAATATCAATGCCGAAGTTGACAGAATGACGGGTGATTTAAAAATTCCGTCATCTGCTTTGTTTGAAGTAAACAGTTTCGTATTAAAACCTGAAGGGAAAGCCTTTTTGGCTAAGTTGACCCCTATTTACGTTAATACGATTTTTTCAAACAAAAAATTGTCTGACAATATCGAAAGTATTATTATTCAAGGACATACGGATTCTCAAGGGTTTGGCGGTTTAAAAACGGTTAACCAACAGTTTATTTATAATATGGATTTAAGTTCAAAAAGAGCCAATTCCGTTGCCGCATATATGCTTGAAGCAAAATATAATCCGCAATATAATTCGGGTTTCAGAAAAATGATTTCATGTGAAGGGCGAAGCTTTAACGATCTTATAAAAGACAAAAACGGCAACGAAGATAAAGTCAAAAGCAGACGTGTTGAAATCAAATTGAAAGTTCGTGATTGGAGTATAAAACAATTCTTCGGATGGGGAAGTTAACAATATGATAGAAACAGATAATATTCTTGAAACAATAAATATGATAAGGCTCTACAACCTCGATATCAGAACGGTTACTCTGGCTTTGAGCCTGAGAGATTGCATATCAAAAGATTGCGGCGAGGTTTGCGACAGCATTTATAACAAAATAAAAAAATACGCAAAAAATTTGGTCTCGTATGCAAACGAACTGGCAGACGAATACTCAATCCCTATTATTAATAAAAGAATAGCCGTTACACCGATTTCAATTATCGGAGAATCATGCAAGAATCCCGATTATGTAGAAATTGCAAAAACGCTTGATGCTGCGGCAAAAGAAGTCGGGGTAAACTTTATCGGCGGATTTAGCGCTCTTGTTGAAAAAGGATGCACAAAAGGAGATGACCTTTTAATAGAAAGCATTCCGCAAGCGCTTGCGCAAACGCAAAGATTATGTTCTTCGGTAAATGTTGCATCTTCAAAAGCGGGAATTAATATGGACGCCGTATTAAAAATGTCCAAAATAATTAAGCAAAGTGCACAGTTAACCAAAGATCAAGATTGTATCGGGGCCGCAAAACTTGTGGTATTTTGTAATGTTCCCGGGGATAACCCGTTTATGGCAGGGGCATTTTGCGGTTACGCAGAACCTGAATGTGCATTAAATGTCGGGGTTTCGGGACCCGGGGTTGTCAGAGCGGCAATTGCCGATATGGATAAAAACGCCGATATGAGCGATTTAGCAAATAAAATTAAGCAAACAGCTTATAAAATAACTTCAACAGGCGAACTTATCGGCAGAAAATTATCTAAAAGATTAAACATTCCGTTTGGCGTAATTGATTTATCTCTGGCGCCTACACCCGCAGTCGGGGACAGCGTTGCGGGAATATTTCAGGCAATGGGATTAGAACATGCGGGCGCTTGCGGAACAACGGCAGCACTTGCAATGTTAAATGATGCGGTTAAAAAAGGCGGTATAATGGCAAGTTCGCATGTCGGCGGATTGTCGGGTGCTTTTATTCCCGTTTCCGAAGATGCGGGAATGATAGAAGCCGCAAATAAAAAATATCTCAACATAAATAAACTTGAAGCAATGACATCTGTTTGCTCCGTCGGACTTGATATGATTGCAATCCCCGGGGATACAAAAGAAAGTACAATTGCAGGTTTGATTGCGGACGAAATGGCAATCGGTATGATTAATAAAAAAACAACAGCGGTAAGAATTATCCCCGCTATAGGTAAAAAAGCGGGCGAAATGCTCACATTCGGCGGATTGCTCGGAGAAGCTCCGATTATGAGCGTAAACGAATTATCTTCAGACAATTTCGTAAACCGTGGCGGCAGAATACCCGCACCCATACACAGTTTGAACAATTAACCAACATAAGGATTTTTGCATAATGGTAATGAGTTTAAGTGAAATGGCAAATAAATTGCGAACATTTATTATTGATTCCCTAAACGATGCCCACAGCTCGCAAAATATGAACATGACAAAATACAATAACGTCAAATTGTCCATGGACGAAAGTAAAAACTATCCGCATATAACAATCGGTATAGGAATTTCCGAAGCTACTTACAATATAAAAGATATTGTACGAACAGAAGGCGGGCTCGGGTCAGATGAAAGATATGTAAGAAAATGGCTCGGGAATTTTACGATTTCTTATGATTTGAATGAAATTTATAAAAACTTCAGAACTTCACTTGCGGGCGTAAGTAAAATTGAAGAAGGCAGCAAAAACAGCGACTTTTCACTTGAAGCAGACGTTAACGGTAAAATTAAAAGGGTGTATGCCGCACGTGCAGCAAACAATTCGGGCAGAAGAAAAATTTCAAGAGAGAAAAAAGATCAAATCAAAAGCGATTTGAAAAATTATTTAAAATCCTCCAAACGTCGTTTCAGATAGTCTATGGGCTATATGTTCATGAATTTATAAGTGAAAATCGCCCTGCCAAACAAGTTTTAACGGTGCGGAGCACAAGCACAAACTCAACTATTCCTTTATACTGTTTTTGTTGCGAAGCTTCCTGTGATAAGTAATGGCAAATCTGTGCGCCTCATCTCTTATTCTTTGTATCAAAAACAATGCTCCCGATTCTCTTGGCAAAATTATAGACTCCGATTTGTGGGGCAGAAAAACTTCTTCCTGTCTTTTTGCAAGGCTGACAAAATCAATATCTTTTATCCCCATGTCCTCAACAATTTCCATAACACTTGAAAGCTGACCTTTGCCGCCGTCTATTATGATTAAATCGGGTTTATCCCAACCTTTGTCGCCAAGGTGATTTAATCTTCTCGTTAAAACTTCTTTCATCGAAAGAAAGTCATCGGGCTTGCCTTCGGTTGATTTTATTTTAAATTTTTTATACTCGGATTTTTTCGGCAAACCGTTGATAAACACAACCATTGAGGCAACCGTATTTGTCCCTTGAATATGCGAAATATCGTAGCATTCCATTCTGTAAGGGAAATTATTGAGGTGCAGAGTTTCTTTCAAATATGAGCCGATAAGGTTGAAATCCTCATTAATTTTAGACATTTTTGAAAGTTTTTTGTTATTCAAAATAACCGCAGCATTTTTATCGGCAAGTTTTTGAAGCTCCTTGCCTTGAGCGGATTTGCCGTAACTTATTTTAACCTTTTTGCCCGAAATCACTTCGAGCCATTGTTCGTATAAAGATTTATTGCCGACCTGTTCCAACACATCCGATACAATCCTGTCGGGAAATTCAAGCGCCAGAGTGCTGTAATACTCTTTGAAAAATGTTTCAAAATATTCGATTTTATCTTCTTCTTCCGCCTCGTAAGAAAAATCTTTTTTATCAATCAGTCGCCCTTCTCTAATCATCATTATGACAATTACCAAAATTCCGTCCTCATGTGCAAGCGAAATGATATCTTCATTGAGTTTGGTGTTTTCGTAAACGACTTTTTGCTTTTCAAGCGTTTTTGTTAAATCAAGATAACTGTCCCGAAGTTTTGCGGCTTTTTCAAACTGTTCGGCATCGGAATATTTTTGGATTTGTTCTTTTAATTGTTTTAAAAGTTCTCCCTGTTTGCCTGATAAAAACAATTCCGCCTGATGAACAACCGCTTTATACTCTTTACTTGAAACAAGCCCCTGACAAGGTGCAAGGCATTTACCGATTGAATAGTAAAGGCACGGTCTTGATTTAAATCTCGGAGTTTTGCATTGGCGCAGAGGAAAAATCTTTTTCAAAAAGTCCAGAGTCGAATGCATAGCGCCGATATTTGTATAAGGTCCGTAATATCTGCCTTTGAGTTTATTGATATTTCTTTTGCGCACAATCAAAATTCTTGGAAAATCTTCATCCGTTACAAGGAAATACGGATATTTTTTATCATCTTTTAACAAAATATTATATTTGGGCTTGTGTTTTTTGATTAAATGACTTTCCAGAATTAAAGCTTCGACCTCGGTATTTGTAATGATATATTCAAGGTGATCGATTTGAGAAACAAGCACGTTAACTTTTACGCTGTCGTGGTGTTTGCGATTGAAATACGATTTTACACGGCGTTTCAAAATCTTTGCTTTGCCGACATAAATTATTTCATTATCGGCATTGTAATAAATGTAGCACCCCGGTAATTCGGGCAGCATTTTTAAGATTTCTTTCAATCTGTCATTCATAAAAATATTATATCACATTATACGCTACATTTATTTGACCCGAATTTTAATTAATGCAATAATCAGGCTATGAATTATATCTTTGCATTTCTGATAATAATTTCAATAATAATCGGGGCGCTGAATGGAAAACTTGAAGATGTAACCCAAGCCGTTCTGTCAGGCGCAGACTTATCCGTCAAAGTTGCCATTTCGCTTATCGGTATAATGGCTTTCTGGCTCGGGATGATGAAGATTGCACAAAAAGCGGGAATAATAAAATTTTTATCAAAACTTTTAAAACCCTTAACAAAAGTTTTGTTTAATGAAATTCCGCCGGAATCTCCGGCAGTAGGCAACATAGCAATGAATTTTACCGCAAACGCTTTCGGACTTGCTAATGCCGCAACCCCTTTCGGCATAAAAGCAATAGAAGAATTGCAAAAGGAAAATATTGATAAAAAGTCCGCATCAAATTCAATGTGTATGTTTTTAGGTATGAATACGGCAGGGTTTCAACTGATTCCGACAACCGTTCTTGCCGTGCTTGTAAGTATCGGCTACAAAAATCCGACAGAAATCATTGCGCCGACTCTTATCGTTACAATTATTGCATTCACGTTTGCGATAGTTTTATCAAAAATTCTACAAAAAATCTGGAAACCGCAGCAAAGCACCATGGAGGTAAAAGATGGTCAAAATTCTTAACCTCATATCACTATGGGCATTGCCTGCAATTATATTGGTTGTATTAATCGTCGGGCTTATTAAAAAAGTTCCCGTATATGAAGAATTTACGGACGGAGCAAAAGACGGATTTAAAGTTGCCGTAAATATTATCCCTTATCTTGTTGCGATAATTGTCGGGATATCAATGTTTAGAGCATGCGGAGCAATTGACATTTTATCGGGTTGGCTTGCGCCTTTATTAAACAAGTTCCACATACCCGCAGATATTTTGCCTTTAACAATTGTGCGCTCTCTGTCAGGTTCGGCAGCATTAGGAGTATTTTCAGACATCGCAAATCATCTCGGGCCAAACTCATACGCAACCAAATTGGCAGCCGTAATGGTCGGAAGCAGCGAAACAACTTTCTATGTTCTGGCGGTGTATTTCGGTGCGGTTAAAATTTCAAAAATCAGATATGCGCTTTTGGTCGGACTTTGCGCAGATTTTGTCGGAATTGTCGCCGCAATTTTTGTATGCGGCTTGATGTTCGGATAAGTTGATCTTGAAAAATTTGTCTGAGAATGACCGACATTCTATTTTATATCAGGGCATTTTTCGTCAATTTGTTTTGCATATCTGCGAGCGGTTCGTATTGCCCTTGAAATAAGATATTGATGATCTCCGTCTTTTGGATTAATTGCGGATTTTAAATCAGAAATCTTTTGGCAAAATTTAAACAACGATTTAACTTCAAACAAATGCAAAGTCTGCGGATTCAAATCCTTTGCAAGTCTTTCCCATTGCTTTAAAGTATTCAATCTGTATGAAAAATTCAGTTTTCCATGTACCATCGGGTTTTTAAGCACACAAACAAATTCATCTCCCGCAGCCGCTTGATTCGGTGCACAGGTCAAAACAGTTTTGGGGTGAGCTTTATCCAAATTCTGCTCTATAATTCTGGCAATATTATTGCGTCTTTGTTTGAAAGCCCTTATTGTTGCGGGCTTCATTTTAGCCTTTTTACCTCTTGAAGTATTAATATAAGACTTCAACTCCGTAGTTACGGTTTCATCTAACTTGTTCATTAAAGATTTGTCTACATAACCGTTAAAACCGACATTATAAGAATTATTTTGGCAAGAAGAAATTTGCATGTACAACCTTTCTAAAAAACTGAACATCATATCTCAAAACTCATAAAAATAATTTTTGCTAAAAAAATACTGCCATTTAAAAAAAATGACAGTATTTTATTTTTTTTTCTCAAATTTTAAAATAATAAAATTACTTTGAAATTCTTCCCGGAACCACAACTCCGCCTTTTAAGTTCTTTTTGTAAAATTCAACATGCGGCTGCAATACGCTGTCAAGAACTTCAGGGAACGCAAATCCTTTAACGATTTTGGTTACGATTTCCTGATAAACCGTAGCAAATGCTCTTAACTGAGTTAATCTGCCTGCTGCTTCAGGTGTTAAGCCCATTCCGAGAGTATCAACTCTTTCAACGAACAATACGCCCGTTTGTGAATAAGATTTAACAAGGGCATCAATATAGCTTTGAGCATTTTCACGGCAAACACCGTTATCGTCAGGTACTGTTAATGCAAATGCAAATTTGTTTGCGGGGTTGAAATGAGCTTCTGCCGAATGGTGCATTGCATCAGGAACTTTTGCGATTTGTTTCAATGTATCTTTTACGGATTCATTTTGCATTTGTGAGTTCCAATTAACGGTATTTTCAAAAATTGAACCCATATATTCATGAACAGAAGTTTCAATTCCGTTTAATCTTGCATCAGCCCAGAAAATACCTTCTTTTAATGCATCGTTAACGTCCAAATCAGAAGTTAATGATTCTTCAGATACGCTTTGAGCAGCTTTCAACATTGTAATCATATCTTCTTTTTTCATGCCTGCAAAAGCAAGAGTGAACAAAGCATGATCATCAAATGCAGAAAATCTTCCGCCTACGTCATCATGAATATATAAATCACCAATCCAATGATTTTCATTAGAAGTTCTTCTGAGTTCTGATTTTTCACTATTTGCATCGGTTACGGCAACAAAATGTCTGTTTGCAAGCTCTTTTGCTTTTTCTTCAGAATTGCCTTGAGCTTTGTACGCATCAATCAACATATTTAAAACTCTCAAAAATCCGTCTTTTGTTTCAAAAGTCGAACCTGATTTTGATGCAACAAGATAGTTTGAATTTAAAACGCTGCCGCCGAGTTTGTATAAAAATCTTTCCAAACTTGAAGAATCAACGTCAGAATAAAATTCAACGTCTGTTCTGTTGACATCTAAACCGTTGATTGAAAGCATGTGTTCAACGGTATGTTTTGAACCGCCGATACCAAGAACACTCAATCTGTTTACGCCTGTTGCCGCTTTAAGTTTTGATGCCATAGAATAAATTTCGTCAACTCTTTGCAATTGAACCGACGGTAAATTTACCCAATTTAAAAATTGACCTTTTTTGTTTGCACGGGAAGAAAATTCATTTACAAAATCTGAAACTTTTGATGAATATTTGCTAAAATCAATTCCCGAGAAATCGATAGTTAAACTTGAACTTTTTGTCAACATAATTTTCCTTTCTTTTTTGTACCTTTCAATCTTTATTTTAGCACAAAAGAAAAGTGAAAAGTCTATAGGTTTATAGGTATATATAATGGTAGAGCACCCTGCAATATTAATCCCCATAAAAAAAGGAAACCGAAACATAAGTTTCGGTCAAGTAAGTAAATATGATATGATTAAAGTCTATAGTTTCGTGCCGACAGCCTTATATAGTCCTATATAATCAACCAGACAATTTATCTTTTGGTCAGCTACGAGTTTATCGGTATTCAAAACATTCTCTCTCAACTGGGTTAAATCAAGTTTTGATATTACACCCTGATTATATTTAGCGGTGCTCAAACCAAAATCACGTTTTTCTAATTGAGATTGAAGTTTTGTATCCTGCAATTTTTGATCGTCATGAGTAATTGTTGTCAAAGCATCATTAACTTCCTGTATAGCGGTTAAATTTGTTTGATAGTAATTGTTTAAAACTCTTTCGTACTCATCTTTTTTCAAATGAAGGTTTGCAATTCTTTTCCCGCCCGTAAATATCGGCAGCGTTGCACCGGCAGCAAGTGCTGCAAGCATGCTTTTTGTGGTAAACAAACTTCCGATTTCATTATTTAAGAAGAATGCAACGCCCGATAAATTGATAGTCGGTAAAAATTCCTTTCTGGCAACCCTTACATCTATTCCCGCTTTTTCAATCATTTTTTCTGCGGTTATGTAATCCGGTCTTTGGGCGATAATTTCGGATGAAATTTCTTTCGGAATAACACCCGTGAAGTTCAATTTGTCATAAGAAGTTCTTTGCAAAGTACTTGCTTTTTCAGGGCTTTCGCCAATCAAAACGCAAAGCTGATGCAATAAAATTTCTCTTTGTTTTTTCAAATCGGTTAATGAAGTCTGTCCTTCAACATGCGATTTATCAGCCCTTACCGTATCGGCAGTTGAAGTCAAACCGACTTTGTTTCTTGCACTCATCAAGTCAAATATCAATTTTCTGTCTGAAACTATTTGCTCTTGAAGTGCAATAATTTTATCAAGTTTTACTATATTTAAATAAGTTGTACCGACTGCAGATGCAATTGAAATATATGCGGTTCTTTCATCTTGCAAAGATTTTTCATAATCTTTTTTGGTCATCTTTGTTTTGTCATGATTTTTTAAGAATATATCCGCTTCATAATTAACAATCCCGGGGAGTGCATAGCTGCCTGTAGTATTTGTCATTCCGGGCATTTTTACAAGAGCCGGAGAAAATGCCGCACCGATTGTTGGCAATTCGTTTCCGAATTGGATTTTTATAAGCTGATAATATTCATCAACCGTGATGGTTGCCATTTTTAGCGAATAGTTATTCGTAACAGCCTGATTGATATAACCTTTTAAGATATCATCGTTAAAATTATCCCACCATGCATAATTAATATAGTCATATTTAAATTGATCGCTGTTTTTACGCATTTTGTGGCTTTTCGTAATAGAAACTTTTTTCGGCTGCGTATTTTTTCCTGCATTAATTGCATAAGCGCATGGAGTTATATCTGTTAACATAAATCCTGCCAAAAGCATGGCTGCTATTATCTTTTTCACTATGTTTTCCTTCTTTAAAATTAATTACTTGCTTTTTATATGACAATATGATAGCATATAACTGTTGTAAATGCAACACATTAATTTTGTAACAGATGTGATACAAAATATATCTGCACATTATGACAAAAGATACTAAGGCACTAGGGCACTAAGATACTAAGAGTTATCAGCCCTGCGGGCAAATAAAAAACAGAAATAGGACATTAAAATTATTATTTAATTCTAATATCAGGATTACTAAATTGTGCGACGGTACTGAAACGGACTTAGTGCCTTAGTGCCCCAGTATCTTAGTATCAGAAACAGAGCTTTAAAAAAAGCAAAAAAAATAACACCATGAACGACGATAAACATTATATTGACTCTATATATTACCAATTAGAATTGACCGCAAAATATTGCAGGCATCTGGGCAATCAATTGTTTGAAAAATTAAAATTATCAATTACGCCCGATGAATTTGCTGCGCTTGATACCCTCAATTCTAACGGCGAAATGAGCCAGAGAGATTTAGCAAAACTTATTTTAAAAGACAGACCCTCAACGGGCAGAATTTTAAGTTCGCTTGAAAAGAAAGGGTTTATTACAAGAGTTGCCGATACAAAAAATAATCGTTTGATTAGAAAAATTGCATTAACCGATGATGCAAAAAAAAGTTTGAAGAAAACAACGGTTATAATAAAAGAGTATTGTAAAAAAATTCCAAAAGCATGTTCTGAAATGAAAGTTGAAGAATTAAGACGTGCTATAATTGAATTTAGACAAAGTTTACAAAAAGTAGTAGAAATTAATATATAAACGAGGTTAAAAAACATGGAAGAAGAACAAAAAAAAGACGAGCAAGCTCCTGCAGAGGAAAATCATAAATCTAAAAAAATAAAAAGAAAAATAGCATTTGTGATAATTGCAGTTTTACTTGTGGGTGCAGGTTTATATTTGTGGAACGAAATGAAATATGTATCAACTGATGATGCTTATGTTCAAAATGTTTCCGTTAACGTTGCTCCCCGAGTTTCAGGACAAATCGAGCAGGTTTTCATCACAGATAACCAACGTGTACAAGCAGGTGAAATTGTTGCAATCATTGATGATGCAGATTATAAAGTAAAACTTGCGCAGGCTGATGCAAGTTATCAAAAAATTAAAATCGATCAGGCTAATGCAAGAGCTAATTTGACGGCTTCTCAATCAAATATAGCACTTGCTAAAAAAGATTTAGACAGATATACGACTTTGTATGATCAGGGCGCTGTTTCAAAACAAACCTTAGATGATGCAAAAGTAAAATATGATGCGGCTCAAGCTGATTTAACTCAGGCTCAACAGGCTTTGTTATCGGATAAATCGGGAAGAACCGTTCAAGATGCAAATTTGGCAAACGCTAAAGCTTCAAAAGATAAAGCAGCACTTGACTTATCTTACACAAGAATTTACGCACCCCAATCAGGTACGGTTTCTTCAAGACGAGTTGAAAAAGGTATGTACGTAAATGTCGGTTCTCCGTTATTTACACTTGTACCTGACGAAGTTTGGGTTGTAGCAAACTTTAAAGAAAACCAATTAAAAAATATGCACCCGGGACAAAGTGTTGATTTGAAAATCGATACTTACCCCAACCACGTATTCAAAGGAAAAGTAGACAGTATTCAAAGAGCATCGGGTGCTCAATCAAGTTTGTTCCCGCCTGAAAATGCAGTCGGATCATTCGTTAAAATCGTACAAAGAATCCCTGTCAAAATCGTATTTACCGAAGAAATTGACAGAAACAAATACAATATCGTACCCGGAATGTCAGTTGTTCCGAAAGTAAAAGTAAAATAAATTGAAAACGAAAAATGTAAAATTGAAAATTATTTCAGCCCCTCGGGCATTTTAGATTAATAAAATAGTGCGATAGCACCGTAATAATTTTCCATTTTCAACTTTCCATTTTCAATTATTCCGCAAGTCAGTAGGGTGCGCTTGCACTCCGCACCGAAAAAATAAACAAGGAAGTTATATGGCAGAAGAAGTACAAGTAGCAGCGTTTGAAGAAGATGACGAAAGTAAATATTTACCCAAAAATCCGTGGCTTTCGGTTACGCCCGTATTGATTGCGGTTATCATGTTTGCCCTTGACGGAACTATTGCAAACGTTGCCTTACCGCACATGGCAGGAAGTTTCGGCGCAACTCGTGATGAAAGTATGTGGATTTTGACATTCTACCTGATTGCTTCAGGTATTGTAATTCCGTCAGTCGACTTCTTTTCAAAGTTCTTCGGAAGAAAAAATTTCTTTACAATAAGTATTTTGTTATTCACCGTTGCATCATTCCTTTGCGGGACAGCAAAAAGTTTAGTTTCAATGGTTATTTTCCGTATCATACAGGGTGCGGGCGGAGGCGGAATCGTTCCGTTATCTCAGGCAATCATGCTTGAAAGTTTTCCTAAAGAAAAACGTGGCATGGCAATGGCTATCTTTGGTATGGGAACAATTATCGCACCCGTTTTAGGGCCTGTATTAGGCGGTTGGATTACGGATAACTGGACATGGCCTTGGATTTATTTCATCAACGTACCTATCGGGTGCGTTGCGGCTATTTTGTCGCACAAATACTTGTTTAATCCGCCTTATGCAAGACGTAAAAAAGGCGTTAAAATGGACTGGTGGGGATTTTTCTACCTTTCTATGTGGCTGTTATTCTTACAGATTTTCTTTGATAAAGGCAACAACAAAGACTGGTTCGGTTCGACATGGGTAAGATGGATTTTTACAATCTCTTGCATAAACGGAATTTTGTTCTTCATAACTCAAATTATTAAAAGACCGAACAAGCTCTGCGATTTGAGCGTACTTACAAATAAAGCTTTCTTGACGGGAACGTTTATCAGAACCGTAATGCAGGGGGTACTTTACGCATCGGTTGCGATTTTGCCGCAATTTTTGCAAAGTATGATGGGATATACCGCATATTTAAGCGGCTTGTCAATGATGCCCAGAGGATTCGGAGGTTTAACTTCCCTTATAATTTGTGCATTCATTGCAGATAGAGTAGACAAGCGAAAGATGGTCGCCTGCGGGTTGTTATTACTCGGGGCGGGCGCATTGTCATTAGGGTTTATGAACCTGCAAATTTCAAGTATTAAAATTATGATGCCAAACTTTGTCATGGGCATGGGCATAGGCCTTTCAATGATACCTATCATTAACCTGTCAATGGAAACCCTGACAAACCAACAGATGACAAACGCATCAGGTTTGCAGAACATGTTTACAAACATCGGAGGTTCAATAGGAACATCTTTAGTAGCCACCTTTTTAACCAGATTTTCACAGGTGCACCAATATATGATGGTCGGCAAGCTCAGCGATTTGAATAATGCATTTGTTACAAGAGTTCAGTCGACCGCATCGGTCCTAATGCAATACACAAGCCCCGATATGGCAACTCACATGTCGCAGTATACGCAGTATAATTCACTTGTTCAACAGTCAACTCTTTGGGCGTATATGGATTCGTTCAGAATATTCGGATTGCTTTGCTTTATGCTTATCCCGCTGTTGTTGTTATTCAAAAAAAGCAAAAGCAGATAAGGAATTATACGACGTTATTTTCCCTTATCCCTGCGGGGAATAATTAACACAATATCTTTCTCTCATATTGCGCAATTGTCTGATTTTATGCTAATATGTATCATGGAAGCGGAACTTTTATTAAATAATTTCGTCCTTAAAAAAAAAGGTGGAATTATTGGAGGTTTATAAAGATGAAAAATTCAATTAAAAAGAGCTTAATATCACTTGGTGTATTTGCGCTTGTTTTCGGTTGGACAATAAGTTCAAACGTTCAGGCCGCTACTCCGGTTGAAATGTATGATAACGTTTGGAGGCTTATCAATTCAAAATATGTTGACCAAACAAACAACGAACAGGATTGGAACAAATGGCGCCACAAATATGATAAATACATTCAAACCGATGAAGATGCTTACATTGCAATAGATACAATGATTGCAAGTTTAAATGATCCGTATACAAAATTTTTAAATCCGAAAGAATTTCAGGAAGAAACCAGTTCAATAAAAGGTTCGCTAAAAGGTATCGGGATTCAAATCGGAATGAAAGACGGCAAACTTATGGTTATTGCCCCGATTGAAGATACCCCCGCAGAAAAAGCAGGCTTGCTTGCCGATGATGAAATCCTTGCAATTAACGGTAAAAGCACAAAAGGTATAACCGTTGATAAAGCTGCCGACCAAATCAGAGGCGAAGAAGGCACTCAAGTAACCCTGCTTATCAAAAGAAAAGGGGTTGCCGAACCTAAATCTTATACAATAACAAGAGCAGAAATTGAAATTAAATCAGTAACCCAAAAAGTTCCGACAGATGTAAAAATTCCCGATGACATCTGCTATATCAGATTAAGTTCTTTTATAAGCCGTAATGCCGCAAAAGAAGTCAGAGATATTATTATCAACAATCCCGATAAAAAATCGTTTATCTTAGATTTGCGTTCTAATCCGGGCGGATTGTTAAGCAACGCAATCTATATTTCCGATATGTTCTTAAACGGTGGAGATATCGTAAGCACGGTTGACAGAGATAATTACAAAGAAACTCAAAAAGCATCAAACGCTATTTTGACGACAAAACCTCTTGTAATTCTTTTAAATAAAGGTTCTGCATCTGCAAGCGAAATCTTCTCGGGCGCAATGAAAGACAACAAAAGAGCCGTTTTGGTCGGCACACAATCTTTTGGAAAAGGTCTGGTTCAAGAAATCAATAAACTTCCGAATAATGCAGGCATAAATATTACCATTCAGAAATATTTGACCCCGAACGGAACAGATATTCACAAAAAAGGTATCACGCCTGATGTTAAGGTTGAATTAACCGACGAAGAAGTTAAAAATAAAGATGACGTTCAATTGAAAAAAGCCATTGAAATTGCGCACGAATTGGAAGCAGGAACATACGTAGTTTCAAACAAGTAAAATTTTTCAAGAACTTGAGAGCACTTGTCCAACAACAAAACCCTTACGGGGAAAAACCCCTCCTAACCTCCTCATGTCGGGGAGGAACAAAGGCGTCATAATGACGAAAATGCGAAACAAAAAATCCAACTTAAAACAAATTAATAATTTGTCTTTTTGGTATTCGTTTTTGCTAAAATTTTATTATGGCAGATGAAATACAATATGTACCGCTCCATCTGCACACGGAATATTCATTGTTAGATGGGGCAATCAGAATAGGGGATTTGTGCAAGTTTTGTGTCGAACATAACATGCCGGGCGTTGCAGTAACAGACCATGGCGTTATGTACGGTGCTATGGACTTATACATTGAAGCGGATAAAATTAACGCTGCCGAAAAAGCAAAAGCAGAACAAGACCCGACCTATCAACCGAAATTATTTAACCCGATTATCGGGGAAGAATTTTACGTTCACGACGGTGATATTACAGAACGTAATGCGGCGCACAACCCTCGTTATCACTTGATTTTGCTTGCAAAAAATAATACGGGTTACAAAAACCTCGTCAAATTGTCATCTATCGGACATATCAAAGGGTTTTACATGAAGCCCCGTATAAATTGGGATTTGATTGAGCAGTATCATGAAGGTTTAATTTGCTGCAGCGCTTGTATTGCGGGCGAAGTTATACAAAATCTGCTAAGAACCGATTATGAAAAAGCAAAAGCCGTTGCTAAGAAATACAAAGATTTGTTCGGCGACGATTATTATATTGAACTTCAAGACCACGGGCTTGACGAACAAAAACGCACCAACCCCGACTTGATAAAAATTGCCAAAGAGTTAGGCATAAAAATGATTATCACAAACGATTCTCATTACCTCAAAAAAGAAGATGCAGATTGGCATGACACCTTGCTTTGTATGCAGACAAAATCTTCAAAATCTGATACAAATCGTTTTCATTTCCCTAATAACGAATTTTACGTCAAAACGGTTGATGAATTAAGAGATGCTTTCCGTTGGATGGACGGCGACACTTTTAACGAATGTATAAAGAATACCGTTGAAGTTTGCAAAAAATGTTCAATTACGGTTGAATGGAAAGCGCCTTTGCCTGATTTCCCCGTTCCTGACGGATACACGACAGATACTTATTTAGAAGCCCTCGTTACAAAAGGAATGAAGAAAAAATACGGCGAAGAAAATATTACGCAAGAGTTAAGGGACAGAGCGAAATACGAACTCGGCGTAATCGAAAAAATGGGATTTAGCGCATATTTCTTAATTACGTGGGATTTCATTCATTTTGCCAAAACTCATGATATTCCCGTAGGTCCGGGGAGAGGTTCTGCGGCAGGTTCACTTGTTGCATACTGTCTTGATATTACGGACTTAGACCCTATCAGGCATCACTTATTGTTTGAAAGATTTTTGAACCCCGAAAGATTTTCAATGCCTGATATTGATACGGACTTCTGTATTGAAAGAAGGGGCGAAGTTATTGATTATGTTGTTAACAAATACGGAGCAGATAAAGTCTGCCAGATTATTACATTCAATACTTTAGCCGCAAGAAACGCAATGAAAAGCGTTGCAAGGGTATTTGATATTCCTTATGCAAGAAGTAAAGAATTGTCCGATATGATATCGGAAGATCCGGGGGCAAAAATTTCCGATGCTCTGCAAGACGGAATGGAACTAAAAAAACTTTACGATACCGACCTTGAAGTAAAGCGGCTTGTCGATACGGCATTGCATGTTGAGGGTTTGAAAAACGGCACGGGCATGCACGCTGCAGGGGTCATCATTTCATACAAACCTTTAGATGAAATCGTTCCCGTTCAACACGGGAAAGACGGAATTGTTATAACTCAATACCATAGAGAAATCCTTGAAAAGATGAAGTTACTTAAAATGGACTTTTTGGGACTTCGTAACCTTACAATGATTTCCAAAACCGTTAAACTTATCAAAAAATGCCAGAATATTGATGTTGATATAAACCATATTCCGCTTGATGATAAACCGACTTACGAAATGCTTCAAAGAGGCGAAACGGTCGGTGTGTTTCAGTTGGAATCTCAAGGAATGACAAATCTGGTTAAAAAGTTGCAGCCCGATGTGTTTGAAGATTTGGGCGCTTTGGTTGCATTGTTCCGTCCCGGACCATTAGGATCGGGCATGGTTGATGAATTTGTCGACAGAAAGCATGGGAAAAAGAAAATCACATATCCTCACCCGAGGTTAGAGCCCGTATTGAAAGATACTTACGGCACAATGGTTTACCAAGAACAAATTATGCAAATCTTTCAGGTTATGGCTGATTACTCACTCGGTGAAGCTGATAAAGTTCGTCGTATGATGGGGCACAAAGACCCTGTTGCAATGGCAGCACAGGAAGATAAACTGATTGCGGGTTCCGCAAAATACGGTATGAAAGCAGAAGATGCAAAGAAATTATTTGAACAAATTCAGAATTTCGCATCATATTGCTTTAACAGAGCGCATTCATCTGCTTACGCTTTTGTTGCATACCAAACGGCTTATTTAAAATGTCATTTCCCTGTTGAATATTTGTCGGAATTATTGACAAGTGTTGCGGGCAATCAGGAAAAAACTCAAGCCTACATTGAAGAAGCGCAAAAATACGGGATTAAAGTTCTTCCGCCCGATATTAACAAATCATTTTCAGAATACGCTCCCGACGGTCATAACATTCGTTTCGGACTTGCATCAATCAAGCAGGTCGGCGAAGGCGTTGTTGACGAAATTATCAAAGAAAGAGAAGCAAACGGCGAATTTACATCAATTTATGATTACATAAAACGAGTTGACATAAAATGCTCAAACAAAAGAGCCCTTGAAGGATTGATTAAATCAGGCGCATTTTCTCAAATCGAAAAAAGCCGCAAACAATTAATCGAAAATCTCGACTACATCGTTTCAACGGCATCTAAAGAGGCTAAAGAAAAAGAATCGGGACAGGCAAGTTTATTTGATATGCTTGGCGACAGCGCATCGGTTGATAATGCCAAGTTTCATCTTGGCGGCTCTGATGAAGAATACGACGCAAGACAAATTCAAATGTTTGAAAAAGAATTTTTGGGATTTTACGTTACAAGCCATCCGCTGTCTACAATTCGAGATAAGCTGCCTTTTTTGGAAACGCATAAAATTTCTCAAATCCCGAATATTCCAAACGACAAATCCGTAACAATCTGCGGGTTGGTAACTGCTATGCGCCAAATTCCACAAAAATCCGACCCGACAAAATTTATCAGATTTGTTACGATAGAAGATTTGACGGGCAAAATTGATACGCTTGCATTCAATTCAAAAATTAACGAATACGGCGACTTGCTCCAAAATGAACAAAGAATAATAATTTCGGGCAAAGTCAGCCGCAGAAGTGAAAGCGAACCGCCCATAATTTTGATTGATACCGTAAAACCCGTAGATAACACAAATATTTTCACGGTCGAATTGAAAGACGAATTTAAATATGAAGAAATCGTACTTTTGAAACAAATGCTTTGCAAATTCAAAGGTTCGGATCCCGTTATGCTCAAATTGCCTGATTTAACGGGAGAATCAAAGATTTTGACTTCATCGATGTTTTGGGTAAACACTTCAAATGACCTTGTAAATACGCTGAATAAAGGCTTTGGCGACAGGGTTGCGGTATCCATTAAATCAATGGATAAAAAGTGGTAAAGGAACGTCATTTTGAGGGCAACGCCCGAAGAATCGCCTTGTTATATTGCGCATAAGGTGATCTTTCGCTATCACTCAAGATGACAATAAAAGCAGGGTACGCTTGCTCTCCGCACCAATGAAAAACAGTAGGTCGGCATTGTGCCCACATTCTCTTGGTGAACATTGTGAACCTTAGAGAATGGAAATGCCCTTGGGGTGCCATGCCGACAAAAAAATTGAGAACGGAAACACACTTGGGGTACTATCCTGACAACGAAACCGAAAATTGTTCCTCCCGACATAAAATAAAATTTTTGACTTTCAAAAAACCATCATTATACAAAAAGTATGAAATGGAGCAAGATTTTAGGTTTTCACAAAGAATGTACTCATGACAAGGTTTCGCCCGACAAAGACTATTCATACTGTCCTGATTGCGGGGCGCTTATCGAAAATCAATGGTTTCTTGTCAGGTGCAAATCCTGCGGGCTTAAACAGGTCGCAACAATTAAAGACGGCGAAATAATTCCAGTTGACAAATTCTGCCGTAACTGCGGAGGAAAAGATTATACGGTCGAAAGACTGGAAAAAATAGATTGCATAAATATAAATTATGCCGTCTTATTAAAAGCCATTGTCAAAACAGAAGCCGAAGAATATTACCAGAGCTGGGCCGACGTAATTCAAACATCAAACCTGACCCAAAAATTGCTGCGATAATTCAGATTATTTTTTATTCAAATATCTCAAATTTGCCAAAAATCACAGATGATATATAATTATAATATGCAGGTCGGGTTTAATTTCCAATCTGACCTTATAAAAGGGGAAAACTTTTGAGCATAATATCTGATGATAAAGATTTTATAAATAAAAAAAGCACCAAAACTCCAAAGGAAAATCCGGTTATAAAACCCGACGAAACGGATAATGACAGGAATTTTGAAAACAGCATTCGACCGAAAAATTTTGATACATATATCGGTCAAACGGCTTTGCTTGACAGTTTGAAAATAACCATTGCAGCATCAAAAAAAAGAAACAGAACTCTTGATCACATGCTTTTTTACGGGCCTCCGGGGTTAGGCAAAACCACGCTTGCGGGCGTAATTGCCAATGAAATGGGCGTGCCGATAAAAATTACTTCAGCCCCCGCTCTTGAAAGACCTCGTGATATCATCGGTATTTTGATGTCTTTAGAAGAAGGGCAAATTTTATTTATAGATGAAATTCACCGTTTAAACAGGATAGCAGAAGAAATTCTCTACCCCGCAATGGAAGATTTTTATCTTGATATGACAACGGGAAAAGCTCAAAGTGCCAAAACAATCCGAGTTACTTTGCCAAAATTTACGCTTATCGGCGCAACAACAAAAGCAGGCAACCTGTCTGGACCACTAAGGGACAGATTCGGTTTTATTCACCGTTTAAATTTCTACAACAATGAAGAACTGTCTAAAGTGGTAAAAAGAACGGCAAAATTGTTAGATATTCAAATTGATGATGATGCGGCGTATGAAATCGCTTCAAGATCAAGAGGAACACCCAGAATTGCAAACAGGCTCGTTAAAAGGGTCAGCGATTACGCAATCGTAAAACATGACGGCAAAATTAATAAAGATATCACGGAAAAATCTTTGAATATCCTTGATATAGATAAATTCGGGCTTGATATAACAGACAGAAACCTTTTAAAACTTATTATAGAAAAATACGACGGCGGCCCTGTCGGTATTGAAACAATTGCGGCAGCTATCGGAGAGGACATAAGAACCCTTGAAGATGTATGCGAACCGTATTTGCTGCAATGCGGGTTTTTACAAAGAACCCCCAGAGGAAGAAAAGTTTCCCCTCAAGCATACAGGCATCTGGGATATAAACATTCAGCCTCATCTCAGCAAACATTGTTTTAAGGCATGTAAAAAATGTTTACATAGGATTACTTTTATATAAAAAATATTGTAAAATATTAAAAAAGGAGCGAATATGAAAAATAAAATTATGATTGGTATTGCGGCAGCCATTGCTGTTTTGGTTATTATTATAGGTTTTATATGCTTTTTAGTTCATAATAACAAAAACTTTATCCCCGGCATTGCAGGGTTAGAGAAAAAGAATATGGCAATAATTTATTGCACTCAAAATGATGCCATTCCTCAAGTTATAAATGCAGTTACTAAAAAAGCTAAGTTTGATGTATTTCAAGTCAAACCCGCCGCTCCTTATCCGACGGATGCAAACGCTTTTCAACAAAGAATTAAACAGGAAAACGCAGACTTATCAAAAGTTGTATATGAAACTCCGAGAATTAAATTAAGAAAATATCATTTCATCGCATTCGCAACTCCGTTAATTGACGGAAATGTTTGCCCCGTATTGAAAAAATACATCAAAGACCATAAATACGATTTCAAAAATAAATCGGTTTCAAAAATTATTCTTACAAAACCCAATGAAAATCCGCAGTATGCGAATATGTTCTTCTATTACGAACTTGATAAGTCATTCTCAAAACCCGGAATGGTTATAGATGATACTTCAGCAAAAAATATTGAATTTGTAACAAACATCTGGCTCGGGCAGATGGAATTTAGAAGAAGCGAACTTTAAAAAATAAATTTATCTGATAAAAAAGCATATAATTAAAAAATTATATGCTTTTTGTTACTTCAAAGGAATAAAAAATGCTCAAAGAAACCAAAGACGGATATTTGATAAATATAAAAATTTCACCAAACGCAAAGAAAAATGAAATTATAAAAACCGACAATGAAACCAAGGTAAAAATTACCGCCCAACCCGTCGACGGTAAAGCAAACAAAGCTCTTGTCGAATTTCTGTCCAAATTTTTTAAAATTCCAAAAACCTCAATTCAAATTGTCAAAGGGGAAACCTCTAAAGATAAAAAAATTCTTATAAAAACAAATATTGAAGAAAAGATAAACGAATTAAAAAAATATTTTGAATAATATAGCAAAAAATATTTTTACGAATTTTCATGCTGATGTGGAATAAAATCAGAAAGGTTTATTAAATCATGAAAATTCAACCGATTATTACAACAGGCACAACCGATAAAGGCAATACTTACGTAAAATCAAATGCAGGCAAATACTTTGCAGCAGCAGAATTAGGCGCTGTAGCCGTAACAACTGGACTTGTTGCAGCAGCAGAACAAAAAGCATTCAAAGGCAAAATCCCCGTAGCAAAATATTTAAAACCCGCATTTAAATCAGCAAAAGAAAGTGTTAAAGCTTTCTTCACTCATCCTATGCAATCATTAAAAGAATTTGGCAAAAAAATCAACATGAAATCAATCAAAGAAGCAGGATCTAAGTTTGTAAAAGATGCTAAAGCTTTACCTCCTGCAGTTAAAGCCGTATTATTCTCTGCAGCTTTGATTTTAACGGCTAACCTCGGTGTTGATTTTGCATTCAACAAAATGAGCGCTCACAAAGCTGATAAACATGCTTAGATAATTTCAAAAATAAATTTATATAATGAAAAGGTGCGAAATTTAATCGCACCTTTTTTATTGTTTTACAATTGATGTTTTACAAGAGCATAAACATCATTAAATATAACAAGAAACATAAATACAATTAATAATAAGAAAAATATTGTTGTTATATTTTCCATGTGCTCGGGTTTAAGCGGCTTTCCTCTCAATTTTTCAATGCAGAGGAACATAAAATGACCACCGTCAAGTGCAGGGATAGGCAAGAAGTTTACTAACGCCAAATCCATTGAAATCATTGCGGTTAGCAACAATCCCGAGAACAGTCCGCTGTTGTGAATAACGTCGGATCCGATTTTTGCGATGACAACAATTCCATGCAAATCTTTTGCGGGAATTTTTCCCGTAAACAACTGCCACAATCCGTAAAGTAGCATATAAGTCTGTTCCCAGATATATTTGCAGCTTTGAGATACTATGGCTACAGGGTTTGAAGTCTTAATCAAATCTTCTTTAGATTTCATCATTATGCCGATTAAACCGTTTTTATCGGGGTAAATCGTTTTCAAATTTACGAGCTTACCGTTGCGCTCAACCGTAATATTTAACGGCTTTAATCCGTCAGATAATGCATAAGCCAAATCATGCAATGTTACCGTACCATCTGACACCAGATATTTTGCATCAGGTTTTATAGATTTTTTCAAATCAAGCTGCGCTTTAGTCAAATGAGTTTCATTGTTTTTATAAATCGTATAGCCTTTGAGCGCCTCATCACTTATTTTTAAAGGCTGTTCGATAACTTCTTTATTTGCGGGAAGTTTAATTGAAATTCCCGCAGAAAACGTTTGAAACGGATCTAAATTGGAATTTAATTTTTCCAACTCTTTCAAGGTTTTATCAACCGTGCGTTTATCAACTTTTCCGTCATATCTTGCACTATTTTTCGAATATAGTGAAATTGCATAAGTATTTGTAATCTTTGAACCGTTGATTGATACGATTCGATCATTTTTTTGCATTCCGCTATCCCAAACGGAAGCTGATTTTGCGACGGCAATTTTGTTTACAAAAATCTGATAATTGCCTGATGGTAATTTTCCCCATATTGAGGCTGTCAAAATGACAAGCAAAATTGCCGTTATAACGTTTGAAATTACACCTGCCGAAATGACAATCATTCTCTGCCATACGGGACGATTTGTAAATCTGTCCTTTGAATCCGACGGCAAATCAGAATCTTTATCGTCATCGGGGAATGCAACATAGCCGCCTAAAAGGCACGCATGAATAAGAATTTCCACACCGCCTACTTTTTTGCTCCACAAAGTCGGACCAAACGGCAACCCGAAACCGAATTTATCAACTTTTATCCCGAGAGCTCGGGCAGCCAAAAAATGCCCTGCCTCATGTATGAGGATTAAAAAGCTCAGTAGTAAAATCATTATAATTAGCGACATTTAATTCTCTCCATTGTTTTATAACTTCAAAAATGATAATTTTTGCAGCACTACTGCATTTTTCTGTTTATCATGATTTGTTAATTTTCTTAGTGCCTTAGCACAGCGGTGTCTTTTGTTCAAAATTGCGAATCTTCGCTCACGCTCAGAATGACCGCTTATAAACTTATGAACTCAATTACTTAAACTGTTGCGAAAATCTGACATCATTATTGAAGAACAATCTGATATCGTCAACCGCATATTTAAGCATTGCAAGTCTTTCAACACCGACACCGAAAGCAAATCCCGAATAAACATCAGGATCAATATCAACCCCTCTCAATACGTTAGGATCGACCATGCCTGCGCCCAAGATTTCAAGCCAACCCGTGCCCGAGCATGTTCTGCAGCCTTTACCTTTGCACATAATGCATTGAACATCAACTTCTACAGACGGTTCCGTAAACGGGAAGAAGCTGCTGCGGTATCTTGTCGGACGGCTTTCACCGAAATAAATTCTGATAAATTCATTCAATGCACCTTTCAAATCCCCAAGCGTGATACCTTTATCAACATAAAGCCCTTCAATTTGATGGAAAAAGTTATTTTTTCTTGAATTGATATTTTCATTACGATAAACTCTGCCCGGTGCAATAATTCTGATAGGCGGTTTTTTAGATTCCATCGCATGAATTTGAGCGCCTGAAGTTTGGCTTCTCAATACGACATTCGGTGCGATATTTGTAAAGAACGTATCCTGCATATCACGGGCGGGGTGATCTTTAGGAACATTGAGCATATCAAAGTTATAGTATTCCGTTTCAACTTCGGGTGCAAATTCATCTTCTACAACCGAGAATCCGAGCCCTCTGAATATTGAACAAATTTCTTCCGTCGTGGAAGTCAAAAGATGCTTATGTCCTCTGGGAATAAATTGCCCGGGCATTGTTACATCAATTTTTTCTTTTGATAATTTTTCGTTTAACTCTTTTTCATAAAAAGCTTTAAATTTTTCGGAAATGGATTTTTCAAGCTTTTGAGTAATGCTGTTTGCCAGAGCGCCTACCGTCTTTTTTTCTTCAAGCGGCAAATCCTTTAAACCTTTTTTTATTTCGTTAAATTCACCTTTACGGCTTAAATATTTATTTTTGATATCTTCCAAATCTTTTGTGCTTTGCGCTTTTTCAATATCTGATGCCGCATTTGAATAAATTTGTTCCAATTGTTCTTTCATTTTTTTAATCCTTTATGTTTGTTTTTAAAACTTTTTTTTACTTATGAAAAAGCTATTTCATTATGAGTTTTTTCATAACCTATCGTCGTACTCGGTCCGTGTCCCGTATAAACAACGGTGTCATCGGGGAGTTTAAATAATTTATTTTTTACACTATTTAGTATATCATCAAAACTTCCGCCTAAAAAATCCGTTCTTCCAACGCTTCCTTTAAACAAGGTATCACCACTGAAAAGCTTGCCGTCATTTGACAAATAGCTCATGCCGCCTTTTGTGTGCCCGGGGGTTGAAATCGCTTTCAGGCTAAAATCACCGAGCACAAAAATATCCTCTTCTTCAACGGTATTTTTTACGCATGTAACTTCGGGGATTTTTACTCCGCCCAGCATTAGGGTCATTTGAGGTGCATAATTTATCTGTTCGATATCATCTTTGCCTACATAAATATCGCAGCCAAATTCTTCATAAAACCTGTTGCACCCCAATATATGGTCAAAATGTCCGTGAGTAAGAATGATTTTTTTCAGGTTTACACCTGTTTTTTTAATCTCGTCAATATAAGTATCTTCGGGAGATGAACAGTCAATCAAAATACCGTCATTGGTCTTTTCGTCCATCAAGAGATAATTATTTGCATCAATAGGACCTTTTACAAAGGTAAACATTTTCATAACTTAATCAAGACCTCTTACAAGCTTGAAAATCTTGTTACAAATATCAAAAAGTTTGCGTGCATCTTTGAGCGCAATCATATTTGCTCCGTCGCTCAAAGCTTTGTCAGGATTGGGGTGAACTTCAAAAAACAAAGCATCAGCACCCGCAGCCATTGCAGCTTTAGCCAAAGTAGGAACAAATCTTCTGTCGCCGCCTGAAGATTCTCCGTTTGCCCCGGGCAATTGAACACTATGAGTAGCATCAAATACGACGGGATAACCAAATTCTTTCATAACGGGGATTCCTCTGAAATCCACAACCAAATTGTTATACCCGAAAGATGCTCCCCTGTCTGTTACAAGGATATTTCTATCGCCAGATTTTTCAACTTTTTCGATTAATGATTTCATCTGCGCAGGCGCTAAAAACTGACCTTTTTTTATATTAATAATCTTTTTTGTATGACCTGCAGCAACAAGCAAATCAGTTTGTCTGCATAAAAATGCGGGGATTTGCAAAATATCTGCAACCTTTGCCACACTTTCAGCTTGTGTGGGAACATGAATATCCGTAACTATGGGAACATCATATTTATCTTTTACAGCCTGAAGCATTTTCAAGCCTTTGCTCATTCCCGGTCCTCTGAAAGACTTTATTGATGATCTGTTTGCCTTATCAAAAGAAGATTTAAATACAAAATTTATATCCAAATCTTTTGCAATCTCTTTTAAACCCGATGCGGTTTCATCTAAAATTTCCTGACTTTCAATCACGCACGGTCCCGCAAGGATAGTTAATTTATCCCCGCCTATTTCAAAATCCCTTAATTTTATCTTGTGTTTACTCATACCCCGATTATAGAAAAAATATGCAAAAAATACAAGTTTTATGTGATGTAAAATACGAAAGAATTTGACTGTTTTTCGTTTTTAATTCCTCGATTGAACTATGGACATATCCGATTTTTTATACTACAAATTAAGAAAAAGAGGTTATGAACTTATGAAAATTGCAAATGATGTAACAGAACTTATAGGGCACACTCCGCTTGTAAAATTGAACAAGCTCAATAACGGAGGAGCTGAAATTGCACTTAAACTCGAATATTTTAACCCTGCAAATTCGGTTAAAGACAGGGCAGCTTTTCAAATGCTTTATGATGCAAAACAAAAAGGCTTAATCAATAATGATACGATTATTATTGAACCTACAAGCGGAAATACGGGAATCGGGCTTGCAATGATTTGTGCCGTTTTGGGGAATAAATTAATTTTGACAATGCCCGAAACAATGTCATTAGAGCGCAGGGCAATTTTAAAAGCTTACGGAGCAGAACTTGTTCTAACTTCAGGCGCAGGCGGAATGCAGGCGGCTGTTGATAAAGCTAATGAACTTCACGAAAAATACCCCGATTCTTTTATACCATCTCAATTTGAAAATCCGTCAAACCCGAAAGCGCACTACCTTACAACCGCAGAAGAAATATGGAACGACACGGACGGAAGAGTTGATATTGTAGCAGCAGGCGTGGGCACGGGCGGAACGATTTGCGGAATAGCAAAAAAGTTAAAAGAGAAAAATCCGAAAATAAAATGCGTTGCCATTGAACCTTATTCATCAAGAATTTTAGAGGGGAACAATGCGGGAGCGCACAAAATTCAAGGTATTGGCGCAAATTTTGTTCCGAAAAATTTTGATAAAAGCTTGATAGATGAAATAATTCCCGTTACAAATGAAGATGCGATACAAACCGCAAGAAATTTGTCAACGCAGGAAGGAATTTTGGCAGGATATTCGGGCGGCGCAAATGTTTGGGCAGCGATTGGACTTTCTAAACGTGAAGAAAATCGCAACAAATTAATCGTTACAATCTTGCCTGATTGCGGCGACCACTATTTAAGCTCCGAACTGTATAAGCTTTAAACCTAATCTTTTACAACGATTTTATACGCAATACCGAGGCTGTTTAGTTTATCAAGAGCTGCCTTTGTCGGCGACGGCAAATCTATTCTGTCGTTTCCGAATACAGCGGGAATCCTGCAATCGTTTACAACGTCAAGAACATCGTTGTAAAGGTATTTTATATTTTTGTTGTCTTTAAGATTCTTGGTAATTTTTACAGGATTAATTCCCGTAAAATAGTTTGAGGTAACAGGGTAAACTTTCATGATTCTCTCCTTAGTTTTTACAAGTATATTTAATACCAAACATGCAAAAAATACTATGATTTTATAATTATTGTAAATAAAAGCAGTTGCAATATTAGACAAATTTTAGTAAAATTAAAACAAATATTGTTCATTGAAAGAAGTACACAAATATTACACAAAAATTATTATATAATAGCTGAAAATACCGTGGGCATGTGGTACAAGCCGAGCAGAGGCATGAGCGAAGCGAAAGACGAGCAATTATGCCAATAATGAATATTTTGGCTAATTGCGAGCGGTGCCGTTTATGGCGAGGCGCAGCATACAACCTTACA
>Ga0256406_1001011_pt1 | contig 47133 bp, 46 predicted proteins | sample RumenRJG_03DNA_FD_185986 | JGI IMG/M metagenome (GOLD analysis project Ga0256406, IMG submission 185986) | Bovine rumen microbial communities from Lethbridge, Alberta, Canada - RJG_03 | ecosystem: Host-associated > Mammals > Digestive system > Stomach > Rumen | place: Canada: Alberta | collected... | reverse complement strand
GCACGCGCGAACTCCATATTCACCCTGATTGGCTTCTGTGCTATAGGAAGAATAAAGGCGTTTTGACACTTACTCTTGTGGATACAGGAACGCACGCAGACCTGTTCGGAAAGTAGAAATGTCACAGTAAAATGTCACAGTAAAAATTGAGCGCTTTCCTGAAAAATTTAGTATCCTGTTGAATTCGTGAAGTCGCAAATTGCGACTTCACCGCGCAGGGAATAGTCTTGCGCTATAAAAAGCTATAAAAAAATTGTATATCCCGAAATATTGCACCGTTTAGGTGCAATTTTTATTTTTGTGTATCATATCGTTAAATCTGTGAATTGCCATCATTAAATTTTTTTTCTACACGACAAAGATGTCCGAAGTCAAACAAATCCCTGCAAAAGATTTTCACAAGATTGATTCCAAAAACTCAACCTTGTTGGATGTTCGCGAACCGAGCGAGTCCATTGTACGTCCCGTAAGTGGGGCTATTCTAATTCCATTTTTTGAGTTGTCCAAGAAGATTGATAGCATCCCGAAAGACAAGCCTGTTTACGTATTCTGTTCTACAGGAGACCGTTCCGAACAAGTTGCCGAAATTCTCGCCGACCGCGATTATGACGTGTACAATGTAGAAGGCGGGCTTGAAGCTGTCCCAAAAGTGCATTTCGTGGATGCCAAGGATCTCAAGTGCCCGGGCCCCATCGTGAAGGTGGACGAAGCGGTCAAAAGTGTGTCCGTTGGCGAAGAAGTTCAGGTGGAAGCGACCGAGAAAGCATTCTTTTCGGATGTGAATGTCTGGTGCCAGCGTACCGGCAATGAATTGAAATCGCTTTCCGAAAAAGACGGCGTAATCTATGCGACCATCGTAAAGCGCGACGCTCCCAAATCTCTTGAAAATCGGGAATTTGAGCACGGCAAGACTTTTGTCGTATTCAGCGGCGATTTGGACAAGGCCATCGCTTCGTTCATCATGGCGAATGGTGCTGCCGCGATGGGCCGCCCGGTTACCATGTTCTTCACCTTCTGGGGAGTAAGCATTTTGCGCAGGCCCGAAAAGGTGCGCGTCAAGAAGTCGCTCATCGGAAAGATGTTCGGGTTCATGATGCCCCGCGGTTCCAAGAAACTCGGACTTTCGCGCATGAACTTTGGCGGAATCGGGGCGAAAATGATTCGTGCGGTTATGAAGAAAAACGGAGTTTCTTCGCTAGAAGAACTGATTGAAAATGCTCGGCAAAAAGGCGTAAAATTCGTTGCCTGTCAGATGTCGATGGAATTGATGGGAATTACGCCCGAAGAGCTCATCGACGGTGTAGAACTTGGTGGCGTTGCGACCATGCTCGGTTCCGCCGAAAAATCCGACTTGACGTATTTTATTTAAGCAAAGCCTGCGATATGTACGATTTCGGCACCGTAATCGATCAGCGAAATGGCGATTCTATAAAATGGAAAGTCGCCGAAAACGAGTTGCCCATGTGGGTGGCGGATATGGATTTCCGGACTGCGCCCGAAATTTTGGATGCGCTCAAAAGCCGCTTGGATCATGGCGTTTTCGGGTATGCGGATGTTCCCGACGCCTGGTACAATGCTTACATCAATTGGTGGGGTAGGCGGCATCACTTGAAAATGGAGAAAGATAATCTGATTTTCTCTGCAGGCGTGATGCCTTCGATTTTCTCCGTAATCGAGCGGCTTGCCGCTCCGGGCGAAAACATCGTCATCCAATCTCCAGTCTACAATAACTTCTACAACTGCATCGAAAATAGCGATTGTAACGTTGTCGAAAATAAACTTTTGTATAAGAACGGGGCTTACGCCATCGATTTTACGGATCTGGAACAAAAGCTATCGAATCCGCAGACAACAGTGATGATTCTCTGCAATCCCCACAACCCGATTGGAAAAATCTGGAGTGCGGAAGATTTGGCAAAAATCGGCGAACTTGCCAAGAAGTACAATGTCACCGTCATTTCCGATGAAATCCACTGCGACATTACGGAGCCTGGGAAAAGTTATGTGCCGTTTGCGGCGGCTTCCGAAACTTGCCGCGAAGTAAGCGTTACTTGCATTGCGCCCACGAAGACTTTCAACTTGGCGGGTCTCCATACTTCGGCAGTATATGTCGCAAGCCCCACTTTGAGGCGCAAGGTACGGCATGCGTTGTACACGGACAAAATCGCCGCGCCCAATTCCTTTGCGACGGTGGCCGCGATTGCTGCGTTTGAACAGGGCGAGCCATGGCTTGAAAGCCTGCGCGAATACCTCTGGGAAAACCGGAAACTGGTCGAAGATTTTTTGGCGAAGGAACTTCCGGAAATCAAGGCTGTCAAGGGCGACGCCACTTACCTTGTGTGGCTTGACATTTCGGCGTTGCCTGAAACTGGGCGAAATGTTGCCGCCTATTTAAGGCGTAAAACGGGACTGTTTCTTATAGGCGGCGATGCTTACGGTGCCGGCGGTGAACATTTCTTGCGAATGAATGTCGCCTGCCCTAAGAGTGTATGCCTGGAAGGGCTGAATCGGCTTAAACAGGGAATTGCAGCGTTACTACAAGCGTGATTTTTTACGCATCAGTGATGATGCGAATGGTCATGCATGGAATGGTCTTGCTGCAAAAAATCCTGCTGAATATCGCCGTGTGAATGATGGTGAGAATGATTCATCTCGACGGAATGCTTTGCCGGTTGGTAGCCTGCAATGGACGGATCCACCATACCAAAAATCATGGCGATGTGTGAAAGAACCAGGAATGCTGCCAGCAAGGAAATGCGAATGACGTTTCTTTTCTTCGGCTCCGCATGCTTAAAGAGAAGCTTCAAGTTGAGCAGCGCTAGCAGAATCATCGGGATGCCCGCCAGCAGGTACGAGAAAATGGCGGTCGCATCGACCCAGGTCCTGAATTCCCCGTTGGAAGCGAGCGGCAGGACCACTGTAGGGACGAGGTAAAGAATGATGCCGATAAATGCAACACCCGCAAGTACGCCGCACACGCGGTTCACTTTTTGGGTCAACCCGGCTCTTTGTGAGAGTAGCGGAATCAACAGTTCCGTAATCGCGATGGTTTCTGCCAAGATGACAGGAATCGCCATGAACAGAATCAAGTTCCACGGCGAATTTTGCATCAGTAAATCCATGTAATGGGTAGAAGACATAAGATACTCCAGAAATTATTTCCTATATTTTATGTAGGAAAGTAGCAAAAACTGACTTTTGAAACCACATTTGGGGTTATATTATTTTTCTATAGGATTTTTTTTACAATGAATCGACAAACGGCTCTCGATATTTTGAATGCGAATGCAGATTCGCTACCGAATCTTATTGAACAGGCATATCAGTTGCGTACCAAGTACAAAGGCAACCGCGTAAGCATCCAGTTGCTCACCAATGTCCGCAGCGGAAACTGCACGCAGAACTGCGCGTATTGCGCCCAGTCGCGGGATTCCGAAGCACCGATTGAAAAGTATCGTTATGTAGAAGACAAGAAACTTTACGGTGACAACGACCTCGTTGATGAAATGCATTTGGCGAGGCACTGCATTGGACTCAGCGGCATCCGTTTTGCGGACGACGATATCAAAAAACTCGCCGAACGCATCCGCAAGATGAAAAAGAACGACACGCAAATCTGCTGTTCCATCGGATTCCTCACCGAAAAACAGGCGTTGATTCTTAAGGAAGCGGGCCTCAATCGCATCAATCACAACCTGAACAGCAGCCGTCGTTTTTATCCGAGCATCTGCACCACGCACACTTACCAGGAACGAATCGACAACTTGAAAATGCTGAAGGGCCTCGGCTTTGAAATCTGCTCCGGCGGCATCATCGGCATGGGTGAAACGCCCGAAGATGTCGTCGATATGCTTTTCGAACTGCTTGAAATCAATCCGGATTCGGTGCCCATCAACTTCTTGCTCCCGGTAGAAGGCACGCGCCTTGCGGAGCGCGACATTTCGGCGCTGACGCCCGAATACTGTATCAAGGTGCTTTGCCTTGCGCGCCTAATGCTCCCGAAATCGGACATCCGCTGCGCCGCCGGCCGCGAAGTGTATTTCAAGGGGCACGAGAAGACGCTTTTCAAGGTGGCCGATTCCATATTCGCGTCGGGCTACCTCACCGAAGGCGGCCAGAGTCTCGAAGAAACATTCCGTACCATCGAGGCGGCAGGCTTCACCTGGCAAGTAGAAAGCGCGTAGGTTTGTTTCGGTGGTATAAATCTCTACATAGGCATTTTCTTTAAAAATTATAAAAAAATACTATATGTTTTAATAAGAAGAAAGAATTATACAAATGCTATCCTCTTTTCTATAATTCACGCCGTTCAAAATCACCCCTAAAAAGAGAGGATAAGTACATGAAAAATAACATTATCGGCCTGGTCATTGCATTTAGTTTAGGAATATTCGCATTGACTGCTTGTAACGAAAACGAAAAGACGGCCGACAAGGCCACAACCGCAAAGGAGCAAAAGGTATTGAGGGTTGCCGCACAGGCGTACCCGCTCTATTCCCCCATCAACGCAGCCTACAAGCTGGGTTACTTTGACGAGGAATTCAAGGCTATCGGGGCCTCCTATACATGGACGGAATTTGCTTCCGGTCCGCTGGTAAACGAAGCGGTTGCCGCCGGTGAAGGCGATGTCGGGTTCATGGCCGATCTTCCGGCTATTATCGCAAGGTCCTCGGGACAGAACATTCAGGTGGTTTCTGGCGTTTCTACCGGCGAAAGGTCGCTTGCCGTGTTGACCCGCGCAGATTCGGACATTAAAAAGATTGCAGACCTCAAGGGTAAAAAGATTGCCTACGCATTCGGCTCTTACGCCCAGCACCTTTTGGCTCTTGTCCTGGACCAGGCAAAGCTCACCTTTGACGATGTCGAAAGTGTCAACCTCGGTGCCGCCGATAGCCCGAATGCCCTTGTCAACAAGGATGTCGACGCCATTGTCATTTGGGAACAGTTTATCACCAAGCTGACCAACAACGGTTCGGCCAAGGTTCTGATTGACGGCACCGGCATCAAGAAGAGCAACATGGTGCTTTACGCCGTGAAGGATTTTGCCGAAAAGAATCCGGAACTCATCAAGGCTTTCATCAAGGCCACTAAGAGAGGCGCCGAATACATCAAGAACAATCCCAAGGAAGCTGCCGCATTGCTCGCCCCGAAATACAACGTGACCGAAGAGGAAATCCTGAAAATCTTCGGGAACTTCAATTTTGGCGTAGAACTTTCGGATGACGACGTCAAGGAAATTACAACGGTCGCCGATTACGCCTACAAGGCAGGCATCATCAAGCAGCCTGTCAGCGGTGATGAATTCATCAACAGAAGCTACCTGAACTAATCATTACTGCGAATGAAAAGCAAATCGCTCCACAAGAAGATTGGATGGATTGGGTTATACCTGGCGTTTCCGATTTTGGTCATACTCTTTTGGGAATATGTATGCCATTTCGGAGATGTCAAGGTATATAACATGCCTGCACCGGAAATCATCCTGACAGACGCTTTGGACAAAATAAAAAGCGGAATACTCTGGAAACACATTTCCGCTAGTTTCTTGAGAGTCCTGGAAGGATTCCTGGCGGCTGCCGCAGCGGCCCTGATTCTGGGTGTTTTGACCGGGTTGAATAAATACTTTGAACGGTTTATGGAACTTGTGCTTCAGATATTAAAACCCATTCCCCCGATTGCATGGATTCCCCTTGCAATTCTCTGGTTTGGGATCGGCGAAAGTTCAAAGCTCTACATTATCTTCTATGGAGCATTTTTTCCGATTCTGTTGAACACGGTGGACGGCATCCACAATATCGACAAACGTTATCTGGAATTAGGAAGAGTCTACGAGGTCGACAAGAAGCGTCTGGTGTGGAGAGTCATCTTGCCGGGAGCTTTGCCTTCGATTTTGACGGGAATCCGCGTAGGGCTCGGGAATGCATGGGTCTGCGTCGTAGCAGCAGAAATGATTGCGGCGACAAAGGGAATCGGATACATGCTCACCAACGGAAGAAGCCTCTCGCGAGCGGATGACGTGATTCTGGCGATGCTCCTGATTGGCATTGTCGGAAAATTCATGGACGATGTTTTGAAGTTTGTCAGCAAGAAAATCATGAAGTGGAGTTAAGGCATGTCCACAAGCGAAACTGCCGTAAAAATTACCCATTTAAACAAGCATTTTGAAGACCTGAAAGTCCTGGACGATGTAAGCATCGATATCAAAAAAGGTGAATTCGTCTCTGTCATCGGAGTCAGCGGCTGCGGTAAAAGCACCATGCTCCGAATCATTGGTGGTTTGGAAACACCCTCCAGCGGTGAAGTCCTTGTTTACGGGAAACCGGTCAAAAGGCCTTCCCGGAAAATCGGTTTCGTTTTTCAGGACCACAGGCTTCTTCCGTGGCTGACGGTAGAACAGAACATCAAGCTCGCCCTAGATGTAAAAACAAAGAACGCCAACGAAATCGTAGAAAAATACTTGCAGCTGGTCGGGCTTTCAAAATTTATCCACGCTTACCCCTCACAGCTTTCCGGAGGCATGGCGCAGCGTGTCGCCATCGCAAGAGCTCTCGCGAACCAGCCCGACATTCTTTTGCTGGACGAACCCTTCGGTGCATTGGATGCCATCACCCGAATCGGCATGCAGCAGGAGCTCCAGAAAATCTGGAAAGTCGAAAACATCACCATGATCCTGATTACGCACGACATCTCTGAAGCGGTTTTTCTCGGAGAGCGTGTCGTGGTCATGTCGGGAAGGCCCGGTAGAATCAAGGATATCGTCTCGGTTGATCCCGTTTGCCATTACCAGAGAACGGAAAGCGTCTTCTCGAGCACCAGGGATCGCATCTACCAGGAATTTTTCAAGGAAGAAGAAGTTCCTTTCTCCTACAGCATTTAAAAACGCCGACAAGACAAGGCTTCACTTGCCATAAGAATTGAAGAGGTAAAACCATGAGCGAATTTGTATATTCCCCCCAAGAAGAAAGAGTCCTCCAAAAAAAGAACATCGTGAATTTGAATAGGGCGTCGCACCTGATTGGAAACGTGAGGGGCGTAAAACCGCAAATTGATATCGAGAGAGGCTTGTACTTTACACGTTCCTTCCAAGAAACCGAAGGGGAACCGCTCATTGTCCGCTGGGCCAAGGCGCTCAAGCTGTATGCGGAAAAATCGACCATCCACATTGAAAATGGCCAGCTGATTGCCGGAAGGGGCGGCGTCGCCGGGAGATACGGAATCCTTTACCCGGAATTGGATGGAGATACTCTCGGGATAAACATCGCGAAACTTCCGGGAAGGGCCACCTCTCCTTTTGACATTTCCGAGGAAGCGGCCAATATCGTGAGGAATGAAATCGAGCCGTACTGGAAAGGAAAAACGTACCACGAAGAACTGGTAAAATCGCTCCCCGCCGATACAAAGAAGCTAACCTATAACCCGGACAGCGAAGCCTCTTCGAGATTCATCGTCAACGAGACCTCTTCTTTCCGTTCCTCTATCCAGTGGGTGCACGATTATGAAATCGTTTTGCAAAAGGGTTTCCGCTGGATTATAGACGATTCCAAGAAAAGGCTTGCCGCACTTGACGAGGACAGCGCATTTGACATAATGGAAAAGAAGCCTTATCTCGAAGCGCTAATCATCACCTCGGAAGCGATTATCCTCTGGGCGAATCGCTACGCCGACGAAGCCGAAAGGCAAGCTGCATCGGCCGAAAGCGAAGCGCGAAAAGCGGAACTGTTGCTGATTGCGGCTAACTGCAGAAAGGTTCCCGAATACCCTGCAGAAAATTTCTACGAAGCCATTCAGTCGCAGTGGCTGACGCAGATGTTTTCAAGAATCGAACAGAAGACCGGAACGATTATTTCTAACGGAAGAATGGACCAGTACCTGTATCCCTTCTACAAGGCAGATCTTGAAAAAGGAGCCATCACAGCGCAAAGGGCACAGGAACTTTTGGAATGCGTCTGGGTGGAAATGGCCGCATTTGTGGACCTTTACCTTTCCGAGACGGGAGGCGCCTTCAACGAAGGTTACGCGCATTGGGAAGCCGTCACCGTAGGCGGCCAGACGAAAGACGGTCTCGACGCCACCAATGAACTCACCTACATCATCTTGAAATCGAAGCGGGACTTTCCGCTCAATTATCCGGATCTTGCGGCGAGAATTCACACCCGGAGCCCGAAAAAATACCTGTACGAAGTTGCCTTGACCATCAAGGACGGCACCGGTTTTCCGAAGATTATCAACGACGAAGAAGTGGTTCCGCTGCTCCTTTCCAAGGGTGCCGCTTTTGAAGAAGCGTACGATTACGCCGTTTCCGGATGCGCGGAATGCCGCATGCCGAACAGGGATACCTACACAAGCCCCGGCGCATACATTAACTTCGGCGCCGCGCTAGAAATGACCATTTACAACGGAAAAATGCTCAAGTACGGAGATGAGCTGCTTGGGCTCGAAACCGGCGAGCTGGAAAGTTTCAAGACTTTCGACGAGTTGCTGGAAGCTTATTTAAAACAACAGAAGAATTTGATTCGCCACGCCTTCAGGCAACAGTACCTGATTAACAGCTTAAGAGCAAGACATTTTGCGACACCGCTGGGCTCCGCCTTGTCTAAGCCGAGCAGGGACAGTTTCACCGACCTCCACCAGGAACATATTCCGGGCGGAATCGACCTTGGCTATTTTGAATTTATCGGATTCGGCACGGTGATCGATTCCCTTGCCGCCATCAAAAAACTGGTGTTCGAAGAAAAAAGAATCACCGTTTCGGAACTAAGGGATGCCCTCAAGTCTAACTTTGAAGGTCACGAAGTCACCCGTGAACTGCTGAAGAATGCTCCATCCTATGGAAACGACGATTCCTACGCCGATGAAATCGGCCTCCGCCTCGACAAGGAAGCGGGCGACTTTGCCAGAAAATACGGCAAGGAATTCGGCGTCCACATCGACTTGCGCTATGTGCCGTTCACTTCGCACGTACCTTTCGGCAAGGTGGTCAGCGCCACGGCCAACGGACGAAAGGCCTACACGCCGCTCTCCGACGGAAGCAGCGCCTCGCAGGGTGCTGATTTGCACGGTCCGACCGCCATCTTGCTTTCCAATTTCAAGACAAAGAACTGGAGCAACAATTACAGGGCGGCAAGGCTTTTAAACATCAAGCTGAGTCCGGGCTGCGTCAAGGGCGACAACGGTACAGAAAAGCTGGTCGACCTGCTGGAATCCTTCAGGGACTTGAAATTGTGGCATGTGCAGTTTAACGTCATGAATACAGAAACCATGAGAAAAGCGCAGAAAAATCCCGAAGAATACAGGGACCTACTGGTTCGTGTCGCCGGGTATAGCGCCTACTTTACGGAACTGTCCAGAGACTTGCAGGATGACCTAATTGCAAGAACGGAGCAGCAGGCCGTCTGATGAGCGACAAGGTGCATCTCACGATTTTCAACATCCAGAAATATTCCCTCCACGACGGCAGCGGAATACGGACAGTCCTTTTTTTGAAGGGTTGCCCGTTAAGATGCCTGTGGTGCTGCAATCCCGAATCCCAGTCGCCGGAGAAGGAACTGATCTACCGCAAGAATCGCTGCATCGGCATGGACAAATGCGGGCTCTGCAAAAAACATATAGACGGTGCAATTCGTACCGGAGAAGACGGCAAGGCACATCTCGACATGTCGATTTGCAGAAGCAGAACGGAGCTGTCTAAAATTTGCCCCTCGGGAGCGCTGAAAACCGAAGGTAGGGAAATTTCCATTGACGAAGCATTGGAAATCGTCTTGCAAGACGAAATATTCTATCGCGGAAAGGGCGGCCTTACTTTAAGTGGCGGGGAACCGCTTGCTCAGGAAGCAAGCGTCGAACTCCTGAAAAGGGCGAAAGAAGAGCACCTCAACACCGCCATAGAAAGCTGCGGTCTTATTCCCACCCAAAGATTGCTGGATGCTGCAGCGCATCTGGACGAAATCTTTTTTGACGTCAAGTCTCTTAATTCCGAAAAGCACAAGGAATACACCGGCGTTTCGAACGAGCGTATCCTCAGCAACTTGACAGAACTGAAAAAAAACTATCCCGAAAAGAAGATTAAGGTCAGAACACCGGTCATTCCTGGATTCAACGATTCCCAAGAGGATCTTGACACTATAGAAAGTTTCTTGAAATCCATCGGAATCACCGACTGGGAAAAACTTCCCTACCACACCTATGGCGTAGGGAAATACGAAATGCTCGGCAGGGAATATCGGCTCAAAGCATAACCTGATTCTGTTATGTCACAAAACATTTGATATCTATTTTGCTACGGAACTATATTTAAGCACCTCCACAAAAAATACTGGTGAATGCTTGTGTCGCTATTGAGTTCCGGGTGAAACGAAAGCGCAATTTGGTTCTTGTAGCGAACGGCAACGATTTGTTCCGGCGCATCGGCTGTATTTGAACTTGCCGTACGCGAAAGAACTTCGACGCCATCGCCGACCGATTCAAAGAAGGGCGCGCGAATAAAGGTCTGCGGGACCTTTCCGACGTGTGCAACTTCGTTTTCCGTAAAGAAACTGCCAAGCTGCCTTCCGTAAGCATTCCTGCGAATAATGGCGGGGAGTGTCGCGAAATGCGCCTTGTTTTCGCCTGCAATTTTTTCGGCAAGGAGGATTGCGCCGGCACATGTTGCAAGCACAGGCAGGCCTTCGACAATCTTTTTTCGAAGAGGTTCAAAAAGCCCCAAATCGTGGAGCAGTTTTCCTTGCACGGTGCTTTCGCCGCCGGGGAGTACGAGACCGTCTAAGTGGCGGTCAAGATCTCGTAACTGCCTGATTTCAAATACTTCGGCGCCCAGCGATTTGAGGATGCGTTCATGTTCAATGAACGCCCCCTGCACCGCGAGTACGCCGATTTTCGGGGACTTGTTTTTCAAAGATTTTTCATTCATTTATTTTCCTCGTTCAGCCATCAAAAGTTCAATTTCCTGTTCGTTGATGCCGACCATGGCTTCGCCCAAGTCTTCAGAGAGCTTGGCGATAAGCTTTGCATCGGTGTAATTGGTTACTGCCTGTACAATGGCGGCTGCACGCTTGGCGGGGTTGCCCGACTTGAAGATTCCGGAGCCTACGAAAACGCCTTCGGCTCCGAGCTGCATCATGAGGGCGGCATCGGCGGGGGTGGCAACACCACCGGCAGCGAAGTTCACCACGGGGAGTTTCTTGTGGTCGTGAACGAAGCGCACTAGGTCGTACGACACCTGAAGTTCTTTGGCACGGTTAAAGAGCTCGTCTTCGCGCATACTCGAAATGCGGGCGATTTCCTGGTTCATCAGGCGCATGTGTCGTACGGCCTGGACGATGTCGCCCGTACCCGGCTCGCCCTTGGTACGGATCATCGACGCGCCTTCTTCGATACGGCGCAGCGCTTCGCCCAAATCCTTCGCGCCGCACACGAACGGCACGTCGAATTCGCGCTTGTTGATGTGGAAAATGTCATCGGCGGGGGAGAGCACTTCGCTTTCGTCGATGTAGTCGATCTCGATGGCCTGCAAAATTTGCGCTTCGGCAAAATGACCGATACGGCATTTGGCCATGACGGGGATAGAGACAGCATTCTGAATGCCCTTGATCATCTTGGGGTCGCTCATGCGCGATACACCGCCCGCGGCACGGATGTCGGCGGGAATGCGTTCCAGGGCCATCACTGCGGCGGCCCCAGCGGCTTCGGCGATTTTGGCCTGTTCGGGGGTTGTCACATCCATAATGACGCCGCCCTTGAGCATTTGGGCAAGATTCTTATTGAGTTCGTAACGATTCTGGTCAGACATGTAAATCTCCTTGGTTGTGGAATGGTTTAATTTCAGACTGTAATTTAAAACATTCGCATGACCCGCACAATATTCAGTTTTTTACTATTTTTATAAGGTCAGTTAAATATCAGATTAGCAATACTAATAAGGTCAGTTTCATGTTCACTTACGATATGTCCAAAGCGGGAGCAAATAGCCTCTACCATTACCTTTACCAATGCATCAAAAAAGATATCGTAAGCGGAAACGTCCTTGCTGAAGAACAGCTCCCTTCCAAACGCAACCTCGCGCAGAATCTTGGCATTAGCGTCGTGACCGTTGAAAACGCTTACGCCCAGCTCCTCGCCGAAGGCTACATTTACTCGCTCCCTAAAAAAGGCTTCTTTGTCGCAGACATAAATGCTGCGGCTAATGCGCAAGTCCATCGGAACCGCAAGAAACCCCGCACGCGCAGGCTCCGCGCAGAACTCTCCGATGAAGCAGAACATGTCAACTCGAAATATATCGCCGACTTCGCAAGCAATGGTGCCGACATCGAGGCATTCCCCTTTACCACATGGGCAAAAATCACTCGGGAGGTCCTTTGCGAAAGGCAAAATGATTTGTTGCAAGTTTCTCCGGGAATGGGCTCACTGGAACTTCGCCGAGCCATTGCCCGCATGCTCCGCGAATTCAGAAATATCCAGGTATCGCCCGAACAGATTGTCATTGGCGCCGGAACCGATTACCTTTACGGCTTGCTAGTACAATTGCTTGGATTTGACAAGTGCTATGGCGTAGAAGACCCGGGATGGAGCAAAATATCAAAACTGTACAGACAATACGGCGTCAAGGTGTGTCATATTCCCATTGCGGCAGAAAGTTTCGTAGACTCTGTCAAGAAATCTGACGTCGATGTCGTACATATTTCGCCAGCGCACCATTTTCCGACCGGGATGGTGATGCCTGTCGGCGAACGCTATCGCCTGCTCAGTTGGGCTGCCGAATCCCCAAATCGCTACATCGTCGAAGATGACTACGACAGCGAATTCCGCATGACCGGAAAGCCCATTCCTGCATTACAGAACATTGATGTCACCGAGAAGGTGATTTACCTGAATACCTTTTCCAAGACGATGACTTCTGCGATTCGCCTCAGTTATATGGTGCTCCCGCCGCATCTTGCCGAGAAATTCCATAACAAACTTTCGTTCTATTCGTGCACAGTCTCGAACCTTGACCAGTATGTAATGGCAAAATTTATCGATCTAGGTTACTACGAGACGCACATCAACCGCATGCGCAATCTGTACCGGGCCAAGCGCGATATGCTCCTGTCGTTTATCCGCAAAAGCAAACTTTCGAGCGTCGCCCGAATTTACGAAGAAGATGCAGGACTCCACTTTATCTTGGAAGTGAATACGAAATGTTCCGATATAGAATTCTGCAACCGCGCCCGATTCCGTGGGGTAAACATCCGCGCCCTTTCGGAGTATTATTTTGAGGCGAAGCCGTCGCAGCACAAGTTTGTCGTGAACTATTCGTCGGTAGATAAAGCGAACATGCAAAAAGCGGTGGAGATACTTGCGGGCCTGTGCAACTAAAAAGGATTATTTCAATCACACGTACTTCGAGAGCGTCACGACATCTTCGCCGCTCCACGTGTAAAGCGCAAGCAGCGGCTCGTCTTTTGTTTGCATGGAATGTACGTGGTTCGAGGGGTGCAGAATAAATTCTCCGGGGCCGCGGACTTTTGAAACGCCGTCTAATGTCCAAACGGCAAGGCCCGAAAGTACCACATAAAGTTCCGTGGCGGGGTGGTAATGAGCCGGATACAAGGTGTTCTTTCCGAGAAGCGTAAACCCGAAACAAAAATGATCGTCATGGTACGGCGCTTCGGGCCCGAGGATTTCTCCCCAGCCCATACGGTTTCCTAAATCGGGCATATCGGCGCGAGGCTCGTAATTATACTTCCATGGCAAAAAGGGGAGCGCGGGCTTTAACGCGTTCAACAAATTTGCAGTCTCTGAACATCCATGTTTTGCGGAGTCTTCAATCCAGCGAATCAGCGGCGAATCGCTTTTTTCGAAAGTCACGTTAGGGGAGGGAATTTCGCGCACAACAAATTTCGCGGCTTCGCGGCCAATATCATCATCGATTTTGGAGCGTTCATTCAGAAATCGCTTTGATTCGTCTATTAAATGGGCGATAAAATCTTGCATCAAAATCGGCTCGCTTTACTTCAGGCTTGATTTCAGTACGGCAACCGTATGGCCGATAACTTCGCCTTTTTGGAATGCTTCGTAAGCTTCTTTGGCGGTAAGTTTCGAAGATTCAAGTGACTTCTCGATTTCAAAAGCATTTTTGCCGGATTCCTTTACCGAAATGCTGGCGAATGCTTTTTGCAAGTCAGCTGCACGGTAGAACCGGAACGGTCCGAGACCCGCCTTTTCTTGTGCGGCATAGCCCGAAATCACGTCTTCGGGTTCCGCCTGTACTTTCCAGGAATAAGTGAAAATTTCAGAAGAAAGTCCCGCCAGTTCGCCGAGCTTGATAAATGCGCTGAGCGGTACACGGCCACCGAGTGTCGAATAGACGGCTCCCTTGTCAGCCAAGTAATCACGGGCCTGCTTAAGCGCCAGATAATGCAAATCCAGCATCTGTTCGTGCACAAATTCCGGAATCACTTCGACACGCTTTTCCAGGTAATGACCGCTGTTTCGTTTGTCTTCGATCTTGGTGTTGTCCGTCAGCGGAACATTGGGCAAGTTCTCGTAAATCACGTCGTAACGGCGCTTGCCATTTTGAAGAGGTTGCAACAAGTCGCCTGCCCCGAATTCCAATTCAACCGAATTTGCATCCTTCAAATTCTTCTTGATGTTTTCGGCAGCGGCGTTCACCACGCTTTTCTGCAAGTCGGTAAAGCCCACGCGCTTTGCTCCCAAGAGTTCAATGCCCGTCAAGACATCGATACCGGAGCCCGTACCGATAGAAGCGAAAGCTTCCACGTCGTGCCCCAAGTTTTCGCGAATCAGTTTGAATGCCGGAGCCGCAATGTAGGCGACCCAATCGCTAGTAATATCTTCGGTTTTGGGCAAGTAGGCGTGATCCGTTACTGCCACAGAAAGATAATCTTGAACGTGCTTCGGCGCACCATCTAAAGCCAGATATGTTTTTACATCAACTAAAATACTCATTTATAGATAACCTCTTTTTTTTGAGAGCAAATATAGATGTTGCCTATTGCTGCGTCTAATACAAAATTCCTAGCGCTTGCTATCAATTTTTTATATAAGTAAAATCGTGTTTTTCGCTTGACAAAGCTTATGCGTTTATGTAGATTTATGCATAAGAAATTCAAACCACGTTTTTTCAGCGCTTGGGAATGCTCAAAAATGCGACGTTCTTTTCGGTGCTGTTAACAAAAGGAGCCTAACACAATGGCACATTATCTCTTTACTTCTGAATCCGTGTCCAAGGGACACCCCGACAAAGTTTGCGACCAGATCTCGGACGCTATTCTTGACGCCTGCCTTGCGCAGGACCCGAACAGCCGCGTGGCCTGCGAAACACTCGCCAATACTGGCCTCGTCGTGATTTCTGGTGAAATTTCTACGAAGGCAGTTATCGATTACCAACAAATTGCTCGTAAGACTATCAAGAGCATCGGCTATGTGAACCCGGAACTCGCTTTTGATTACAAGGGCTGCTCCGTGCTCGTCGCCGTAGATAAGCAGTCTCCCGATATCGCTCAGGGTGTTGACGCCAAAGCTGCCGAAGGTAAGGAAGACGACAAGCAAGGTGCGGGCGATCAAGGCATGATGTTTGGCTACGCCGTGAATGAAACCAAGGAACTGATGCCGCTTCCGATCAGTCTTGCTCACAAGCTCATGGAAGAAATCCAGAACCTCCGCGAATCCGGCAAAATCAAGTGGCTCCGCCCCGACGCAAAATCTCAGGTGACTGTTGAATACGACGAAAACGATAAGCCCGTACGCGTCGATACCGTGGTGGTCAGCACCCAGCACGATGAATTCGTGAACGGCAAGGAACTCAAGCATTCTACAATCGAAAAGGAAATCGTCGAAAAGCTGATTAAGAAGGTGATTCCTGCAAAGCTTTTGGATAAGAAGACTCGCTTCCTCATTAATCCGACGGGTAAATTCGTGATTGGTGGCCCGCACGGTGACTGCGGTCTCACGGGCCGTAAGATTATCGTGGACACCTACGGTGGCATGGGCCGTCACGGTGGTGGCGCTTTCAGCGGCAAGGACCCTTCCAAGGTGGACCGCAGTGCCGCTTACGCCGCTCGCTATGTGGCAAAGAATATTGTGGCAGCTGGTCTTGCAGATCGTTGCGAAGTGCAGCTTGCCTACGCTATCGGTTATTCCAAGCCGGTGTCTGTGCTGGTGAATACTTTCAAGACCGGCAAGATTGATGACCGCAAGATTGAAGAAATCGTAAAGAAGACTTTCGACCTTTCTCCGGCAGGCATCGTGAAGATGCTCGACTTGAAGAAGCCCGGCTACCAGGCAACTGCCGCGCTCGGCCATTTCGGCCGCACCGGTGCACGCTTCACTTGGGAAAAGACGGACAAGGCGACAACTTTGAAGAAACTCGCCAAAGCATAAGCGAATTCTCTCTAGCAAAAAGATTAAGGCTCGTCAAACGACGAGCCTTTTTTGTATACAAAAAACACCCTCGGCAACTAATGCTGCCGAGGGGACCTGCGCGGAGAGTAGTGCGCAGGAATTTAGGAGCGAAGCTTATTACTTATTCCAGTCAACTTCACGGTAGATTTTTTCGGTGAATTCATCGGCATTCAGCTGCAGGTATCCGACCTTATGCAGCAGGTCTGCGAAGTAATGCAAGTCGGCTTTCAGGTTGCGACCACTCTTGATTTTCTGTTCAGGAGACTGGTATTCGTAAGACTTGATGAGTGCCGTTGCGAATTCCTTGTCTTCGATTGCGGAATGTTTGCCGGCCTGCATAAGTTCCACGGTTTCTTCCGGGTGTTCGCTGATCCAGGTGTGAGCCTGTTCAAGAGCGCGGAGAAGAGCCTTGATCTTTTCCGGTTCTTTTTCCAGAAGGACTCCCGAAACATAATAGAAACAGCAATAGCGACCGGCAAAAACGGGGTCTGTTGCCAAATCCATCAGCACATCGGCGCGACCGTCAGCTGCGGCAAGGCTTCCCAGCGGATCCCAAAGCGAAACCGCTTCGACCTGCCCGCGTTCCAAGGCTTCGAGAGCCAAGTTGCCGTCAGCATAGGGCAAGAATTGAACATCGTTTATGGCAGAAACACCGTTTGCTTCAAGCCAAAGTGTCGCGGCCTGGTGCGGGGTAGCGCCAATGGCGTTCACGGCAATCTTTTTGCCCTTCAGGTCCTTCGCAGAGCGAATCGGTGAACCCTTCTTGACAAGCAGATGAATGCAGCCGATATGGAAACCTTCGACCACCTTGATGTTCACGCCGTTTTCAACGGACTGGAAAAAGGCGAAGTCGGAGTTTGTAATCGGATAGGTTCCGTTGTTGAGCCCGATTTTACGGGTTTCCGCGTTTGCCGACACGAACTTCACATCGACACCTTCTTTGGCGAAGAAACCTTTTTCCTTGGCGACAAAGAACGGTGCAATGCAAAGGGTTCCATCGGAAACGGGGATTTCTACGGTGCCGTATTTAAAGGCGGGATCGCTTGTTGCTGCGGTCTTTTCGGTTTTTTCTTCTTCGCAAGCAGTGAGTGCAAAACCCAAAGAGAAAACGGCTGCGAACGATAGTAATGTTTGAATTAATTTCATTTTTAACTCTCCTGTGTTTTATTTTTTGATACTTGCTTTAATCGCCTGCTCAAAATCGGCGATAATGTCGCGCGGATCCTCGATACCGACGGACACGCGAATCATGTCGTCAGGAATTCCTGCTGCAAGCCTGTCCTTCGGCGAAAGCTGGGAATGAGTACTTGTTGCCGGGTGCAGCACACTTGTGCGAGCATCGCCCACATGCACCACCAATGCCGCGACCTTCAGCGCTTTCACAAACGAGCGAATGGCCGCCTTGCCTCCCTTGAGGCCAAAGGTCAGCACGCCGCTTCCGCCTTGGTAATCGAAATACTTGCGAATGCGCTTGTTATTCGGGCTAGATTTGAGCGCCGGATAGTTGACCCAGTTTACCGCCGGGTGCTTGGAAAGGTATTCCGCCAAGGCCAAGGCGTTAGAACTGTGCTGCGGCATGCGTAAATGCAGAGTTTCAAGGCCCAGGTTCAAAAGGAATGCGTTGAACGGACTCTGGGCGGCACCGAAATCGCGCAAAAATTGGGCGCGGGCCTTGACAATGTAGGCGGCACGGCCAAATTTTTCGGTATAAGAAGTGTTGGCGTATTGCGCATCGGGATTGACAAGATCCGGGAACTTTCCGTTATTCCAGTTGTAATTGCCGCCGTCAATCACGACACCGCCCAAAGCGATGGCATGACCATCAATGTACTTGGTTGCTGAATGAATGACAACGTTTGCGCCATGCTTCAAGGGCTTCACCAAGAACGGTGTCGCAAGGGTATTATCCACAAGGAAGGGAACGTCAAATTCCTTGGCGAGTATGGAAAACTTTTCAAAATCCAGAACGCCAAGCGCCGGGTTTCCAATCGTTTCGCCGAAGACAAGCTTAGTGTTGGGGCGGAATGCCTTGCGGAGTTCTGCGATAGGGGCTTCCGGGTCAATAAAAGTCGTTTCAACGCCGAGCTTTGAAAGTCGAACATCAAGCAATGTATAGGTCCCGCCATATACCGCCTTGGACGCTACAATGTGATCGCCCGCCTTCACCAAATTCGAAATGGCGAGGAGCACCGCTGACTGGCCCGAAGCCGTTGCGACAGCGCCCACGCCACCTTCCAGCTCGGTAATCTTTGCTTCAAAAGCCGCTACCGTCGGGTTGCCCGTACGCGTGTACTTGTTGCCCGACTGCTTGAGGGCGAAAAGACGTTCTACTTCGTCAACATCTTCGTACTTGTAAGTGGTTGACTGGAAAATCGGCAGTACGCGGGGTTCGCCCACTTTCGGCTTCCAGCCCGCCTGTAAGCACTTGGTTCCAAAATTCCAGTTGGACGGATTCGAAACGTCTGCTGAAATTTTACTTGAATTTTTTGATGATTTATTTGGCATATGAATCACTCTCCTTATAAATTTTTCAATGCGAAAAATAGAAAGGAATCCTTGATTTTTCTAATACTTTGTTTTTATGTAGTTTTATCAAATTTTTTTATAACGAAACGAAAAAGCCCCCGACAGAGTCGGGAGCGGTATCTCTTAATGCTAGTTTATTTATAATCCGCCGTAATCGGATTCTCCACTAGGAAGGAGTTTTCCCTTGAGCATTGTATAGATGCGGTCGCCGTATTTGAATCCGCGAGTATCGTGAGTTGCCACAATCACGGAGGTTCCCGAATGCACGAGTTCTGCCAACAGGTCAAAAACCTTCTTGCCGTTGACTTCGTCAAGGTTGCTTGTCGGCTCGTCAGCTATTACGATATCAGGCTTATTAACCATGGCGCGCACGATCGAAGCTCGCTTGAGTTCACCTCCCGAAAGCTCCGCCGGCATTTCATTTGCAAGATGCGCAATGCCGAGGGTTTCCAGTTTCGAAAGAATATCGATATCCGTCAATTCCGAAATATCTCTTACTTCAATTTTCTTGCCGTTCCGAATCGCTCGCGGGAGAAAGATGTTTTCTAGTACTGTAAATTGCGGCAAAAATACTGCATCTTGCGGAATATAACCGATTTTATCGTTACGAATTGCCGAAAGTTCAGCATCTGTCAGATTTGCAAAATCGATACCGTTAAAAATAATTGAACCTTGCGAGGGGCGATTGATTCCCGAAAGGAGCGACAAAAGCGTACTTTTCCCGCTACCCGATTCGCCATAAATCACCGAAAAGTCACCGGACCATGCGAAAAATTCAACATTGTCGACTGCGTTAAATTCTTCACCGCGTCGCGTATAGGTCTTGTATAAATTGGAAACGTTTAAAATCAATGTTCAACCTCCCTCAAAGCGGCGTAAGCATCTATTTGACTCACCTTATTTGCAACACCGTAAACAGCAGCGGGCCCTACTGAATGCAAAAGCAAAATCACAACCGCATAAACACCTGCAATTTCGACAGTTGCAGGAATAATAAATGGAACCCCGACATGTTCGCCAATCCAAATGCGGAATGTGAAAAAAGCTACGCTTGTGAATAATAAGCCGATATATGTTCCGACGGCAGAAACAAGGAATGATTCTGCGAGTACTAATTTCTTTAAACGCTTACGCGTAAATCCGATAATGCGTAACAAAGCGTATTCGCGCCTGCGCTCCCGCGTCGAAAGTGAAAATGAAATTACAATCGCGGCCACTGCCACAATTAAGAAAAATGCGACAATCACCCATACCACAATCTGCAAGATTCTTGCCGATTTTTCAAGCCCAGAGAACATATCCTTACGGCTGCGAATCTGAACGCCATCAAATCGGGTATGAATTTCTCGCGACAGTCGTTCCAAATCGGCATTGGGAGTGAGTTTAATCAAAATACTCGAATAAGTAAGCAGTTCAGGATTTTCGTTCCGGAACAAGAACACTACGCCTTTCTCCTGCGCTGCCTCACGAATGCTTTCTAGGGTCGAAACATCTACAAATACGGCCTGGTCAAGCCTGTTGCCAATCGGCTCAAGTGTTGCCGCCACGGGATATTCTCGATCAAAGAACTTGACTGTTCCCTTTTCTTCTATGCGAATTTCACTTCCGACAACAATCGCTCCCTTGGGGAGTTTTTCCGTGAGAACTTCGCGAATCCAGGGCTGAATCACAAAATCAGACGCCGGATCGAAGCCGATGACTGAAACTTTCTGATCGCAGCAGCTTGCGCTCAAGGTGGTCAAGTAGTACTGTGGGGTTGCAATTTCTACGCCGTCAAGCCCGCGAATGAATTCTAGCGAACCTTCGGGCAGGTAAGCGTACTTGGAATCGCCCTGCAAAAGAACCGATTGGTCGTTTATTTCGGTCCCCTGCGGAATTACGATGACATCGGCTCCCAAACGAGACGACAATCGGTTCAGCCCCTTTGAAAGCGAAAATGAAAAAAGCCCGCCCACCAAAAGCGACGAGGCGAGCATTGCTATCAAAAGCGAAAGTCCGAAACTGCGGAACGGATTTCGCAAGTAATTTTCAATAATTAAATTTGAATCAGACTTATTCATTTCGCCTCCTTAATTTCAAGTAAATCAGATTAATAGCTGCAAATAATGCTATCACAACGCCCGTAATGGCGAGTACTGGGGCAGTTGTCGTATGGCACGCCATGTGGACATGCGGACAGGTTCCCACAATTACTGTTGGCACCAACGAAGTAAAAATGCCAATTGCAAGAGTTCCCACAGATAAAATGATGTGGATTTTTTTCTTGAGGAGCCCGGCCGCAGCTACGGCGACAACAAGTAACACGAGACCCAAAATGGCGACAATTGTTGTCGATGTCCCACAACGCATCACTCCGCCGCCCATCGGGCGGCATACAGGCAGAATTACCTTGGTAAGGGCAATCAGCAAAATGCCAAAAATAAGGTTAGCAATAACAAATACTTTGTACTGTTTCATGGCGAACTCCTTTTTTTTACAAAATCGTACAATTTTTTTTTCGAGCGCAAATATAGAAGAGGATTGTAGCTATGTCCAATACTTATTTTTTAGCATTTGTTATCACTTTTTTCTATAACTTTTATTTAAGTCGACATTCTATATTTAATGCCGTTATTGCGTATGACAAATATCAATCTATGCGAAAAAATATCTGAGCAGATGGTCCTAGACGCTCAACAAGCCTATCCGCACGAATGCTGCGGGATTTTGATTGGCAGAATAGACGGCTCCATTACTGTCAGCGACATTCGCAAAGCGAACAACCTGGTTACAGGGGCGCAAAATCGTTGTCATTTTGAAATGGATCCTATGTTCCTTTATCAGGTGGAACGTGAAATCGAAAGGAGCGGTTTGGAAATCGTTGGTTTTTATCATTCGCACCCTGATTGTAAGGCGGTCCCTTCGGAACAGGATTTGCATTATATGATTCCTGGCCTCGTTTACGCCATTCTTTCTGTAACCAAAGATGGTGTTGCAGATATTCAATATTTTCAAAAATAGGCCTTTGCTATAAATAAATTCAATAGCATTGCATAAAATTATTGTATTGGACATACAAATTATGCAGTTCTATATTTCGGCTTGTCAAAAGTCCCTTTTTGTTTTTTTTGCGCAAAAAGGCGCTTTTAATTAACGGAGAGTAAAGTGAAAATATACATATCAGCAACATTAAGAAAGTTTCTTGGGGGAACACCCCAGGTTGAAATTCCCGCAAGTTGTATCAGGAAGGCGTTTGCCATTCTCTTAGATTTGCATCCCGAAGCACAAAATGTTTTTTATGATGATAATAAAAAACTCAGGGATTTCATACAGGTTTATGTCAATGGCAAAAAACTGGTAATCGACACACTCTGGGATACTGAACTCCCTGCCGATACAGAAATCCTGTTGTTGCCCGCCATCGCAGGCGGCGCACCTGTTGAAGGGGGACAAAACGCGACCGTCGAAAGTCTCGTTTCGGATGAACGACGCAAGAGTGTTTCTTTCGACGATAGTGAGGTGGAACGCTTTGGCAAGCATTTGATGCTTAAAGAAATTGGTGTGAAGGGGCAGAAGCGCATCAAGGCTGCAAAAGTTGTTGTCGCAGGAGCGGGCGCACTTGGTTCTGCGGTAATTCAGTACCTAGCCGCAGCCGGTGTCGGAACTATCAAGGTCATCGACTTTAACGAAGTATCGCTAGAAAATTTGCAAAGTCAGGTGCTTTACGGAACTCGCGATCTCAAGCGCCCGAAAGTTGCATCTGCCAGGGATAAGGTGAAAAATATCAACAAGAATATCGAGTTTATTGCCGAAAAGGAGCAACTGGATTCGTCGAATATTCTTGAGCAGATTGATGGGTATGATTTAGTTGTCGATTGTTCCGATAACTACAAAACCCGCTACTTGATTAACGACGTTTGTGCGCTGCACGGCATTCCCGTGGTGTTCGGCGCGATTTACCAGTTCGAAGGCCAGGTGGGCATTTTCAATCTGGATGGCGGTCCGTGCTACCGTTGCCAATTCCCGTCGCCTCCTCCGTCGGGGCTCATTCCTTCCTGTTCCGAGGGCGGTGCGATTAGTCCGCTTCCCGGCATTGTGGGGAGCATCCAGGCGAACGAAGCGCTCAAACTGATCTTGGGCATCGGCGAGCACCTGAACGGAAAGCTTTTGCATGTCGATAGCCTGTACCTGACTTCGCGAATCTTGAAGGTGGAGCGCAACAGGAGTTGCCCTATTTGCGGGAACAGCCCGACGATTACCGATGTTGAGGAAATTGATTACGATGAATTATGTGGACTCAAGACCGAAAACGAAATTCCGGTGGAGGGCTTTACGCCCGAAGAACTGGCGAAGAAGATTGACAATGGTGATCCGATGACGATTATCGATGTGCGCGAGCCCCATGAACGCGCGATTTTGCGTTTCCCGAATGCCATCGTGATCCCCATCGGGCAACTTGCCCGCAGGCAGAAGGAACTGGATCCGAACAAGGATACGGTTTTTATCTGCAAACAGGGTAAACGTAGTGTTCTCGCCATCAATACCTTGCGTGAGGCCGGTTACGCGGGACCGCTGTACAACCTTAAGGGAGGTGTCGATGCGATGAAAGATATCATGTTCTCCCACGAGGGCGCCTGGCTATAAAAATTTTTACACGCAAAACCTATCAAATAGATAGGAAATCTTGTAAAACTGCACTGGTTCCTATTGGCCTACGGTCTCCAGGACGACGAAGTGCAAGACTTAACACAAAACCCAAGAGGTAAATCACTATGGCAAATGAAGCTACAGATAAGAAAATTGGCATCAATGCGCTTGGCGCAAAGGCCGCCTACAACCTGGCGAATGTCACCAAGACCAAGCCACAATTTGGGGCGCTTACTCCCAAGTGGCTCACCAAGTTCCTTGAATTCAAGGGCCTCGAAACGGGCCTGTTCCGTGTGAATAAGGTTGTGGAAGGCGAAACTCCGCTCGATGTTCTTTGCAGCCAGACCAAGAAGACAGATATTATCCCGGAAGGCTACGTCGAATACGAAACCGAACCGCGCGAATACAAGCTGAATTCCATCTCCACGATTATCAACGTGAACACCGCCATTGAAGATGTTTACAGCTCTCCGTACGATCAGGTTCAGGAACAGCTCGGTCTCGCTATCGAATCGCTCCGCGAACGCCAGGAAAGCCTGCTTATCAACAACGATGACTACGGTCTGTTGAAGAATGTCGTTGATTCTCAGCGCATCCAGCCGCGTCGCGATGATGGCCGCCCCACACCGGATGATCTCGATGAACTCATTTCGAAGGTTTGGAAGGAACCGTCTTTCTTCCTCGCTCACCCGCGTGCAATCGCTGCTTTCGAACGCGAGTGCACCCGCCGCGGTGTGCCGCCTGTCGTCGTGGACATTGCCGGCGGCAAGTTCCTCACCTGGCGCGGAATTCCTCTGGTCCCGACCGATAAGCTCCTCGTGGACGGCGTGAAGAATCCGAAGTCCCAGGGCGGCAAGACCAACATCCTGCTCGTGCGTACTGGCGAAGCCAAGCGCGGCGTGATTGGACTTTTCCAGGCAGGTCTCAAGAATGAACATTCTCGCGGTCTCTCCGTGCGTTTCCGCGGCATCGACAACAAGGGTGTTGCTTCTTATCTGCTTTCCCTGTACTGCTCTGCGGCTATCCTTGCCGACGATGCCATTGCAGTTCTCGAAGACGTAGAGGTTGGCGAATACTATGATTACGAATAATCCAGATACCAGATCGCTGGAAGAACTCGCCGGAGTTCCCAATGCGGCTGAACTGGAGCAGTTGGCAAATGAGTACTTTCCCGATTTGACGGATAGTGCTTATGCTGCAACTCCCGCGGCACCCGAGGTGCAGAATGCTTCTGCAGCTCAAGGAGTGAGCGCTGCACAAGGGGCCGCAGCCATTAGCCAGACTCCTGCATTCGACTGGGAACATCCATTTGCGACCTATGGCGACCAGCCGACCTCTTCGGCGCCGTTTGCCTACGGCGGTAATTCCACCGATACTTGGCTCAAATCCGTGGAAGCCCCTGCGGTTCCCGAAGCGGAATTTGTGTCGCAGTTCGGCGATGTTCCGGCGGCTCCCGCACCGGCACAGGGTTACTCCCCGAAGGTCGTGTCCAAAACGCAGGCTGCACAGAACGCTCGTCCGATAGACGCTCCGACATCGCTCGGTGGCGACTCCGTGAACAAGGCCGGCAACGCAAACAGCGGCTCCAATTCCCGCAACGAATCGATCCGCATCGGTTCCAAGACACTTGCACAGATTCGCGCCGACTTCCCGATTCTTTCGAAGCAGGTCAACGGGCATCCGCTCGTTTGGCTCGATAACGGTGCTACGACGCAGCGCCCGCAGGTGGTGATTGACCGCCTCAAGTACTACTACGAAAACGAAAACTCCAACGTGCACCGTGGTGCCCATACGCTCGCGGCCGTATCGACGGATGCCTACGAAAACGCCCGTAACATCGTGCGCGACTTTATCGGGGCCCCGTCTTCGCAGGAAATCGTTTTTGTGCGCGGTACCACCGAGGCTATCAACCTAGTTGCGAATGCTTACGTGAAGCCGACCCTCCAGCCGGGCGATGAAATCATTGTTTCCATCCTGGAACATCACGCGAATATCGTGCCGTGGCAGCTTATTGCTGAAGAAACGGGTGCGATTATCAAGGTGATTCCCTGCGATTCTACCGGTCAGCTCAAGCTACACGATTACGAGGCGCTATTCACGAAGCGCACCAAGTTCGTCTCCGTGACTCACGTTTCGAACGTACTCGGTACGGTCACCCCGATCGAAGAACTCATCGCCATTGCCCACAGGCACGGCGTGAGAATCCTCATTGATGGTGCACAGTCCATCGCGCACATTCCGGTGAATGTTTCCGCCCTCGACGCAGACTTCTTCGTGTTCTCCGGACACAAGGTGTTTGCCCCGACCGGTATCGGTGTCGTTTACGGCAAGAAGGAATTGCTCGAAGCGGCCCGCCCGTACCACGGCGGCGGCAACATGATTGCCGACGTGACCTTCGAACGCACTATCTACAACGGAATCCCGAACAAGTTCGAGGCAGGAACCGGAAGCATCGCCGACGCTGTTGGCTTGGGTGCCGCTCTCCAGTACCTCTCCGAAATCGGGATGCCCTGCGTATTCCGCTGGGAACATGAACTGTTGCAGTATGGCCTCAAGGAACTGAAGACCGTCAAGGGACTGCACCTTGTAGGTACGGCTATCAACAAGGCATCTGCTCTCGCCTTCAAGCTCGACGGTTATTCCGACGAAGAAGTGGGCAAGAGGCTCGACGCCTACGGTGTTGCCGTGCGTACAGGTCACCACTGCGCACAGCCGGTGCTCAGGCATTTCGGTTACGAAACAACCGTTCGCCCGACGCTTGCGCTGTACAACTCTCCGGACGACATCGACGCACTCGTAAGGGCGTTGAAGACGTTCGCATAAAATGTGATGTGTGGAATGTGTAGTGTGGAGTGAAGATAATTTCATTTCACATCTCACATTTCACATTCCACACTATTCCTTAAATTTTTACCCTGAATTTTGTCATGCACGAATTAATCCAAGAATCTGAAGTAGCAAAAGCCGTACAAACTATTTTCGACGATTACAACGGCAACAAACATATCGACAATATCGATATCTACAATCGACCTGACCAGGCCGAAATTCAAACGATTTTGCAGAATTTAATCCGTGTGGTTTATCCCGGACATTTCAGAGATCGCACACTCAAAATTTACAACCCGAAAAACAGCTTTGCTGTCATTATCGAAGATACTTTCTATCACCTTCACAAGCAGGTGGCGATCGCTTTGGATTATTGCAAACTGCGTGGCACAATGACATCGGAAGAACGCAAGATTGAAAGCTACCGTATTTGCAAGGAATTCTTCGCGAAGATTCCGCAGGTCCGCGAATTTCTGGAAACCGATTTGCACGCAGCTTACGATGGTGACCCTGCTGCCGGCTGCCTTGACGAAATCATTCTTGCTTACCCTGGCCTTATGGCAACAACGATTTACCGTATTGCTCATGAACTTTATCTTTTACATGTGCCTGTGCTTCCTCGTCTTATGACCGAATATGCGCATTCCAAAACAGGCATTGATATTCACCCTGGTGCGACTATTGGCAAGTATTTCTTTATTGATCACGGTACAGGAATCGTGATTGGCGAAACAGCTGTTATCGGCAAGAATGTGAAAATTTATCAGGGAGTAACCTTGGGTGCGCTTTCGACAAGAGGTGGCCAAAAGCTTTCCGGTAAAAAGCGTCACCCCACCATTCAAGATAATGTCACTATTTACGCAGGAGCTTCTATTCTCGGTGGCGAAACTGTCATCGGCGAAAACGCTGTCATCGGTGGCAACGCATTCATCACGAGCTCCGTTGCCGCAAATACCCGCGTAAGCATGAAGAATCTTGAAATGGATTACGTGTCTACCGATAAAAAGCATAAAACGGAAGAACTCAAACAAAGCGACGTGTGGTACTATATTATTTAGTTAGCAGTCGGCAGAATGCAGTTGGCAATATGCCGTTAGGAATTCGGATTTTGGAATTGATTTAATGTCATTGCACAACTCCAAGCTACCATTCATCACTGACATATATGAGATTATCTTCATCAATTTTAAAGTCCATCGGACATTTTTCCTTCGCATCTCCACTGCAAAGATCACATTGAATATAGAATGTTGCAACTTTACGATCTTGGAAATTTTCAAACGACTCTTTGTTTAAATCAACAACACTTGTACAATTACGAATCCGATTTTGACCATCATCAAATTTCTTGACAGCATCAAGCATTTCTTTTTCAGCATTTACCAATATTTCATCGTTGTCAGATGGTTCGTCAGTTCCATCAGCAGTATTTTCAGAAGCATTCGCAGAATCCAATAATCCTTCAACGGAATCTTCCAAAACCTGTTCTACCACGGAATTTTCTAAAACTTGCTCTTTTGCATCTTCCGTCGATGACGAATAAACGGTAGGTTCATCATAATCTGTTTTTTCATAAAGTTCCTTCAACTGCTTAATCGTTTGTGCAGCCGTCAATTTTTCTGTTTTAGGAACATCTGTTTTTGGAATTTCAGAGTCTGCTGAATTTCTGGAGTTCACCCCTCTAATTACTCCAACAGCCGCAACGCCAACAAAAACCAACACCGTAGAAATCTTTTTCGCTTTTGTCTTGTCCATTTTTTTTGAAAAATGCGACATTATTCCGAGCAAGAATAATCCGCCCATAATCATAAGACCGTATCCGATTGTGGTCCATTCGATGGATTGAAGAAAGTATCCTGCGGCAATAAGGGCTATCGAAAAAATAGAACTGCAACACCCTCCGGTAGCATTATCGAAAGGATTTGGCTCTTCAGGCTTTGCCGATGGTTTTTCTGAATCAGAATGGCGGGTTGTTTCGGATTCAACCTCGACCTCCTCATTATCGGATTCTACAATTTCAGCAGTCAATGCCGCCCAAAACTCATCGTACAGAGGTTTTTCTTTTGTAGCATATTTCTCGGTGATTCTTATAAAGAGTGCCAGTTCTGTTCCGATCTCCTTACCCGATAGGCGGGCGGCCCGACCTCTCAATATTTTCAAGGACCGTTTAACATCTTCAGGATTAAACTCATTGCCGACAACCTGTTCAACAATCTTTGTGAAGAATGCATTCGCCTCTGCAAGGATCTTTCCAGAAGGATCCAAAGCGTTGATTCTTTCAGCACAAGTTTTCCATTTTTGAGCATCATTTTCTAACGACATAGTTTAATCTCCTTTTTAACTGATTTCCGCGGAGGCAAGCATTTTTTTGCTAGTTTCAAGTTCTTTGAAATCCTTCACTCCTGCAATGCGCAACTGATACTGTTTTTCATCATCTCCGATTTTCCCAAAAACAGTCATCAAGCCTTCTGAGTCAATTTTTATAGACATTTTTATCGGAGTACCCTTCGGATATGCTTTTGTCACAGCGATTTTTTCATCTGCAATACACTCTCCAATGGAACGATTGATGATTTTTTCAGTTTCGTTTGATTCGTAAATATCTATTGGAATAAATTTCTGGTTGTCCACTCCTGTCACAAAATAATCCTCTCCCTCTGTTGGTAACGTGGTATTTGCCATAATCAAATTGGCAATTTTATCTTGTTCCACAGATGTTCCGTAGGTTTTACTTGTGACATTGACTATTGTCGTACTGTATTTGACCATATCTGGACATTCTTCGGTATTTCCGTTCTCATACGCATCAATAGCTTCTTCGTATGATTTGTTCATTGCGAAAATAGCAGCACCCTTAGCAACACACTCATCTGGATCAGTTATCTTAGCATCGCAATTTAAGCACTTGTCAACCGCAATCTTTACTTGAGGCATTCTAGATGAACCACCCACCAAAAGAACCTGATCAAAAGAATCGACCCCCTTTTTTCTTGCGTCTTGGATAGTCGTTTCCACATAACTTAACGTTTGTGCAAGCAGGCCTTCCGTCAATTCATCAAATTTTTCACGAGTCAATGAAATTCTGGATGACACACCCTGAAATTGGACATTTACCATTGTGCGCTCTTTTTGACTAAGACTTTTCTTTGCCTTTTCAGAAAGCATCAGCAATTGATTTTTTAACTGAATATTTGAATTCAAATCATAGTTGGTTCCGTTCTCTTGATTGAACACGTCCAAAATGTATTCGGAAATAGCGGTATCCCAATCAACGCCACCAAGATGATGATCCCCACCGGTAACAACTACTTGAATTTTTCCTTTGGTAATTTTTATAATAGACACATCAAAGGTTCCGCCGCCCAAATCATAAACTAATACCATCTGACTTTTGTCGGCTTTAACTCCGTAAGCTATTGCTGCTGCGACAGGTTCATTTATGATAGCCAACACATTCAATCCGGCCGCAATTCCGGCTTGTTTTGTCTGCATCCTTTCTTTTGTTCCAAAATAAGCCGGACATGTGATAACTACGTCGTTTACGGGATCAAGTCCATCACTTTCACGAATGCTGTTGGCATCTTGAACCACTTTTTTCAAAATAAAAGCCGATATTTCCGTAGGATCATAATGGAAAGGGAACTCGTTATTCTGTTTGTTATAACATTCGTCTCTTCCAATACTTCTTTTTACAAATGAAACCGTTTTTTCAGGTTCCACTTCCAACTGGTTTTTGGCTTCTTCACCAACAATAGCCTTGTTTGCAGATTCAAAATACACCACAGACGGCGTAGTTGACGAACCTTCAAAATTTTTCATGACGACAGCTTGTTCCTGTTTGTCAATTTGAGCAACGCAGGAATATGTTGTTCCCAAGTCTATTCCAAAAACATTTTTTACATCCATGGTAAACTCCTATGACTTAAATTTGAAAACTTCGACATTACTCGTTCTAAAACAACGATTATTTTTTGTATCGTAAAACCCAGGCGCCTTTACTGCGGCGATGGTTTTGTCTTTTTCCGGCTCATCCGTAAAAACAGCCGTTAATGCTCGATGCTCCTTTGGATTAAAAACAGAATTAATTTCTGGTTCGACAAGTTCAATATCAAATTCTTCTAAAATATCAAGAATGTTCAACTTGATATTATTCACTGTATTCATTACATTGGCTAATTCTGGAGATGGCAAATCGTTATTCGCCCTGAACAAATCATCGAGTCTATCGTAGATTTGGAGATAGCCCTTTATATATGGTCTCTTGACATCTTCAATGAAGTTGTTTCGTAATTTCGTCAATTCGTCATGCATTTCAACATTCATTTTAAGAAGGCGTTCCTTTTCAGTAAGAATTTCTTTAAGTTCGTTTAACAAGACAAGAACATCATCTTCTTTAGACTGATTGTCTTTTTTTTCAACTTCTTCAATAGCAATTCTTTCTGTTGAATCTGTATTTTGGTTTTCATCTAAAACACACATTTAGCAATCCCCTTAGCAAGGTATATTAAATCAGTCCGAAGGCAGTGTCCAGTTCTTTTTCGAGTAAACAATCGGTCCGTTTACAATCATTTTGGTTATCCACCCAAACAACCAAAGAACAAACGAGAAAATCACAAAACAACCAATTCCTTGATTTTGATTTCTACTTGGAAAAATCAAATCATCAAGAACACCTACAATGAGCACCGCTCCTAGAATGGCGCAGAATATTTTTAGAATTCCAATGGGAATCCCTAATAAAAATGATTTATTGTATTTAACAGAGAGCTGAACAGTTTTTATTCCCAGAACGAGTGAAAATCCCACTGTTATAAGTAAGACTAAATCACTTGGATACGCGGCAAGAAACCAATAAATAAAATACAGTAGCCAAACAAGCCACATTGCCAATGCAATCAACAAATCCCGCATATCAAAAAAGATGACCGCTTTGCCGGATTTTCCTATCAAAATTGTCACGACAATAAATGCTATGATCAATAGTATAAATTCCATTAGTCTTTCACTTTGCTCGCCATGAGATTTATAAATTCTAAAGCAGTTTCTAAATAATTAGGATCATTTCCGTAAAGGATTGCAGAATGCGACATATGATCCAGAATAATTACAATAGGGTATTTTTTGAAATTTTTGTGCATAACAAGGTTTAATTTATGCTCATCTTGATCGAAATAATATAGAAGAAAATCTTCTTTATCTTTGACAGCAGTTATTCTTCCTGATAATTCAAAGACGCCTCCATTTACATTTATGGTTTCCCAATCTCCTAAAAGAGGGACATCTTTTGTCTCAGAAATTTTTATCTCAAAAGGACCTCCCATAGAGGCTACTTTTATATCAATTTGGTTATATTCAAGAAGTGCTTCTTGATATATTTCTGAAGGAACATTTTTCTTATTTTCTTCAATAACTTTTTTAGCCCATTCTTTATCCCCCTTTGCACTTTTTCGACGTTCTTCAATTGATGAGAATTGACGCATTTGTAGTGTTGTTGCGGGATTTGTTTTTTCAACAAATTTTGTTAAATCACCAGTACTGAATGCAGCATAATCAAATGTTAGCGTCAGAAGTTCATTCCGCTGACATCCTGTAAAAACAATTCCTACGAAAGCCATAAAAAGGATAACGAATCCTTTTAGCGAGTTGTAAAACGCAAACATTTGCATCTCCTTCTTTTTATGCAGAAAATGCATCGAGACAAAATTTTATAGCTAGAGTGACGAACACACCGCCGAAAATCAAAACATTACTGCATCCTTGACCAGACATCATTTTCTGTGCAAGTTCATCTGCCTTTGCATTCTCAAGGTCTTTTTTTCGGGCGAGTTCAAATGATTCTTTTAAGTCGGGATCATCGGCCCATGCCTCAGCTGTTATTGGGATTCGTCTATGACATTTGTAACAACTTCCAAAACCACCTTCCAGCTCATAACTGCCCCAATTTGTACTTTTTACAAAGCCGCAATGAGGACATTTAACAGAAACGAAATCACCTACTTCCATTTTTTTTCTCCTTTGGTTGTTTAACAGCCCTGGAGTTCGCCCTGTTCAGCAAGGATTATTACCAAATTTTGCACAAATACAAAAAAGGCGCGAGTCGTTGCATTTACCTACACGGGGCTCTAGACTTGCCTCAAAGCGATAAACGCAAACGACCCACGCCCCAAAAGGGCTGTTGCCCTTGGTCTATACGACCAAAGACCGACTGAAAAGTCGGCAAAGCAAACCGAGATATGCCAAAAACCAGCATACCTGCGTGAGCGTTCACCTTGTTCTCGCTTTTGGAAATGGTCTAGATTTCGTGTAGAGAACAAGAGCTAAACTCTTTTACTCTTTAAAAATAACATCTAAACGGCGACTTTGTACAAAAAATTTACAGTCAGCCTCATTTTTTTTGAAAAAACAGGCGAAAAACATGCCTTTTTCGCGTAATGATGGGATTATTCCAAGTTGGAAAAATCATCCCCACCAAGCCCCCCCCCTTTGTAAATCATTGTAAAATTTTTCGGAAAACAGGCTAAAGTAGGCTTAAAAAAGCGTGTATAGTATATGGGCCTAAAATATGCAAAAAAGGACTATTATGAGTAAATCTAAACAGAATGATTCAAAGGCTGAAATGGCAGAAACTGCGCAAAGTCCGCAGGTTTCAACAGGTGAAATCGTACTTTACCAGCCAGAAGGCGAAGTAAGACTGAGCGTGTGTATTAAAAATGAAACCGTATGGCTCACGCAAGCTCAGATGGCGGAATTGTTCCAAAAGGACAGAACCGTCATCGGAAAGCACATCAAAAATGTTTTCAAAGAGGGTGAATTGGACCCGAAAGTGGTATGTGCAAATTTTGCACATACCACTCCACATGGAGCAATTAGGGGAAAAACTCAAATTTCAGAAGTCACTCTCTACAACTTAGACGTGATTATTTCCGTTGGATACCGAGTCAAATCGATACATGGCACAAGATTCCGACAATGGGCATTGGGAGTTCTGAAAGACTATATGCTCAAGGGCTATGCCGTGAACCAGCGAAAGATCGCAACGGATTTGCAGATTGCAGATCGTTTGCAGGAACAAAGGCTACTTATCGAAAAGCAGGGTGCAGAAATTGCGGAACTTAAAAGTGAAACGACGAAACACTTTGACGAACATAAATCTCGGATTTCCGCTGTAGAACAGCACATCGACTTCTTTGTGAAGGCTGCACAAACTCCGGCGGGTGGTGTTATCGCACCTAATACGAGGTTCGATGGTTTCGTACTGATTAGCGACCTTGTGAAATCAGCGAAACATTCTGTGATTTTCATTGATCCGTTCGCTACGGTAGAGGTGCTGAAGTTTGCCGCAATGCGTGAAAAGGGCGTTGCGGTGACTATTTTCTCCCCTCGAATAACACCCGAGTTTAAGGAAGCCGTAAAGTTGCACAACAAACAATATCCAGAACTGGAACTTGAAACTATGCGAATGATTCACGACCGTTTTTTGCTTGTGGATGATACGGTTTACCACTTTGGGGCATCCTTTAAGGATATGGGTGCAGAATTTTCGGCTTATAGCGTCTTGAACTTCGTAACACCGGAAGAAGTCATTGAGAAAGTGAAGGACTGTTCTAAAGGGCGATAAAACGGGGTTTTAGGGGCCATGCCCCTAGGCGAAGGGGTGCGCGGAAGACCCGGCACGGGGCTGTAGTGCAGGGGGAGACTTCCCCCTTTTTCGTTTTTGTTATAGAAAAAACTGATAATTCTGCATAAAAAGATAGTATTGGACGGGGGCAAAAAGCCGTTCTATATTTGCGCTTGAATTTAACATCAATGTACGGAGAAACAAACAATGGCAGAATTTAAGATTGACGATACGATCGACATTACCGATGTCGTGTGTCCGACCACATTCGTGAAGGCGAAGGTCGCGCTCGAAGAACTTGACGAGGGACAGATTCTTTCTATCCGCTTGAACGATGGCGAGCCGGTGCAGAATGTGCCGCGCAGCATCAAGGAAGAAGGCCATGAAATTCTCAAACTCGACGACAACCAAGATGGAACTTACACACTTATCGTGAAAAAGGTCGGTGAATAACTTTTAAGGAGTATAAAATGATTATTACTGTTGCAGGAAACAAGAAAGAATACAAGGACGGCCTCACCGTCGCAGAACTGATTGAAGCTGAAAAGATTGACAACCCGCTTTATGTGACCGTTTCTGTAAACGAGGAGTTTGTCGAAGGTGGTACGTTCGACAAAGCTGTGCTCAAGGACGGCGACAACGTGGAATTCCTCTATTTTATGGGAGGCGGCTGCTAATGGCTTTTACCAACGAACAACTGGAGCGCTATTCCCGCCACATCATCCTGAAAGAGGTTGGTGCGAAGGGCCAGAAGAAGCTTTTGAACGCGAAAGTTCTCGTGATTGGCGCTGGCGGTCTCGGTGCTCCCGTGGCGATGTACCTTGCCGCAGCAGGCGTGGGCACCATCGGCATTGCCGATGCCGACGTGGTCGATCTTTCCAATCTGCAGCGCCAGATCATTCACGCTACGGCCGATGTGGGCAAGCCCAAGGTGCAGTCCGCGAAAGAGACGATGGAAGCGATGAACCCCGACGTGAAGGTGATTACATACCACACCTTCGTGACGAGCGAAAACATCCTCGACCTTATCAAGGACTACGATTTCATCATCGACGGTACCGACAATTTCCCGGCGAAGTTCCTCATTAACGACGCCTGCGTGATGGCGAAGAAACCGTTCTCCCATGCGGGAATCATCCGCTTCCAGGGCCAGCTCATGACTTACGTTCCGGGCCAGGGCCCTTGCTATCGCTGCGTGTTCAAGGAACCCCCTCCGAAAGACGCTGTGCCGACCTGCAAGCAAGCGGGCGTCATTGGCGCGATGGGAGGCGTGATTGGAAGTTTGCAGGCAATGGAAGCCGTCAAGTACATTCTCGGCGTGGGTAATCTGCTCACGGGCTACTTGCTTACCTACAATGCGCTCACCATGGAATTCCGCAAGGTAAAGCTCCCGACGCATACCGAAGACTGCGCCGTTTGCGGCACGCACCCGACCATCACCAAGCTCATTGACTACGAACAGGCGGTTTGCGATTTGAAGCATTAAGAGGTATGAGGCGGACCTACGGTCCTTTGAGGTATGGGAACGCTCGCTACACTCGCTTTGAGGAGAGAAATATGATTACAATCTCGAAAGACAACTACGAAAAAATCCTGGCGCATGCGGAAAAGAACTTGCCGGAAGAAGCCTGCGGACTTATTGCGGGCGAAGTGACCGCCGAAGGAAAAGTGATTCGCGAAGTGTATCTGCTCACAAATATCGACCATTCCAACGAACATTTTTCGCTTAATCCCAAGGAACACTTGGCCGCCATCAAGGATATTCGCGCCAAGGGCTTGAAACCGCTGGGCAACTGGCATTCGCATCCGGAATCGCCGTCGCGTCCGTCGCAAGAAGATAAACGGCTGGCCTACGATTCATCGGCAAGCTACTTGATTCTTTCGCTGCAAGACCGCGAAAACCCGGTGTTGAATTCCTTCCATATTGAAGGAGACAACGCAATTAATGAAGGTCTTGTGATAGTATAGGTATTGTAAAGCCATAAAAACCGAATGCCTTCAGTGCTTATGTGCTCTGGAGGCATTTTTTCATCATAGTGCCCTAAAGGAAAATTTGTCTATCCTGTTTTCTTATAACAAAAACCTATAAATCCGCATAAGAATTAAGTATTGGACAATAGCGAAATCGGGTTCTATATTTCGGCGCACAAAAAACAACAAATAAAAAACAACAAACAAAAACATAAACAAGTGAGGTATAAGAATGAATCAGAATTTTGTCAAGTCCGCCGTTGCGGCAACCCTCCTGATTGCAGGAACTATTGGCTTTAGCGCATGTTCTTCTTCTGACGAACAGAAGAGCGAATCTTCTGCCAAGGTCGAAAAGCAGACTCTCACCAACGTGTCTTACGATCCGACCCGCGAACTCTACGCCAACTACAACGAAGTTTTCGCAAAGCACTGGAAAGAAAAGACTGGCAAGGATGTAGAAATCACGCAGTCCCATGGCGGTTCCGGCAAGCAGGCCCTTGAAGTGGCCAATGGTCTTGAAGCCGACGTGGTGACGCTCGCCCTTGAATATGACGTGAACGCCGTGCGTGACGCAGGCCTTATTGAAGATGGCTGGGTCAAGGAATTTCCGCTGAATAGCGCCCCTTATACCTCGACCATCGTGTTCTTGGTGCGCAAGGGTAACCCGAAGAACCTTAAGGACTGGGGCGATCTCGTGAAGGATGGCATCGGAGTTATCACGCCGAACCCGAAAACTTCAGGCGGCGCACGTTGGAATTATCTTGCTGCTTGGGCATGGGCCGAAAAGCAATATAATGGTGACGAAGCCAAGGTTAAGGAATTTGTGAAGAAACTCTACAAGAATGTCCTTGTGCTTGCTTCCGGCGCTCGTGGCTCTACGACGACTTTCATCGAAAATGGTCAGGGCGATGTTTTGCTCGCCTGGGAAAACGAAGCCTTCCTTTCGCTCAAGGATTATCCTAATGATTACGAAATCGTAATTCCTAGCGTGAGTATCTTGGCTGAACCCTCTGTTGCAATCGTGGACAAGGTGGTTGACAAGCGCGGCACCCGCGAACTTGCCACCGAATACCTGAACTTCCTCTACAGCGATGAAGGCCAGCACATTGCTGCCAAGAACCACTATCGTCCTTCCAACAAGGCCATTCTTGACCAGTACAAGGAATTCGACCAGAACGTGAACCTGATTGACATCAGCTACTTCGGTGGCTGGGACAAGGCTCAGAGCACGCATTTCTCGAACGGTGGCATCTTTGACCAGATTTACGAAAAGAAGTAAATGAAAAGAACGAATAGAAGTGTTATACCGGGTTTCGGCCTGACTACGGGCATCACGCTTGCCATCTTGAGCATCGTGGTGCTTATTCCGCTTGCGTCGCTAGTGGTATTCACGGCCCACATGAGCCTTGACGAAATTGTCGCGACAATTACGCGCGATAGAGTGTTGTCTAGTTTTCGTGTGAGCTTTGTGACGGCGTTTGTAGCGTCGTTGATTAATGCTGTGATGGGCGTTGTGCTGGCGTGGGTGCTGGTAAAGTATAGTTTTCCGTTCAAACGGTTGATAGATGGCATGATTGAACTTCCGTTTGCCTTGCCGACGGCTGTGGCGGGCATTGCGCTTACGACGCTTACGGCGGATACTGGACTTGTGGGCGGCTTTTTTGCAAAGTTTGGCGTAAAGATTGCTTTTACGCAGGCTGGCATTACGGTGGCATTAGTGTTTATTGGCATTCCATTTGTAGTTCGTGCGGTGCAGCCAGTGCTTGAAAAACTGGACCCCGCTTACGAAGAAGCCGCAGGCGTGCTAGGGGCGTCTCGTAGCCGAATCTTCTGGAAAATTGTTTTCCCGGAGATTGTTCCCGCCGCTTTAACAGGATTCGGACTTGCCTTTGGGCGTTGCCTAGGCGAATACGGCAGCGTGGTTTTTATCGCGGGCAACAAGCCGTTTGAAACAGAAATCGTGCCGCTCATCATTATGTCGGAATTACAGGAATACGATTACGCCAGTGCGACAACCATTGCGCTCGTGATGCTTGTAGCTTCGTTCGTAACGTTATTCCTGGTGAACTTGATTCAAACTAGAAATACGCGAATTTTGAAGGGAGACGCTTGATGTATAAAGAAACTAAATCTTCAAAAGCGGTCAAATGGTTTTTAATTGGGATTAGTGTGCTCTTTGTAGTACTTATGCTTTTGCTCCCGTTGATTACGGTGATTACCGAGGCGTTTAAGCAGGGCTTTGCCGTGTACCAGAAGGCCGTAACGGATAACTACACGGTCAAGGCGATTTGGCTTACGCTAGAAGCGACTGCGCTTGCCGTTGTTATCAATACGGTCTTCGGGCTGAGTGCAGCATGGTCGCTGACCAAGTTCCACTTCAGGGGCAAAAAAATTCTCACGACCTTGATTGACTTGCCAGTGACGGTTTCGCCGATTATTGCGGGCCTTATTTTCTTGCTCACTTTCGGGCGACAGAGTCCGATTTTTCCGCTCTTGCAGGACTGGGACATCAAGATTGTGTTTGCTGTGCCGGGAATTGTGCTTGCAACGATTTTTGTGACATTCCCGTTCATTTCTCGCGAGTTGATTCCGGTTCTGGAAGCCCGTGGAAACGACGAAGAAGAGGCTGCTGCACTAATGGGAGCGAAAGGATTTACCATTTTCAGGAAAATTACTTTCCCGCATATCAAGTGGGCTTTTTTGTACGGCGTGGTGCTTTGCGCGGCGCGTGCCATGGGCGAATTCGGAGCGGTATCGGTGATTTCGGGGCATTTGCGCGGTAAGACGAATACTCTTCCGCTTCATGTGGAAATTTTGTTCAATGAATTCCAGTATGTGCCCGCATTTGCGGTAGCGTCAATTCTGGTACTACTCGCAATATTTATTCTGATCGCAAGAAGTTTAATCGAATATAACGGAAAGAAGAAAAATAAGGTTGAACCGTAGGAGAGTATATGTACGTAGAATTAAAAAACATCAACAAGCACTTTGGAAATTTCAAGGCGTCTGATAATGTATCCTTCGGTATCGAAAAGGGTAAACTGATTGGTCTACTGGGTCCGAGTGGTTCTGGCAAAACGACGATTCTCCGTATGATTGCAGGACTGGAAACACCAGACAACGGCGATATCATTATTGATGGGAAAGTAATCAACAATGTGCCAGCCAGTAAGCGCGGCATCGGGTTCGTGTTCCAGAGTTACGCCCTGTTTCGTTATATGACGGTTTTTGAAAACATCGCTTTTGGACTCCGAGTGCTCAAAAAATCCGATAGTGAAATCAAGGACCGTGTCGCGGAACTTGTCAAGCTAATTGGCCTAGATGGACTTGAAAATCGCTATCCGAGTCAGCTTTCGGGTGGACAGCGCCAACGAGTTGCATTTGCACGCGCACTCGCTCCAAATCCGCAGTTACTTTTGCTCGATGAACCCTTCGCCGCCATCGACGCCAAGGTGCGCCAGGAACTGCGCCATTGGCTCAAGGAGATGATCGCAAAACTCGGTGTCACAAGCATCTTTGTGACTCACGACCAAGATGAGGCCATCGAAGTCGCCGACGAAATTATCATCATGAACAAGGGCCGTATCGATCAAATAGGCAAGCCTCTGGATGTTTACAGCACCCCTAAAACGGCTTTCGTAGCTTCTTTCTTTGGGCAACCTAGCATTTTTAAGGATTACAGCAAGTTCCGCCGCTTTGACGCTGTTGAAGGAGCAGAGCAGACGATTGTGCGCCCCGAATTTGTAAAGGTTACCAAGAAAACCGAAGTGCAGAAATTCAAGAATTCCGCCGAAGAGGGTGTCGTGACCGATGTCGCTTTCCGTGGTAGCGGTATAGAATTGTCGGTACTGGTGAATGGCGTAACTCTTACGGCGCGGCGCGGCTTTGACGAACCGAGTGTTTCTGTAGGCGAAAAAGTGGATGTGTTCATTTACCGCATCTTTGTAACCGCAGGAGATAACGCTTATTTGCTCGAAAACAAGTCGCTGCGTGAACCCGTCGTAGTGATTTAATCGTTGCGGATCGAAAATTTATAGAAAAAAACTATAAAAAGCCATACTTATTAAGTATTGGACGCCGGTAAAAACGCGTTCTATATTTGGCTACGTAATAAAAATAGTACGGGGCATGCAGAATGAATTTTAACACGACTTTATTGCACAAGAATTTTGACAGTGACCGATGTAGCGGATCCACCCTTACACCTATTTATCAGGTAAGCGCATTCGCTTATGATTCTGCAGAAAAACTCGAAGCTGTTTTCAACAACAAGGCTCCGGGTTTTGCATATACACGCATCGGGAACCCTACAACCGATTCTTTTGAACGCCGCATCGCATCCCTTGAAAAAGGAATCGGTGCGGTGGCGTGTTCTTCGGGCATGGCGGCAGTGACGATTTCGCTCTTGAATATTTTGCAATTTGGCGACGAAGTCATTGCAAGTGCTGGTCTTTTTGGCGGTACCATTGACCTGTTCCGTGATTTGGAAGCCTTTGGAATCAAGACGCGTTTTGTTACCGAAGTCACCGCCGAAACGGTGAGTGCTCAGCTGAACGAAAAGACCAAAGCTGTTTTTACCGAACTCATCGGAAATCCGAAACTGAACGTTGTCGATTTGCAGAGCGTTGCGGATGTAGCTCACCAACATGGCGTGCCGTTTATTGTCGACAGTACTACGGCAACTCCGTACCTTATTCATCCCTCTGATTTTGGTGCAGATATCGTTGTACATTCTTCTTCTAAGTATATCAACGGTAATGGCAGCGCCATTAGCGGCATTATTGTCGATAGCGGCAAATTCAGCTGGGATTATTCCCGTTTTAAAGGCCTCGAAGAATACAAGCGCTTTAGCAAGTTCGCCTACCTCGCCAAACTCCGCAACGGTATTTGGCGTAACGTTGGCTGCTGCGTAGCTCCGAACACTTCTTTTTTGAATGCGCTTGGACTCGAAACGCTCGGGCTCCGTATGGAACGTCTGTGTTCCAACGCCTTGCAGCTGGCTGAATTTTTGCAAGGCTTTGAAGGTATGTCTGTCAACTATCCTGCTCTAAAAAGCAGCCCCTATTATAGCTTGGTGCAAAGTCAGCTCGGAGGCAAGGGCGGAGCCATCCTTACGATTGACGCGGGCAGCAAGGAAAGAGCGTTCAAGTTGATTAACAATTTGAAATACGCCACCATCGCAACAAACATTGGCGACTTGCGCACGCTGGTGATTCACCCGGATAGCACCATCTTTACGCACGGTTCCAAGGAACAGAAGGAAAACGCCGGTGTATTCGAAGGCACTGTCCGCGTAAGCGTCGGAATAGAAGATATCGAAGATCTCAAAGAAGACTTTGAACAGGCTGTCAAAAGCATTTGAATGGAGATGCCCGCCCTAGTTGGTGTGTTTCGCCGAACTGTGCGGGTGTAACAAAAACGGAGACACAAAATATGGCAACAGATTATGCAACTCTTAAAAAGGGCGGTTGGATGCGCCAAAAGCAGAAGAACAACTTCTCGCTGCGCGTGCGCGTCGTGGGCGGAAACCTCACGGCAACGCAATTGGCAAAGATCGCCGAAGTCGCCGAAAAATACGGCGAAGGCTACGCTCATTTGACTTCCAGGCAGAGCGTCGAAATACCATTTATCAAATTGGAGAATGTAGACGACGTGAAGGCTGCCCTTGCCGAAGGTGGCGTGGAACCTGGCGTTTGCGGCCCTCGCGTGCGTACTATCACGGCATGTCAGGGCGAAGCCGTTTGCCCGAGCGGATGTATTGACACTTATGCCATCGCCAAGGAACTGGACGATCGTTACTTTGCCCGCGAACTTCCGCACAAGTTTAAGTTTGGTGTGACCGGTTGTCAGAACAACTGCCTCAAGGCCGAAGAAAATGATGTCGGTATCAAGGGCGGTATCAAGGTCAACTGGATCGAAGATAAGTGCATTGGTTGTGGACTCTGTGCCAAAAGTTGCCGCAAGGGTGCTATCAAATTTGAAAATAAGAAAGTGATTTTCGATGACTCGCAGTGCAATTTCTGCGGGCGTTGCTACAAGGCATGCCCCACCGATGCTTGGGAACATACCCACGGCTACATCGTTTCTTTCGGCGGCCTTTTCGGCAACAACATCAATAAGGGCGAAACGATTGTCCCCTTTATTGACGATAAGCAAAAGCTGCTTGATGTCTGCGATGCTGCGATTCAGTTTTTTGCAGAAAATGCAAAGCCCAGCGAACGATTCAAGTATACCATTGACCGCATTGGCCACGAAGTCTTTGCGCAAAAAATCAAAGACGCTTATAACGGCAAATGAAAATAGAACGGCTTAAAACAGACTTGTTGATTATTGGTGGCGGTACGGCGGGCTGCTATGCCGCCATCACTGCCGCACAAAACGCATCTCAGGAAGCGGTGGGTCTCAAGATCCTTATCGTTGAAAAGGCGAATATCAAGCGCAGCGGTTGTCTGGCCGCAGGCGTGAATGCCTTGAACGCTTACATTACCGAAGGCCGTACGCCCAAGGATTACGTGGAATATGCGAAGAAGGACGCCGACGGAATCGTTCGCGAAGACTTGCTGTACACGATCTCCGAAAAATTCAACGAAGTCACGGCGCATTTGGAAAAGCTAGGACTTGTCATCCTGAAAGACAAAAACGGCAAATATGTGACACGCGGAAATCGTAACATCAAGATCAACGGCGAAAACATCAAGCCGATTTTGGCCGCGGCAGTTGCAAAGGCGCGGAACATTCAAGTGCTGAACCACGTGAACATTTTTGATTTTTCCGTTCACAATAATAAGATTGACGGAGCATTCGGTTTCGGAATCGAGAACGATACATTCTACGCCATCGAAGCGGGCGCAGTCATTATCGCGACGGGCGGTGCCGCTGGGCTTTACCGCCCGAACAACCCCGGATTTTCTCGGCACAAGATGTGGTATCCTCCGTTCAATACGGGCGCAGGCTATGCCATGGGAATCCGCCACGGCGCCGAAATGACGACATTTGAAATGCGTTTTATCGCCCTTCGTTGCAAAGATACGATTGCGCCTACAGGTACGCTCGCGCAAGGCGTTGGTGCCAAGCAGGTGAACGCGCTCGGCGATATATATGAAACCAAGTATGGTATTTCTACATCAGAACGCGTTTACGGCACGGTGGTCGAGAATCTGGAAGGTCGAGGACCTTGCTATTTGCGCACCGTCGGGATTACGCCCGCTCAAGAAGAATCTCTTTTGAAGGCGTACCTGAATATGGCACCGTCGCAAACGATCCGTTGGCTTGAAAATGAAACGCCGTCAAAAGCGAACGTAGAAATCGAAGGCACGGAGCCTTATATCGTTGGAGGGCATACCGCAAGCGGTTACTGGGTCGATACAAAGCGTGCCACTACCATTCAAGGCCTTTTTGCCGCAGGTGATGTGGCCGGAGGAGCACCGCAAAAGTACGTGACGGGGGCCCTTGCCGAAGGTGAAATCGCGGCGAAAAGCGCGGCGGAATATATAGAGAGTTTGTCGGCCCTTCGGCAAGCTCAGGGACCTGACGTGCAATTTAAGGTTGCTGAGCCTGCCGAAGCAACCATTAAGGAAGAAGAGATTGCTGATCACATCGCAGAAATCGAGAAATTTCTTTCGAACGAAAAAGGTCCGCAGACCACTGAGAATCTCGAAGAAGCGATGCAAACCGTCATGGATTCCTATGCAGGTGGCATCAAGACCAGCTACCGCTACAGCGAAAACCAACTGAACCAGGCGAAAAAAGAAATCGAGATAATTGAAAAGTTGACAGACAACTTGAGTGCCACCGACTTGCAAGAAGTCATGTACATCTACGAACTCAAGGAACGCCTCACGGTTTGCAAGAGCGTGATTGCGCACCTCGCGGCACGCCACGAAACCCGTTGGCACAGTTTCGCCGAGAACCTCGACTATCCCGAAAAAGACGACGTCAACTTCCGCAAGTACGTGAATTCTCGCCTCGAAAATGGCAAAATCAAAATCATCTTGCGCGAACTCACCGCAGAAGGACAAAAGAACTATGAGCATCAGCATTGATCAAGGCAAATGTATCGGCTGCGGGAAATGTCACGATGTTTGTCCCGGCACGTTAATCAAGATAAACGAAAATAAAAAAGCGTTTATCAAGTATCCCAAAGATTGCTGGGGTTGCACCTCGTGCATCAAGGAATGCCCGGTTCACGCCATCAGCTTCTTCCTAGGCGAAGACATTGGCGGCAGGGGCAGCAAGGTGCACACCGAAAAAGTAAACGGTCTCGTTCGATGGATCGTTGAGTTCCCCGATGGGAGCGTCAAGACTATCGACATCGACCCCAAGGAATCAAATAAATATTAGGAGTTTCACTTCAAGATGTCATTCCGGACTTGCTCCGGAATCTCATAGGAGATTTAATTTGAGCGAATATTCACACCTTGACGAACTGGAAGCCGAAGCTATCTACATCATCCGCGAAGTCGCAGCCGAATGCGAAAAGCCGGTGATGCTTTATTCTATCGGCAAGGACAGTTCCGTCATGCTGCATTTGGCCATGAAGGCCTTTTACCCCGAAAAGCCTCCTTTCCCTTTCTTGCACGTGAACACCACGTGGAAGTTCCGCGAGATGATCAAGTTCCGCGACGAAACTGCCAAGAAACTCGGCATCGAAATGCTGGAATACATCAATCAGGATGGCGTCAAGCAGGGCATTAATCCGTTTGACCACGGTGCCGCCTACACCGACATTATGAAAACACAGGCGTTGAAGCAAGCACTCAACAAGTACGGCTTCACTGCGGCATTTGGCGGTGGCCGCCGCGACGAAGAAAAATCCCGTGCGAAGGAAAGAATTTTCTCTTTTCGTAATTCCGCACACGCCTGGGATCCGAAAAATCAGCGCCCTGAAATGTGGAAACTTTACAACACCAAGATCAATAAGGGCGAAAGTATCCGCGTGTTCCCGATTTCAAACTGGACCGAAAAGGACATCTGGCAGTACATCAAGCGCGAAAAGATTGATATTGTTCCGCTGTACTTTGCGGCCCCGCGCCCGGTCGTGGTGCGCGATGGCAACATCATTATGGTGGATGACGAACGTTTTCCGCTGCGCGAAGGCGAAACTCCCGAAATCAAGTCGGTGCGTTTCCGCACGCTCGGTTGCTACCCGCTCACGGGAGGTATTGAATCGACCGCCACGACGCTTGACGAAATCATTGATGAAACCTTGAGCGCGGTCTCTTCGGAACGCACATCCCGCGTGATTGACAACGAAGCCGCGGGCAGCATGGAACGCCGCAAGAGGGAGGGATATTTCTAATGAAAGGCTTGTTGAAGTTTATTACATGCGGCTCGGTGGATGACGGAAAATCAACGCTCATCGGCCACATCCTTTATGATTCCAAGTTGCTTTACGCCGACCAGGAAAAGGCGCTGGAACTCGACAGCAAAGTCGGTAGCCGCAGCGGCAAAATCGACTATTCCCTTTTGCTGGACGGCCTGATGGCGGAACGCGAACAGGGCATTACCATCGATGTCGCGTACCGTTACTTTACGACGGACAACCGCAGTTTTATCGTGGCAGATACGCCGGGGCACGAGGAATATACACGCAACATGGCCGTGGGAGCCTCTTTTGCGGACCTCTCCGTGATTCTTGTGGATGCTTCGCAGGGTGTTTTGGTACAGACCCGTCGTCATGCCCGCATTTGCAAGCTCATGGGCATCCGGTATTTTGTCTTTGCCGTGAACAAGATGGATCTTGTGGGCTACAGTCAGGAACGCTTCAAAGAAATTTTGAAGCAAGTCAACGAACTGGCCGCCGAACTTTCGCTCCACAGCGTTTACGTGATTCCGCTTTCGGCTACCGAAGGCGATAACGTGACGGTGAAATCCAAGAATATCGCTTGGTATCAGGGCAAGGCACTGCTCGATTATCTCGAAACGATTGATATAGATGATGTGCAGACTGAAACGGGCTTTTATCTGCCCGTGCAGCGTGTTTGCCGTCCGGACCGCACTTTCCGCGGGTTCCAGGGGCAAATTGAAGCGGGCGCAATCCGCGTGGGTGATACGGTTACAAGCCTCCCGAGCAACGAAAAGGCGACCGTCAAGGGAATCCTGCGCGGCGACAGAAATGTGGAAGAAGCTCACGCCGGTGAACCTGTGACCATTTCGCTTGACCGCGAAGTGGACGTTTCCAGAGGTTGTGTACTTGCCAAGGACACCGACATCGGCAGCTACAAGAAAATCAAGGCGTCACTCCTGTGGATGGACGATGAACCGCTTTCGCTCGGCAAGGATTATCTTGTGAAACTTGGAACGAAGACGATTCCCGGAATCATAAATAAAATTGATTATTCCGTCGATATTAATAGCGGAAAGCATATCAATTCTGATGTCCTTGAAAAGAACGGCATCGCCGTTGTAGAAATTGTATTTACCGAAGCCATTGTCGTGGACCTTTTCGAAAAGCACAAGACCTTGGGCGAACTGATTCTGATTGACCGCGTGACTCATGCGACATCGGCTTGTGGCGTCGTGGAAGGTCTTTTCGAAAGGCAGGTTGCTGCTGGTGAAAAGGCTGAATTCGTGCATGGTGAACGCCACGGTCGTGGAGAAATCTTCGAGGAATTCTTCTACGATACGGTAACGCTTTCTGTGGTGAAACAACAGCCTGTAAAGCAGCACTACACCGTAGGTGACGAAATTCCGACGGTGGGGGAGAGCTACCGCTATCCCGATGATTTTGACATCATTATCTTGCGTGACAGCACCGCCGTCAAGGTACGTGGCAAACGCATCGTCGAAATCACGGAAACGAAGCTGTATCGCTACGGGAACGTTCCTGTTATCAACGGACGCGGCTTTGAAATTAAGGTGCATTCCGACGAAGATGTGTCGCATCTGCTTCGTGAATATGCCGAAGCGGGCGAAACTGGCCGCGAAAAGTTCTTCAAAAAATGGACCGTTTTTGACACTTATAGAAAAGTCGTGATGAAGTAATGTTCCTTGTCAAACCACGCCGCGAAGGATCTTGTTCCTAATAAAAATCCCGCCATTGTGATGTGAACCCCGAAAGTTGGACACAACTTTCGGGGTTTTCATGTATAAGAAACACACAAAAAAAGAATGGGCGAAAGCCTTCAAAATGTACCAAGAGGGATATGGTACCATCGCTATATCAA
>Ga0256406_1001010_pt1 | contig 47183 bp, 46 predicted proteins | sample RumenRJG_03DNA_FD_185986 | JGI IMG/M metagenome (GOLD analysis project Ga0256406, IMG submission 185986) | Bovine rumen microbial communities from Lethbridge, Alberta, Canada - RJG_03 | ecosystem: Host-associated > Mammals > Digestive system > Stomach > Rumen | place: Canada: Alberta | collected... | reverse complement strand
GACACATTCAGCCAGGCAGTACTAATCGGTCGAGGGCTTGTCTAAAACAAGTTCCTACAAGCGAACGTATTTGGCATTACTGTCAATGCCTTCTTTGTTCAGTTTTCAGGGTATGGACTCTGAAAAAAGAGAATAGTCGGTGCCAATGGCGATGAGGGTCCACCCGTTCCCATTCCGAACACGGCAGTTAAGCTCATCCGCGCTGAAAATACTTGGAGGGCAGCCTCCTGGGAAGATAAGGCGGCGCCGACATATTCAAAAAGCCGTCCGGCAGTAGCCGGACGGTTTTGCTTTGGCAAAGGTTGTTCTAAAAAAACGAAAAACTTTTGTAAAGAATATTGAACCATCCGCTACAAGGGGTAGTCTAACTTAATGTAGGGTGAGGTATTTAGGATCTTTACCTTTAGGAAATAGGGGAGGGGAACGGCCGACAGCCCAGGAAACTGCCGAAAAATGCCGGTCCCCGCATCTCGGCAATTTTAGGAAGAATTGAAGAGAGAGACGTTCCGGCTGCCCGGCAGGGCGGTCGGAATTTCTTTTGCCCGTTGATTTTCAAGGACAATCGTGGTAATATGTTTTCACAAATTGAATTGTCACAAACCGTTGACGCGGAGATTAAACGAGGTATGATCTCACAGAGAGCCGGCGACGCTGAGAATCCGGCAGAAGCACAGCCCCGCAAATGGACCGCCGAGGGAATGCGGAAATCAGAGGTTTCTGAGAGTATGGCATTACGTGTGGGAATACGTCAGTTTCCGGAGGTATGATCGTACCTCGCTAAGGGCCCAAATTTTTGGGAACCAGGGTGGCACCGCGAATGTAATTTCGTCCCTGGCATGGAATCATTCCATGCCAGGGCTTTTTTATTGGCAAGGGGGAGAACAGCTGTGTTCAGACCAACACTCAATGAGATCATGGAGTACCGGGAATCTGGAGAGTATAAGATTGCCCCGGTCTCTAAGGAAATTCTATCGGATTTCACAACTCCTATTAGTTTGATACGGGTTCTGAAGAACGTCTCAGACCGGGTATTTCTTCTGGAGTCCGTTGAGGACCGGGAAAAGTGGGGACGGTTTACATTTCTTGGCTATGCGCCGAAGACCGGAATCTCCTGCAAAGACAATGTGCTGAAGATTGGAAATCTCACATTTGAGACGGACAATCCGAATCAATATATTCGTCAGGTTCTAGAAGAATATAAATCGCCCAAAATACCGGGTCTTCCGTCCTTCACCGGCGGCCTGGTCGGGTACTTCTCCTATGACTATCTGAAATACTATGAGCCGACCCTCAACCTGGATGCCAAGGATGAGGAGAATTTCATGGATGCCGACCTCATGCTGTTCGACAAGGTCATTGCCTTCGACAATCTGCGGCAGCGCATCATCCTGATTGCCAATATGCGGCTGGATGAGGGGGAGGCCGGTTACAACCGGGCGGTCCGAGATATTGAGGACATGGAAGATCTCATCCGCCACGGTGCCCAGAAGCCGGACGACCCGGGCAAACTCCTCTCGGAGGCCAAGCCGCTGTTTGACAAGGAGCACTACTGTGCCATGGTGGAGAAGGCAAAATACCATATCCACGAGGGAGATATTTTCCAGATTGTTCTCTCCAACCGGCTGGAGGCCGACTATAAGGGAACGCTCTTTAACATGTACCGGGTGCTGCGGACGTTGAATCCGTCACCGTATATGTTTTACTTCTCGGGCATGGATCTCGAGGCGGCGGGTGCCAGCCCGGAGACCCTGGTGAAACTGGAGGACGGTGTTCTCCACACGTTCCCGCTTGCCGGAACCCGGCCGAGGGGAAAGACCCCCGAGGAGGATCAGGAGCTAGAAGATGGACTCTTGAAGGATGAGAAGGAACTGGCAGAGCACAATATGCTGGTGGATCTTGGAAGGAACGACATTGGAAAGATTTCCAAGTTCGGCTCTGTCAAGGTGGAGAAATATCACGAAATTGAGAAGTTCTCCCACGTCATGCACATCGGCTCCACGGTCCGTGGAGAAATCCGGGACGACCTCGACGCACTGGATGCGGTTGGCTCCATCCTCCCCGCCGGTACACTTTCCGGCGCCCCCAAACTGAAGGCCTGCCAGCTCATCAACGACATGGAGAACAGCAAGCGGGGCATCTATGGCGGCGGAATCGGATATCTGGACTTCTCAGGGAATCTGGATCTGTGCATTGGAATCCGGCTCGCCTATCGGAAGAATGACAAGGTCTTTGTCCGGAGCGGCGCCGGTATCGTGGCGGACTCCGTGCCGGAGAAGGAATACCAGGAGTGCATCAATAAAGCGGCAGCGGTTGTTGCAGCACTGAAGAGAGCGGAGGAGATAGACGTATGATCCTTCTAATTGATAACTACGACAGTTTTACGTTTAATCTCTACCAGATGATGGGCGAAATTGAGCCGGACCTGAAGGTCATCCGGAACGACGCCATGACGGTGGAGGAAATCCGTGAGCTTCACCCGGCGGGCATCATCCTCTCTCCGGGCCCGGGGCGGCCGGAAAATGCCGGTATCTGTCAGGAACTTGTGGCGGAAATGAAGGGCGAAATGCCTATCCTCGGCGTATGCCTAGGGGAACAGGCCATCTGTCAGGTATACGGCGGCAAGGTGGGATACGCCTCTCGCCTCATGCACGGCAAGCAGTCCGACGCAAAGCTGGACCTCACAAGCCCGTTATTCCGAGGGCTTCCAGAGACCATCAAGGTGGCACGGTATCATTCCCTGGCGGTTGAGGCAGACAGCCTGAACGGCACGGAACTGGCCGTCACATCCACAACGGAGGATGATGGCGAGGTCATGGCCGTGGAGGACCGCGGCAGACGGGTCTTCGGTGTACAGTTCCATCCGGAGTCCATTATGACGCCGGAGGGACACAAGATCCTGCAGAACTTTGTGGACATCACTAAGAGCGGGAACATCCTGGATCAGCTTGCAGACTATGCCAGAGTCCGCGTGGCAGAGGTAAAGAAAAAAATCCCTCTGGAAGAGATGAAGCGGAAAGCGGAGAGCATGCCTCCCATTGAGGGCTTCCCATTTGAACAGGCCCTGAAGTCCGACGGCATGAGCTTTATTTGCGAGTGTAAGAAAGCATCACCCTCCAAGGGCTTAATCGCCCCCGAGTTTCCATACCTGGACATTGCACGGGAGTATGAGGCGGCCGGCGCAACTGCCATCTCCTGCCTGACGGAGCCGAAGTGGTTCCAGGGCAGCACAAAATATCTGGAGGAGATTGCGGCGAACGTCTCTATCCCGGTCCTGCGCAAGGACTTTACGGTGGATGAGTATATGATCTACGAGGCCCGAGTCCTCGGTGCCAAGGTCATCCTGCTCATCTGCGCCATCCTCGACGACGAGACCTTGAAAAAGTATATCGGCATTGCCGACAGCCTGGGACTCTCCGCCATTGTGGAGGCCCACGACGAGGAGGAGGTCGACCGGGCGGCCGCAGCTGGTGCCCGCATCATCGGGGTCAACAACCGGAATCTGAAGGATTTCACGGTGGATATCCATAACAGCATCAACCTGCGAAATCGCGTGCCGGGCGATGTACTCTTCATCGCCGAGAGCGGCATCCGAAGCAGAGAAGATATTGAAGAGCTGGAGAGAGGCCGCGTAAACGGCGTTCTGATTGGGGAGAGCCTCATGCGCGCCCCGGACAAGAGAGAAGCTCTTAACAAACTGAGAGGAGAATAAATCATGATAAAGGAAGCTATCATCAAAATTGTCAGCAGAGAAGACCTTACGTATGATGAGGCCTACACGGTAATGAATGAGATCATGTCCGGCAAGACGACACCGACCCAGAATGCAGCGTTCCTCGCGGCACTTTCCACAAAGTCGGCCAAGGCGGAGACCATTGATGAGATTTCGGGCTGTGCCAAGGCAATGCGCGAACTGGCGACTCCGGTTCCGCACCCAGGCATGGAGGTTCTGGAAATCGTCGGTACCGGCGGAGACGGAGCGCACTCCTTCAATATTTCCACCACATCGGCAATGGTCATTGCGGCATCGGGTATCAAGGTTGCCAAGCACGGTAACCGCGCAGCCTCCTCTCTCTCCGGCACGGCGGACTGCCAGGAGGCTCTTGGTGTGAACATCCAGCAGGATCCGGAGAAGGCTCTTAAAATGCTCAGCGACGTCGGCCTCTGCTTCCTGTTTGCCCAGAAGTATCACTCGGCAATGAAGTATGTCGGACCCATCCGCAAAGAACTGGGATTCCGCACTGTCTTTAACATCCTCGGGCCCATCACAAACCCGGCAAACCCCGAGTACTTCCTGCTGGGCGTCTATGATGAGTATCTTGTCGATGTCCTTCCGGCCGTTCTCGACAAGCTGGGCGTAAAGAAAGCCCTGGTTGTCTACGGTCAGGACAAGCTGGATGAGATCTCCGCCTCCGCCCCGACCACTATCTGTGAACTGGATAACGGCTCAACGAAGAAATATGAGATCAAGCCGGAGGACTTCGGCCTGACCCGCGGCACAAAAGAGGATATTGTCGGTGGTACACCGGAGGAGAATGCGGAGATCACCCGCGGCATCCTGAATGGCACTATTCAGGGCACCAAACGCAACGCGGTTCTCATGAATGCCGGCGCTGCCATCTATATCGGCGGTAAGGCAGATTCCATTGCCGACGGCGTGAAGAAGGCTGCGGAGCTCATCGACAGTGGCGCTGCAACTGCAAAGCTGGACGAATACGTCAAGGCATCCAATGAGTAAGGTGAAGATCTGCGGACTGAGACGTCCGGAGGATATCGACTATGTGAATCGCCTCCGCCCGGACTATGCCGGGTTCATCCTCGCAGAGGGACGGAGACGGACGGTGACGGTGGACCAGCTTCAGGAACTCCGGGACAGGATGGATGACAGCATTCCGGCTGTGGGCGTCTTTGTGGATCAGCCCATGGAGTTCATTGCGGGACTCTTGAACCGGGGCCTCATTCAACTGGCCCAGCTCCATGGCCACGAGACCGAGGAGCAAATTGCGGAGCTCCGGCAGCTCACCGCAGCACAGGATTCAAAGATTATTAGAGCATTCAAAGTCCGGAGCGCCGAGGATTTGGACCATGCTCGGCGATGCACGGCTGACTACGTCCTATTGGACAACGGTACCGGCACTGGCGAGACCTTCGACTGGTCGCTCATGGAAAACATGGGACGCCACTATTTCCTGGCCGGCGGTCTTGACCCGGACAACGTCGGGGAGGCCGTAGAGCGGTTTCACCCGTACGCTCTAGATGTGAGCTCCGGGGTGGAGACCGACGGGGTCAAGGACTTTGAGAAGTGCAGAAAATTTATGGAAGCAGTAAAGAGGAGTTGACTTATGGCAGATTCAAAAGGACGCTTCGGAGTCCACGGCGGACAGTACATTCCCGAGACTCTGATGAATGCGGTCATTGAACTGGAAGAGGCCTATAACCAATATAAGGATGACCCGGAGTTCAATCGGGAACTCACGGATCTCTATAACAATTACGCAAATCGCCCATCGTTGCTCTACTATGCGGACCGCATGACGAAGGATATGGGTGGGGCGAAAATCTACCTGAAGCGCGAGGACCTGAACCATACCGGCGCCCACAAGATCAATAACTGTCTTGGACAGGCGCTCCTTGCAAAAAAGATGGGCAAGACCCGGCTCATTGCCGAGACTGGAGCGGGACAGCACGGCGTGGCCACCGCCACCATTGCCGCCCTGTTCGGCATGGAATGTGTCGTCTTCATGGGAGAGAAGGACATGGAGCGGCAGGCGCTGAACGTCTATAAGATGCGGCTTCTCGGAGCTGACGTCGTTCCTGTTACGGACGGTACGGGCACCCTGAAGGATGCGGTCTCCCAGGCCATGCGCGAATGGACATCCCGCATTGATGACACCCACTACTGCCTTGGCTCCGTCATGGGCCCGCACCCGTTCCCGACCATTGTCAGGGACTTCCAGGCTGTCATCTCCCGTGAAATCAAGCAGCAGATGATGGAGGCCGAGGGCAAGCTGCCCGATGTGGTCATGGCATGCGTCGGCGGTGGATCCAACGCCATCGGCTCGTTCTACCATTTCATTGATGACCCATCTGTCAAGCTCATTGGCTGTGAGGCCGCCGGACGCGGCATTGACACCTTTGAGACTGCCGCCACCCTGAACACCGGTAAACTGGGAATTTTCCACGGCATGAAATCCTATTTCTGCCAGAACGAATATGGACAGATCGCGCCGGTCTACTCTATCTCCGCCGGACTGGACTACCCGGGCATCGGACCGGAGCACGCCTATCTCCACGACATTGGCCGTGCTGAGTATGTTGCTATTACGGACGACGAGGCAGTCAATGCCTTTGAGTACCTCTCGAAGATGGAGGGAATCATCCCGGCCATTGAGTCCTCCCACGCGGTGGCCTACGCCATGAAACTGGCGCCGAAGATGGATAAGGATCAGACCATGGTCATTACAATCTCCGGCCGCGGCGACAAGGACTGCGCCGCTATTGCACGTTACAGAGGGGAGGACATTTCCGAATGAGTCGCATTCACGAAGCATTTGAGAACCATAAGGCATTTATCCCGTTCATCACCTGCGGGGATCCGGACCTGGAGACCACGAAAAAGGCGGTCTATGCCATGGTGGAGGCCGGCGCCGACATCATTGAGCTCGGCATCCCGTTCTCCGACCCCACAGCCGAGGGACCGGTCATCATGGAGGCGGATCTGCGCGCTCTTGAGGGCGGTGTGACGACGGACGATATCTTCCCGTTCGTCAAGGAGCTCCGTAAGGACATCACAATTCCGCTGGTCTTCATGACCTACGCCAATGTGGTCTATTCCTATGGTACCGAGAAATTCATGAAGAACGCCTCCGAGGCGGGCATTGACGGCCTCATCCTCCCGGATGTCCCCTTCGAGGAGAAGGGTGACTTCCTCCCTGCATGCGAGAAATATGGAGTCGACTTCATCTCCATGATTGCGCCGACCTCCGAGGACCGCATTGCCATGATTGCCAAGGAGGCCAAGGGCTTCCTGTATGTTGTCTCCTCGCTGGGAGTGACCGGAACCCGTGACACCATTACCACGGATATCGGCTCCATGGTGGAGCTGGTCAAAAAGAACTCCAGCGTCCCCTGCGCCGTCGGGTTTGGTATTTCCAACCCGGAGCAGGCGGCCAAGATGGCTTCTTTGAGCGACGGCGCCATCGTTGGTTCCGCCATTGTGCGAATTGTCGCGGCAAAGGGAAAAGACGCGGCTGAGCCGGTGGGCGAGTTCGTGAAGGACATGGCCGACGCGGTGCATGCGGTGTAAAAATTAGGCAATAAAAATGGCTGTACAGCAATGGCAGGTGTCATTGTAGTACAGCCTTTTTTTGTTTGTTCCCTTATTTGACGGAGGAGTAATTCAAAGCGCAGGAGAAGGAGATGTCGTCGACATCTGCAATGGGCTGGGACGCATCATAGGTTCCCGGTTCGAAGATAATGTCGACAAAGCCGCCGGTGGGATAGCCGTCGATGATCTTGTTGGAGCTATTATACTTCCTCTCCAGTGGAAGGCTGGAAAACGTCAAAGCTTCTTCTGACAGTTTGGGGTTGCCGCTTGCCAGTACTTTTCCATTTGCAAGGATCTCTATTTGATCCACGCCCTTAAAAGATATGGTATTTCCGGTGATGTTGGTCACGTTGCAGATGACATGCAGATTTCCGTTGCCGTCAATTAAGAAATACAGGGGGGCAATTAATACTTCTCCCTGGTTTCCCTGCGGATTGAGGTATTCCCCCGGATAATGGAGCCGAACCATATCAATATTTTTTAATTGCGGCTGACTGCTATTCGCTGTGCCCGGAACCGGGTATCTGCCGATTTTTCCGAATTCGTTGTTTTTGGGGTTGAAGGTGTTGGAAACATCTACAGAAATTACAGAGATATGTGCAACAATTCCTTCTGCTTCTGCGTTGTTTAAAGAAATGGTTCCATCTTTTGCCTCTTGTGCCAATTGGGCAATAGGATTTGGAAACTGGCTGTAATATTGAAAAGCGTTGAGATCTATTTTGATCAATTCTCTGATGAGACTCCCAGTTTTGCTTGTGCTGATTTTTTTATTATTGGCCGGTGTAGGCTGAGCAGCTACTGCGGGGACAGCACACCCAATAACCATAATGAGAGCGCAAATAAGAGAGAGGTACTTTTTCGGTTTCATCACTTGTCACCTTTTGCATATATTAATAATAATATAGCGCAAATGGAAAGGGAAAAGCAATGGCAACAGACCTAGTTGCGCCAAAAATCAGTAACTGGGTCTGCTTGCCTGCCTTCTTATATTATAGGAGATTGATAATGTAACAAATGATTAGAAAAATCATTGCCATTGTCCTTTCCGATTCCCCGTTCCGGAACAGTTCATCTTGGGATTTGAAAAAGCTTTTCCTTACAATGACAACCATATGGAAAATAGAGGAAAATGCCGTACTGTGGGGAAAAATCGGAATGGACAATAAGAAAGGCCTGCTGCAAAACAACTTGTGTTTTGCAACAGGCTCGAATAACGAATCTATTCTTATTTATATTTATACGGCAGGATCAGTAACCATATAGTAGCTGATGGAAATGTCCTGGAGGTCAGAGACTTTTATTGAATCGTCGTAGGTGCCTGGTTCAAAGATGATGTCGACAAAGTTGCCAGTGGGGTAGCCATTGATGAGCGTGTTTTTTGTATAGTGGCTTTGCTCCAGTGGAAGACTGGAAAAAATCATTGGTTCATTTAATACTGCAGGATTGCCCTTTGCCACTACCTTGCCATTATCCTGGATTTCAACTTGCTCTAATCCATAAAAAGAAATGGTGCTACCAGTGATGTTGGTAAGAGTGCAAATAACATGCAGGTTTCCATAGGCATCTCTCAATAACCAGAGAGGGGCTATTAGGAGCTCACCTTGATTTACCTCAGGGTCATCCTCGTACGCAGTAGGATAAGAGAACCGGACCATATCAATATCTAATATTTGAGGCCATTGTTTATCGGAAGTGCCAGTAACAGAAAGTCGAGCAATCTTTCCAAACTGCTTGTTTGAGGGGTTAATCATGGTTTGTATGTTACTGATAATATATGTGGCGCGGTTAGAAATAGCTGCGGCATCTGGAGCAACGGTATCTAATGTTCCATCTTTCCCATCTTTGATAATTTGGTTGAGTGGATCAGGATATTTACTGTAGTATTCAAAAAATTTGATGTCGGATTCAAGAAGAAGTTTTATAAGATTCTCGGTCTTGCTAGCGGAACTGGGTGACTTGTTGGCTTTCGCAGATTGGGCGGCCGATGCGGGAATAGAACATCCCCCCAAAAAAATAATAAGGGCCAAAATAATAGCGGCAATATTTTTCTTTTTCATCATTCAACCTCTCTTGCTTGTTTTATTAATATATTACGTATTATGGATCCAAAATACAAGAACAACAGACCCGCTGCTATAGAACTATAGAAGCAGGTCTGCCAGTTCTCGCCTGTTAAATAAGGCTGAGGAGGATCTTAATAATAATGTAGATCACTAATTTGCCTTTCCGGCGCTGGATCCATTTCATAGCTACCATCTGTTTTATTAGAATGAGCTCAATCCACTTTCTAGTGTAATATATTCTTTGTACAAAATTCTGCAAACGGGGGATTGTGAGCGAATCTGCCTCTTGGGCACAAAAAAGAGGCTGGTTCATCGATTTAAATCAATGAATTAGCCTCTCTTTTTCCATCATTATCATGGTCTCTGGAAGGGGAAACTCATTCTATGGGAGAATTTCTATGCCGTTGAGTATGAGTTCTCTATTGTTCCTTCCAAAGTGTTCGTCTCAAGAGCAAAAAAAGGGGATGTAATCAAAATAGACGTTCCCGCCATTTTGATACATCCCCAAATAGGAATTCTATTTGATTTTATTTCTTCAGGAAGAAGACGCCGAAGGCTCCCTTTCCGCCGTGGGCGGTAATGACGCAGGAGCACTCGTTGACAATGACCTTCTCAAAATTATACTTCTTTTTCAAATGATTGACAGCGGCGTCAATGTATTCATCCTCGACAAGTACGTGGGACACACAGGCAAACTCGGTGTCATAGGTGCCATCCATGCCCTCAAAACGGTCGTCAATGTATTCGAGGTAGACATCTGGGAGTTTTCCGCGGTACTTCTTGCCAACGCTCATGGAGCCGCCATCCATATTAATGAGGGGTTTCAGGCGGAGCAGGTTGGCACCCAGTGCCTGCAGCGTGCTGCAACGGCCGCCATGGTGCAGGAACTCCAGGGAGGTAATCATGAACGAGGAGTCGAGTTTCGGAATCATCTTCTCAATGGCATCACAGATCTCAGCGCAGGAGGCGCCGTCTTCCGCCATTTCGATTCCCTTGTAGAGCGGGATGGCAGTGGTCTGGGACAATGCCAGAGAGTCGAATACATGGATCTTATCCTCTGCCCCCATGTCTTTCACAGCAATGCAGGCGTTGTTATAGGTGGAGGAGATACCGGAGCTCATGGCCACGTGGATGATCTCCTTGCCCTCGTCAAGATATTTCTGGAAGAACTCCTGGTACTCGCCGACAGATACGGCAGAGGTACTCGGGAGAATTTTCTTCTCTTTATAGGTGTCATAGATGAATTGCTGTGTGATTTCGCCGTCATAGTACTCGTCGTCTCCAAGATGGACATGGAGCGGGACGGTGCCGATCTGGAATTTCTCCTGAAGATCCGGTCGTACGTCAGACGGTGTTTCAGTTGTGAATTGGATGTTGTGAGCCATAATAAGTTTCCCCTTAAATGTTGAGATCAACCTCGACCGGGCAGTGGTCCGAACCGAGAATGTCAGTGTGGATTTTTGCGTCGGCGATCTTACCCCTAAGATCGTCGGAGACCACAAAGTAGTCTATGCGCCACCCCGCGTTGTTCTTGCGCGCGTTGAACCGGTAGGACCACCAGGAATAGATTCCCGTGGCGTCCGGGTAGAGATACCGAAATGTGTCGGTGAACCCGGCCTCCAGCAGCTCTGTGAACTTGGCACGCTCCTCGTCGGAGAACCCAGCGTTCTGATGGTTGGTCTGCGGATTTTTCAGGTCGATCTCCTGATGGGCGACATTTAAATCGCCACACAGCACCACCGATTTCTTCTCTGCGAGAGAGGAGACATACGCCCGGAAGGCGTCCTCCCACTGCATGCGAAACGGTAGGCGCTTGAGCTCACCCTGAGAGTTTGGCACGTATTCGGTCAAAAAGTAGTACTCCGGAAACTCCAGAGTAAGAAGGCGCCCTTCCGTGTCCAGCTCTGGAATGCCGAGTCCGTATGTGACTGCCATAGGTTCTTCTTTTGTGAAGATGGCAGTCCCGGAATACCCCTTCTTCTCGGCGTAGTTCCAGTACTGGTGATACCCCTCCAGAGACAGGTCGATTTGACCCTCCTGGAGTTTGGTCTCCTGTACACAGAATATGTCAGCGTCCAGCGTGCGGAATGTGTCTTCGAACCCCTTCTTGACACAGGCACGCAGACCGTTTACGTTCCATGAGATAAATTTTTTCATTGTTACGCACCCTTCTTTGCGGCGGCCTTCCCGGAGGCGGCCTTCTGGAATTTGGCGTACTGGACCTGATGGTCCTGCAGGCGGACATTGTAGTGATACCCGCCCTGTGGATCCGTAAAGAAATACAGGTACTTGTCCTTGTCCGGGTGCAGTGCCGAGCGGATGGCATTCGTTCCGCAGCTGCAGATAGGACCAATGGGCAGCCCCTTGGTCTTATGCGGATACCCGTCATTGGTGCAGTAATTTCCGAAAAGGGTATCATACTGGGCCGGGCAGTTCATTTCAATATAGTCTTTGCTCTTTACCTCAATGTACTGCCGGGTGACGTCACTTCCAATGTAAGGGAAGTTACCGGAGTTCAGACGGTTGTGGAAAACAGAGGACACCTTCGGCATTTGCGCCGGGTCACTGGCCTCGGTCTGGATGATGGAGGCGAGCGTCAGGACCTGGTCCAGGGTGTAACCCATGGCCTTTGCGTCCTTGATATCCTGGTCGGTGATCTTCTGGTTTGCGTTGTCGAGAAAGCGCATAACAGCCATGCTGGGCTTCTCCCCTTTGTAGAACTCATACGTGTCCGGGAAGAGGTAGCCCTCCAGGGCAAAGAGACGGCCTTTGGGGTCGTAGTCCTGGAACAGGCGGTCATAGCTAGCCGGGATGGTGTTGGCGGCCTTCTCAAAGTCTGCTGCTTTGCAGACGCCGTTTTTCTCCAGTGCGTTGGCGATCTGGATGACGGTGGAACCCTCCGGGAATGTGATCTTTGCAGTGTTGGATTCCTCCGCAGCACGGTTTCCGCAGGCGGTGAGTGAGAGACACATTACCGCGGCGAGAGCCAGGGCAATGAATTTGATCCGTCGAATGGAAATCCGCTCCTTTCATACAATACTGCAATTTAATATTATACATCATGGACACGGCGTTTGGAAAGAAAAGAAAAGGGCTCGGGCAGCAGGCTTGCTACTGTCCGGGTCCCTGTATTTTAATGGGCGATTCAGTTTACATATGATCCGGCACGGTGATCTTCAGCATAGTGAGAACGTTCTTCAGAACGTTCTTTACACACATGCAGAGGTAGAGACGTGCTTTGGAGAGTGACGGGTCATCCACGTCAACGCGGCAGGCGTTGTAGAACTTGTGGAACAGGGTTGCGAGCTCTACACAGTAACGGGTAATGCGAGCCGGGTCGTAGGTCTCGGCGGCGGTTACGATTTCGTCCGGAAGGATGGACAGATGCCGGATGAGTTCCAGCTCGGTGGGGTCGGTGAGAAGGCCAAGCTCCTCGGCGGTGCACTCCTCCGGGTTCTTTCCCTCGGCGGCCATCTTCTTAAGAATGGAGCAGATACGGGCGTGGGCGTACTGGCAGTAGTAGACCGGGTTCTGGCTGGTCTGTTCCACGGCAAGTCCCAGGTCAAATTCCATTTCAGAGCCGGCTTCACGGGTGTTGAAGAGGAAGCGCGCGGCGTCAATGGGGATTTCGTCCAGAAGATCCGTCAGCGTAATGGCGTTGCCGGTGCGCTTTGACATGCGGACAGTCTCGCCATTGCGGGTCAGTTTGACGAGCTGCATGAGAACGACATCCAGCTTGTCTCCGCCAATTCCCAGAGCGTCCAGAGCACCCTGCATGCGGGCGACATGGCCGTGGTGGTCGGCTCCCCAGACGTCAATGGCCTTGTCGTAGCCGCGAAGCACGAGTTTGTTCCGGTGATAGGCGATGTCGGCGGCAAAGTAGGTGGGGGTGCCGTTGCTGCGGATAAGGACGTCATCCTTAAGGTCCTGTTTGTCGATGTAGTCCTGGGTCTTGCCCTCCGCCAGCAGACGTTTTGTCTGGACTTCGGTGTTCTTATACCACAGGGCGCCGTCTTTTTCATAGGTGAGCCCCTTGTCGGTCAGGGCCTCAATGGTCTCACGGACCTCGCCGTCCTTGTGGATGGAGGACTCATAGAACCAGGTGTCATAGTAAATGCGGTACTTCTCCATGGCCTCGTGCATGTTTTGGATGTTGCGGGGCAGGGAGAACTCCACAAGGGCTTTCTTTCTCTCTTTGGGGTCAGCATCTTTGTACTGCTCCCCGGTTTCGGCAATGAACGCCTCGGCAAGTTCACGGATGTCTGCCCCGTGATAGGCGTCCTCCGGAAGTTCCACAGCGTCTTCCCCAAGGAAGTGCTGCTGGTAGCGGACGTCAAGAGAAGTGGCAAACTTCTCAATCTGGTTGCCGTAGTCGTTGATATAGAATTCGCGGGAGACGGAGTAGCCGGCCCAGTCAAGGACGGCTGCAAGGCAGTCTCCCAGGGCGCCGCCGCGGGCGTTGCCCATGTGCATGGGGCCCGTGGGGTTGGCGGAGACAAATTCTACAAGGACCTTTTTGCCCTCGCCGTAATTGGAACGGCCGTAATGGTCACCCTCGTCGTGGATATTGAGGAGGATATCGGCATAGTAGCGGCCGGAGAGATAGAAATTCAGGAAGCCGGGGCCGGCCACCTCGGCGCGGTCAAAATAGGTGCCGTCCAGAGAGAGTTTTCCGGCAATGAGCTCTGCACTTTTGCGGGGAGCCATGCGGAAGACCTTGGCGTTGACCATGGCGGCGTTAACGGAGAAGTCGCCGTTTTTGCGGTCGGCGGGGACTTCAATGTTGTAATCACGCAGATCTCCTTCCGGAAGAGCGCCCTCGGAGATGAGGGCTGCAATGGCGGCGTCAACAGCGCTGCGCAGCTGCTCCTTGGCAAGGGATACGGGATTGGACATATTAAAAGATCTCCTTTACTGTGATTTGAAGATTGTTTTCCGAGACAAAACCGGCGTTGAAGTCGATGTCATAGTTCAATTTCAGGGTGCCCCCGAAGCGGGACATGCTGGAGTCAATTCGGTGGGTGTCGACGCCCATGATAAGGCGGCCCTCCTCCAGGTCGTAGACACAGTTGTGGCGCTTACCCTCCTCAAGGGTCATTTCCAGAGCGGTGGAGCCCCGGCGGCGGATGGAGACGATTCCAGCCTCCTCCTCGTAGATGACGTCGGTGGTGTAGCCCTCGAGCTCACCGGACTGTTCAATGTAGCGCAGGGTGTAGCCGGACTCGCTGGGGTCGAGAACCCCAAAGACCGTCATTATCGTGTCGGAGGTCTCTCCGTCCACGGTGTGCTGGTCCCGGATGGTGATTTTGCATTTGCCCATAGGTGTTTTGCTCAGCTCCATTTCTCCTCGGCCAGCTGCAGAAGGCGGTCACAGAGCTCTCCGTAGGGGACGCCTGCGGCGTCCATCATCTTCGGGTACATGGAGATGTCAGTGAAGCCGGGGATGGTATTGATTTCATTGAAGAGAACGCGCCCGTCGTCCCGGGTGACGAAGAAGTCCACACGGGAGAACCCGGAGCAGCCGAGGCAGCTGAAGACGCGCTTTGCCTGGGTAGCGACCTCATTGCGGGTCTCCTCTGGAACAAGTGCGGGAATGTTGAGAAGGCTGGCGGCGTTGTCGTACTTAGCGTCGTAGTCGTAGAACTCGTTGGCTGGCGTGATCTGCCCGACGACACCGGTCATGGTCTTGTCGTTGCCGAGTACGGCACACTCCACCTCGAAGCCGTCAATGAACTCCTCGAAAAGGACACGGTCGTCGTGCTGGAACGCCAGTTTCAGTCCGGCTTTGAGTTCCTCCATGTTGTGGGCCTTGGAGATGCCCACAGAGGAACCGGCATTTGCAGGCTTTACAAAGATGGGGAAGCCGAGGGATTCTTCTATGGCCTCGAGATTTTTCTCACCGGACTCATACTGGTAGCGGGTAATGCTGTCCCAGGCTGCCTGGGGAATGCCATAGGCGTCCGCCATGCTATTGGTGTAAATTTTGTCCATGCTTACGGCAGAGGATGCCATGTCACAGCCCACAAAGGGGATGCCGGAGAGCTGGAACAGACCCTGCATGGTGCCATCCTCTCCGTTCTTGCCGTGAAGGACCGGGAAGATGATGTCTATGTACTGGTTTACCGCTTTGCCGTCCTCCAGAATGGTGATTCCGTGGATGGAGCGGTCCGGGGACAGGAACGCCTTCTTCCGGGTGCCGCGCTCAAGCCAGCGGTCCTCGGGGAGGTCGTCAGGACTGCCCTCGTAGAGATACCAGTCTCCCTGCTTGGTGATGCCCATGAGGAAGAGGCGGTACTTGTCCGCCGGGATATTCCGGATAACCGAGGAAGCCGAGACAACGGAGACGTCGTGCTCGCTGGAGACGCCGCCGAATACGACCAGTACGTTTTTCATGAATCGTTCCTCCCAAATATAATATGCTACGATTTTATCATACCGGATAGTACCGTGCAATTAAAAATGTGATGACAAACAGGGCCCATCTATGTTAGAATTCATATGTTTTATATCCAGATGTCTTATAGAGGTATAGAGATATGATCGAAAAGACAGAAGCCATCAATGGTCTCTTAAAGGCAGTCTCTGCCACCATGGGCGCCGCAGGCCTCAGCGCAGAGGACAACGGAAAAATCAAGGAAGTGGGAGACCTCCAGTCCGTCACTTATTCAGGCGACGCAGGAACCGTTCGTCTTGAATTCGAGGGCATTGCCATGCGTGTCCTCGCCTCCAAGCCCGACGACAAGGAGTTCCATGAGCTCTCCACGACGCTGTTTGAGACAGGTGCGGAGGACTTTGACGCAAAGGAACTGCGCTCCATCGCCAACGATGTCATAGAGAGCGCCGCAAAATTCTTTGGCGTGACCCCGGTCTATGATGACGCGAAGGCCCCGGCCAAGGGAAAGGGAAAGCAGCAGCCTGCCAAGAAGGCGCAGCAGCCCGAAAAGAAGCCTGCCCCGTCCGCTGGACGCAAGAAAAAGCACAATCCCAACGAGGAGTATGACGCCATGGACCTGGCGAATCGCCTCGAGGCCATATACCCGGAGACCCGCGGGAAAATTGACGAGAACATGGACAAGTATGGCCGTTTCCTCCCAGAGGAGTACTTCCAGGAGGTCATGGCTGACCGTGTCATGAAGACAATCCGCAGCAAGGACCGCCAGACGCTGAAACGCCTGTTCAAGGCCTTTAACCTGTTCTACGACGAGGGCGAAAAAGACACCCAGAGCCTTGTTGCCGTCTCCCTGCTCGGTTTTCAGATCTCGCAGGCCGAGGACTCCGCCGAGCTCCTTGAATATGTGGATACCTGGTGCAACGACACTCTCCGCCCGGCCGTGGATAAGGTCGTCTGGTACTTCCAGTCCGGCAATAAGCGGAAGAAGGTTCGCCAGTATCTGAACCCGAAACCATATAAGCCGTCGGCGAAGGAGCGGGCGCAGAAGAATGCGCTGCAGAGCCTGAATGGCAGCAAATAATTTTGAATAATATTATGACCCGGAGCGCTGCGGCGTCCCGGGTTGTTTTTTTGGAGAAAAGACTGAATCGCCCAAGGAATTTACCGCATATTGAAAATATCCGCAATGCGGTGAACTGCATGCTGTTGGCTTTACCGCATCATCAAAAAATGACCGATGCGGTAATGGAAATGGGGCGATGCAGCTCTTGATTTTTACCGCATCCTGCTTTTTTCTCGAATGTATCCTAAAGTTAAGGCCTGACTTTCCTTGAAAATGGTTTTTCCCTTTACCGCATCGGCGGAAAATTCAAAATGCGGTAAAAATAAAAATTGAAATTTACCGCATTCGCAAAAATCAATAGATGCGGTAAAAAAGGACTGTACCCAACCGGATACAGCCCCTTACTTTAATCCAATTTTTACTTCGCAACCGGGAAGAATGCGTCATGGACGGCCTCAACAGCGCGGTCGGCGTCCTTGGTCTTCACGAGGACGGAAATTTTGATTTCCGAGGTGGAGATCATGCTGATGTTGATGCCGGCGGAGTAGAGGGCCTCAAACATGCGGGCGGCGGTGCCGGGGTGGGATTCCATGCCGGCGCCGACAATGGAGACCTTCGTGACGTCCGTGGCAATTTTGATGTTGGAGTCGTCAATGTTCTCAAAGGTCTCGAGAACGGCCTCTTTGGCGAGCTCTGCCTCGGTGTCGGTGACCGTGAACGTGATGTCCTTCGTGTTGTCACGGCCGACGGACTGCAGGATAATGTCCACGTTGATGTGCTTGGCGGCCAGAGCCTGGAAGAGCTGGAAGGCGACGCCGGGCTCGTCCGGGAGACGGAGAACGGATATACGGGCGGTGTGGGAGTCTTTGGTGACACCGCGGATGAGCATCTTTTCCACTTTGGCAACCTCCTTAACGATTGTGCCGGGAATTTCGGGTTCGAGGCTGGAACGGACTTCCAGCTGTACTCTGTATTTCTTTGCCATTTCGACGGAACGGTTGTTCAGGACCTGTGCGCCGAGGACGGCGAGCTCCAGCATTTCGTCATAGGTGATCTCGTTGAGCTTGCGGGCGCCCTTGACCTTGCGCGGGTCTGTGGTGTAAATGCCGCGGACGTCCTTCCAGAACTGACAGCGGTCCGCGTTCAGACTGGCGGCCAGCGCAACGGCGGACGTGTCGGAACCGCCGCGGCCGAACGTGGTGACATCGTCATACTTGTTGATGCCCTGGAAGCCGGCGACGACAACGACCTTGTTTTTGTCGAGCTCGGAGCGGACGCGCTCGGTGTCCACCTTGTGGATGCGGGCGCTGGTGTAGGCGGAGCTGGCGTAGAAGCCGGCCTGCCAGCCCAGCAGGGAGATGGCGGGGATGCGGCGGGCCTGGAGTGCCATGGCCAGCAGGGCGATGGAGATTTCCTCTCCAGCGCAGAGCAGCTGGTCCAATTCACGCTTGGAGCCCTTTGGGTTGATCTCCTTCGCCTTGGCGAGGAGGTCGTCGGTGGTATCGCCCTGGGCCGAGACAACGACGACAACGTCATTGCCGTCATTGTAGGTCTTGGCGACGATGTCGGCAACGTTGTTGACGCGCTCTGCGTTGGCGACAGAGGAACCGCCGAACTTCTGTACGATGAGTGCCATTGTGTTACTCCTTCTTCGGTCAGCAGGTGGCGACGCGGATCATGGACTTGACCACAACAGAGTTGAGGGAGTCGAGTCTTGCGCGGACGTCATTCTCAGTGAGGGAGTCGGTAATAAACGCGAGCTCCTCGTTATAGGCACCGCTCCGGGCCAGGAGATAGATGTTGCCGAAAGCGCTGCGCACCTCGTGCTGTACGTTCTCGGTGTCCGTGACCTTGAGGCGGATATAGTATTTGTTCGGGATTTCCCGGTAGTCTGCGACGCGGTCCATGTTGAGGGCGCCCCAGTTGAGCTCGCGGCGCTCGTCCTTATGGTTGGCGCAGTCCACGATGTCTCCGACAACGGCGGAGGCAGTGGGCAGTTTGCCGGCGCCGGGGCCGTAGAACATGACGTCTCCGACGTTGTCGCCGTGGATGAGGACGGCGTTCAGGACGTCATCGACCTTGGCGAGCATGCTGGTGTTGTGGACAAGGGCCGGGCTGACAAGGATGTAGACCTTGCCGTCGGGGAGCAGCTCGGCGGTGCCGAGGAGCTTGATGACACAGTCATAGTTGGCAGCGTATGCCACGTCCTCGAGGGTGATATGAGTGATGCCCTCGGTGTGGATTTGCTCCGGGTCAACGCCGAAGCCGAAGCTCAGGTTGTTGAGAATAGAGATTTTCCGGACGGCGTCAATGCCCTCGACGTCCGCCGTGGGATCCTTCTCGGCGTAGCCGTTGTCCTGGGCAATTTTCAGGGCCTGCTCAAATGTCAGGTTCTCGAAGATCATCTTGGAGAGGATGAAGTTCGTGGTGCCGTTCAGAATGCCGTTGACCTTCTGGATGTTGTTGCCGGCGAGGTCAAAGGAGATGGGACGGAGCACCGGGATGCCGCCGCCGACGCTGGCCTCGAACATGTAGTTTACGTTATGCTCCTTGGCAATGGCGAGAAGCTCAGAGCCCTTCTTGGAAACGAGTTCCTTGTTGGAGGTGACGACGTGCTTGCCGGCAGCCAGAGCTGCAGCAGTGAAGTCATATGCGGGATGGACGCCGCCCATGGCCTCAGCCACGATTTTGACGGAGTCGTCCTCGAGGATGGTGTTGAAGTCGTGGACCACCTTGTCCTCGTTGGGGTCTCCCGGGAAGTCCCGGCGATCCAGAATGTATTTTACGTTCAGATCCTCTTTCGAGTTTCTGCCCAGAATGACATCGTGTTTGGTGTTGATGATTTCAACCACACCGGAGCCGACGGTGCCGTAGCCCAAAACTGCGATATTCATGGCTGATCCCCCTTAAAATTCCTTTTCAATATAGAAGTATTCAATATATTATCATAATCTTCGCGTTAATAAAAGAAATAATTTCCGCGGGGGCGATGCACGGGCTGCATCGCCGCCGGACTGCTCTTTCCTTTTGCAATTTAGGCTTAATATGATATACTTTTATATCAATTTCTTTCCGGGAGGTTCTCATGGCTATTATTTCTCCTTCCCTGCTCTCCTGTGACTTCGGCAAAATGTCCGAAGAGGTGGAGCGCATGGAGCGCGCCGGCGCTGAGTGGATGCATATTGACGTCATGGACGGCCACTTTGTGCCCAATATTACGATCGGTGTGCCGGTGGTGGCATCGCTCACAAAGAGCATGCACAGTGTGGCCGACGTCCACCTCATGATTTCCGAACCGCTGAAATATGTGGAGCCCTTTGCCAAGGCCGGCACTGACATCTACGACTTTCATATTGAGTCGGAGAGTGACCCGGCGGCGACCATAGCCGCCATCCATGCAAACGGCATGAAGGCCGGCATTGCACTGAAGCCGGGCACCCCGGCCGAGGCCGTGTTCCCATTCCTCTCGGACATAGAGATGGTGCTGGTCATGACCGTGGAGCCGGGCTTCGGCGGACAGTCCTTTATGGAGGACCAGCTGCCGAAGATCCGCGCCGTCCGGGCCGAGGCCGACCGCCGCGGGCTCACGGAGCTCCTCGTCCAGGTGGACGGAGGCATCAATGAGAAGAACGCCGCGGACTGCGCCGCCGCAGGGGCCGACTGCTTCGTCTCCGGCAGCACCATTTTCAGGGCGCCGGACGCGGGCGACATGGTCGCCGCCATCCGGCGGGCCGCCGATGAGAATTTCAGAAAGGACCTCGCCTAAATGGAGTGCTATCTCGACAACAGTGCCACGACGAAGCCCTGCTCCGAGGCGGTGGACGCGGCCATGGATGCACTGACGAACCGCTGGGGCAACCCGTCCTCGCTCCACTCTGTGGGGGACAGCGCCAACGATCTCCTCACGGAGTGCCGCAAGACCGCGGCAAAGCATCTCAAGGCGTCGCCGGATGAGGTCATATTTACCGGATGCGGTACGGACAGCAACAATCTGGCAATCTTTGGGGCAGTCCGGGCATTGAAAAGACGCGGGAACCGAATCATTACCACCGACATTGAGCACCCCAGCGTGGAACTCCCCATGCAGCGTCTTGAGGAGGACGGCTTTGAGGTGGTCCGGCTGCCGGTGGATAAGGATGGCCGAATCTCCGTCACGGATTTGAAAAATGCCGTTAATAAAAAAACCATACTTATCAGTATAATGTATGTGAATAACGAGGTTGGGTCCATTCAGCCCATCAAGGCGGCCCGTGCGGCCGTGACGAAGGCTGCATCGCCCGCCCTTATCCACTGTGACTGTGTCCAGGCCTTCGGCAAACTGCCTGTTGTTCCGAGACAGATGGGGGCAGACCTCGTCTCCGCCAGTGGCCATAAAATCCACGGCCCGAAGGGCGTCGGCCTTCTCTATGTGAAGAAGGGAATCCGCATTCTCCCGTACCTCCTTGGAGGAGGACAGGAGCGCGGTCTCCGTTCCGGCACAGAGGCCATGCCGAACATAGCTGGTTTCGCTGCCGCCATGGACGCGGTGGGGGATCTGGACCAGAATTATTCCCATGTGAAGACTCTGCGGGATTCCCTCGTGGAACAGCTTCTTGCGCAGAACCCGGAAACTTCCGTTGTCATCAACTCCGGCGAGGACGCACTGCCCTATGTCCTGAATTTCTCGGCACCGGGTATCCCGTCGGAAGTCATGCGGAATTTCCTGAGTGAGCGTGGGGTCTATGTCTCCACCGGCTCGGCGTGTTCCAAGGGGCATCGCAGCCGGGTGCTGGAGGAAATGAAGATACCACCGGAGCGCATCGACTCCGCGGTCCGCGTCAGCTTCTCCCGCTTCAACACGCAGGAAGAGGTCGACTATACGGCACAGTGCGTAAGCGACGCCATTGCCACCCTGAGAAAACACTGATTGGAGATTACATGAAAGAGATCATTCTGATAAAGAACGGCGAGCTGGCGCTGAAGGGCTTAAATCGCGGCTCCTTTGAGGGCGCTCTCATGAAGAACCTGAAAAGGCGCATGAAGGGCGTCATGCCATGTGAGATCACGAAGTCCCAGTCCACCATCCGCATTGAGCCCACCGAGGAGAATCCGGATATGGATGCCGCCGTGGAGGAAGTGCGCAAGGTCTTCGGTATTGCCGCCTTCTCCCGCGCCGCTGTTGCCACGAAAAATATGCAGGATATCCTCCGCACGGCGGAGGAGTACCTTGGCCCGGAGCTCGACATGGTCGACACGTTCAAGGTCGAGTCCAAGCGCGCCGACAAGACGTTCCCGCTGAACAGCCCGGAGATCTCCCGGGAACTCGGCGGCTACCTCTTAAAACGGCACCCGAACCTCTCAGTGGATGTCCACAACCCGGACATGGTCGTCAACGTCGAGGTGCGCCAGCAGGGCGCCTACGTCCACGGCAACCAGCTGCGCGGCGCCGGCGGACTGCCGGTGGGCACGAGCGGCAAGGCCGCCATCCTGATCTCCGGCGGCATTGACAGCCCGGTGGCTGCCTACACCATGGCAAAGCGGGGACTTATCCTTACGGGAATCCACTTTGCATCGCCCCCCTACACCAGCGCCCGTGCGGAACAGAAGGTCACGGAGCTCATGTATGAGGTCGCAGAGTACGCCGGCAACATGAAGTTCTTCATTGTGCCGTTCACAGAAATCCAGGAGCACATCAAGGACGACTGTCCGGAGGAGTTTTTCACCATCATCATGCGCCGCATGATGATGCGTGTGGCCAGCCGCATTGCCGAGGAGAACGACTGCGGTGCCCTCATTACCGGAGAGTCCCTGGGTCAGGTGGCATCCCAGACGCTGGACGCCATCCGCTGCACCGACGCGGTCTCCGACCTGCCGGTGCTCCGTCCCCTCATCGGCTCCGACAAAATCGACATCATTGATACGTCCCGGGAAATCGGAACTTTTGATACATCCATTGAGCCCTACGAGGACTGCTGTACGGTCTTCACGCCGAAGCATCCGAAACTCCATCCGAGCATGGAGCGCATTGAGCAGGCAGAGGCGAAAATGGACTACGAACCCATGATCGACCGATGCGTCGAGAACGTAAAATTTGTCTTTGTCCGCCGGGGTGAGATGTGACCTATGGAGGATAACCTGACAGAACTGGCCGTTCAGGTCGTAAATGGCCTGCGGGAGCGGGGCGAGCACATTGCCCTCGCCGAGTCCTGTACCGGCGGCCTTGTGGCCAAGACTCTGACCGACGTCTCCGGTGCCTCGGAGGTCTTTGAGTGCGGCATCGTGTCCTACTCGTCCCGCATCAAGTCGGAAGTTCTGGGTGTGGACCCGGAAATCATTGAAAAGTATTCCGTCGTGAGCGAACCGGTCGCCGTGGAAATGGCGAGGGGCGTGCGGCGGGTGGCCGGCGCCGACTACGGCGTCGGCATTACGGGCGTCGCGGGTCCCGGGCCCGACGGGGATCACCCGGAGGGCGACATCTACGTGGCCGTCACCGACGGCGTCACGGACCACGTGACACATCTTATGACTGGGACCTGCGGCGAGCGCACCCGCAACCGGCAGACGGCAGCCGCATGCGCACTGAAAATGGTAAAAGGAGCATTCTTAAATGAGTGAGAATCTTTTGGAGAAGTACGGCTTTGCCGACGTGGAGATCCCCGAGGACGACACCCCGGACTTCACAAACTTTATGTACCATGTGAGCAATATTGACAACCGCCCCAACGAGGAGAATGAGGCGGCGAAGGACGAGGAGCCGGAGACGCCGGTCACCTCGCTCCGTTCCGGGTTTATCCCCTATGACCCGCAGCGGGAAGTGGTGCTCAGCGACTCACTGAACCCGCCGAAAAAGAAGGGGAAAAAGGCGAAAAAGCCGAAAAAATCTAAGAAATAAGGTATGGGCCGCCGGAGTGCGGTCAGAGAGGAGCCCTTTTCATGGACGACTTTCAAAAGAATAAGAATGAACGCTACCGAGGCTATGAGGAACGGGTCTCGGGAAACTTTTTGACAGGCGGCGGGAGCCGGAACAGCGGCACGAATGGCCGGCGCGGCAGAAGCCGGCGGGCATCCGCCGGCCAGCGCGGCGGCAGCAGTGACGTGAGTTTCCAGCGACCGCCTCAGGGTGCGCCAAGACAAGGCGCAGCTGGAGCGCCCGGACAGGGGACACCGCAGCAGGGACGCCCGCAGGGCGGTCAGCAGCGGAGACCACAGGGGAGCTACCCGCAGCAGGGTGCTCCACGTCAGGGAGCGCCAAGACAAGGAGCGCCGCGTCAGGGCGCACCGAGACAAAGCGCACCGCAGCAGGGACGTCCGCAGGGCGGCCAGCAGCGGCGACCGCAAGGGAGATACCCGCAGCAGGGTGCTCCACGTCAGGGAGCGCCAAGACAAGGGGCACCGAGACAAGGAGCACCGCGACAGGGCGCACCGCAGCAGAGACGCCCGCAGGGCGGTCAGCAGCGGCGACCACAGGGGAACTACCCGCAGCGGGGCTACGCAAATGCGCAGGCACGTCCGCAAAACGGATATCGGGCTGCGCCGCAGGGCGCAGCGGCCGGAGGGTATGGCGGAACACCGCCGTATGGCCCGGACAATCGGCAAATCGCGCGCCGGAAAAACGGGAAGCCGAAAAAGCGTTTCCGTGACAACTTCCCCCAGAAGGGCGACTCCACCGGCGAGATCATCCGCAAGATCATCGTCCTCGTCTCCGCCGTCGTCCTCATCGGATGTCTGGTTTACTTTGCGTATACCGGCATCATGGCGGGCCGCAACTCCAGCACTACCAGCAAGCTCTCAGAAATGCTGAACGCGGACGAGAAGGCCGACTGGGCGGAGATCCACCAGAAGTACCCCAATGTGGACTTCCCGGAGGGTATGCAGATCAAATTCGCCTCCCTCTACGCCCAGAATCAGGACCTGGTGGGATGGGTGAAGATCCCCGGTCTCGACATCGACTTCCCGGTCATGCAGACCCAGGACGACACATTCTATCTCCGCCACAACTTCAATAAGGAGTATACTGTTTACGGGTGCCCGTTCCTGAGCCACTTTGACAGTATCAAGGATCTGGAACAGAACAGTACCATCTATGCCCACTCCATGCGCCGCGACGACCAGATGTTCACAAAACTGAAGGCCTACCGCAGCGTGGACGGCTTCAAGGAAAATCCCATCATTGAGTTTGATACGCTCTATAAGGACTACTACTTCAAGGTCTACGCCGTCTATATTTCCAACGGTAACGCGGAGGATGACAACGGCTACCTGTTTGACTACACCTGGCATGTCTTCCCGACGAAACAGAACTTTGTCGAGTATGTCAATCAGATCAACCAGCGCAAACTCTACTCCACCGGGGTGGACATCAGCACGTCGGATAAACTCCTGACGCTCTCCACCTGCACCTATGACTTTGACGACGCCCGTCTTGTCGTCGTCGGCCGTCTCGTTCGTCCGGGCGAGAGCAAGCGCGTCAATACCCGTCACACGAAGATGAACCCGAATCCGCGGTTCCCGCAGGCATGGTACGACGCCAAGGGCCAGACGAATCCTTATGCCAATGCCCCAAGATGGCGGGCGATGAACGAGCCGTCCTAACCCAATCACTTCATAACTTCACAAAAGAAGGTACCTTCCCATGAATTTTTCTTTTCTGTGCCTCGGCGTGGATATGACGCCAGACATGCAGACCGCCCAGGATCTCATCCTGAAGGAGTTCTCTCAGGCCTATACCGGCGACTTCCACTTTGAAAACTTCGGAAGCGAGAACAAATTCATGGATGGACTCCACAAGGCCGTGGAGGACAGCGACATCATCGTCCTCACGGTCCGCGCCGACCTTTTCCCGGCGTTCAAGGATTTCATCGGCGGCCAGTTCCAGTTCAAGCCGAAGCCCCAGAAGACCATCCGCCGTCTCATCGTCGGGACCTATCCCGACATGGAGAAGGACGAGGTGCTCCGTCAGGCTGCTATCCCGAGCAAAGCCGACGCCATCATCTCTCAGGACGGTCTCTACAGCGGCTACGCTCTCCGCACCGACACACAGATACTCATCGTGCTTCCGCTGGATCCCAGCCGTCTTGACTATCTTCTTGAGGACGGAGTCCTCCCTTATCTCCGCGACAACCTGGAGGTCACCAGTGACTCCGACCGTCTCAAGGACCTGAAGCCCGTGAAGCAGAAGGGCAAGAAGAAAAAGAAGGCCCGCACCGCATGGAACGGTGTCCCGGAGAAGCCGCAGGCGGCCGCCGCCCCTGAAGCCATAACTCCGGAGGAGGTCGAACAGGACGAGGCGGCCGAAGAGGCTGTCCCGGCACCGAAGCACGCCGGCCGCAAGTCCGCTGACTACAACGCGGACTACATCCAGGGCGTGCTGGAAAAGTTGCGTGCGGACGACACGACCGTCACCCTTGCCGACACCAAAACTCTGGACTTTATCCGCCAGATGGCCGACGACGGCATCCGCTTCGACGACGTCCTCTCCTTCGGCACGTTCCAATTTGACCGTGGCGATCGACCGGCCGACACCTACGCCGCCCAACTCTCCAAGGGCGCGTTCGAAAACGGCAGTGCCACCCTTGGCGCCTCCATCACCAAGGTCATCTCTCGAAAACTCGACAACGGCAAGACCGAGTACAACATCTACTGCAGCATCTACGACGGCACCAAGGCCAAGGAGGCCCATGTGACCGGCGCCAAGGGCGAATCGCCCCAGCAGCTCATCTTCCGCGGCATCGAGGTCCTGTTCCACATGATCGCACTGTGGGACGAGGAGAAGCAGAGTGCAGCAGCTGTTGCCGATGCCGAGGTAGCGGCTACTAAGAACGCTGAGGCTTCTGAGGCCGCAGAGGCGGAGCCGGTGCCGGAGAAGGTCGCTCCTGTAGAAGAGTCGGCTCCGGTTGAAGAGGCTGCTCCGGTTGAAGAAGCCGCTTCTGTTGCCGAGAAGGAAGCTCCGGCGGCCGAGAAGACCAGTGAATCGCCCGCCCCTGAGAAAAAAGGGGAGCCGAAGGCTCCACAAAAGAAGCAGCCGGCCAAACGCTACCCCAAGCGCATGTCGAAGGCAGAGCGCAAGGCGGCGCAGGCCAAGGAGGCCAAGGAGGCTGCCAAGCAGGCCTGGAATCCGAATAAATAAGCAATACAAATTCACAAACCGCATCGTACCTTTTCGGCGCGATGCGGCTTTTTTAGTTTCATCTAGTATTTTGGCGGGGCGTGGGGGATGATAGGAGGGGGAACATATAATCTTGATTTGAATTTTGGGCGCGGATTAGACCACAATTTGTATATTTATTATTGTGGTCATAATTAAAAAAATTGGTCATCCGAAAATGAAAATATCAAAAATGTAGTCATAATCAACTGACGTAATTTGATAAGAAAACGGTGAAAAACAAGGGTGAAGAATGGGAATATTGAGAAAAGCAGCAGCTGAGGAGCCAAAATAAGGCCAAAATTATGACTACAAATGAAAATATTCAAAATGTGGATGCACAAAAAAATAAAATATGACTACATTTGAAAATATTTGAAATGTGGTCTATTGCGTGGAAAGAGGAAACGGCAGATGGACCAGAATACTATGGAATCTCGCATGAAATATCTTCGCAGGCTGATTGAGGAGAAGAAAGGATCGGAATGGAAAAAGGGTGCACGTATTCGTGTCAGCAAGGACCGAGACAAGTTTGTTAGATACTATATTCCGAAGAACGGCGACAGAGCGCAGTGGCAGATATATTCCGCTGACCAATATGGAAGAGATAAAAGGGCTTGCGCAAGACAACTATGATTATGATATCCTTCGCCTTGCAAGGAAGGAATTGGCCTTTTTAGAGACCATGGAACAGCGCTACCCCAAACGAATCGTAGAATCGGTATATGAAAATATGATTCCCGAGCGCCAGCACCTCATCACCCCCATCCGCCCCACCGACGCTGAAGCCGTCGCCGAATTTTTGAGCCGGACCTACTCGCCGCTCCCTTTTCGCGCCAATGACTATACGCATTATATCTTGAAGGATGGGAAAACCCGGGTGCGGTCAAAATCGGAGAAGATCCTCGGCGACCTCTTCATTGATGAGGAAGTGCCGGCCCTATATGAATGCCCGTTGGAGCTTCCGGGGTTTGGGACTGTGCGGCCGGACTTTACGCTGCTTAATGTGAGGACACGGAAGGTTTATTACTGGGAGCATGCGGGCCTGGCGGATGATCCGGAGTATGTGAGAAAGAATTTGCCGAAGTATAGGGCGTATCAGCGGGCGGGGCTTCTTGTGGGGGAGCAGGTCATTGTGACGGCGGAGTGCGAGAGTCAGACGTTGGACGTGGAGGAGGCACGGCAGCTCGTGCGCCATTATCTGAAATGATCTGGGCGATCCAGCTCTGGAAATAAGAAAGCCACTGCACCGGAATGCAGTGGCGAAATTTTTTGGAGTTTTTTAGTGGCGGAGGGCAGAGGCCTCGCGGTAGATGGCGACGAGGTCGGCCATTGTGAGCTGCTCTATGCGGAGGGTCGGCTGCAGGCCGAGCCGGGCGAGGAGGTCGCGGAGGTCGGACTTGCTCATGCCGAGACCGGCCGAGAGCGAATTGAGGATTGTTTTGCGGCGCTGGGTGAAGGCCTGCTTGACCATGCGGAAGAACGCCTGTTCGTTGTCCACCGGCTCCGCCGGCTCCGGCCGCAGCCGCAGGCGGATGACCTCGCTGTCGACCTTGGGCGACGGCAGAAAGGAGCTCTTTGGAACGAAGAAGAGTTGTTCTGCCGTCGCGTAGTACGCAATGGCCACGGTCACCGCGCCTGCGGCGCGGGTGCCGACCTCGGCGCACAGCCGCTCGGCCGCTTCCTTCTGCACCATGACCGTAATGGACTCAATGGGCAGATTCTCGCTCAGCAGTTTCGTGATGACCGGTGAAGTGATGTAGTAGGGGAGGTTGGCGCAGACGACGACGGGTGAATCGCCAAAGTGGTCATGGAGCAGGGCGGCAATGTCCAGTTTCATGATGTCGCCGTGTACCAGCTCAATGTTGTCGTAGTCGGCGAGGGTCTGGTCCAGAATGGGGAACAGACGGTCGTCCAGCTCGACGGAGACCACCTTGTGGGCGCGCTTGGCGAGTTCCACCGTCAGGACGCCAATGCCGGGGCCAATTTCCAGGACCCCGTAGGACTCGTCCGGAATGGCCTCCTCGGCCATGCGGGGACAGACCTCCGGGTCGATGAGAAAGTTCTGGCCCAGCTGCTTGGAAAAGTTGAAGCCATTCTGCTGGAGAAGGGCGCGGATTTCGCCGGCGTCGGAAAGATTCATGGGGACCTCCATTTCAGTCGTTCATTATTGTGTGCATTATACCGCGTATCTCTGATAAAATAAACAGGAAAGGGAGGGAGCATCATGTTCCAAAATGAGTGGGCACCGCAGTGGGATGGCCTTATGACCGCAGAGACTGTGCAGGTGCTGGAGCGGATAGAGCAGCAGATAGGGGACGAGTACTATCCGGCCAAGGAGAACGTCCTCCGGTTCCTGCGCATGGATGCGCCGGTGCGCTACGTCATCGTCGGTATGGATCCGTACCCGTCGTTCAATGAGCGAGACGGTGTACCCCAGGCGACGGGCCGTTCGTTCGAGGTATCGGAGCTGAACGGGCAGGGCTGGGACTACAAGATCCGCCAGTCGTCGCTTCGCAATATGCTGAAGGCGGTGCACTACAATGTGACCGGCGAAGACTGCTCTATGGAGGAGCTCCGTGGGGAAATTGCTTCCGGGCGATTCACCATTGCATCGCCCACCCGCTGGTTTGACAGCCTGGAGCGCCAGGGTGTCCTATTCCTCAACTCGACCTTGACGGTTCGCCCCGGCAAGGCGGGATCCCACAAGAAATACTGGGAGCCGTTCCGCCAAATCCTCATCCCATACCTCGACGCCATGCACCCCGCCTGGATGCTCTGGGGCCGCAACGCCCAGGACGAGACCGGCCGCTACCTGAGCCCGCAGAGCCGCGTCCTGACTGCTGCCCATCCCCGCATGCCGGAGTTCGTAACGACGAACACGTTCCAGTTTGCCCCCGACATTAATTGGCTTGGCGATTGACTTTTCGCCTCCCTTGACACCCCTAATCCTTTCTGATACCATTCATAGGTGCGCGAATTCGCGCACACCTTTGTCTCCGTAGCTCAGCTGGATAGAGCGTCCGCCTCCTAAGCGGAAGGCCAGCGGTTCGAATCCGCTCGGGGACGCCAGGATGAGAGCCGGGCACGTCTGTGACGTGCCCGGTTTTTGGTATCTGAAATAATTAGGCGGGGCATCTGGTCTAACCAGTCCGATTCACACCAAACCTTCAAAAATTCGAGACTAGGTGGTAAATCCCCAGGGTATCTAGGGCAAAAAATCAGACCAAATCCTCTTGAAACTTGGATTTGGTCTGATTTTGCTTCTATTATGGCTCAAGAAGCAACTGAATTCGGTTGGAATCTCACACTTTATTGCCCAAATAAGAGGAAAAGGTGTGAATTGAAATGAAAAATACCGGGTGGGGGTATTCTGCCATTCTGTTTTATTTGCTGATATTATTCTCTCCATGGAAGACTGTCATAATGCCAGCTTCTCGTCGATAACAAACCGAATGAGGTCGGAATCGTCAGACTAAATTGAAGAAAATAGAGGAATAGGTCTAAGCAGCACCTTCTATTTCAATTGTCTGGAATATCGAATTGCTGCAGGAGACGCCGAAATGTATCTTGTCCGTCCAGACAGGTATCAATGAGATAACCCTTTTCGTTGCCCCATTCCGATAAACCGCGATAGTAGAAAGCTTTCTTCGCATCCTCAATGATGAACGGAACGATATTGTGATGGAGACACTCCTTGAGAGCGATTAGTCTGCCTACTCTGCCGTTCCCGTCTTGGAAAGGGTGGATGTGTTCAAAGTCAGAGTGGAAAGCAATGATATCTTCAATGGTGACAGGTTGCTTCTGGTTATATTCAGAAAGCAAAGTGGCAATTTTTTTCGGGACATCCGCAGGCCGTGCAGTCTCTCTGCCGCCTACAACATTTCCACGACGCTTATAATCACCGACAGCAAACCAGGGAAGCTGCGCATCTTTCGTATCATGCTTCAGAATGTAATGCAGGTGTTTAATGATTTCCTCGGTCAGCTCTTCCTCAGCCATGTCAATCACATAATCGATTGCTTGGAAATGGTGTACTGTTTCAAGAATGTCATCTACCGGTACACCATCGCCCGTATCTATGGTGTTTGTTTCAAAAATCAGACGGGTCTGTTCCTCAGAAAGCTGGCTTCCTTCCATGTGGTTTGAGTTATATGTCATGCGGACCTGCAGTTCATGATAGAGACCGCCGGAAATTTTCGCATCTTTTTCATCTCGCAGCTGTTGGAGAATCAGATTATCGGAGACGATTCGGTACAATAGAGAAGGATCACAGGACAGATAATCTGCAATTTTCTGCAAAGTGTTTTGGGAGAGCTTTTCTCCCTTTCCAATCCTGGCCATTGTTCTGGAGGAAATTCCCAGTTTCCGACCAAGGGCAGTCTTGGAAATTCCTTTCTCAGATAGCTGCTTTTCCAGGCCATCGTAATCATACATATTCATCATCCCCTCCTCTTTAAGTGCTTTACTTTATTTTATGTTATTGGCATAAAAAGGTAAAGCAAAATGGTGCTACTCAGAAAGAAAAAGTAAAGGACCCGCCGCGAACCAACATCCGCAGCGGGCCAATTCTTTTATTAGGACATTTTAAATATCCAGCTGATCATAGCTCTCCTTCAGCACATCATACGACTTCTTCAGCTTCGCCTGCTCCTCCTCCGTGAGGTTCAGGGGCAGGATCATGCGGACGCCGTTGCGGTTGACGAAGGCGGGAAGGCCCAGATAGACGTCCCGCAGGCCGTACTCGCCGTTGAGGCGGGAGGAGACGGTCATGAGGCGGTTCTCGTCGCCGAAGATGGCGCGGGTTATATTGACGAGGGCCATGCCGATGCCGTAGTAGGTGGCACCCTTGGAGGCAATGACCTCGGCGCCGGAGTTCTTGACCTTTTCGACAATATCGTTCATGTCTTCCTCGTTAAACTGATCCTTGAAGCGTTCATCCGTGAAGAACTCACTGACATGCTTCGTGGAGAGATACAGCTGTGAGTAGGGGACGAACTCACTGTCGCCGTGCTCGCCGATGACATAGCCGTGGACGGAGCGGGGGTCAGCGTGAAAGTAGTCGCCGACGAGGTAGCGCAGGCGGGCGGTGTCCAGCGTGGTGCCGGAGCCCAGGACGCGGCCGGCCGGGAAGCCGGACAGCTCATAGGTGACCCGGGTCATGATGTCCACCGGGTTCGATGCGACGAGGAACACCCCGTCAAATCCGCTTGCCACAATGCGCGGGATGAAGCTCTTGAAGAGCTTGACATTGTCGTTGAGCTGCGCGAAACGGGTCTGGCCCGGCTTGCGGGAGCCAAGGCTGGCGGTAATGACCACAAGGTCTGCCATTTTGCAGTCCTCGTACGTGCCTGCGTGGATTTTCATGTGGCTGTTGGTGAATGCAAGTCCGTGGTTCAAGTCCATGGCCTCGCCGCGTGCCTTCTCTTTGTTTACATCTATAAGGATCAATTCGTTGCAGATGTCGTTGTTGAGCAGGGCGTATGCGAAACTCATACCCACCATGCCGCAGCCGACAAGGGCGACTCTTCTATTTGCCATATTGGGGACCTCCTTTAATAATTGGTTAAAATTATAACAAGGTGTCCCGGGCCGCGCAAGGGAATTTTCGGAGCAATTTGTTAAAAAAACGTATAAATGTGTAAAAGATGCGAATTTTTACAAAACTGTCCTCATTTGTATGGGCGATGCAGAATGGACTTCCCCGGGTGCTTCTTTTATGCGGAAAATGTTACTCCAAAAGCAGTTATGCCAGAAATTAGGATGTCCGCAAAAATGGTGAGCCATTACTCACATAAAACAGGCACCCTGTCTTGGGACACTTAAGCAAATTAGACAAACTTATTTGGATGATGTGACTTCTAACATACATTTTGCAAAAATCGTGCTACAATTTCTCCAAATATTGGGTAGGAGGAGTAACACATTGAAGTTTTGGAAAAAAATGACGGCAGTTCTTGCAGCCGCAGTTCTGCTCTGTTGTATGATGTCCACCGCAGTCTCCGCCGCGGAGATGCCGGACACCTCCGAGGTGAAAAATCAGATTGATGCGGCGCTTGCAGAGTGGGCTGCAAATCCGCCGAAAAAGGGCATTACCACCCTGGTACTGGACCCGTACAATCTGCTCGGCCACCTGAAGACAGATGTCTTCCCGGAAACCCAGGAGACCCTGTCCGAGTATGTGGAGCATGCCGAGGAGTTTGGCGAGACCTATACAGCCAACCCCATCCGCATGCCGAAGGCACTGAAGAGCAAATTTGTTGCGTCGACGCTCTATAACAGCACGAATATTGGGCTGATTACCGTCGTTGGAACCATCTGCGCAGTTGCCATAGTCATTATGGTTCCTGTATCGGCCATTCTCATGCCGACACTGATTGCACAGTTCCGTCTGGAAGATATTATCGTAGAGGTGATTGACCGCAATGTTTAAGAAAATAGTATCTGTCGTTATGGCCGTCCTCATGACGGTCTCCGTCTTTGCTTTCTCTGCCTCTGCAGCGACAAAGAGTGGCAAGCGTTATCGCGTCATCACCGCTCTCGGCGACAGCGCCAGTTCCGGATATGGACTGCCGGACTATCAGAAATATGGTCAGACGGTTATTTACGAAAAGCGAATCGCCAACTCGTATCCGGATCTTCTGGCCAAGGATCTTGGGGCAGAGAAACTTTACCCCTATGGCGTCTCCGGAATTCGTACCACAGAGCTGCGCTACCTTCTGGATAATAATTACTATGGAGATATCCTGATGGATCGCGACATGCCAAAGATGTCCAACGACGTCATTAAACGGGAAAAGCTGAAGGAACTGAAGCCACTCTACCAGAATGCCGTAAAGCAGTCTGACCTTGTGACCCTCGACATTGGCTTCGATGATATTTGGATTCCCACCATTGCCTGCATTTATGACATTGCGGACGACGGTATTTTCAACCAACTGGACCCGGAGAAGACCATTGCCGACAAGGTCGCCAAGTACGGCTCCACCCGCGTCGTTATAGAAAATGCCCTCTCCTACCTGATTGCCTGGTATACCCATCCTGCAAAATGGGTCTATTACTGGGACAGCTGGGCCACCACCGTCGCCCGTTGGCTGGCAGACTTCTACATCCAGTATGAGCACATTGTGGACCAGATCTATTATCTGAACCCGCAGGTAACTGTCGTTGCCGTCGGCTGCTATAACCCCTGCGAGGAGTGGAGCATTTTCCCGGGCGATAAGGCCATTGGTCACACCATTCAGCCCTACTATGACATCCTCAACGCATACAAGCGGAGATTCACTTCCCGCTATCCGACCTACCACTACGTCAGCGCCCGCAACGTAGACATCATTACCAAGTATGTCCAGCTCCCGCTCTACGAGAACCTGACGCTGGATGACTCGGGCTTCAACCCGCATCCCACCGAGGCCGGCCACCGTGACATAGAGCAGCGGATTCTCCGCGAACTCGGCGAAATCTGAGAAAATCCTGTGACAAATTCCCCACAGCGAGTATACTAATAACAGGTTTATTCGAAGGAGCTGTGGATATGTCAAAAGGTGCAGAGATCGGCCTGCTCATCGGTATTGCTGTGGCGCTTCTCCTGGCGTTTTTCATCTGGGGAATCGTCTGGCACAGCGAGAAGCAGAAAAAGCCCGGCGCCGAGACCGACATCTCGTGGAAACATGCATTTCTCCACAACGAGTACCAGCCGGCACTGCTGTTCCTGGTCGTCATGTTTCTCTGCCTGTCGGTGGCGGTGAATATCTGGGCGTAAAAAAGAAAAAATTGAGGCATCCTGCAGATGGGTTCTGCGGGGTGCCTTTTTGTGTGGGCGATGGAGTTGTTTGTATTCGATAGGAAAGTGGGAAAGTGGGAAATGCGGGAATTCGGGAATCCAGGAATTCGGAATTCGGAATTCGGATACCCCTCCGGGGTATTTTATCCCGCGACTAGGACCAAATCCCGGAAATTTGCCGATTAGGTCCTAGTTTTTTAAAGAATCCATCTGGAAATCCCCACTGGCGGGTTCGTAATTACGTAAGGTTTCGCCCTGGCAGGGCGAGAAAGTTAGCCAGAAGCCTCAAAATGAAACCATATACCCCCGGGAACTAGGACCACGGAGCGGAAAATCGAAGGTCTGGTCCTAGTTGCAAAAAAATTGCGGTCAAGTCCATATTTGTGTGTAAATTCCCTCAGGCACCTCGTGTGTCAGGCTGCTTCCATCAATTGCTTTTGCTGAAATGCCACTTTCCTCAGCTTCTCAGATGTTTCGGGAGACTGCACTTCCTTCAATGTGGTCTGCGAAAAGAGTTCTCTCCGGTTGGAAATCTTTTCATTTTCTTCCATCAAAACAGAGCCAATAATTCGGAGAAGTGAGGCTTGGTTTGGAAAAATTCCAATCACCTTGGAACGACGTTTTAGCTCACGATTGATTCTTTCCAATCGGTTGGAAGTTCTCAAATTGCGCTGCAGTTTTTCAGGCATCAGTAGGACAGTCATAGCGTCCTCAAAGCCTTCATCCAAGCACTTCATGGCCTGGGGAGCAACGTCGAGATAATCGGAATATATTTCGTCTTTCCTCTTTCTGGCCTCTTCCAACTTTTTACAATGAAACATCTCGGTCAGTTCCGTGCGAAGTCCTTCCTGGTATTTTTTGGGAACGTCTTTCAAAATATCCTTGGCAAAATGGTATTGACAGCGCTGCCATGGAACACCGGGGAAAGTATCATACAGAGCATGACGGATTGCGGGATTGGCATCCGTTGTCATCATTTTCAAGCCATGTAAGCCTCTCCTTTGCAGGGTGCGCATGAAATCTCCCCAGTTCTCATCGGACTCTGTAGGATAGGCCTCAAAGCCCAGTATCTCCTGGATTCCATCCGAATTGTACCCCATGGCGACAAAGAGCGCTTTTGAGACGATTTTGTGGTTTTCACGAACTTTAAAATAAGTGGCGTCTACAAGAACAAAGGGATAAATATTCGTGATTTTTCTATTCTTGAATTCCTCCACAGATTGATCCAGATCTTTGCAGACTTCCGAGACAGCAGACTTGGATGGAGTGGCACCACAGAGTTTTTCCATGACATTGGAAATCTTGCGGGTAGAAACTCCACAGACTACCATTTCCGCCATGACAGAGATAAGGGCAGCTTCGCTGCGAGAATAATTGTCGAAGACCAGAGAACGAAACGGAACGTCTCGAAAACGAGGCACTTTCAGCGTAATGGATCCCAGCCTTGTTTCGAGCTGTCTTTCCCGAGTGCCGTTCCGGTAGTCCGTTCGCTCTTCTGTTCTCTCATATGGCTTGGCTTTTATCTGTTCGTCTGCCTCGACATTTAGAATGCTATTCAGACTTTCTTCCAGCAATTTTCTGAAGCCTTGCACCCGATTCGAAGCCAGAAGCCCTAGAATATCTTCCGTGGATAAGGTAATATTGATTTGTGCCATTGTGATAACCTCCTGTGTTTTTTTTGTGGTAATTAAATTATACCTGAGGTTAGAGCAATGGCTCTTTTTTTATTTTCTCAATTTACACCATTATATGAGCACAACCAAAATTGCGCCCCTCTTAGACCTTTTCCCATTTTTTTAGCCATTTGGTCTGACGATTCCGACCGCTTTCGGTTGAATTTTCGAGATCCGTTAGACCAAACGCCCCTAAAATTTTCATTTGGTCTGAAAAATAAACCGAATAAGGTTGAAATTTTAGACCAATTAAGAGAAAAAAGCTGTGATGGTCTAACGAGAAGCTCAATCGCCCCCCAAAAGAGGGGAAATCGTCAGACCAAAAAGGAATTTTTTAAGGGAAAGGTCTAACTGCCAGGTCACGGCCTGCAGCTCCCGCACGGCTCATACCCCTCCCGGATCAGCGTCCCCCTGTCCGCGGTGGTGTACTCCCGGTTCTTCGGCGACATCTGTGCCACGCTGTCGCACTCTTTCCGGTGGAACTTCCGGGAATTTCGGTTGATGACATAGGTGGCCTCACTGGCGCTCACGCCACTCCTCTTTGCGCCCCCGGACTGCCTGCCCGCCGCGCTGGACTGATTGCCAGCCTCACTCCCCGAACTCCAATCATTGCACGGCCGCTTGTCAAACCAGTATTTCCCGCTGTCCGCAAAAACCGTCACCTCACCCTGTTTGTCGGTGCGGTAAATTTGGACGCCGCGGCTCTTCAAGGTGTTCAGCGTGCGACGGTGCGGATGCCCGTAATCATTGAACGGACCGCAGCTGATCCATGCATAGGACGGCGTCATGGCGTCCACAAACTGTCGGCTGGACGATGAGCCGCTTCCATGGTGGCCCACCACATACAGGTCTGCTGTAATGGGAAGCCCAGAACGGACAATGTCCTGCTCCTCTTCTTCCTCGGCGTCCCCAGTGGCAACAGCGCGAAACTGCCCATACTGGATTCGGAGGGCGATGGACCGGTTGTTCTCCACTTCAGCCCGGTACGACCGCGGACCGAGAACGGTCATCTGTGCCCCTCCCAGAGAAAAGCGGTATCCGGTTTTCGGATGGACCACGGGCACGCCCTTGTCCCGGACAGCGCTCATAAGGGAGCGATAGACCCTGGAGTCAGCGGTGTAATCCGGCAGAATGGCTTTACGCACCGGAAACGTATGTATTACACCGACGAGACCGTTGATATGGTCCTCATCGTAATGGCTGGCGACCAGATAGTCTATGCTGGTTATGCCGTGTTGCTTCAGATAACTGACAACGTAGCTTGAGTAGTTTCTGCCGCCGCCGTCGTAGAGCATGGTCTTCCCGTTGGAGCGGATGAGCAGGGAGAGACCCTGACCCACGTTCAGCATGGTCATGGAGAAGGGGGCGTTTCCCTGGGAGCCTGCCGAGGCTGCCTGTGTTTGGCGCTCCGGGGCGAAGGAGCAACCGGCGAGGCCGAGAAGAAGGGAGAGGATGAGCAAGAGGCTTAGAAATTTTTTGGAATGGCGCAATTGATATGCCTCCCGGGCGATGCAGATTTTCATAAGAAATTATACCACCGGAATGCGCAAAAAAAGCCCCGCCTATGTACCATAAGCGGGACTTGTAAAGGCTGGGGTCAATAGTTCTCCTCACGGACCTCAAAGAAGCTCTGCGGGTGTTTGCAGACGGGGCAGACGTCCGGAGCCTGGGTTCCGACGACGATGTGTCCGCAGTTGCGGCACTCCCAGATCTTGACCTCGGATTTCTCGAAGACCTGTTTGTTCTCCACATTCTGGAGAAGTTTGCGGTAACGCTCCTCATGGGCCTTCTCAATGGCGGCGACGCCGCGGAACTGCTCGGCGAGCTCGGTGAAACCCTCCTCGTCGGCCTCCTTGGCCATGCGGTCATACATGTCGGTCCACTCGTAGTTCTCGCCCTCTGCGGCGTGGAACAGATTCTCCTCGGTTGTGCCGACACCGCCAAGAGCCTTGAACCAGAGTTTGGCGTGCTCTTTTTCGTTGTTGGCGGTCTTCAGGAAGAGAGCGGCAATCTGCTCATAGCCTGCCTTCTTGGCGACGGATGCGAAATAGGTGTATTTGTTCCGGGCCTGGGACTCACCGGCGAAGGCCTCCCAGAGGTTCTTCTCGGTCTTGGTACCGGCATAGGGGTTGGGGCCGGTGGCTACTTCGACTTCCTGGAAGACGTTGGTCTGCTTACATTTGGGGCAGGTTTCGGGGGCTACATCGCCAACATAGACGTAGCCGCAAACCTTACATACGAATTTTTTCATTGTGTACCTCCTTATACCCGTTATTTTACGGGGAGTTTCAATTTATTATTATACAAAATTTTGGTGGGCGATTCAGCGCTTTGTCCATTCCTTTGACATTAGTTTTACGATATAATACAAATTGCTGATTAACACAGCGTGAAATAATATTAAAGATTAGGGATGAGAATTTTAATGAGGAAAACCACTCGGATCGTACTGGCCCTGCTGCTCAGCGTCCTTGCGGTGCTTGGAATGAGCACAGCCGTTTTCGCCGCAGCTTCCCCGCTCGGCTATTCGGACTTTCACTACTACGGCAGCGTCAGCAACGTGGACAAGAATGGCAATTATACCCGGGAGGGCGGCTGGACCAACTACGTGGACTATATAAATAAGAACCCGAACAAGAACTACTGGGTCTTTTTCCGGGACAATGGCTATGACACGCCGGAAAATATCAGAAGATCGAACCGCGGCATTGGTATGGGTTCCACCACGTCCCAGCTCGTGGAGGCCTATGGAAAGGGCGCTGGACGGGTACAGCACATATATGATATGTCCAAAGAGCCCGGGCAGGCCGCCAAGTATTACACGAAATCCGATGTCCCCACCTATAAAATAACCTACTCCTACAAAAATGGAAAGAAGACATTCCACAAAAGTTTTTACTGTGACGTGAATGACCAGGTGTGCTTCATCCTCTGGTGGTGGGAATAACAGAAAATTAACAGCGCAGTCCGCGGTTTCGGATTGCGCTGTTCTCATTCTATGCTAAAATGGAAGTGCCGAATAACCTAACGAAAAAAGGAGAAGTAGCAGCATGAATAAAAAGACCCTTCGTTCCATTGCTCTCGTAATGGTCCTTGTCGCACTCCTTGCCTGCGTGTTTGTGGGCTGCGGAAAAAAGGACAAGGAGACCACCACCACGGCCTCCACAACCATCTCGGTGACAGACACCAGCTCCTCAACAGCAGCGGTCCGTCATGTCAATACCGCACCGGCGCGCACAGGCGCTAATCTGACAGCGACCCGTCCGGCGGTCACAGAGACCACGGCCCATCAGAGACCTACCGGAACCACAGCGGCCAGTGTCATCCAGAACGGTGAGGCTGCCGGCGAGGGAAGTTTTGGCGGACAGACCTCGTGGTAAATCGCGAATAGGAAGAAAAAAGCGCATTGCGTACCTGTCAAATGGCGTCGCAGTGCGCTTGTTTTTTATCCAAATGATTTGACCGCCTCGGACAGGATCCGCCCTGCCGTGTCTGCGGCCTGACCGGCAAAGGATGCCGCCGAGCCGCTGTCGGAGAACCCGGGGATGAGTTTGAACAGACCAGAGTACAGGCCGCCGCTCAGGGCATTGAGCTGGTCCGGACCGAGGAGGGTGATCTTCCATCTGCCAAACCGGCCGCGCTCCAGCGTGAAAACACAGGAGTTTTTAGCGCTCTTATTCTGTAGCTGATCCAGCTGGCTGCTCAAAACGGAGAACGTGTTATCCTGTGTGTCGGCAGCGTTGCTGTTTCCGAGCATAGACTCAAAGAAACGCTCAATGCCGGATGCGTTGCTCTTTAGCAGGGCCTTGCCAGATGAGGCAAGGAAGGACGAAAAGTCGTAGGTGGTTATGGTCACGCCGACCTGCGCCGTGCTGCCGTTTACCTTGACGCTGTCAATGGTGTAGTCAAAGTCACAGACCTTGTCGAGCAGCTTCTGATAGAACTGGCCGCCGCCCTGGCCGAGGTTATCAAATGTGGAGGCACTCGGGAGGCCAATTCCGAGCGGGTTGCCGGAGTAGTACCGCTCAGCGGTCTTCCAGTCCTGACGCTTCACCGCGTTCAAAAACCGTTTTGTGGACTTCTGAGGTGTGGAGCGGAACAGGAAGAAGCAGGCCACAAGGACAATGGCAATGACGAGGGCGATGCAGATGCCCTTCAGCACCCGGTTCCTCTTCTTCCCCTCATTGTCTTGGGGCGTTGGAGCCGAATTCGTATAGACAGCCCTGCCGCAGTAATTGCAGTAGGTGCTGCCGTCCGGGATCTCTTTCCCACAGGATGGACAAAACATAATTTTTACACCAAATTTTTGTAGTACAGGCAGATATCCTCATAGGATCCGTCCTTCAGACGGAACCCGCCGGGGACGGTACCGAGGAGTGTAAAGCCGAGCTTTTCATAGAGATGCCGGGCCGCTCCATTGCCGGCCACCACGGCGTTGAACTGGAGGACACGAAACCCGTGCGCCGTCGCCTGCTGGAGGCAGTCGAGGACAAGCTTCTCGCCGATGTGCTGGCCGCGGATGCCGGGGGCGACGGCGTAGCTGGCGTTGGCCAGATGGCCGCACCGCCCCACATTGTTGGGGTGCAGGATATAAAGCCCGACGATGCGGCCGGACTCCGTGTCCTCGGCGACGGCGCTGACGGTCTGGCCGGCAAAGAACGGGTCGGCCTCCTCGGCTCCCAGGCCTTCCTCCTGGGGGAAGGCATTCGCCTCGTCGACAACATGGTTCCAGATTTCCCGCATGGCGGGCAGGTCTCTCTCCTCAAAGGAACGGACAATAATATTCACAGGATTTCCTCCATGGTTGTTTTCATGGGCTTCAAGCCCATCTTCTCATAGAACTTCTGTGCGGCGAAGTTCTGTGCCCAGACATTGAGCGTGACATGGTAGCAGCCAATTTCGCGGGCATAGGCCTTGACGGCCTCATACAGTGCCTCGCCAACGTGCTGGCCGCGGCAGGACTCGTCGACGCAGAGATCATCAATGTAGAGGGTCTTGATGGGCGGCATGTTATTGGATTTCACCGGCTCCTGGATGACACAGAAGGCATAGCCGACTGTCTCATCGTCATCATTGGCGGCGACAAAGACCGGGGTCTTCTCGTCTGACAGGATGGACTTGAGTTCGTCCTCGGTGTACTTGGTGGTACCGTGGATGAAAAGGTCCGGGCGCTCATCGGCGTGGATGGTGAGTACTTCGGACAGAAGTTTCATGATACAGGGGATATCTTTTTCCGCTGCGAGTCGAATATTCATGGAGTTAACCTTCTTTGATGGATTTTGGGTGGCGTTCATCGCCAAAGATGAAACGGATGGCGACGAGGACGGCCAGCATCATGACAATGGAAATGCCAAGGGAGACATACACGTTCTTGACGAAGCCTGCGACAATATAGGAGACAAACGATACTGCAGCAACCGTTATTGCGTAGGGCAGCTGGGTCTTGACGTGATTCAGATGATTGCACTGAGCACCTGCGGAGGACATGATGGTCGTGTCGGAGATGGGGGAGCAGTGGTCACCGCAGACGGCGCCTGCAAGACAGGCGGAAATGCCGATGACGTAGAGCGGGTCGGTCGGTGCAAAGATGGCGGTGACAATGGGAATCAGGATGCCGAAAGTTCCCCAGGATGTCCCGGTGGAGAAGGCGATGAAGGCGGCAATGATAAAGATGAGGGCCGGGAGGAAGGCCTGGAAGTTACCAGCTGTACCGGAGACGACATCTTTGACAAAATCGGCGGCGTTCAGTTCACTGGTCATGTTTTTGAGTGCGGTGGCAAGGCCCAGGATGAGCATAGGGGCTACCATGGAGGAGAATCCCTCGGGCAGGCACTTCATAGCATCCTTGAATGTGATAACCTTGCGGCAGAGCAGATAGATGATGGTGAAAACCAGAGCTACTAGAGTGCCCCAGGGAAGAGCCGTTGCTGCATCCGTCTCGGAGAAGGCATCAATAAAGCTCTTGCCTTCGAAGATGCCCCCGACATAGACCAGGGAGAAGACGCATACGCCAATGAGTACCACAATAGGCAGAATGAGGTCAATGAGTTTACCGCGGGAGTTGTGGACTGTCTCCACCTCTTCGACCCGTTCTCCATCGGTATAGAGGTCGCCGTTTTGAATGGCATTCATTTCATACCGGCGCATGGGACCGTAGTCGACCCGCATGAGGGAGAGGGCAATGATGAAAATCAGTGTCAGCAGAGAATAGTAGTTGTAGGGGATGGCACGGCAGAACAGGCGAATTCCCTGCCCCTTCTGGGCGTAGGAGGCGACAGCAGCTGCCCAGGAGGAGATGGGGGCAATCATGCAGACCGGCGCCGCGGTGGCGTCAATGAGATAGGCGAGCTTTGCCCGGGAAATGCGGTGGGAGTCTGTGACCGGGCGCATGACGGCGCCGACGGTAAGGCAGTTAAAATAATCATCAATGAAGATGAGAACGCCCAGCAGGAATGTGGCGAGCATGGCGCCGACCCGGGTCTTGATATGGGTCTTCGCCCATTCACCGAAGGCGGCGGATCCGCCGGCCTTGTTGATGAGGGCCACCATGGTGCCAAGCAGAATGAAAAACAGAAAAATTCCGGCCTGCGCCGTGATGGAAGTGATCATTCCATCCTTGACCATGACGTCCATTGTCTTGAGCGGACGGAACTTTGCGACAAGCATGGCACCTGCCAGAAGACCGATAAACAGGGAGGAATAGACTTCCTTAGTAATAAGCGCAAGTCCTATGGCCATGACAGGCGGGAACAGGCTCCATAGTGTAGCGGATGCCTGTGTGGCCGGCGCCAAACAGGCGCACAGGACACCAAAGGCAATGACAAAAATAATGGCGACGACAGAAGTGGCGTTAAAGCGCTTCTTCTTAGGCCGGGCAGGTCTTTCCATTCATCAGGACTCCCTTAACTGTTGATACTCTATATTATAAGAAAGCGTCAACTATGATACAATAAAAAATGAGAACGGAGAACCGTGGAAAGTCTCCGGATTATGGGAGGAAATGGGTATGGAAACCATTGTAAAATCGGTAAAAAATGGCTCCATCCGCGGCACGGTGGAATACGGTGTGGAGTGCTATAAGGGAATCCCCTATGCGAAGCCTCCAGTGGGCGAACTTCGCTTCCAGCCACCGGTCCCGGCGGAGCCCTGGGACTGCGTACTGGACTGCACAAAATATCGCAGCAATCCCATGCAAAATATCCCCGAACCCTCTGTCGCGTACCCGGAGGAATATCTTCCGGACGCCGAGGCGGGATACTCGGAGGACTGCCTGCATCTGAATATCTGGACCGCACAGGATGGCCAGGAGAAGAAACCCGTCATCGTCTACCTCTTCGGCGGAGCCTTTGAGACGGGCAGCGCCAATACGTTCTTCTATGAGGGCGACGAACTTGCGGATAAGGGAGTAGTCTTCGTCACGGTCAACTTCCGTATTGGTCCCTTTGGCTTCCTCTGCCATCCGGATCTCCGGGAGGAGCAGGGGAGAGACGGAAACTACGGAATCAAGGATCAAATCCTCGCGCTCCGCTGGATCAAGGAAAACATTGCAGACTTCGGCGGTGACCCGGACAACGTGACGCTTATGGGTACTTCGTCCGGCGCAAGCTGCGCGGAATATATTGCCCTGTCGCCGGAGGCGAGAGGCCTTATCAAGAACGCAGTTATTATGAGTTATCTGCAAGTGCATCGCCCCATTCCCAACATGGTGGATGAGGAGCAGCGCATTCAAAAGGAGGCCGGAGAGCACTCTCTGGCGGACTTGCGGGCCATGTCACCGGAGGAGGTCCTCAGCACCTACGCGAATGTGGATGAGTGGGTCCCGGTCATTGACGGCGTGACCATTCCTTTTACTACTCTGGACGCGTATCGGTATGGCACGGCCAACAACGTGAATTTCATGATTGGCGGTGTCGCCGGCGACACACCCAGTGCCGGACGCTACGCCATCCGGGAACTCATGGGCCCCGCCATGGACTCGGAGGAGTTCCGCACCCATATGATAGAGACCTACGGCCCCATCATGGCACCGCGCATTCTTGAGGACTACCCCTTTGAGACCGGGGAAGAGCTTTCCCAGGCCATCGACGACCTGAAGCGGGACGAGCTCATGTGCTACTACTACATGACTGGAAAGGCCCGCGCCCTGCACCCGTGCGGGGAGACCTATATCTATTTTGGCAATGCTACGCTCCCGGGGCGCGAATACCTGGGGGCATATCATGGAAGTGACATCCTTTACTGGATGAACAATATCGAAGGAGATCTGGCAGAACTCATGTCCGACCAGCTTGTCGCCTTCGCCAGGAACGGAAATCCCAACGGCACCGGCCTTCCGGTCTGGGAGCCCTGGCACGGTACGGCGGACTTCTTCAGCTGGCCCGACAACGACGCATCCCATGCGGGCATGACGTCCACCCACGCCAACTTCTTCTGGCAGAACTACGGCGAAGAGCAGATCAATCTGCAAGCCTGAGAGCAAGGAGGAAATCATGAAAAAGAGAATACTGAGCGTACTGCTCGCTCTGGTGTTCACCCTGTCTCTGTCTGTGAGCGCCTGGGCTCTCGACGAGACACCGGGAATGAAACAGGTGGCGGATGCTTTTGGCAGCGTGCAGAACACGGTCACAAAGGCCACCGCCAAGAGTAATACCGAGGCCAAGGGCATGCCCACAAAGTACTCGGACAAAGTCGGCTCTGTGCCGCGGAACGAGTATCCCCGGCCGCAGCTGCAACGGGACAGCTACCTGAATTTGGACGGGCAGTGGGACTATGCCATTGCCAAGGGCGAGCTGAAACCGGAGGGCTACGACGGGAAAATTCTGGTCCCGTTTGCACCGGAGTCCTATTTGAGCGGCGTGCGGAAAATCGTCCAGCCGGACGACACGCTGTACTACCACCGGACATTTACAGTGCCCAAAAAGTTTATGAAGAAAAAGACCCTGTTGCACTTTGATGCGGTGGACTATGACTGCCAGGTTCGCGTCAACGGAAAACTTGTTGGGAGCCACACGGGCGGATATCTGCCATTTGCGTTTGATGTCTCCAAGGTGCTCGTCCCCGGAACGAACACAGTGGAACTCACGGTCACTGATCCAACTGACACCGGGGACCAGGCAAGAGGCAAACAGTCCCTGAACCCGGGCAATATCTGGTATACATCCACATCCGGAATCTGGGGTCCAGTATGGCTGGAGAGCGTCCCGGAGAACTATGTCCGGGGTATTAAGACGGTGCCGGATATTGATAAGAACCAGGTCACGGTCACTGTGGATACCGACGCACCGGGTGCTACGGTAAAAGTCTATGACGGTGGCAAGAAGATTGCTGAGAAGAAGGGCTCCGGCCCCATCGTCATCCCCATGAAGAACTACACTTGCTGGTCCCCGGAGAACCCGAAACTCTATGATCTCGTGGTCTCCACCGGCAAGGACACGGTCCGCTCGTACTTTGCCATGCGCAAATTCAGCGTCGGCACGGACAGCAGCGGCAAAAAGCGCCTCATGCTGAACAACAAGCCCTACTTCCAGGTCGGTGTTCTTGACCAGGGCTATTGGTCCGATGGCCAAATGACCGCCCCCACCGACCAGGCCATGATTGACGATCTGCAAATGCTCAAGGACATGGGCTTCAACATGGTCCGCAAACACATCAAGATCGAGCCGCTCCGCTGGTATTATCATGCGGACCAGCTGGGCCTCATCGTCTGGCAGGACATGGTGAGCGGCGGCCACGACTACAATCTACTGGCCATTGGCGGCTACAACTACCTGCAAATCAAGGTGAAGGACGATGCAGACCACTACAAGTTCTTCTCCCGTGAGAACCAGGCGGGCCGTGACGAGTTCATCCGCGACACAAAGGCAACCGTAAAACTGTTGCAGAGTGAGCCGTGTATTGGCCTCTGGGTGCCCTTCAACGAGGGATGGGGTCAGTTTGAGTCCGATGCCGTCAGCAAAATGATCTATGAACTCGACCCGACCCGGCCCATCGACCGCACCAGCGGCTGGGATGACCAGGGCGGCGGCGACTTCATCAGCAAACACATTTATTTCACGCCCATCTACACCCCGAACGACGAGCGCTGCTACGTGCTCTCGGAGTTTGGCGGCTACGTCATGAGTACGCCGGGCCACCAGCTCTCCGACCTGCCGTTCGGCTATCGGACCTACTTCTCGCAGGAGTCCATGCAGAATGCGTATAAGAGGACGTTCGAGACACAGATCTACCCGTCCATCGCCAAAGGCATGAGCGCCTGTGTCTACACGCAGTTGTCTGACGTAGAGCAGGAGTGCAACGGCCTTATCACCTATGATCGGGCTGTCATGAAGTTCGACCCGGCCTTCCTGAAGGCGGTCAACAGTCAGTGCGTCATACCGTGATAGTAAAATACGGGGCTGCATCACTGGTAAGTGGTGCAGCCTCTTTTGTTTTGGGAGGAAGGAGGTATCAATGTGGGGTTAGCTGAAACTCTCTTTCGGGCGTTAGACCATCTGCCTCAAAAATTCCATTTTGGTCTGACGATTTTGCCCTATTTCTGGGGCGATTCAGCCTCTCGTTAGACCATCCCACTTTTTTTCTCTTGTTTGGTCTGAAATTTCAACCATATTCGGTTTGATTATCAGACCAGATTATTAATTATGATATGTACCCTCTTTTCTGGACACCCAGCAAGGAGGGATTTTTTTGCGCTACAGCTATGAATTTAAAAAGCATTGTGTCGAATTGTATCAACAAGGAATAATGCCAGAATGCCCTGAAAAAAT
>Ga0256406_1001008_pt1 | contig 47235 bp, 36 predicted proteins | sample RumenRJG_03DNA_FD_185986 | JGI IMG/M metagenome (GOLD analysis project Ga0256406, IMG submission 185986) | Bovine rumen microbial communities from Lethbridge, Alberta, Canada - RJG_03 | ecosystem: Host-associated > Mammals > Digestive system > Stomach > Rumen | place: Canada: Alberta | collected... | reverse complement strand
TTTAACATAAAATTAACTTTGTTGATACAAAAAATATTAGATATTATGTATAGTATTTATGACTATGGTGTTAATAGCAACCAAATAGTTTTACAAGTGGAAAAGCAAGGAGGAAATTGAGAAAATGAAGAAATCCATCAGCCGGGTGTTTGCCGTGCTGCTGGCCATGGTAATGCTTGTCAGTGTTGTCTGCATTCCAGCCATCGCTTCTGCCCCCAAGGAAAAGACCGTAAAGGTCAATTACGTCGTCAGTGGCAACGACAAATCCGTCGAATTCAAATATAGTGACGCCTATTTTGATCAGAGCGGCTATGTTTATCGTCAGGATCTGGCCATTGCATCCAATGCGCTTGCCATCTCTGCCGGCGGAAGTCAGAGAGCTCGTAAATCAAACGACATGAAGAACCAGAATCAGAACTTCAAGCATTTTGCAAGTGTCTGTGGTTTTGACAAATTTGCCAGCAGCCAGTATATGAAGGCACGTCCGAAGGTTGACAGCATTGGTGTCAACTGCGCCAGTAAGAAAATCGAGGATGGCAAAGGAAAGTCCACACTTATTGCCATTGCAATCCGCGGGTTTGGCTACCAGAACGAATGGGGTGACAATGGCCTCATCGGCGTGACCGGTGACCATCAGGGCTTCTCCCGCAGCCGTGACGACGCCCTCAAATTCGTCAAGCAGTACATCCGTGACAGCGGAATCAAAGGCCGCATCAAGGTCTGGGTATCCGGCTACAGCCGCGGCGGTATCGTTGCCAACATGATTGGCGGCTCCCTTGACGACGGCTACAATCTTGGCGACAAAGTCACCCTCAGCCGTGACGACATGTATGTCTATCCCTGCGAGCCCGCTCTCGGTGTTGCCACAGAGAGCACCAAGAATGCCAAGTATGACAACATTCACAACATCGTAAACCCGAACGACCTCGTTCCCATGGTACCGTTCACCTCTTGGGGCTTTGCCCGTTACGGCATTGACCACCTGACTCCCACCAAGGCTGACCCGAACTACGACGAGTACAGTTCCGCCATGAAGGACTATATGAAGTCCATCCCGAACGACATCTACAACATCTATTGGCCGGATCTGTTCCAGGGCTGGGACGTTCAGACCAATGGAACCATTATCACCGGTATCAGCAAAAATGATAAGCTGCAGCCGGAATTCTTCAAGGATCTCGACAAGGCCGTCTCCGCGGATCTCGTCTACTCCCGTCAGGACTATGTCGACAACCTTCAGGTCTACATCATGGATCTCCTCGAAGCCTTCAACCGAGAAGATGTGGAAGTAAAAGACGCTGGAAAGGATGTCCTCAAAGTTCTCGCCGACAACTGGCAGGATGTTCTCCAGGTTCTCCTGAGCGGAGATAAAGACAAGGCAGTTAACGCCATTGCCGGCTATATCGAAGAAGGTTACGCAAAGTCAGGCATCACCAACTATACGCAGGAGAAAATCGTGAAAATGCTTAATGTCCTCGTACCGAGGGTCATTAAGATGGCAAAGGACTATCCGAGCACCACTGGTACTTTCATAGCCAATATCGTAAACATCCTTGCTGCACATAGTGAAGCTCCCTGCCAGTCCTGGCTCAAGACGCTTCCTGCAGACTACATGAAGACCCACACCGCTTACAGCTATAATTACTAAGCAAAACAAATATTTACGGCCCGTACCGCAGCGGAACACCGCCCGGTACGGGCCTTTTTTGCGCTTCCCAGTCAGAGAAGTACAAGCACGTGTCCGGAAAATCCATTATAATAAGATGGAAAAGGAGTGAATCGCCCATGAAAAAAACGAAAGCCATCATCAGCTGCCTGTTGGCACTGGTCCTCATTCTGGTCCAGGTTCCCGTACTGGCGCTGGCAGCTGCCCCAAAGACAGATAAGGACGTCACGGTCCACTATGTGGAGGATCATTTCCAGAAGAAAGGCGACGACGCCTGGACGTTCCACTATTCCGACTCGTACTTCAGCGGCTCCGCCTATGATTACAGCCACCCGCTCGCCAAAATGTCTCTTGGCCTCGCCCTCGCCTCGGCCTCGAGCCGGGAGGCACGCAACGCCAAGGACTACAATACCGAGAACCGAAACTTTGTCTCTCTCATGAAGGACTGCGGGTTCACTGACCCCCAGAGCAACAAATGGATGCGCAGCGTCCCGTCCAATGACTCTATCGGTGTCAATGTGGCAGCAAAGAAGCTGAAGGACAGCACACTGCTCGCCGTCGGTATCCGCGGTGACCTGTACCGCTCCGAGTGGGGCGGCAACCTGGAACTCGGCCCGGAGGGAATGCATCAGAACTGGGACAAGACGAGTGACCAGACCCTCGCATTCTTAAAAGAGTACATCGCCAAACATAAGATAAAGGGACCGGTAAAAGTCTGGATGTCCGGCTACAGCCGCGCCGCTGCCACCGCAAACCTTGCAGGCGGCAAACTGGACGATGGCTTTTCCCTCGGCAAAGATGTCACTCTCCAGCCAAAGGACACCTATGTCTACACATTTGAGAGCCCCATGGGCGCACAGAAGGCATACGCGTCGAAACCGCTCTATAACAATATCCAGAACATGGTATCCGAGAATGATATTGTCGCCGCCGTCCCCCCGACCCAGATGGGTTTCTGCCGCTACGGCGTTGACCGTTTCCTCCCGGATAAGCAGGACGCCGGTGACGAAATGGCCGCCGCATTCCGCAGCAAGCTGAAGGAAGTGCCGAATGAACTGTTCAACCTCTACATTCCGGATGCCTATCAGTCATTCGGATCGAAATATGACAGCCCGAAGGAGCTCTACCCCGCTCTTGGCGAGGCACTGACCACATCGTTTGTCACATCCCGTCAGGACTACGTAGACCATGTCCAGAAATATCTCATGGATATTGCCACGGCCTACTATTCCACGGGCGACAAAGACCTCAGCACCAGCCGCGCATTCCAGGGGTTTGCCAAAAAAGTCCAGGACAACGGAAATGAGGTCTTTAAGAGCCTGCTGAGCCCGACCTCCAATACCGCTGACCTTCTCCTCTCCTATCTCGTGGACAGCTTCAAGGAGGAGGGCTACATAGACTATGACCTCCCGCAGCTCAAGGCCATGGTGGACGAGCTCACCCCGCGTCTTGCCAAAATGGCAAAGGACTACCCCGAGGTCACCAGAACGACCATCCTGAACCTCCTACCGTGCATTGCCGCCCATGACGTGGCCCCGAATCTCGTCATGATGGAAGTATTGCCGGATAATTATTTCAGTTCCGTACATTGACAGAGAACGGCTCCTGCGGTAATATTAGGTCATTCCTACTAAAGCTATATGATTTAAATATTATCGGAGAAAGGGGCCACTCCCCATGCTTCACATTGAGAACAATGACGTCCGGAAGCTCCTCTATCAAGGGTGCTTTGGACTGGAAAAGGAAAGCCTCCGGATTACTCCGGAGGGCTTTCTCTCTCATACACCCCACCCCTTCCCGGATGACCCCCATATTGTCCGGGACTTCTGTGAAAACCAGACAGAGATCAACACGTCGGTACACCACTCTGCGGAGGGTGTCGTCCGGGAACTCTCGGAACGTACGGAACAAATTCAGAAAACACTGGCGGAACTGCCGGAAGCGGAACTGCTCTGGCCGTTCTCCAATCCCCCGTATATCCGCTCGGAAGAGGATATCCCCATTGCCCAGTTCAAGGGGGCGGAAAGTGGAAATACCGCCTATCGGAACTACCTCTCCGACCGCTACGGCCGCTATGTCATGACGCTCAGCGGCATCCATTTCAACTACTCCTTTTCGGAGGAACTGCTACGTGCCGAGTTTGCCTGTCGATATGACACTGACTTTGCAAACTTCCGGGATCAGTTCTATCTGGAACTTGCGGAAAAGGCAGCACGTTTCGGCTGGATCGTCACCGCGGTGACAGCGGCAAGTCCCGTGGCAGACCGCTCTTTCCTGGAGAAAGGACTGTTCGGGGGAAGTTTTTTCACCGGAATGTCATCCATCCGATGCAGTGAATCCGGTTACTGGAATTTCTTTGTCCCGGTCTTCCGATACAGCGACATTGCATCCTATGCAGACGGAATCCAAGCCTATGTGGACAACGGATATCTTGCTGCTCCCAGGGAACTCTATTACCCCATCCGGCTCAAGCCGGCCGGCAAGAACAGTCTGTCAAGTCTGAAAGGGGGCGGCGTCAATCACATTGAGCTCCGCATGGTGGATTTGAATCCGCTGGAGCCTGCCGGTATCAACCTGCTGGACGTGAAGTTCATCCAGCTGTTCCTCATCTGGCTGGCTGCCATGCCGCCACGCCCCATGAGCGAGCGGGAACAGGTTTATTCCGTTCAGAACTTCAAGCGAGCCGCCCACTATGATCTGCGCACCGTGAGTATTGAGAACCTCTCCGGCCAGAGTGTATCCTTTGCCGACGAGGGAAAGAATATGATTGAGGCCATGCAGAAGTTCTATAAAGATGCGCCCGAAGAGGTGCAGCAGATCTTGGAATTCGAGAGACAAAAATTTATTGTTCCGGAGACCCGGTATGCCTGGATCCTCCGCAAAGAATATGCAGATGACTTTGTAAAGAAAGGCCTGGAACTGGCGAAGGAAAGGCAGGTGTCCTAATTGTGTGAACTTTTTGGAATCAATTCCGCCCGTCCCATCCACGCCAATGATCTCCTCAAGGAGTTTTTCACCCACGCCGAGGAGAATCCCCACGGATGGGGACTTGCTGTGTACGGCGGAAGCGGCACCTCCATTGAGAAGGAACCGGTCAAAGCCACAAAAAGTCTCTACTTAAAGGAGCGGCTGAAAGCGGAAATCGAGGCGGAAAATCTCATTGCCCATGTCCGTCTCGCCACCATGGGTTCCCTCAGCTATGAGAACTCCCATCCATTCCTTCGCAGAGACGCTACCGGTCGTTACTGGACCCTCGCCCATAACGGTACTCTATTCGACTTCCCGGAGGCAGACCGCTACTTTTATCAGCAAAAGGGCGACACGGACAGCGAGCGAATTCTCCTGTACATCATGGAACACCTGGACTGCCGGGCACAGAACCTGGACCGGGAGCTTCTTCCGGAGGAGCGTTTCGCTCTGATCGACCAGATCATCGCCCACATGGCAGAGGGGAACAAGTTGAATCTCATCCTCTATGACGGGGAATATATGTATGTCCATTCCAACTATGCAAACAGTCTCTATCTCAACAAGACTCCGGACACCGCCCTGTTCGCCACCAAGCCGCTGAAAGACGGCAATTGGGAACCAATGCCCATAACGACCTTGTGCGTCTACAAAGACGGTCAGGAGGTCTACCGGGGCAATCCCCATGGGCACGAGTTTCGGGATGATATGGTGGACCCGCGCTTTGTCTTTGCCACCTACTCAGAGCTATAAATATCAGAAAAACAAAGGGACGCACTGCAGACCATTTTGTCTGGCAGCGCGTCTCTATTATTATTCCATTTTGGCGAAGTCCCGGGCAATATCATCAGCAGACTCCCCACGGGAAAGCTTCTCCCGCATGACCTGGGCTGGGTTTTTCAGGGCCTCTGCGCGGCTGTAAAGCGGTTTTAGGAAATGTTCTTCATGATACCCTCTTCTGTGGAGTCCGCTCTCTGCGAGGTCCAGAACGGACAGCAGCAGCCGCTGTACACCAGCGGGGTCGGCGAACTCCGGAACCCCTTCCACGTTTACAATACGACGGAGTTCCGTGGCGTTATAGCCGTTGCCATAGAGCGTCGTGTCCGCGTCCAGCAGACCCTTTAGCTCAGGCAGGCACTCCATGAGGCCGGCAAAGTAAGCAGAGACGGACATGATATCCGCAACCGGCTGCTCGCAGACACTGCGAAGTTCCAGCGTGCCGCGAAATGTCAGATCCTCAAACTTATAGGAGCGGTGGTACTTGATATCCTCGGGCTCTGGGCGGAACTGTATGGTCCGATACCCGGAACCGTCCCAGTACTCCCCCTCCACCGCTTCACTGGAAAAATAGTCGTGCAGTGTCATGGGGGAAAAGTTGATATATTTTCCGTCCCTCTCAAGACAATACATGCTCTCCGTGGCAATATAGGAGATGATTTCATTCAGCGAGCCCAACTCCGTCTCATACATGTCGAGATTGTGCGGATTATACCCCTGCATGCTCTCCCGCCAGAAATAATCCCGACTGCACAGAAGGCTCACATTGTCATCCTCGAAATAGGAGTTGGCAAAGAGCAGAGAATTCAGCGGTTCCAACTTGGCGAGGGTATTCAGGGCGAGCAGCACATTGTCCTCATCCACGTCCAGCTGGACCTGAGAGGCACAGGAGAACATGCCAAAATTCGGGTAGTTGTGGCACTTCTTCTCCGGATGGTCCGGATAGGAGGAGAGATGGTGGTACAGCATGCGATACCGCCCTTTCTCCACCGGCACATTCTCATTGACCCGGTAGTTCGGGTTGATTCCGCACCCCGTCAGCGTGTGATCATAGGGCAGCAAAAAGTCCTGAATAAAGCGGTAATAGGCCTGAAAGCGCCGGTCAATAACATTCAGGTCAGAGAGACAGCCCAGAGAGAGCTCCAGCGTATTAAAACTGCAGTCGAAAGACAAGTCGTCCGCCGACTCAATGTTCTGGGCCGTATAGATGCGGCCGGCATCATCCCTGGCGTAGCGGTCAAAGTGGAACCGCTGAATAAAAGCCTCCACCAGGGCCTGCATGAGGTCCCGGGACACGGGCTGCCCGCCGAAATGCACGACGGGGAGCTCAAATTCCACCCCCACGAGGTCACTGCGGGTCCGGTGCAATGGGGCGATGTACTTATTTTTTATAATACGGGACAGTTCCTGATCCTGGAGCATGATACCAGCTTCTTTCGGTCAAATATCAATGCCCAGAATATCACATTATTCCTATCGGGTCAATATGAAATACTTACGCCGCCGCCATCAGCTTCTCGAAGAATGTCAGATACTGGGTGTGCCCGCCGAGTACCATGAGCTCGGGGTGGAACTGGACGCCAAGGACAAATTTCTTGCCAGGAAGGACAACTCCTTCTACGAGCGTGTCAGGAGCTCTTGCTGCTATAGTCAGTCCATCGCCCACATCCTTTATACCCTGATGATGGTACGAATTGACGTCGTATGTGCCGGGACCTCCCATGATGTCGGAGAGCAGATTGTCGCCATAGACGACGATGTCGTGGTGATTGATCCCGATTCCCCCGCTAGCTCTGTGCGAGACGTCGGAAGGCAGCTCAGTGGGAAGATCCTGATACAGGGTTCCCCCGCGGACCACATTCAGCATTTGGCAGCCACGGCAGATGCAGAGCGTCGGCTTGTCTTCGGAAATGGCCTCCTTCAGCATTAGGGTGTCTGAGGTATCCCTCTCCTTGTTGACCGTTTCCAGTTTTTGCGAGGGCGCTTCCCCATAGAGCGCAGGGTTGATATCCTCTCCCCCGGTCATGATCACAGCATCCACGCTGTCCACCGCCTCTTTTGCCTCGGCAGTGGAGTCCACCAGGGGAAGATATACCGGACGGCCACCGGCGCGAATGACAGCCTGGGCGTAGGTAGCGCGGCCAGCCCCGGTGGGATCGTCCTGCCAAGAGATGCCGACTTTGGTCTTTCCTAACCCGAGCGCCGATGCAGGCATGGCGGCAAGAGTCAAGATCATTAGGAGAGCACAGAAGAGTGCAATGAGTTTTCGTATGTTTTTCATGGAATCCCCTCTTTTCAATTTCCTTCATTCTAGCACAGAAAAACGACCCGGTGCGGGGAGTCCCCCACACCGGGTCGAAATTGTACAGATTCCGTTCAGAGATCAAAGATGGATGACATATCCGTCTCTGTAGTGCTCAGAACGATAGTAAGTGGCGGTGAGCGTCTTCTGGTTGTAGACGATACTCCACTCAGTGGTATGCTCCGTCTCCGGGAAGTTGCTCTTGGCAACGGAGGCAAGGGCGTCACGGACGTCGGTCTCGGTCATGACCGGTTTTTCCTTCAGAGTCTTGGTGAGAATCTGATAACGGGTCATGGACTCAGAGGTACCAATACCATACTTGGGGCCCGGGGTCAGATAGAAGTTGGTGACGATGGGGGTCTCAATGATGGAGAGCTTGTTGTCGATCCACTCAGCTACGACATGTTTGCCGGAGGCGTCAGAGATGGCAAGATGGATAAGGAAGCCATCCCAGGTGTGGAAGTCACAGTTCTTGAGGATATCAATGGCCTCGTCGACATTGGCAGCGCGGTCCATGATAGTGCGGAGAGCTGTGGTGCAGATCTGCTTAGTCTTGCCGGTATCCTGGCTGACAACGACCGGATCATTGATCATGTTGATGGAGACGCAGACACCCTTCTCGTTCATGCCGTCGACCGGAATGTAGAGACCAATGCGGGTCATAAGATCATCCGGAATGAGACCAGCGGCATAGCCAAGGGAGTTGGTGAGAATGCTGGTGTCGCAGGAAGTCAGAGACTTGTAGCCCTTCTTCGGGTTCGTCTTGATGATCAGCATGTCGCCGGGATCATAGTCGAAGTTACGGCCAAAATAGTAGCCGCCGTTCTCTTTGTTCTTGACCTGGAAAGCGCTGCAGGCGTCCGGGTATGCTTTGAGGCCCTCAAGCTTAGAGGTATCCGGAGCCGGAACAGCGAGGTTCAGAGCCAGGAATTTGACGACGTCTGTAATGGAGCCGGCACCGCCCTGGGCGTAGAACTGGTCCAGTTTGTCGTCGCCGTTGAACTCGACGACCTTCGTGGAACCAAGAGCCTTGACCGGCTTTTCGCCGGGGGTGATTTCACGGTCAATTTCACCGGCCGTCTTCTGGGCAACCGGAACTTTCAGGATGGTTCCCGCCTTCTTCTCGTCGGAGGAGCCGCTGAGGGCAGCTGCCGAGAGAACACTGGTGGCGAGCATAGCCAGCGTGAGCACAGCAGCCAGGATGGCGCGAATGCTGCGATGCAGGTTTGTGTTCTTCATAGAATATCTCTCCTCAAAATAAATTCATACAATTAATCTATACTCCAAAATCCGACGGCCTGCAAGGTAAAAACGGAAATATATTAAGACATTGTAAACAATGTGAAGAAAAAGAACCGGGGTGCACGGGGCACTCCGGTTCTGAAAAGTTAGATTTTCAAGCCTGAAAGAGAGACTTATTCGTTGATCTCAGTGACAACGCCCGAACCAACAGTACGGCCGCCCTCACGGATGGCGAAACGAAGACCCTTCTCAATGGCGATGGGGGTGATGAGCTCAACGTCCATTTCAACGTTATCACCAGGCATGCACATCTCTACGCCCTCGGGGAGAGAGATAACACCGGTAACGTCGGTGGTTCTGAAATAGAACTGCGGACGATAGTTGTTGAAGAACGGAGTATGACGACCACCCTCGTCCTTGGTCAGAACGTAAACCTGGCCATGGAACTTCTTGTGCGGATGGATGGAGTTCGGAGCAGAGAGAACCTGTCCACGCTCGATGTCAGTTCTCTGGATACCACGGAGAAGAACACCGATGTTGTCGCCGGCCTCGGCATAGTCGAGGGTCTTGCGGAACATCTCAATACCGGTAACGACGGACTTGGTCTTCTCATCCTTAAGACCAACGATGTCGACCTCGTCGCCCATCTTCAGCATACCACGCTCAACTCTACCAGTGGCAACAGTACCACGGCCGGTGATGGTGAATACGTCCTCGATCGGCATAAGGAAGGGAAGGTCATCCTTACGGTTAGGAGTCGGGATATAGGTGTCGACAGCGTCGAGAAGCTCACGAACGGGCTTATAGATGTCGGCAGCCGGGTCAGTCTCGTCGGACTGGAGCATCTGAAGAGCGGAACCAGCGATGATCGGAATGTCGTCGCCCGGGAACTCATACTCGGAGAGGGTCTCACGGACTTCCATCTCAACGAGCTCGAGGAGCTCAGGATCGTCGACCTGGTCAACCTTGTTCAGGAATACGATGATGTAAGGAACGCCTACCTGACGGGCAAGGAGAAGATGCTCCTTGGTCTGAGCCATGGGGCCGTCGGTAGCGGCGATAACGAGGATGGAACCATCCATCTGAGCGGCGCCGGTGATCATGTTCTTGATGTAGTCGGCATGGCCGGGGCAGTCAACGTGAGCATAGTGACGGCCCTTGATCTCCTCGCCGTTCTCACCGGTACGATCCTCGGTCTCATACTCTACGTGAGCGGTGTTGATGGTGATACCACGCTCTCTCTCCTCGGGAGCCTTATCGATGTTTGCATAGTCCTCGAACTTTGCAAGGCCCTTGAGGGAAAGATACTTGGTGATAGCTGCAGTAAGAGTGGTTTTACCATGGTCAACGTGGCCGATGGTACCAATGTTTACATGGGGCTTGGTTCTGTTAAAATGTTCCTTTGCCATTGGAATATCCTCCTTAGAATCTTAGAAATATATCCCATCAAAATGATTTTTAATGTGACGTGAAATTAAAAGTATTGTATCAGATAGTAGTATTCAATGCAAGACTTTTACTTCTTGTTCCGGTCGCTGATGATCTTCTCTGCAATGCTCTTCGGAACCTCAACATAGTGGGACGGCTGCATGACATAGTTGGCACGGCCCTGGGTCTTGGAACGAAGGTCGGTGGAGTAACCGAACATGCTGGCGAGCGGAATGAACGAGGAGATCTGGGTTGCGCCGTTGACCGGCTCCATGCCCTTGATCTCACCACGGCGGGAGTTGATGTCACCGATGACCTCACCGACGTAGTCGTCCGGAGTGGTGACGTTTACACTCATCATGGGCTCCATGAGAACCGGGGATGCCTTGCGCATGGCGTCTTTGAATGCCATGGATCCGCAGATCTTGAAGGACATCTCGGAGGAGTCGACCTCATGATAAGAACCGTCGTACAGAGTGACCTTGACGTCCTCTACGTTGTAACCGGCAAGAACACCGGCGGTCATAGCGGACTTGATACCCTGCTCAGCCGGGCCGATGAACTCCTTCGGAATGGAGCCTCCGGTGACGGCGTTGACGAACTCATAACCCTTGCCCGGGTTCGGCTCGATTTTGATCTTGACCTCAGCGTACTGACCGGAACCACCGGACTGACGCTTATATTTGCAGTCGACATCGGACATTGCGGTGATGGTCTCACGATAGGCGACCTGCGGCTTACCGACATTGGCCTCTACGTGGAACTCACGGAGAAGTCGGTCGACGATGATCTCCAGATGGAGCTCACCCATACCGGCGATGATGGTCTGGCCGGTCTCTTCGTCGGTATAAGTACGGAACGTCGGATCCTCCTCAGCAAGCTTGGCGAGGGCAATACCCATCTTCTCTTGGCCTGCTTTGGTCTTCGGCTCTACGGCAACACGGATAACCGGATCCGGGAAGTCGAGGGACTCAAGGATGACCGGATGCTTCGGGTCACAGAGGGTATCACCAGTGGTGGTGTTCTTGACACCGACGCAGGCGGCGATATCACCGGTATAGACCTTGTCGAGGTCCTGTCTGTGGTTGGCGTGCATCTGAAGGATACGGCCGAGACGCTCGTTCTTATCCTTTACGGAGTTATATACGGTGGAACCGGCCTCTGCAGTACCGGAGTAAACGCGGAAGAAGCAGAGCTTACCAACATACGGGTCTGTGGCAATCTTGAATGCCAGAGCGGAGAACGGCTGGTCGTCACTCGGGTGACGGTCCTCTTCCTCCTCAGTCTCCGGGTTCGTGCCCTTGATGGACGGGATGTCGGTGGGAGCCGGCATGTAATCTACGATGGCGTCGAGCAGAGGCTGTACGCCCTTATTACGATAAGAAGTACCGCATACCATGGGAACCATGTCGTTGGCGATGGTGCCCTTGCGGATGGTGGCCTTGATTTCGTCAATGCTCAGCCCTTCGCCGTTGAAGTACTTCTCCATGAGGTCGTCGTCATAGGAGGCAACGGTCTCAATGAGCTCATCATGGTACTTCTGAGCGGTCTCTTTGAGATCGTCGGGGATGTCCTCGTCACGGATATCCTTTCCGAGATCATCATAGTAGACCTCAGCACGCATGGTGAGAAGATCAACGATTCCGCGGAAGTTGTTCTCGGCGCCGATCGGGATCTGGAGCGGTACCGGGTTGGCTTTCAGACGGTCTTTGACCATGTCGATTACGTTGTAGTAATCTGCGCCCATGATGTCCATCTTGTTGACGTAGATCATGCGCGGGACATTATATTTATCAGCCTGACGCCATACGGTCTCAGACTGCGGCTCAACACCGCCCTTGGCAGAGAGGACTGTTACGGAGCCGTCGAGTACTCGAAGAGAACGCTCGACCTCAGCGGTAAAGTCAACGTGGCCGGGGGTGTCGATGATGTTGATTCTGTGTTCTTTCCAGAAACAGGTCGTGGCAGCAGAAGTGATGGTGATACCGCGCTCCTGCTCCTGGACCATCCAGTCCATGGTAGCCTCGCCATCGTGGACCTCACCGATCTTATGGTTGATACCGGTGTAGTAGAGAATACGCTCTGTTGTCGTCGTCTTGCCGGCATCGATATGAGCCATGATACCGATATTTCTGACTTTGTCCAAAGCTACTTGTCTAGGCATTCTTTAACCTCCAATAAGTTGCAAGTTACAGAGCAGGCTTACCATCTGAAATGAGCAAATGCCTTGTTGGCTTCTGCCATCTTATGGGTATCTTCACGTTTCTTGAATGCGTTGCCGGTCTCATTGGCAGCGTCCATGATCTCGTTGGCGAGTCTCTCCTTCATGGTTCTCTCCGAACGCTGACGAGCGTAGAGAGTGATCCAACGAAGGCCGAGGGTCTCACGGCGATCCTGGCGGACCTCAATGGGGACCTGATAGGTGGCACCGCCGACACGGCGGGCCTTTACCTCAAGGACAGGCATAACATTTTCCATGGCCTTCTCGAATACGTCGAGGGGCTCCTCGCCTGTCTTATCTTTGATGATGTCAAAAGCGCCGTACACGATTTTCTGAGCGACACCTTTTTTTCCGTCAAGCATAACACTGTTTACGAGACGTGTTACGAGTTTGGAATTGTAAAGCGGATCTGGCAAAACGTCACGTTTTGCTATCTGGCCTCTTCTTGGCACTTCGCTTCCCTCCTTCATAAAAATGATATCATAGGTACTCGAGTGACAATATTCCCGTGGCGCCAATGTCGAGGCGTACATATAACAATATATACACACTCCTACATTGTTACGTGATTTCTCACGCAGCCTGCAAGAAGATTGCTCTCACTTCTGTCCGAAAGAAATGCTTATTTTTTCTTCGGTTTCTTGGCACCGTACTTGGAACGGGCCTGCATTCTGTCCTGAACGCCCTGGGTGTCCAGCGTACCGCGAACAATGTGGTAACGCACACCGGGGAGATCCTTAACACGTCCGCCACGAATGAGAACGACGGAGTGCTCCTGAAGGTTATGACCTACACCGGGGATGTAAGCGGAGACCTCAATACCGTTGGTGAGACGTACTCTGGCGATCTTACGAAGTGCAGAGTTCGGCTTTTTCGGGGTTGCGGTCTTGACTGCGGTGCAAACTCCGCGTTTCTGCGGGGAAGACATATCAGTCATAACATTTTTCTTCGTGTTGAGTCCTTTCAGAAGAGCCGGTGCTTTAGCCTTCTTCTCAGAGGTCTTTCTGCCCTGACGAACAAGCTGGTTAAAGGTTGGCAATCTGTTTCACCTCCTGCAAAATAAGTGTAAAAGTGTAATATATTGCTATAAAAAAGGGGCCTTCGCGAAAAACGAAAGCCCTTTTTATAGTCAGACAAAAAATTTTCCGCGGCAATTCGGTATTTTATACTATTGCCACTCGCTTGTCAACGATTTTTCCCAAAGTTTAACTCACACGCCGGTGCTGTCGTCCAGACTGCCGAGAACACTGTCATATTCCCCGTTCTCCTCGGACTCACCGCCAGTGATGTCCTCAATAAAGAGGTCCGAATCAATGGTGTTGAACGCCTCGTGCTTCTTCTCTACGGTGACACCGGAAGAGTAGCACTTCATGCCGGTACCGGTGGGAAGCAGCTTACCGATGATGACGTTCTCCTTGAGACCCTGGAGATGGTCGACCTTGCCCTTGATGGCGGCGTCGGTGAGAACTCTCGTGGTCTCCTGGAATGATGCGGCGGACAGGAACGAGTCGGTGGCAAGGGATGCCTTGGTAATACCGAGGAGCATGGGATCGCATTTGGCGAACTCCAGATCCTCCCCTGCCTCGCGACGGGCCTCAATCTTGTCGTTGACCTCATAGAAGTAGGACTTGTCGACAACGGTTCCGGCGACGAGCTCCTCGTCAACGGCGCGGCAGTCGCCCGGATCGGTGACTTTGACCTTCTTCATCATCTGGCGGACGATGACCTCAATGTGCTTATCGTTGATGTCAACACCCTGCATACGGTAGGTGTGCTGTACTTCGCGGATGAGGTAGTCGTGAACGGCGTCGACACCCATGACCTCGAGAAGATCATGCGGGTTGATGGAACCCTCGGTGAGAACAGCACCCTTCTTGATCTTGGCACCGTCAACAATGTTGGAGCGGATGCGCAGGCCATAAGGAATGAGGTACTGTTTTTCGGTACCGTCCTCCTCGTTGGTAACGACTACATAGCGGCTCTTCTTGATTTCCTGGATGGAAACCGTACCGGAGATCTCAGAGAGCATGGCGAGCGTCTTCGGCTTGCGTCCCTCAAACAGCTCCTCGACACGGGGAAGACCCTGTGTAATATCGGAACCGGAGGCGACACCGCCGGTATGGAACGTACGCATGGTCAGCTGGGTACCGGGCTCACCGATGGACTGTGCGGCAATGACACCGACAGACTCACCGACCGTGACCGGAACACCGCGGGCCAGGTTGCGGCCGTAGCACTTGATGCAGACACCGTGATGGGCACGGCAGGTCAGGAGAGAACGGATACGGATCTCAGCGCGGGAGTCCTCAGGGACCTTGCCGGCAGCCACATCCTCCTCGTGGGTCTTCTTGACATAGTCGGCAACGAGCTGAGCGTCGTCGTCGGACAGCATATGGTCACAGTCCATGAGGACTTCGCCGGTCTCGCGATCCACGAGATCTTCGAGAAGATAACGGCCGGAGAGACGCTCTGCCATTTCCTCGATGACTTCCTTGCCATCCATGATGTCATAGACAGCCAGGCCTTCCTTGCAGCCGCAGTCCTCCTCGGTGACGATGACCTCCTGGGCAACGTCGACAAGACGTCTGGTGAGGTAACCGGAGTCGGCGGTACGGAGTGCGGTGTCGGCCAGTCCTTTACGGGCGCCTCGGGAAGAGATGAAGTACTCGATGATGTTCAGGCCTTCCCGGTAGTTGGCACGAATGGGAATTTCAATGGTCTTACCGGAGGTGTTGGCAATGAGTCCACGCATACCGGCGATCTGACGCAGCTGAGATTTCGAGCCTCGGGCACCGGAGTCGATCATCATGTACAGCGGGTTGTAACGGCCCAGGTTGTCCATAAGACCTTCGGATACGTCGTCGGTGCACTGGTTCCAGGTCTTGATGACCTGAGCAGATTTCTCGGAGGCGGAGAGGAAACCTCTCTGATAGGCCTTGTCGATCTTGTCGACCTGTGCGTCGGCAGCTGCGACCATGTCGTATTTGCTCTGCGGGATCTTGGAGTCGGAGACCGAGATGGTGATTCCGCTGAGGGTGGAATATTTATAACCCTGGGACTTGATGCCGTCCAGCATGACAGAGGTAATGTGAGTGCCATGCTTGCGGATGCAGCGGTCAATGATCTGTCCAAGGACTTTCTTGCTGACCAGCTGGCTGATCTCCAGGTCGAAGGCGTGCTCCGGGTCGGAGCGGTCTACGAAGCCGAGATCCTGCGGGATGGGGTTATTGAAGATGATCTTGCCGAGCGAAGTCTTGATTACTCTGGACTGCTCGACGCCGTCGATGACCTTGGTCATGCGGACATAGATCTTGGAGTGATAGGTGATGGTGCCCTCTTCGAAGGCCATCTGTGCCTCGTTGACGTCACGGAAAGCTCTGCCCTCACCGGGCTCGCCGTCCTTGTCCAGGGTCAGGTAATAGGAACCGAGGATCATATCCTGGGTCGGAACCGTGACCGGTTTTCCGTCGGAGGGTTTCAGAAGGTTGTTGGCAGCCAGCATGAGGAAACGGGCCTCTGCCTGTGCCTCTGCGGAGAGCGGTACATGGACTGCCATCTGGTCGCCGTCGAAGTCGGCGTTGAAGGCGGTGCAGGCCAGCGGATGGAGTTTAATGGCACGGCCATCTACGAGGACCGGCTCAAATGCCTGGATTCCGAGGCGATGCAGGGTCGGTGCGCGGTTCAGCATGACAGGGTGGTCTTTGATGACGACCTCAAGGGCGTCCCAGACCTCATCCTTGGAGCGCTCCACCATCTTACGGGCGGACTTGATGTTTCCGGCAACACCGGTCTCCACCAGACGCTTCATGACGAAGGGCTTGAAGAGCTCAAGTGCCATCTCCTTCGGGAGACCGCACTGATACATCTTGAGTTCCGGACCTACGACGATAACAGAACGGCCGGAGTAGTCGACACGTTTACCGAGGAGGTTCTGACGGAAACGTCCCTGTTTACCCTTCAGCATGTCGGAGAGGGATTTCAGAGGACGGTTGTTGGGTCCGGTGACCGGGCGGCCACGGCGGCCGTTGTCGATCAGGGCGTCGACAGCCTCCTGCAGCATGCGCTTCTCATTGCGGATGATGATGTCCGGTGCGCCGAGTTCCAGGAGTCTCTTCAAACGGTTGTTCCGGTTGATGACGCGGCGATACAGGTCATTCAGGTCTGACGTGGCAAAACGTCCGCCGTCCAGCTGTACCATGGGACGGAGATCCGGAGGAATGACCGGAATGACGTCCAGGATCATCCACTCAGGCTTGTTGCCGGAGTTCTTGAATGCGTTGACGACGTCAAGACGCTTCAGGATACGGGCTCTCTTCTGGCCGGTGGAGTTTTCGAGCTCGTCGGTCAGCTGCTGGGAGAGGGCATCTACGTCAATTTCGGCAAGAAGTTTCTTGATGGCCTCGGCGCCCATTCCGGCGTCAAAGTCGTCCTCATACTTCTCGCGCATATCCTGATACTCTTTTTCGGTCAGGGTCTGGAACTTCTCCAGCGGAGTGCTGCCCGGATCCGTGACAATATAAAGAGCGAAATAGAGAACTTTCTCGAGATTTCTCGGAGAGAGATCCAGCATAAGGCCAATGCGGGACGGAATGCCCTTGAAGTACCAGATGTGGGATACTGGAGCAGCCAGCTCAATGTGGCCCATGCGCTCACGGCGGACCTTGGCCTTGGTGACCTCTACGCCGCAGCGCTCGCAGATTTTGCCCTTATAACGGATTCTCTTATATTTACCGCAGTAGCATTCCCAGTCTTTGGTGGGTCCGAAAATGCGCTCACAGAAAAGTCCGTCGCGCTCGGGTTTCAGTGTTCTGTAGTTTATGGTTTCCGGCTTCTTGACCTCTCCGTAGGACCATTCGCGGATGGTGTCCGGAGATGCCAGGCCGATCTGGATAGAGTCAAACTCGATATTTTCATTCGACTGGATAGCTGTGTTCTTATCTACCATTAGGCGACCCCTTTCCTGCTTTATTCGTCAAAACTCTCGGTATCCTGCTCGTCTGCTGTGCCATCGGACTCCGGGGACTCCCCTTCGTCAAAGTTGGCAGCAGGAACTTCCGGTTCGCCGTTTTCGTCGACCGTGGAGTAGCCCTCCGCCTTTTCCGCGTCGTTCACGTGGCGCATGTCCTCGTTCTCTACGCGGCGGAAGCTGCCGATGTCGTCATTCTCAAAGTTTGTGCGGAGATCGATCTCGTTCTGATCCTTGTCGAGGACCTTGATGTCGAGGCCAAGTGCCTGGAGTTCCTTGATAAGTACTTTGAAGGACTCCGGAACGCCGGACTTCGGTACGCTCTCGCCCTTGACGATGGCCTCATAGGTCTTGACACGGCCGACAATATCGTCGGACTTGACCGTGAGGATCTCCTGAAGGGTGTAAGCGGCACCGTATGCCTCGAGGGCCCAGACCTCCATCTCACCGAAACGCTGGCCGCCGAACTGGGCTTTACCGCCGAGAGGCTGCTGCGTAACGAGGGAGTACGGTCCGGTGGAACGGGCATGGATCTTATCGTCGACGAGGTGATGCAGTTTCAGATAGTACATGACGCCGACAGTAATACGACCGCCGAAAGGTTTACCAGTACGGCCGTCATAAACTGTGGTCTTACCGTCACGGGCCTCATAGGCCTTGTCAATGAGGGCAAGCTCTTCCTCGTCCTCAGTGTTCTCCTTCAACAGAGCAATGAGGTCGTCGAGGACAAAGCCCTCTTTCTCGTGCTCATCCTCATATTTCAGGACAAGTTCACGGGTCTGGTCACTGCCCTGATTCAGGAGCATGGACTCCGTGAGGAAGTACTGGATGTCGACCTCATGGGCACCGTCGAATACCGGTGTCATCATCTTCCAGCCCTTGGAGCGGCCGGCCATACCGAGGTTGACCTCAAGTACCTGTCCAATATTCATTCGGGACGGGATACCCAAGGGGTTCAGACAGATGTCCAGCGGAGTACCGTCCTCGAGGAACGGCATATCCTCCTGCGGAAGGATGCGGGAGACAACGCCCTTGTTTCCGTGACGGCCGGCCATCTTGTCTCCGACCTGGATCTTTCTCTTCTGGGCAATATAGACCCGGACTACCTTGTTGACACCCGGGCTGAGCTCGTCAGAGTTCTCGCGGGTGAAGACCTCGACGTTTACGACAATGCCGTATTCGCCGTGGGGCAGACGGAGCGAGGTGTCACGGACCTCACGGGCCTTTTCACCGAAGATGGCACGGAGCAGGCGCTCCTCTGCCGTGAGCTCGGTCTCGCCCTTCGGGGTGACCTTACCGACGAGGATGTCGCCGGAACGGACCTCAGCACCAATGCGGATAATACCCTCATCGTCCAGGTTGGCGAGGGCGTCCTCACCGACGTTGGGGATATCACGGGTGATCTCCTCCGGTCCGAGTTTCGTGTCGCGGGCCTCGGTCTCATGCTCCTCAATATGGAGAGAAGTGTAAACATCATTTTTGACGAGGTTCTCATTCAGAAGAACGGCGTCCTCGTAGTTGTAACCTTCCCAGGTGGTGAAGCCGATGAGGGCATTCTTACCAAGGGAGATCTCACCCTGAGAAGTGGCAGGTCCGTCAGCAATGACCTGGCCCTCTTCAACCTTCTGGCCCTTGCTCACGATGGGACGCTGGTTGATGCAGGTGCCCTGGTTGGAACGCATGAACTTGATGAGCTCATAGGTCTCAATGCCATTCTCTTCGGTGTCGATTTTAATGGTGGTGGCGTCAACAAAGGAAACCGTACCAGCATGTTTTGCAAGGATAACGGTGCCAGAGTCAACGGCTGCCTTATACTCCATGCCAGTACCGACGATGGGCTGCTGGGTGACCATGAGCGGAACAGCCTGGCGCTGCATGTTGGAACCCATGAGTGCACGGTTGGCGTCGTCGTTCTCGAGGAACGGGATCATGGCAGTTGCAACGGAGACCAGCATTTTCGGGGAGACGTCCATGTAGTCCGCGCGGGACGGATCAACCTCCTCGAAGGAGTCACGGTAACGGCAGGTGATCTTTTTGTTTTTGAACTTTCCGTCGGCGGTCAGCGGCTCGTTGGCCTGGGCCACATGATAATGGTCCTCCACGTCGGCGGTCATATAGGTAACCTCGTCGAGGACAACGCCGGTCTCTTTGTCGACGCGGCGATACGGTGCCTCAATGAAGCCATACTTGTTGATTCTTGCGAAAGTGGCCAGATAGGAGATGAGTCCGATGTTGGGACCCTCAGGGGTCTCAATGGGGCACATGCGGCCATAGTGGGTATAGTGGACGTCACGGACCTCGAATCCAGCACGGTCACGGGAGAGACCGCCAGGGCCGAGGGCGGAGAGACGACGCTTATGGGTAAGCTCTGCCAGCGGGTTTGTCTGATCCATGAACTGGGACAGCGGCGAAGAACCGAAGAACTCGCGGATGGAGGCGACGACCGGGCGGATATTGATGAGTGCCTGCGGAGTTGCCTTTTCCGGATCCTGAGCATTGAGGCCCATGCGCTCACGGACAACGCGCTCCATTCTGGTGAAACCGATACGGAACTGGTTCTGAAGCAGCTCGCCGACCGAACGGATGCGGCGGTTTCCGAGGTGGTCGATGTCGTCGACTGTGCCGACATTGTCATCCAGACCGTCCAGATAGCTGATGGACGCCAGAATATCCTGATTTGTAATGGTCTTCGGGATGAGGTCGTCGGCTCTCTCCTTCATGATCATGAGAAGATCGTCCTTGTCCTCAGCCTCGTCCAGGACTTCCATGAGAACATTGTGGCAGACACGCTCGTTGATGCCGACATTCTCGAGTTCTTCCTCGGAGATGTCGTAGCCGCGCTCCTCGAGGAACGGGGCAATGTCGACCATGCCGTTGGAGATGATGACGACTTCCCGTTCACCCTCTACCTTTACGACAGCACGGGTAATACCGGCCTGCTCAATTTTGTAGGCCAGTTCACGGGTGACGACTTCCCCTGCCTCAGCAAGGACTTCGCCGGTGTACTCCTCATCAATGACGTCCTGAGCCAGAATGTGGCCAGTCAGACGGTCAGAGATGCAGAGCTTCTTATTATATTTATAACGTCCAACACGGGAGAGATCATAACGGTGCGGATCAAAGAAGAGATTTTGCAGGTGGGTCTGGGCGGAGTCCAGCGTCGGCGGCTCGCCGGGACGCAGTCTCTTATAGACCTCCAGAAGGGCCTCCTCATGGTTCTTGGTGGTATCCTTCTCCATGGAAGCCATGATACGGGGGTCAGAGCCGAAGAAGTCCAGGATGTCGCTATTCGTGGAATAGGCCTCATCCAGAGAACGGATAAATGTAGTGATCGGAATTTTTCTGTTCTTGTCAATACGGACATAGAATACGTCGTTCTGGTCGGTCTCATATTCGAGCCACGCACCACGGTTCGGAATGACGGTGGTGGTGTAGAGCTCTTTACCGGTCTTGTCGTAGTCCATGCCGAAGTAGACGCCCGGGGAACGGACGAGCTGGGAGACAATGGCACGCTCCGCGCCATTGATGACGAAGGTACCGCTCTCGGTCATAAGCGGGAAGTCGCCCATATAGACGTCACTCTCTTTGACCTCGCCGGTCTCCTTATTATAAAGGCGCGCTTTTACACGGAGGGGGGCGGCATATGTGGCGTCTCTCTCCTTGCACTCCTTAACGGTGTATTTGGGTTTCTCATCCATTGTATAGTCAATGAACTCAAGAACCAGGTTGCCAGTAAAGTCGGTGATTTCTCCGATGTCTCGGAAAACCTCTTTGAGACCGACGTCCAGGAACCACTGGTAGGAATTTTTCTGGATTTCAATGAGGTTGGGCATTTTCATGACCTCATTGATCGTGGAAAAGTTCATACGGGTCGTGGTGCCGCGCAGGGTCGGCTTTACGTTTACCAGTTTCTCTTCATTTGCCATATTCCGTGATCACTCTCCGTTCTGGTATGAAACATGTACACACTTTTCGTTATAATGCGAGTTATTATTTTAACCTCTGCCGTCAACCCCGTCAAGAAGATTAATTCAAAAAGTCAATAGGGTGCCAAAAGTTATTCATACGCGCTTCCGGGCGTTCCATATTTTCTGCGATTTACTCTCTCTCCCCTCCCTTGTCTCCTCCTCCGCAATCTGCTATCATTATTCTGCTTTATGACTTACCTATATTATGAAAAGGAGCTTTTCACTATGGCAGATACCGAAAGAACCTATATCATGCTGAAGCCGGACTGCGTCAAGCGTGGACTCATCGGCGAGGTCATCTCCCGCATTGAGAAAAAGGGCTATCAGATCACCGCAATGAAGATGATGACTCTGGACGAGCCCATCCTCCGGGAGCACTACGCGCACATTGCCGGTGAGGACTGGTTCCCGCTCATGCTCGACTATATGATGAGCGGTCCTGTTGTCGCCATGATCGTCGAGGGCGAGGACGCCATTCTCGGCATGCGCCGCCTCATGGGTCCCACCATCAACGCCAATGCCCCGGCCGGCACCATCCGTGGGGACCTCACCTACTCCAACCGCTACAACATCATCCACGGCTCCGACTCCCCGGAGACCGCAGAAATCGAGATCAAGCGCTTCTTTGGTCCCGACGCATAATAAAATTGCAGTAACACGTTAAAAGGAGTCGTATCATTGGTAAATGATGCGGCTCCTTTTTTCTATCCTTATATAAATTGCAGCTGGCGCGGGCAACTCATATCAAGTAAGGTTTTTTACGTCACAAAGTATGAGTCAGGCCGACCAATACCAATATCAACTCATACCTTCAAAAGGTTTTCACTCTGGAAGGTATGAGATTGGTTGCGTACTATCGAATTTTACTCATACTAGGCCACCTTAATCTGAGTATTAGGTATGAGTTGTCCTTATAAACCTTACAAAAAGAAGATGCACCAGAATGGAGTAACCCCCATTTCGGTACATCCCTTTTTTATTTCGGTGTGTTGCTAATAAAGGCCGATATTACAGGTCAGGCATTCGGAAGAGCACCGACAATCTGCTCTGCCATGTATTTATGGCCGGCAGCGGTCGGATGCGGGTTGAAGCCGGAGTCGTCAAGGCTGGAGAACTCATAAAGGGAAACAGCCAGGCCGCCGATCATCTCGGTGTCCGGAACATCTGCATAGAAGTAATGGCCCGGATAGACGTCGGTGTAGCACTCACGGATGGCGTTGTACAGGTCATACATGGGCTGCGGGATGGCAGAGATGCCAGCACGGATATTGAGCTGTCCCGGTACCACGATGCGGCTGCCATTGGCAAGGGCAATGGACTGTGCCTTACCGTTGTCAGTAATGTTGACCGCACCAATAGGTCCGTCGATAGGAGTAATGTTCCAATCCTTATACGGATTATATCCGCCGACAGCAACTACGGTTGCGTTCGGGTTCAGAGCGAAGATGTTGCGGACGATGGCGTCATAGTTCTCCTGAAACGATGTGAGATAGGAAGCCACGTTCTCGCCCCAGAGCATCCAGAACTGGGCCCACTTGGCCGGGTTTGTGGCGAAGCCATCAAGATAAGCAGCAGCGTTGCGGAGTACAGTTCCCATGGAGCCATACTTGGCAAGCTCCTCGTCCAGAGTGCCGCGGGTGTCGCCATACTTGAGATTCGAGTTTGTGGCAGACTCAGCAATGTAATAGATGAGGGAGATGGTACTGTACCAGGTGTCGTTGATTCCGATGTCAAGAGTGATGAGGTCGGAGTTGCGGACATTGTTCTTGAAGTCCGACTTCATATTGTCGAGGAACTCTTTATCATAGGCGTTGCTCGTGAAGTTCGGGAGCTCATGAACCTCCCAATCATGCATTTGATAGGTGTCGTCCAGCTCGTAGCGCAGGCAGGCTGTGGTGTAACCGGGCATGCAGCGCATGGTGAGGCTGGAGCCGGTCCATTTGGAGACCCAGTCAGCATAGTTGCCGGGAATGCGCTGTCCCCAGACCACCATTTTGCCCTGTTTGTTATAGTCGGGCTGGCCGAAACCGGAACCGATACTGTCTCCGAGGGCGAGATATCTCTTATAATGTTTCACCGTATTCGGTGTGGCCGCAAAGGCCGTTGTGCTGAGGACCGCCAGCGCCATGGCGAGCGCCAGAACAGCCGCCAGTATCTTCTTTACCTTCTTCATTGTTCTTTATCCTTTCCAGAGCCCTTACTGCTCCTTATTTAACAAACATGTTACAGAATGTGCATTAAAATACTCTGAATTTAAAAAAGGGCCGCATCGCCCAAGCGAAACGGCCTTAAATTTTTGTTTATTTATGCACGCGGGAGGGCAGCGATGATCTGATTGGCGATGTACTGGTGACCTGCCTCAGTGGGATGCGGGTCCCAGCCGCCTCTGAGAGCATCCATTCCCTTTCTGGTACGTGCCTCGACATCAGGAGCATTTACATAAATATACTGACTGCCGTAGGGATCCGCATAGGAAGCTTTCAAAGCGTTGATACGGTCATAGAGAAGTTTCTGCGTGACCTGTGCAAGGCCAGGTACGTCTGTCCAGTCCCTGTACGGGTTGAACGAGCTAACTGCCACAATGGTGGTCTTCGGGTTGATGGCATAGATTCTCTTGACAATGGCGTCATAGTTCTCGGTGATTTCCTGCAAAGTGACCTCATTCATGAGAGCCTTGGAGAGGCTGTCAATGTAGGACGGGGTCTGCTGAACCTTGAACATGACGTAATTGAAAACGTTTTCAATGGAACCGAGGTGCTCCACGGCATCGTCGAGGGTCTCCATGGTGCTCTCGGTGTTCGGGGTCTCTTCAATGATGTTGACGAGGGTTCCGAGAACCGTGAGCCAGGTGTCGTTGAAGCCGATATCCAGGAGGACAAGATCCGAGTCCTTGATGGCCTCCTCATATTCCGGATACTGTCCACGGAGATATTCATAGGTGTACTCCGGGGCATTGGAGAGTCTCGCCTGCCATCTCTTGGCCACAATGTCCCCCTCATAGGCGGGGTCGAGGGCCATGCGGAGCTCTACGGTGCGATAACCGCACTGGGCCAGCGGATGAAACCGCTCCGCACCCACAGCCTGGGAGACCAGGAGCGGGTAACTCCCGTCGATGGGAACTTTATTGAGGACGAACTTGTCTCCGGACTTCGTAGCGTAGTCTGGCATGGAAAATCCGACCGCAATACTGTCGCCCAACGAGGTGACTGCTTTATAATGTTTCACTCCACCCGTGGCGGCAAAGGCACTGGTGCTCATAACAGCGAGCACCATGGCCAGAGCCAGAACGGCGGATATGATTTTACGAAATGTCTTCTTCATAAATGTACTGCTCCTGATGACTTATTTGGTCGGCAGAGCCTCAATGACTTTGTCGGCGATGTACTTGTGGCCTGCCTCGGTGGGATGCGGGTCCCACATACCCATGCTGCCAGTGGCGAGAACTTTCTCGAAGGAGTCATGGCGGACCGGAGGAAGGTCGTTGATATCAATGTACAGGAACTTGTCGCCATACTTCTGGGCAAATTCCTTCTTCTGGTTATTCATCTTGTCATAGAGTGCCTTCTGGGCAGCCTGCTTCAGAGGTGCGGCCCAGGCCTCCGGCCAGTCGCGGAATGGGTTATAAGTGGAAAGGGCGCAGATGGTGATGTTCGGGTTCAGCTCATAAATACGATTGACAATGGCCTCGTAGTTCTCGAGATAATCCGACATGGTGAGGATCTTATAGGTGGCATCAATGAGTTTCGGTGCATAGATGGGAGAGGTCATGATGACTGAGAGATCCTTCATGACAGAGTCGAGGTCGTTGGAGGCCTCGGCGCCATCTTTCTCCATTTGCTCCACACTCTTGGCCGGGTCGCCCTGATACATGATTTCCTGGATGGCGCCCATGACGGGAAGCCAGGTGTCATTGAGACCGATATCCAGCGTCATAACATCAGAGGTCTTCACGGCATTCTGATAGGCCGGGCGACGGGCATTCATGCCCTCGAGAGTGTTGGAGTCCAGGTGGGACAGAGTGGCGACCCATTTCTGGGTAATATAGTCACCCTCATAGTTGTTGTCCAGCAGGAAACGCAGCTCATTGGAGCGGTAACCCGGGCAGGCATACGGATAGAAATTCTTGACCTTGAGCGTGTCTGCAATAAGTGCCGGGTAGCTGCCCTCTATGCGCTGCGGGTCAATGACATATTTGCCATGTCTCTTGTTCAGATAGTCCGGCATGGAGAAACCGGCGGCAATGCTGTCACCGAGAGAGACATAGCTCTTATACTGCTTCACATTCTGCGGGGTTGCCGCAAACGCTACTGTGCTGAGGACTGTAGCCATCATGGCAAGAGCCATGAGAACCGCCAGGAGCCTCTTCACAAGTTTTTTCATGGATATCTATCTCCTTTTCCCTAAAATGCTATTTTGCATTGAGTTAACAACTCATCTGCATAAATGTAACATCTATAACTTTATTTTCCCTTAAAGGCAGAAAAACGGACCGTCCAAATGGACGATCCGTGGGAATCTTCAACCAGATTTCGGTCCTCAGTTACGGGAGGGAAGCTGTTTGACGATCTGCTCTGCCATGTACTTGTGTCCAGCAGCAGTCGGATGCGGGTTGAAGCTGCTGTCATCCATGCTGGAGAACTCGTAGAGGGAGACTGCGAGGCCGCCCATCATCTCCGTGTCCGGAACGTCAGCATAGAAATACTGGCCCGGATAAACGGCGGTGTAGCTCTCACGAATTGCATTGTAGATGTCGTACATGCCCTGCGGGGTAGCAGCAATACCGCTGCGGATGGTGGTCTTTCCGGGGATGACGACATTCTTGCCGTCGGAAAGAGTCATGGTGTACGGCTTTCCATCTTCGGTGATGTTGAAGGTGTACTTAAGGCCGTCCATGCTGGTGATCTTCCAGTCCTTGTAGGGGTTGTAACCGCCTACAGCAACTACTGTGGCCTTCGGGTTATACTTGAAGATAGCCTTTACGATGGCGTCATAGTTGTTCTGGAAAGAAGTCAGATAGGAAGTGACGTTCTGACCCCAGAGAGCCCAGAAATGTGCCCACTGTGCAGGGTTGGTGGCGAAGCCGTCGAGATAGGCAAGCGCATTTCTCACAACTGTCTCCATGGAGCCGTACTTGGCGAGCTCCTGGTCCAGAGTTCCACGGGTGTCTCCGTACTTGAGGTTCGGATTGGTGGCATACTCTGCAATGTAGTAGATGAGAGAGATGGTGCTGTACCAGGTGTCGTTGATTCCGATGTCAAGAGTGATGAGGTCGGACTTACGGATGTTGTCACGGAAATCCTGCTTCATGTTGTCCAGGAATTCCTTGTCATAGGCACCGCCCGTAAAGTTCGGGAGCTCATGGACCTCCCAGTCATGCATTTTGTAGCTGTCGTCCAGTTCATAGCGGAGGGCTGCGGTGGTGTAGCCGGGCATTTGTCTCATGGTGAGTTTGGCATGGGTCCAGTCAGCGACATAGGACGGATAGGCGCCCTCAATGCGCTGACCCCAGACGACCATTTTGCCCTGCTTGTTGTAGTCAGGACGGCCAAAACCAGAGCCGATGCTGTCTCCGATGGCAACATAGTTTCTGTAGCGCTTTACATTCTCCGGCGTTGCGGCAAAGACGCAGACACTGAGAACGGAGAGCGACATGACGAGAGCGAGTACTGCAGAGAGCACTCTTCTAGTGACATTCTTCATTTTTCCAAAACTCCTCTTCTCTGTTCTATAGCTTTTTCGCCTAACGAACCTTTATATTCTATTCCTGTTAGTACAAATACTGCAAGTCTGCAATTTGCACAATTTTTTACCGATGTTTAATAAAACGGTAATATTTTTCCACATTCATCGGCATTTTGCGGACAAAAAAGGCAGAAACCGGAGAACCGATTTCTGCCTTCCCTATGAATTGTAAACTATTAACTTACAGTTTGAAGGGTCAGTGGATAACTGACTTATTTTCTCTTGGCAACTACGAAAGCAGCAGCGGAAGCAGCGGCTACAGCAGCTACAGCAGCGATGCCGGCGTCACCGGTGTTGGCGATCTTAGTCTTCTTGTTGGCAGCGGTCTTGTCTGCAGCGTTGGCGTCCTCACCGTTCTCATCGTCAGCAGCCTCGATCTTCTCGGTTACGACCTCAGAGGTAACGCAAGTGGTGGACTCTGCAGCAGATTTCTTAGTGCCAGTAACGTCCTTGACGCTGGAGGTCTTGGTAAGGCTCTTGAAGGAGTCAAGACCCTTGAAGTTGCTGCCGAGCTTGAGATCAGCGGCGGAAGCAGAGACAACGCCCATAACAAGGACAAGTGCAAGTGCGAGAACTACGCTAAGTACTTTTTTCATTTTGGACCAATTCCTTTCAATTTTGAAATTCTACAGTGGACACCCTTTCGGGCGTCTGCTTACAGGTAATAGTTTACAACTATATGGCATTTTGGTCAATAAACCATGAACAGACTATGACCAGCACCATAATATCTGTGTATTATAGCAGGAAGTCTGTATTGTGCAAGTGCAAAATCAGCCTATGACCGGGTACATGCGGTTGCGGAGGAAACGATAGGTGAATCGCGCACCGAGATTTTGGACGGAGTTGATATCCCGTTTCCCGCTCCCGGTGACCGGGAATGGGTGATCCAGGTCAAATTTCCGGTACAGGAACCGGTCAGCAATGTCCGGGAACGCCATGCGGAGCCGCTGATCCAGCTCCTGCAGGATGCCAAGCTCCGTCTCCTTATGCATGGGACGGAACTCCAGGTTCAGAACAAGCTCTATGCGCCCTCCCGTCTCACAGGGAGTGACAACAGCGGACAGGATATTGTCAGAGTCTGCAACAGCTTCATCCACAATTTCATACGGGAGCACGCGGGAACCGTCTTCCAGCGTGATGGTGCTGTCAGCCCTGTCTTTGACGTGGACGCAGCCGAGATCATCAATGTATCCGAAGACATCGCAGGAGAGCCAGTCGTTTCCGGCAAAGTCCGTGATAACCTTCCGCTTCAGCTGGTCAAAGTTAGCATATCGGCTGAGGGACGATGCAGAGTTGGCCACAACGATGCCATACTCGTGGAATCCGCACTCCACATAGGTGCCCTCCGAGGTCCGGCGAAGGCAGGTCACGCGGGCATAGGGAACCGGGTTCATACCGTAGGTGTCCCCGTGCAATTTCCATCCGGCGGTTCTCTGTTTGCTCGCCCTCCAGAGGGTGTAGTAGATACCGCCGTGTTCGGTGTCTCCCCCGCCTATGCCGAGGGTCACATGGGACTTGTGGAAGATTCCGCCAAGTTTCACACCGCTTCCGGCATGGCACTCCTTCAGGAAAGCGTTGATAAAGGCCTCTTCACCGGGTGTGCACCCCTCCCCCACAGCCATGGGGCAGAACAGCCAGGGCATACGGCGGCCCTTTCCGTTCTCATCGTGGTAACGTTTTTCCACGGAGTACTGCTGTGCTGCTCTCAAGTAAAAGCTCGTGGTAGCGGGCACCAGATTGGGCTTGTCCATGTAGAGAATATCCAGAAAGATGTCCCGGTTATACTCGGGCTCCATGGCCACGGACCAGTTCTGGAACAGCGCATCGGAGATGGTTGTAATGAGATTGGTGTTGGACTCGGTATGGATGTGTGCCAGAGCACGAAACCCGGGTGCAGCGGGATTGCCACTCCACTGCGGGTCGTGGAAAACACCGCTCACTATAAGAGACCGGTTTGTGTGGTACATTCGTTTTGGAAATCCAGTTTTTGTGGAGCCGGATGTGTAGGTGACCAGGAATTCTGTGTCGAGATTCCCGTCATCGACAATGAGCCCCTCGTAGTTTTTGCCGAGGTCCAGGAAGTCAGAGAACCGCATGGCGGTGTCGTCCTCTTCCACAAACTCCTCTGCCATATTCTGGTAGTGGTAGTAGTCGTCAAGCTCCGGCTCATAGCCGGTGCAGAGGTCCGGGCGCTCCGGAAGGGAGTCCGCCAGAGAGATGAGGACTTTGCTGGCAAAGCCTGCCCGGTCCACGGTTCCCTGAATGACTTCATATTCACTGTCAGTGGCAAAGAATACCTTGGAAGAACAGCTGGTGAGGATGTCCTCCAAAAAGAGAGGGTCTTTTCCGGTTCCGAGGAAGTTGAGCTTTACACCGATACGGTTTGCCCCGAGCATAAGGTAAAGCAGCTCTGGGACATTGGCCATACAGCAGGCAATTTCCTCGCCAGCCTCGACACCGAGATGGAGCAGGGAACGGGTCACCGCGTCGGCGCGGTCAAGCATTTGCTTGCCGGAAATGCTGGTACCACGGTAGAAGATGGCCTCTTCGTCGCCATGTTCTGCCCATCGGGCGGCAATTTGCCGATACCAGGAGGTGTTGCACTCCTCGTCCACATACTGAAGGCCACCGAGGGCCCTCTTCCAGTTCTTTTTCCGGTATACCATGTCGGAAGGCATGTCGATGGCGTCCGGAACGGCCGCCCCCGCCTTTTCCAGCGAGAAGACACGGAGCTTCTGTCCCTCCTCGTCGAGGAGCCTCCAGTCCTTTTCCGTCGGTGTCATACCTTATCTCCTCCTAACAGGGTTTAGTTCAGGAAATCCTTGAGTTTTTTCGAACGGCTCGGGTGGCGGAGTTTCCGCAGGGCCTTTGCCTCGATCTGACGAATACGCTCACGGGTGACATTGAATTCCTTGCCCACCTCTTCCAGAGTGCGGGGATGTCCATCCTCGAGACCAAAACGCAGGGAGAGGACTTTGGCCTCTCTCTCGGTGAGGGTGGTCAGGACGTCGGCGAGCTGTTCCTTCAGCAGAAGCTGGGAGGCGGCGTCAGCCGGTGCCAGGGCGTCGTCGTCGGGAATAAAGTCGCCGAGATGGCTGTCCTCCTCCTCGCCGATGGGCGTCTCGAGGGATACCGGCTCCTGGGCCACGCGGAGGATCTCACGGACCTTCTCCACCGGCATGTCGATCTCCGCGGCAATTTCCTCCGGGGTCGGGTCTCTGCCGTTCTTGTGGAGCAGCTGGCTGTTGGTCTTCTTCACTTTATTGATGGTCTCCACCATGTGGACCGGAATGCGGATGGTACGAGCCTGATCCGCAATGGCGCGGGTAATGGCCTGACGGATCCACCATGTGGCATAGGTGGAGAATTTGAATCCTTTGGTGTAGTCGAATTTATCGACGGCTTTGATGAGGCCCAGGTTGCCCTCCTGGATAAGGTCCAGGAACTGCATGCCGCGGCCAACGTAGCGCTTAGCAATGCTGACAACGAGACGGAGGTTGGACTCGGCCAGTTTTTTCTTGGCCTCCTCATCGCCGTCAGCAATGCGGATGGCGAGCTCAATCTCCTCCTCCGGGGTCAGGAGCGGAATGCGTCCGATCTCTTTGAGATAGACCTTGACCGGGTCATCCATGGCTGCATTCTTCGAGACATCCTGCTGGACCTGCGCCGTCTTCTGGGAGTCGGAGTCAAAGTTCAGGGAGTCGAGGGCTGCATCGCCCAGGTCATCTATGATCTCAATGTTCTGTTGTTCCAGGGTCTCATAGAGCTTGTCGAGCTCGTCCATTTCCATGTCGATCTTGACGATGGCGTCGTCAATGTCGTTGGTTGTGAGCTTGCCGGCCGCCTTGCCCTTGCTGATGAGGCCCTCCAGGACCTTCTTCTTCTGCGCCTCTTTTTCCTCGGGTGTGAGTTTTTTATTGTTCTGCTGTACGGTTCTCGGTGTCTGAGCCATATCAACGTTCCTTTCTTCCACGAATCATCGGTGCCGCCTCTTTTTCAGGACGGCGATGCAGTCCTCGACTTCCCGCATACTGTAGTTTGCCAGGGCGCCATCCATTCTGGGGCGGGAAATCTGCGCCATCTCCTCCGGGGTGAACATCTCGGAGAATTGAATGAGTTCTGTCGACGAGCCCTCCTGGATGCGGCGCCGCAGCTCCTCATAGAGCTTTCTGTGAAAGCCGGGGGTAAAATCCTCTGGGTCAAGGGAGCGGTCCACCCTCTCCAGGTAGTCATGGTTCGTCATGAGTGCACTCAAGATAAGCTCCTCAGCGCGCTCCTCCCGGGTCTTCACGGCTCTGCCGCGTCCGCCGGACGTCTTGTCCAGAAGGGAGCGGAAATTGCTGCCCTCACTCTTCAGACGCCGGGATTCCCGGTATTGTTTTTTTGAGAGATAATTTTTCAGCTGGGACTTTATAGCGTCCTCGCTGACCCCGGTCTCCTGGGAGAGCCGGGCAATGTAGAGCTCCCTGCCTGTGTCATCCTGCTTTTCCAGGATGGGCATGGAGTCTTGCAGATAGTGGTGCTTTCCCTCGATGGTGTCCATATCATAGCGGTTTTTCCGCTGCTTGAGACGGTACGCCGTCGCGTTCTCTGCATTGTCCAGGATGGCCTGAAACCGGGAGGAACCATAGGTCTGGATAATTTCGTCAGGGTCCTTGCCTCCGCTGTAGGAGAGCACCTTTACGTCGAGACCGGTCTTCTGGAAGATGTCCAGGGCGCGGTCTGTGGCAGCACGGCCAGCAGAGTCGCTGTCGTAGCTGAGATAGATGGTGTTGCAGTAGCGGGACAGAAGACGGGCCTGCTGGTCCGTCAGTGCGGTCCCGAGGCCAGCCACGGCGTTTTGAAAGCCCGCCGCATGGAGGGCGATGACGTCCATGTACCCCTCGCACAGAATGAGCTCGTCTTTTCCAGAGTCCTTGGCAAAATTCAGGGCGAAGACCTCATCGGTCTTATGGTAGAGCAGTGTGTCGGAGGTGTTGACGTATTTGGGTTTTGTGTCATCCATGACCCGTCCGCCAAATCCAATGATATTGCCGCGGACGTTGATGATGGGGACCATGACCCGGTTTCGGAAGTTGTCATAGTAGTTGGACCGGCCGTTTTTCTCGCTCTTGCGGACAAGACCCGCCTCCAGGAGTTCCTGGTCTGAGTACCCGAGCCGGTTCATATGATTTTTGAGTCCATGCCAGTCGTCCGGGGCATAGCCCAGGCCAAACCGGCGGATGATCTTCATGGAGAGCTGCCGCTTCTCCGTCCAGTAACGGAGCCCGGCATTTCCCTCGGAGCTCATCATATATTGGTAAAAGAAGCGGGCTGCGTCAGCATTCATTCTGCGCATGCGCTGCCTCTTTTTTGACAGGGTGTCGTCGAAGTTGTCCTCCGGCATGGGCACGCCGGCGCGGTCGGCCAGGAACTGGACGGCCTCGGCGTAGTCGAGATGCTCAATTTCCTCTGTGAAATTGATGATGTCGCCGCCCTTGTGGCAGCCGAAGCAGAAGAATGAGCCGTTGTCAGGATAGACGGTGAAAGATGGGGTGTCGTCGTTGTGGAACGGACAGCGGCCTTTGTAGGTTCGCCCGGACCGTTTCAGTTCGACGTAGTCCCCAATGAAGTCCACTATGTCAATTCGCTCCCGGAGACTGTTTTTAAAATCCTCAGAAAATTTTGGCATGGCGGTTCTCCTCAGGCGTCCCAGGGGCGGGGAATAAAGAGACTCTCATAGACTTTGATGGCGTAGCGGTCACTCATGCCGGAGATGTAGTCACAGGCTGCCCTCTCCGGTCCCTCCTCCGTCGTCACACGGCCATAGTCTTCAGGCATTTTATCGGGATTTTCCGCAAAGTACTGATACATGGTCTTCACCATGTTCTCTGCCTTCCCCTCCTCGCCTTTGCAGACCGGATTCGTGTAGACGTTGTGGAACATATAGGTATTAAGGTATTTGAAGGCATGATCAACGGCCGGATCCATGCGGAGTACTCCATCTTTTGTATTTTCCAGTGTGGAGAGCACCAGTGTGTTGATGCGGGCACTCTTGCTCTTTCCCAGCACACCACGGATTTCCTCCGGGAGATCCTCCTCGCAGAACAGATCGGCGCGGATGGCGTCGTCAATATCGTGGTTCAGGTAGGCAATCTTGTCGGCTAGGCGCACAATGCGGCCCTCCAGCGTGGCAGCCTCCGGCCCCTCGGTATGGCAGACGATACCGTTTCGCACCTCCCAGGTCAGATTCAGACCCCGGCCACTTTTCTCGAGATGATCCACGACACGCAGGCTCTGCTGATAGTGACAAAAGCCCTTGGGGTATACCTCTTTCAATGCCCGCTCGCCGGCGTGTCCGAATGGGGTGTGTCCCAGGTCGTGGCCGAGGGCAATGGCCTCGGTCAGATCCTCATTGACCTGAAGTCCCCGGGCAAGGGTACGGGCGATTTGCGCCACTTCCAAAGTATGGGTCAGACGGGTGCGGTAGTGGTCTCCCGTCGGAGAGAGAAAGACCTGTGTCTTGTGCTGCAGGCGCCGAAACGCGTTGCAGTGGACAATACGGTCCCGATCCCGTTGAAACGGAGTGCGGAGATCATCCTCCGGCTCCGGGCGCTGACGCCCACGGGAATCCGAGCAGCGGCATGCCTCCTTCGATAGGAGACTGTCCTCTATCTGCATGGTTCTCTCCCGAATATTTTCCATACCACAGACCTCCTGCTGATGGGTCAGCCGTTCTTCTCCCGGACCGGCATCCGGAGAATGGAGCCGGCGGGGACCGATATCTCCTGGTCCGTCACAATGCGGATGGTTGCCAGGGGATTGGGGGCCACAGTGACCCGCTCCCCCTCTTCGTTATAGAGCTCTTTTGCGGTTATTGTGAACGGGCGGACCCCGGGGCTCAGGACCTCAAAGGTGTCGCCCTCGAAAAAGCGGTTTCTCTGGGAGACGGTGACAGTATTTCCCTCGCAGTGGAGAACATTGGCCATGACGTCCCAGTTGCGGATATAGATGCCTTTATAATAGAGGTTTGCATCCTCATTGGGCTGGCCGAAGTAGAAACCGGTGCAGTAGTCCCGGTAGCTTATCTTCTTTACCTCGTCCAGGATCCACTCCTCCGGGCGATAGTCCGGAGATGGATTGGCCAGATAGCCGTCGATGGCGGCGCGGTAGGCATTGGTCGTGGCCGCCACATAGAAGGCCGATTTGGCGCGGCCCTCAATTTTGAAACTTGTAATGCCGGCATCCACTAGTTCAGGGATGTGCTCTATCATGCACATGTCCTTGGAGTTCATGAAGTAGGTGCCATCTTTCTCCTCGGAGATCTCAAAGAGCTGTCCGGGCCGTTTCTCCTCAATGACATGGTAGCGCCAGCGGCAGGGCTGGGCACACTGGCCGCGGTTGGCGTCCCGGCCGGTCAGGTAGTTGGAGAGCAGACAGCGTCCGGAAAAGGACATGCACATGGCGCCGTGGACAAAGCACTCTATTTCGAGGTCATCCGGGGTCTTGCGGCGGATTTCCGCAATTTCCTTCAGGGAGACCTCCCGCGCCATGACCACCCGTCTCACTCCCATATCATAGAGGGCGTTTGCGGTGATATAGTTCACTACCCCCGCCTGCGTGGACATATGGATGTCCACATTTGGGGCATATTTCTGCGCCATTCGGAGCACGCCGATGTCGGCAATGATAAAGGCGTCAACGCCGACGTCCTGCGCCATGGCGAGAAAACCGGGAAGATCCTCGATTTCGTCGTTCCGCGGCAGTGTATTGCATGTCAGATGGACTTTCACGCCGCGATCATGGCAGAACTTTACAGCCTCTGCCAGCTCCTCCCCGGTGAAATTTCCGGGTGCGGAGCGCATGCCGAACTCGGTGCCGCCGAGATAGACGGCGTCGGCGCCATATTCGACAGCCGCCGTGAGCCGTTCCATGTCACCGGCCGGGCAGAGGAGCTCCGGCACGGGGTCGGGGCGGCCGATCCGTTCCGGCCGCGGCGAGGATGGAAAGATCAAAAATTCTTCGTCTCCTTAAAACTGATACTGCATGTTGAGAACGACTTTGTGGGCCGTCTCCTTGCCGACAAAGTGGGCGGCAATGGCCTCTCCGAAGATGAGGGCGCTGCCGGCACCGTTTGCCGTGATGATTCGACCGTCCTCTGTGACGGGCTCCTTGGTATACGTAGCGCCACCAAGGCCGTCCTCACAGCCCGGGAAGCAGGTTGCCCGCTTGCCGGCGAGGATGCCCTCCTGTCCGAGCACAGTCGGTGCCGCACAGATGGCGCAGATGAGAATGTGTTTTTTCTGGGCAAATTTCAGAGCGTCCTTGACGGTGTCAGAAGCGGCAAGATTTGTCGTCCCGGGCATTCCGCCGGGAAGGACGACAGCGTCCAGATCTTCATTGAGGACCATGTCCTCCTCTGCAAGATCCGCTTTTACGCGGACACCGTGGGCGCCGGTAATCTCGGTGCCGCCAATGCCGACTGTGCGGGTCTTGATGTCACAGCGGCGAAGAACGTCCAGAGTCCCAATGGCCTCGACTTCTTCAAAACCGTCGGCTAAAAATAAATAGATCATGGTATTACCTCCATGGAAACTGTCACCCGAGGGTGATTCCTATATAAGCATTCTGCATTTGACCGGATGCAGTGCGGGCTTTCTTGTTCAGGGCAATGGCCATACCGGCTCTGCCCAGTGTCTTTCGATGTCCCTCGACCTCACAGACGTAGGGGGCGTGGAAGACATACTTGCGGGCGTCCAGCTGAAGAAGCAGACGCGCCATGGACCCGTCCAATGTGGGCGGGCAGAGTTCTGTGATGACCACAGTGCCGTTATTATTATTGTAAAGGGCGTAGGAATTTCCGTCACAGAGGATTTCCCCGCCACAGGAAGCATGCTCAAAAAGGGCATACTGCATAACCTTGTAGTCCAATGCAACATGGTCGGTTCCGGCAAGGGCCTCCTCCCGGACCTTCGGCACGTCGGTCAGCGCAAAGGTGTAGGGGTTCTCGGCCTCCGGTTCGGCGGATTCCTCTCCGCAGATGGCCGCGGCCAGTTCCTTCCGGGAAAAGTTCACCGTGCGGGCGTAAAAGCAGGTGCGGAACCCATACTTGCTGTAATAGTGGTAGAGCGAACCCTCCGCCGGGACAAGATAGATAAAGTCCACGTCCCGCTCCTTGGCCAGGGCGATGCAGTATTCAATAATGCGGCTCATGTGCCCCTTTCCCCGGTACTCCGGGTCAGTGGCAGCCGCATAGAAATAATATGCGGAATAGCTGCGTCCGCGAACGACCAGGCTGTTCTCAAGGAGATAGGCTGCGGAGACCGCTTTGCCATCCTCATGGGAGACCACGACATTGTCGGGCTCCGCGGCAAGCCGCAGAAAATTTCGGATATACTCCGGGTCGTCGCCAAACGCCTCGTTCCAAATACGGACAAGGTCCTCGACATCCCCGCTCTGCACGAGGGCCGGTTCCTGCCGCTGGTCTGTCATTGGTGTTCCTCCTAATAGGGTCAGCGGATTTCCTCCGCAATATATTTTGTCAAAAGCTGTTCCGGGTGCCAGGAGAGCTTCGCCTGACGAAGTCCATCAATGCCCATGTCCTCCTCCCGGTTCACCAGGGTGTACTGGGCGATGGAGTTTCGGGCAAATTCCCGGGTGATCATAGGATAGGCACCACGGATGGATGCGTCTGCCTTCTCAACATGTGTATCAAAGACATAGTCGTTGATGGGCTCACCACAGGTGTATGCGACGATAGTGCCGTCAATACGGAGCACACCACCCACAAAACCGAGCTCATCAAAATGGGCTAAGGCGCGCTGAATGGCATCCAATTCCTGGTCGGCACCAAGTTTTGCCTGGCGCTCATTTTCTTTGACCCAGAGGTGGGAGAACTGCATGCACTCCTCGGCCACATTCTGAGTCATCTCCTCGTAGGTCCAGTTATTATTCTTCTCAAAGAAAGAGCAGTGGTTGCGCTTACCGTGATACTTTTTTCCAGACAGGTTTGCCAGTGCCTCCACCCGGTAGAGATAGTCCTCATTGTCCCGGTCCTCAGTGAAGCGGAACGTTCCGGGGAAGCGCTCCTCAAGCCAGGTCTTCTGGTACTCGCAGATGGCGCTGAGCCGCAGAGGCTCAGTACTCTGCTTCAAGAGCTCTTCCAGAATGACGGAGGCGTCTCCGTCCCCGGCGGGAAGCGTATAGCTGTAACGGGACCTGCCCACGAACATGCCGTCCACATTGGCAATTTTATAGTCGTAGACGGGCGCCCACATATAGATGCAGCCAAAGCAGAAGTCAGCCCCCTCCCGTCCGGAGCCCATGAATGCGTGCTGCACCCAGTCCCGGTCGGTGAGCTGCGGTCGTCTAAGACAGTGCTCAATATCCTCGATCATGGTAAATAAAATCCTAATCTAGCGGAGATTCCGGACTGCGTCCAGGATGTCTCCCGCAATATCATCCGCTGCGCGCAGGACACCGTCCTCTGCACAGCTGATTTTTTTCCAGCCGCTGGCATTGGCAGCGTATTCCGCCGCCTCCCGGCATTTCATCTGATATGCAATGTCCCGCTCGTGGACGTCACGCTCTCCCCCGTTTTCCCCGTAGCGCTTTGACAGGAGCTTTTGGGAGATTTCCACCGGGACGTCCAGGTAGATGACCATGTCCGGTCTGGGGAGACCCAGTTTCCGGTACTCGAAGTCCTCGAGCCAGGCAAGGTATGCGTCCCAGAGTTCCCGGGAGAGTTTTGGCATTTGAAAGATGGCGTTGGAACTTACGTATCGGTCTGCGACGACGAAGTCCACGTCCGGGTTCTGATAGTCCGCCTGCCATTTTGTATGGTAGCCGGCGTAACGGTCCGCAGCATAGAAAGTGGATGCCGCATAGGCATTCACGTCGTCCGGGCTCTCACCAAAGGCACCGCCGAGATACATGCGGACGAGCGCACTCGAGTCACTCTCGTAGTCCGGCATCTTGATGTAGCTGGCAGTAAAGCCCTCCCGCGCAAGGCCGCGCTTCAAAAGCTCCATCTGCGTGGATTTCCCGGAACCGTCCAGGCCCTCCAGAACAAGCAGTCTGCCCATTCAGAACTCCTTTCTTATCAGAGAACATACTGGTAGTAAGCTATCATTATATCAAAGGATGTCAATTTCCTCAAGGCGTTTCCCGCCTCTCACTCGAAATCCTTCAGGGCAAATGGGAGCGCCGTAATGAGGTCCGTGGCTGTCATGGCCCGCAGGGACAGCGTCTTCGCCGCAAAGTCGGCAGCATATCCGTGGAGATAGGCTCCGGTAGCCGCTGCCTGAAACGGCGGCATACCCTGGGCAAGCAGTGCGGCAATTATTCCGGCGAGGGTGTCCCCGCTTCCGCCCTTGGCAAGGCCCTGGTTACCTGTCCGGTTCACAATAGTGACCGGGTTATCATAGGTGGCAATTACGGTGTCCGGCCCCTTCAGAAGCACGGTGACCCGGTGTTCATCGGCAAATCTGTGCGCCGCTCCGATACGGTCTTGCAGGATATCCTGGACCGGGATGTTCATAAGTCTGGACATTTCGCCCGGATGCGGCGTCACAACGACCTCGCCCTCCAGATTATCTAGGACATCGGTGTTACCGGCAACGGCGTTCAGGCCATCTGCGTCCAGCACAATGGGACGTCTGCCGGCATTCTGCAGAACATCCAGTACAACGGTACGAACATCCTGGCTCTGGCCGAGACCGCATCCCATGACAATGGTCGTGGCGCGTTCCATATAGTGCCGCAGCAGGTTGATGGACTGCACATGGACCATACCCGCCGGCGTGTCCGGCAGCGGCACCATCATTCCCTCGGTCAAATGGGAGGAGATGGCCGGATAGGCCCTCTGCGGGAAAGCCGCCGTGACAAGCCCCGCTCCGGAACGAATTGCCGCATTTGCACACATGCAGGCGGCTCCCGGCATGCACATGCTGCCGCAGATGGAGAGCACATGGCCGTAGTCGTTCTTGTGGGAAGTCCGGGTTCGCTCGGGAAGCAGCTCTGTGACGTCACTCTGTGAGAGCGACACAAGTGTGGGCGATGCAGCTGAAAATGCATGCTCCGAGATTCCGATATCCAGCACTATAGAGATTCCGCAGTTTTCCCGTGCCGGATAAAAGGCATGGGCCGGTTTCAAGCAGCTGATGGCAAAAGTGTAGTCCGCATAGACCGCCTCGCCAAGCACAGCACCGGTGTCCGTATCAACGCCACTCGGTACGTCAATGGCAAACACGGTCCCCTCGGAGTCCGAGATGGCCCGGAAGATTTCCGGGAGGGCGCCCTGTGCGGGGCCATGGAATCCGATGCCGAAGACCGCGTCGACGACGATGTCGGCACCGCGGATCATGGCCTGGGCCTGTGTCGGATTGTCCTCATAGTTCAGGATGGAGATGCCGAGCCGGTTCACGGTGCCGAAATTGTTGATGGCGTCGGCGGCCTTCGGCATGCCCATGGCGAGGATGACCCCGCACGGGTAGCCGGCCTCCCGGAGCTTCCGGGCAATGACGAATCCGTCCCCTCCGTTTTTGCCGCTGCCGGCCACAATGACGGCGCCGCGGCTGCTGTCCGGGCAGATGCTGCGGATTCTGTCGGCGCAGGCCGTGCCGGCCCGCTCCATGAGGTCAAAGAAGCGGATGCCGGTGGCATTCTCCTCTTCCTCTACCCGTCTTATTTCATCGGCGGTGAGAATCTTCAATGGGAATCCTCCTTAAAGGCGACAGCCACGGCCGCCGCCGTTGTCTTTGTATGGGTCAGGCTCAGGGAAAACTGGAGACCGGCCTCGGCTACCAGAGAAGCGGCACGGCCGGAGAACTCGTAGTGGGGACAGCCGAGTTCGTCGTGGATGACCTGTACATCGCCCAGAGAAAAGCCGGAGATGCCGGTGCCCATGGCCTTCGAGAATGCCTCCTTTGCGGCAAATGCCGCGGCAATGCTCTCGGCCCGCATGCCGTGTGCCTCATAGTACTCCCGCTCCCGGTCCCCGAGGACCCGCTGCAAGAAGCGCTCGTTGGTCTCTATGGCATGCTGCATACGATCTATTTCCACAAGGTCAACGCCCACGCGGATATCCATGCGGCTTTCCCTCCCTCATTGTCCTGACTTTATTCATTTTAACATAAGTCACAGGAAAAATTCGTTGAAAAAGCGTTGCCGGAGTGATAGAATGTTCCCGATATTGGAAAAACGCATTGATGGAGAAAGTATTTTTTCCGCTCCGCGCTAAAGAGAGGGGCCGTCATCGGCTGAGAGCGCCCTGTGCGGTGGAAAAGAGAAGTTCGCTCCGGAGCGGCATCCCGGAACCCCGGTGGACCCGGAAAGTATGGAATGACGGTCAGCTCCCGTTACGAGTTTTGAGTGCCGGCGCAAGTCGCCGGAATCTGGGTGGTACCGCGGAGTAGTCAGACTTCGTCCCTTTCGGGACGGGGCCTTATTTTTTTGCATTTTGCAAGAAGTCAGGTCGTGTCCCCCCTAATATCAAAGAGTACTAAAGGAAGGTACAGCATGAAGCAGAAAGAACAGCTCGAGGGCATTCGTGCCGAGGCGGAAGCCGCTCTGCACAGCATTGAGACCCTGGAAGAGCTCGACAACGTCCGCGTCAAATTCCTCGGAAAAAAGGGCGACCTGACCGCCGTCCTGAAGACCATGGGAAGCCTCTCCCCGGAGGAGCGCCCGGTGGTCGGCCAGCTGGCCAACAAGATCCGTGGAGAAATCACCGAGAACATTGAGAAGAAGGCCATGGAGCTCAAGGCCGCCCAGCAGGAGGCCCGTCTCCTCGCCGAGACCATCGACGTCACCCTGCCCGGCAGCCCGGTGGAAATTGGCCATGAGCACCCCCTGTCTCTCGTCCTGGACGAGGTCAAGGAGATCTTCATGGGCATGGGCTTTGAAATTGCCCAGGGTCCGGAGGTCGAGTGGGACTACTACAACTTTGAGGCCCTGAACATCCCGAAGGACCATCCGGCCCGGGACACCCAGGATACCTTTTATATTACCGACAACATGCTGCTCCGGACCCAGACCTCGGGCACACAGATCCGCGTCATGGAGGAGAAAAAGCCCCCCATCCGCATGATTGCCCCGGGCCGCGTCTACCGCAGCGACGCCGTCGACGCCACCCACTCCCCCCTGTTCCATCAGATCGAGGGCATGGCCATTGACGAGGGCATCACGATGGGTGACCTGGTCGGCACCCTGGAGACATTCGCCAAGAAGCTCTATGGCTCCGACACCCGCATCCGTCTCCGCCCGCACCACTTCCCGTTCACCGAGCCGTCCTGTGAAATCGACGTCAGCTGCTTCAAGTGCGGCGGCAAGGGCTGCTCCATGTGCAAGAACGAGGGTTGGATCGAGATCCTCGGTGCCGGCATGATCCACCCGCAGGTCCTCCGCAACGGCGGCATCGACCCTGAGAAGTACAGCGGCTTCGCGTTCGGCCTCGGTCTGGAGCGCCTGGTCATGTTCGCCTATGAGATGGATGACATGCGCATGCTCTACGAGAACGACATGCGTTTCCTGGAACAGTTCTGAGGAGGTACCCGAATGGATTTATCAAAGAGATGGCTGCAGGACTACGTGGACATCGACGTCCCGGACCGAGACTTCGCCGAGGCGCTGACCATTTCCGGCTCCAAAGTCGAGTCCTTCCGCCATGAGGGCGAGACCCTCGAAAATATCGTTGTCGGTGAAATTCTCACCGTGGAAAAACATCCGAACGCCGACCGGCTCTTTGTCTGCACGGTCAACGTCGGAAAAGAGGAGCCCATCACCATTGTCACCAGCGCCACGAACGTGACCCCCGGTGTCTTTGTCCCGGTGGCTCTCCATAAATCGGTCGTCGCCGGCGGCCAGAAGATCACAAAGGGCAAAATGCGCGGCGTCCTGTCCGAGGGCATGTTCTGCTCTGTGGCCGAGCTCGGCATCACAGTCCACGACTTCCCCTACGCCATTGAGGACGGCATCTTCCTTCTGGGAGATGACTGCAAGAAGGAACCCGGCATGGACATCCACGAGGCCATCGGCCTGAACGATGTCGTCACCGAATTTGAAATCACCTCCAACCGTCCGGACTGCATGAGTATCATCGGTCTGGCGCGGGAGACCGCCGCCACTTACGACCTGCCGCTGAAGCTCCACACCCCGGAGGTCAAGTCCGGCGAGGGTGACGTAAACGACTACCTGAAGGTGGACATCAACGCCCCGGAGGAGTGCTACCGCTACGCCGGCGCCGTTGTAAAGAACGTCCGCGTCAAGCCGTCCCCGCTCTGGATCCGGGAGCGTCTCCGTGCCTGCGGCGTCCGTCCTATCAACAACATTGTCGACATCACGAACTTCGTCATGCTGGAATACGGCCAGCCCATGCATGCCTTTGACCTGCGCTACCTTGAGGGCAACCATGTCATTGTCCGCATGGCCGAGGACGGAGAGAAGATCACGACCCTCGACGGAGACGAGAAGACCCTCGACCCGTCCATCCTCGTCATTGCCGACGAGAAAAAGCCCGTCGCCGTAGCCGGTGTTATGGGCGGCGAGTACTCCGGCATCATGGATGATACCACCACCATCGTGTTCGAGTCCGCCTGCTTCCACGGTGCCAGAGTGCGCCGCGGCGCAAAGAAGCTCGGCATGCGTACGGAGGCCTCTTCCCGTTTTGAGAAGGAACTGAATCCGGACAACTGCGGCACCTGCCTGGCCCGTGCCCTGGAACTCGTCCAGCTGCTGGATGCCGGTGATGTCGTAAACGGTGTCGTCGACAACTACGCTAACCCCAAGGAGCAGATCACCCTGCCCTTCGAGCCCGAGTGGACCAACAACTTCATCGGAATCAATGTCCCGGCCGAGGAGCAGGCGGAAATCCTCCGCAAGATAGACTTCAAGGTGGAGGACGGCGTCATCACCGTTCCGTCGTTCCGCATTGACATCCACCACCAGGCCGACATCTCCGAGGAGATTGCCCGGTTCTACGGCTACAACAAGATCCCGGCCACCCAGCTCCGCGGTTCCGCCCAGGCGGAACTCACCCCTCGTCAAAAATTCAACCGCCTCGTGGAGCAGACCATGCGCAGCTGCGGCCTGTCGGAAATCCAGACATTCTCGTTCATCAGCCCGAAGGAGTATGACCGCATCCGTCTTCCGAAGGAGAGCGGACTCCGCAAGAACATTGTCATTAAGAACCCGCTCGGTGAGGACACCAGCGTCATGCGCACCACTTCTATTCCGTCTATGCTGAACGTCCTCTCCCGGAACTACAACAACCGGAATGAAAGAGCCTGGCTCTACGAGATGTCCACGGTATATATTCCCCACGAGACCCTTGACGAGCTCCCGGACGAAAACCAGCAGCTTGTGCTCGGCCTCTACGGGAAGGGAACCGACTACTTCGTCCTCAAGGGCATGGTAGAGAAGCTACTCTCCATCTGTGGCATTGCCGAATATGATGTGGAGCCGGTCAAGGATGACCCGACATTCCACCCGGGCCGTACCGCCTCCATCACAGTGGACGGTGAAGAGGTCGTCCGCCTCGGTGAGATCCACCCTGCGGTCCTCCACAACTACGAGATCGGCGACAGAGCCTACATCGCCGCCATTGACGTGGAGAAGCTGTATGAGAAGGCTGACCTCGTGAAGATCTACCGCCACCTGCCGAAGTACCCGGTCACCACCCGTGACCTCGCCTTCGTCGTCGATGCGGCCACCCCGGTCCTCGTACTGGAAAAGGCCATCCGTCAGGCTATCTCCTCCTCCATTCTGGAGAAGCTCGAGCTGTTTGATGTCTACACCGGAGACCAGGTCGGCAAGGACAAGAAGAGCGTGGCCTTCAGCCTGAAATTCCGCGCCTCTGACCGGACACTTACCGACGAGGAAGTGGACGCCGCCGTGAAAAAAGCCGTAAAATCTGTCGAAAAATGCGGCGGAGTGCTCCGTTCCTGATTGGCATTCCTCCCAAATTGTTATATAATAGGGAAGAATAATCGTCTGGAGGTGGTTATGGTGTCTGACAAGACAATACAGTTTTCCATCAAGGAGGACTCGGATGCCGAAATGAAGCGAATCCTGAATGAGGTCTACAATGCCCTTCAGGAGAAGGGGTACAACCCCATCAGCCAAATCGTCGGATATCTCCTGACCGAGGACCCGACCTATATTACCACCCACAACAACGCGCGGAATCTGATCCGTCGTATCGACCGGGATGAGCTTCTGCAGGAAATCGTCCGGAACTTCCTGGACAAATAAGGAGTGAAATCATTGGCGGAAGGAAACCAGTTCCTCACCTATAAGGGCTACCCCCTTGTGCGGAGTGGCAACACCCTCTATTATGGGAACATGTATGACCCCTTCGTCTGCATGCTTACCATCAAGAACACCAAGAAAGTCAAGGACATGGACGTGCCCAACCGGGTCGTCGTCCAGCTCATGTCCACAAACCCCAGCGCCAAGCCGGAGGAAATCATCCGCAAGAAGAGCGAGAAAGTCGGACTCTATGCGGCCATGGACATCGCCTCCATCTGGCTCCAGCGTGCTCTGAAAGAGGAATCCTGAATAATTGCAGCGGACAGGCAGCTTTTGCCTGTCCGTTTTCTTTTCTATGAAGACTTTTGGAAAAATCATAAAGTGGTTCTGCATCGTATTTGCCGCCCTGTTTCTCTGCTACTGCCTGGTGGGCATCATCCCGCCTGCATGCCATAAGCATATTACGGGCGATGCAGTCTCCCACGCAAAATCTATAACTTACACCGCCAACGACACCGGCCCGGACCGCATCCACTTCGTGGAGGACAACGATGAGGCCATGGCGTGGCGGCTCCGGCTTATTGACAACGCAGAGCACGACATCCTGCTGACCACCTTTACCTGGCAGGAGGACGGCGTCGGCCGGGAAATTACAGCTGCCCTGCTGCGGGCAGCAGAACGGGGCGTCCATGTCCACCTCCTTGTAGATGGGTACTATGGTTGGAAATTCTTGACTGGTAACCCCTATATGGATGCCCTCATGGAGAGTCCCAACGTACATCTGCGTTTCTACAACCGCTTCAATTACAGCAAAGACTGGAAGCTCCACTACCGCCTCCACGATAAGATTCTGGTAGCGGACGACGAGTGGTGTATTCTCGGTGGCCGCAACATCCAGAATAAGTTTCTGGGCCATGAGGGAAGACCGGAGGAGCGGATCCGGGACTTTGACCTGATACTCCGGGAGACAGAAGCCGGAAGAAAGGACTCCCGCGCCGCCATCCCCCAGGTCCAGCGCTATTTCTGGACCCTCTGGAGCCAGCCGAATCATAAGGATGCAGTCCTTGCCACAGAGAAGGCGGAGCGAAACAGGGCTTCGGAGGAACTCCACCGCCTCGCTGGTAAACTCCCCGCCCGCTACCCGGCAGCCTATGCACCGTTGGACTGGGGCAGCATCTCGGTGCCGACAAGGAAGTGTACGCTTATTACCGGAGATCCATCGCCCACACGAAAGCCACCTATTCTCGGTGCCCGCCTGCTGGAGCTCATGAAAACCGGGAAACACATTACTATCCAGACCCCCTACCTCATGATGGACCGGACCATGTACCGTGCCATCACCGACCTGAACCGGGGCAGGCAGGTGGACATCATCACGAACTCCGCCGCCACCGGCAGCAACTCCCTTGGGGCCTGCGACTATCTGAATCAGAAGAAAAACATCCTGAAGACCGGCAGCACCGTTTTCGAGAACAACGGACGGGCCACACACGCCAAGGCCATTACAATAGATGACCGGCTCACAGTCATTGGATCTTGCAACATGGATATGCGGAGCATGTATCTCGACACCGAGCTCATGCTTGCAGTGGACTCCCCTGAGCTGAACGCCGTAGTCCGCCGCGGCATGGAGGAGCTCAAGAGCCAGAGCCTGCAGATTTCCGCCAATGGCCCGGACATTCCCGGCAGCCGCTATGTCAAGGTAGAGCGCACCGGCGAAAAGCGCCTTGGGTACACGCTGCTCCGCGGTGTTATCTGGATTATCCGCCCTTATCTATAAAAATTCGCACAAATTGCATTGAAATGCCCCGCCCGATTGCTATAATATTATCAACTTATGGAGGAGGTACGATTTATGGGAATCGATCCGAAAGCAGAAGAAATCATCCGCCAGGGCAACGAGTACATCCGCAATCATCAGGATGAGGACTTAGTCGCCATTCTGGAGAAAGAGGCGGAAATTGAGCTCGAGTGCAAGAAGCTGCACACCTATTTCCACAAGGACCCGGATGTCCAGGAAATCCTCGACGAGAAGAGCAACGAGTACCAGATGATCCACGGCACCCGCTTCTCCCCGAAGGTCAAGGCAAACCGCTTCCTCAACGCCCAGGGCAAATATCCCACGGAAAAGTGGTAAGTTGAAAATGGAAAAACCGTCGGCTGTGGCCGGCGGTTTTTTTGTTGTTAATCGGGGCGAATACAGAACGAAAGATTTCGTAAAGGTTGGGGCCTCCCGTAGGACACAATCGTTCTATTTCAAAATGTGTATGAGATTGAAATTTTCCGTAGGACACAATTGCAATATTTTCAAATGTGGTCAATAAATTTGGGGCGATTCACGGGCCAGCATAGGACACAAATTGATATATCCAAAATGTGTATGAACAAATTGACTTGATTTTTATCAAATTAGTATATTTGAATAAGACTAAAACCTTTTATTTTGGTTTGTGTATGAGAGAATTTTTGAAAGTAGGACACATCATAAAATATGGAAAATGTGTATGAATATTATAAGGGGCCAGTCCGAAAAGTTGCGGCGTCTTGGCCCTTTTTCTTTGCTGCAGTGGAGCTTTTTTTAAAATGCAGTATTTGTTAAAAAAGGTAAATTGCAAGTTCAACTTGAACACTGATACGAATTAAGTTTCATCTTTGGGTCGGATTGATATATTTGGTTTAAAAATTCCTCGAATAGTTCCTCTGGTGTGCTGTAGTTAAGCTGCTTCC
>Ga0256406_1001006_pt1 | contig 47282 bp, 24 predicted proteins | sample RumenRJG_03DNA_FD_185986 | JGI IMG/M metagenome (GOLD analysis project Ga0256406, IMG submission 185986) | Bovine rumen microbial communities from Lethbridge, Alberta, Canada - RJG_03 | ecosystem: Host-associated > Mammals > Digestive system > Stomach > Rumen | place: Canada: Alberta | collected... | reverse complement strand
TTATCCGGCTGCAAAGTTAAACATAATCGGCTGAATTACAATGACTTCATAGTGGTCTTTGCAAGGTCTTTGCAGGGTCTTTACGTGGTCTTTGGTACAATTTTCGTCGATGATGATTTTCTGTACCGTATGTGTACCGAAAACAGACCGTCTTGGGACCAGCGAGAGGCTTTTTAGAGGTTTCGTGATGAGGGGAGAACAAAAATAAAGTGCCGTAACTCGTTGGAATTACGGCACTTAGCTAATTTCTTGAACTTTTAGCAATAAATGTTAAAATTTTTCAGCGGAGAGAGAGGGATTCGAACCCCCGGTACCTCTCGGTACGACGGTTTTCAAGACCGTTGTAATCGACCACTCTACCATCTCTCCATCAGTCGTAAAAAGAAGCAGTATCAAGAGGACACTGACTATCAGACTGGCTTTGGTCGAAAAGCAGTGCAAAGGTAGGGAATTATTTTGTAAACGCCAAACTTTTTAGATAGATTTTTTGAATATTTGTTGTGAAAGGTAATTTCAGAAGGGATAGAGACTAGAAAGTTGGGGAATGGATTCTTTAAAAACCTCTCTCATCAAACTATTTTAATGTGGAGATAAGCCACTATCTCTTCTGATACCTCTGAATGGAAAGACAGGACCATTATAACTATAATAAAAGTGTAAGCCCATTGCATGTTGTTAATCGCGCAGATTGATGGGGTGTGAAAAGTCACTGTCAAGATTGATGGCCCACACCAATTTTTATTCAAGCCGCTGACCACCGACGGTATATTTGGTATTGCCTTTCTGAATGACCACGTGCCCGCATTTCGCATATTTACCAACCATCGTGGACGGAAGAATTGTCGTCACATGCTCAACGCCTGTGCTACTGACGCTATAAAGAGTGATGACCAGACAACACTGCTTAGCTCCTATAGTAAATGTCAGTTTCCCCTCTGCTGGATTTGCTCCCAGATCAAGGGTGTGGGTAACATAAACCGGAACATCATGCTTTGCGGGAAAGACATAGTCGGTGGCATCATAGCTGACACCATTGACATTCCTTAGATATGCATCCACGTCATAGTTATCATAACCGAAGAACGATACCTTCGTAACTTTTTGTCCCTTGGGGATATAGATAACGTAGTCTGTGGCAGAATATTTCACGGTATTGCTTTTTCCGGTTCCATATCCTTTACCTTTTACATTACCAACCTTGTAGCCATTAGAAAAATTGAGGATAGTCTCACCATTGACCTCGCACTGTCCTCCATAGGTAGTAGCAGAAAGTTCATTATCCGAGCCATTACCCTCAGCGTTCTGCGCTTCTATTCGCTTTTTCCACGCAGGATATTCATTTTCGATAACATTCTGACACCAGCTGCCAAGATACTGATAGCTAACGCGGTTACCAGCCATCAGCGAAGTGGCAATTGGCAGTCCTTTGCCGTCGACGACCGGGTCAGTGTCGTCATAGTTATAGAGGAAACGATAGTACAGATGTGGATATTCGTTGCTATATATGGAGAAAATGGGTTGGTAAGCCTTTGACTCCTGGTATGACGAGGTAGCCATCTCATATTCCGTATAGGTGTAGTCCTTGCCATTGTATTCGTAAGTACGTTTTTTCCCACGGTCTCGTAACTTCTTGAAGAACTTGTCATAGACTTTCTTTCCGCTGGCACCGCCCAGTTGGATGAAACGTCCCCAGATGGCACTGCCCGGTTTGTCAATTATGCGACGGTCTCTCTGTCCATTGGCATTAACAAATTCCTCTATAGCCTTACCTTCAATCTTATGATTACCGAGCCACGTCACAGCAGCTGTTATGGCAGTCTGCAGTTCCTCAGACGGCTTTTCGATAGTCATCAGGAATGACAGCAAGTTGGCCGACTCACTGCCGCTAACTGATGGCAGCTCGTGAGGGCGTCCCTCTGTAGGCAGCAAGTCTATGGTATCATGTTGCGCGCACCACGCAGCCTTAGTACCATTGTCGTCAATCTGACATTTGATAATCATTTCAATGGTTTTGTCGAACGATGTCATACAGCGTTCACGTGTCTGTTCGTCCACGATGTCGGCAAAGTCACCCTTATTATTATGAATGTCGCGCAAAATCTTCAAGACATTGGTAATGAGGTCGTCATTAAACGTGATATAATCCTGATAACTGCCATTACCAGACAATGGCCAATACTGCGACCATCCGCCACACGCTTTCTCCGATGCAAAAATCATGTTCAGAGCCTTGTTAAAGGCTGTACGGTACTTTTCCACTTTCGTGGCTTGGTAGACTTTGGCCAGGAACCGCATCTCCTGAGTTGTGGCAGTGTTGTCGAGACAAGAGTGCTCATTGCGCCCCGCCTTCAGTCTTGCCAAATCAGACGCAGACAACTTATGGAGTTGGTCGTTTTTCATCCATCCTCCCGTCTCCTTCTGCACTTCAAGAACGATATCTGCAATGCCCTTTGCCTCATCGGAGCCATACCACGCAGCTTCCATCTTACCACTACACACCTTTGCCCATGATAGTGTTTTGACATCAGTGGCATTGACGTTTACTGTCATAGCCAACAGCAAAACCATTGATAATAGTATTTTCTTCATGTGGTCATTTTTTTATTATACAAATCAACCCTTTATTTTCCTCTCAGCCAGTTCCACCGCTCAGCCCAGTCGTCCATAGCCTCCTGACGAACGCATTGTTGCGTTGCAGCTCCGGCGCAGTCATGCCAATAGTTTTCCGGTGAATAGCTGTCGGTGAACCAGTTGCCACCAACCCGATAGTCGGTCGACCGATGAATCTTCCAGGAGTTTTGCACCGTAATCTCCCCGTTTATGGCTTTAAATCCCGGGATTGTCGAAGTAATGGTGTACGGCAGCGTGCCACAAATTTATATTTTTTACTTCACATCAAGGCAGCAAGCAGTACAATTGTACGCAGTGAACGCCCGATTTATACCGTTTGAAGTGTTTTTTACGCAATGATGCAAAGGGGCAGAATTGCACACTGTTTCAGGAGTTCTGACACTCCACAAGGTATAGGACGAGACCGTAGGTACGGGGTTATCCCCGTCCTATCCCCTTAAATGAAATCAAAAATCATGGATGTACGGAAATCCAACGGATGACACAACATGGCGGGGATAAACCCCGCCCTACGATAGAAACCGCTGAGTAGTTACTATTCAAGGTAACTATTCAGCTAACGCTACTTCATGTATCGCATCATCTTGTCGATGCAACTTCGCTTCTGCTCTTCATTCGGATGAACATAAAGGTTAAGCGTAGTACTAATATCAGCATGTCCCAAAAGAACACTCACAGTCTTGTAATCGCAATGACTCTCAATACAGCGAGTAGCAAAACTGTGGCGTAGCCCATGGAATTTTAATCGCGGAATATCCAACTGCTTCAATAGCTTGTTAAAATAGTTGCGATACGTTCTTGGCTCAGTCGGTTTTGTGTTGTTCGTGAGGACATAGTAATCCTTGTTCACCACCTTCATCAAAGACTTAAAAATTCTGACAAGTTCTTTACTCAAAGGAATCTCACGCAAAGAGTTCTTTGTCTTAGGAGTATTAATCACAATCTCCGTATGTGGTTTATCAGAATCCACAATATAAATGCGCTCGATGGTGCGATTAACATGAAGTAATCCAGTGTCCATATTAATGTCAGACCATTTTAAGGCGCAAACTTCTCCAATACGAAGTCCTGTAGAAAGACACACAAGTATCCCCAAATTAGGAAACGTGAAATTGTCTTTGAGATAGTCCATCAGCTTCTTTTGATGCGCCTTTGTCAAGATTGGCAATGTAGCCTTTGGCTGATTGGCAGGAAACTTAACTTTCCACTCTACATGATTGAGCCAACCTTGCTTCTCTCCGAAACGAGCCACCATTTTTAAAACGATGAGCATGTCCTTGATACTTTTTTGGCTCAATCCATTATTCAACTTGTCCAAGGCAAAAGTCTGAACCTCTTCTTCCGTAACCTCCATCTTACCTCCAAAGACTGGAAGCAAATGGTTCTCCAACGATAACAAATATACTGCCATCGTTGATTGCTTGACATACTGGCGTTTGTCTTCTTTCCAGAAATCTGCAATCTCCTTAATTGTCTTTTTATTATTAACCATGTTATTATTTTAAGGGAATAGACCCTTATATAAATAAGGCGAAAAATGATTAGGGAAAATTGCATCCTAATGTACCCCATTTGAGATTCCCGGAATTTCATGGGGAATGGGAGAAATATAAGGTTTCTGACCTCTTGGACTTCTATTCTACAAACTCTTTGAGCTGGGATCAACTGGAATATGGAACAGATAATATGCTAAACTTACACTATGGGCTTATCCATGTTGGGCTACCAACTATGGTGGATTTGTCAAAGGATATTTTGCCTGCAATAAAGAAAGGAAATGAGCCAAAGAACTTCGAGCTTTGCAAAGAAGGTGATATTGCTTTTGCTGATGCTTCAGAAGATACAAATGAGGTCGCAAAAGCGATAGAGTTCTACACTTTAGAAGACAAAGCGGTTGTATGCGGTTTGCATACGATACATGGAAGAGATAAATCCAACAAAACTGTTGTTGGATACAAAGGCTATGCTTTTTCCTCAACAGCATTTCATCATCAGATTCGCCGTATTGCACAAGGTACTAAAATATACTCGATTAGTGCAAAGAACTTCGATGAATGTTATATTGGTATTCCTTCAAAAGAAGAACAAACTAAAATTGCCAAATTATTGCGTCTAATAGACGAGCGCATAGCTACCCAAAGCAAGCTGATTGAGGATTTGAAGAAGCTAAAGTCTGCGATTATTGAAATTGAATATACGCCTAATACAAAAACCACTTCGCTTATAGGCGATGTCATTGAGCAGATTTCTAAGCGTAACAAAAACAATGCGATTCAAAACGTTTTGTCGGTTAGCAATCGTCAAGGTTTCATAAAGCAGAGTGATCAATTTGAAAATAGGAATGTTGCAAGCGAAGATACTTCTAACTACAAAATCGTAGAACAGAACGACTTTGCCTTTAATCCTGCACGAATAAACGTTGGTTCTATTGCTCGCCTGACAACTTTTGAAAAGGGCATCGTTAGTCCCATGTATGTTTGCTTCCGAACCCAAGAAAACGTAGCACCTGAATACATTGATTACTTTTTTGAATCGAAGCATTTTTATTGTGAAATACAAAAGAGATTAGAGGGAAGTGTTAGACAATGCTTGTCTTTTGAAGGATTATGTAATATCCCCCTTTCTCTTCCCTCTTTTGAAATACAGCAACGAATAGGAAAGCGCATATTTACATTGGGGCAAAAGATAAAAATGGAAACAGATTTATTAGAACTATTGAGCAAGCAGAAGCAATACTTGCTCCGTCAGATGTTCATATAAACATCTGACGAAGCAGAGACTGCTTTTGAGTATAGTATAAACCAAGTAGGTTTTTCTCAGTTTCTATTTTACTGGCAATACTCTTCAATATTGAATAAATCCGCTTTTGGTTTTCCAAAGAGGGAAGTTTAATACTTGCCTTTTCAAAATCTGCCTTACAAAGGTTAAACCTTGTACTTCCTTGTGCATAGGGATAGATGAATTTTCGGAATGACGTTGAAGATACGTAGTAAGATAGATACGGAGGAAAAGCAACTTCCGTATTTGTGATGTGAATTCCAAAACAGAAACTATTGAGATACACTTTCTCTTTACCAAGATACACAGACCCTACACCAACTTCTTCTGGAGTTTCCGAGGATAACGTGAATAACACATCGCCATATTCAACAACATTCTGTTTCTCACCATCTTTGATTGCCACATACTGGAAATCGTTTTCTTTGATGACATTGTTTGAATACACATTCAAATAAGTTATGAAAGGTTTACCCGAACCAAAATCTTGTGCAGATTTACCTGACAACCCAGAATATGAAGTGCCGAGATTTGCAAAAGAGGTCTTGACCTCATTGCCATATTGAGCATATAAAGAGTCATTTAGTCCCTTGATTAAGGACTCTAACTTTTCAATCAGCTTGCTTTGGGTTGCAATACGCTCATCTATCAAAGAAAGTAAAGTGCTGATTTTATGCTGCTCTTTGTTGGATGGGAACGATACAGTTAAGCCTTTTATGCTTTCGCCATACAAATGAACAACCGACACACCTTGCGCAATCTTGGCTATATCATGCTTTCTTACGCCATTAAGCTGATAACTAAAGAATCTACCATCACCATCTTTCAATCTAATAATATTTAAGTCACCTCCAAGAAGTACGTCAGGAAATAATACACAACGAGCTGTTGAAATGTCAATAGCCGTTTCTCCAGAGGAAGGAATAATTATATCATTAGCACAACTACGTACAAGATTCTTATCTGAAATATCTGTTTTGCTTACAACATAATCTATCACTTCAGACTTATAGGTTGTATATAATTCACCGTACAATATACAAGGAGCCCCAGTAGCACTTCTTTGGTCTTTGGAAATGCCACTTCCTTTAGTTAAGGTTGCAATATCCCCCAACTTACACTTCTCCCATTCCCCATGAAATTCCGGGAATCTCAAATGGGGTACATTCAGTTTATTTTGTTCTTTATATGTTGCCATAGTTATTTTAAATCCTTAATTGTTTGTTATACTTTCCTCTACAGGTATTTACTCTTCTTTTAGGTCGAGGTCAAACGGAAGCAATGGTGTATCATCATCATTGCCATTATTGAATCGGTCGAAATCTGAGATATATGAACGGTCTTGAATAACCTTAAACTTCTCATACTCAGAATATCCCTTGATAACAAATTCCTTCAATACAGAAGTTGCCCATATACGGAATTGGGTTGCTTGATAGCTGTTAACTCTATACCCCACAGCTATGATAACATCAAGGTTGTAGAACAACGGAGCACGCTCTACATCACGCTCACCTTCAAGTTGAACTTGTTGAATTTTTCTACAAGTTGCCTCTCTTTGCAATTCTCCCGACTCATAAATCTGAGAAATATGATAGGCTATAGTTGCCCTATCAACTCCAAACAAAGAAGCCATTCTTTTCTGTGACATCCAAAAGGTCTCACTGTTGAATATCACTTCAATGCGAGTCTCACCTTGTGCAGTCTTATATAGTAAGATATTGGATTCCAACGAGTTTTGCACAATCTCTGTCGTAGATACAGACTGCGAGAAATATTCTCTTGCTTGCTTCACTAATGGCTTCCTTGAATCAGCGTTCTCAGCTATTATCATACAAGCCATTCGCGAAAGATGAAGGTTTTCGACCTTTCGGAAAGAGCCACTACCAAGCTTGACCATTTCAACCACATGGTTGAAATGGTCGTCAATATTCATACCCTTTTCACCTGCAACACGAATTGCTTTGTCTATTACATTTTGGAATTTCCAATACCCCGAATATCCCATCGCATTGCAGAGTTCACGAGAGCTCCAATATTCTTTTCCTTTGTCATCCACATTCCGAATTACATCGAATGTCGGACGCATATCTGGTACATTATTCTCATCCATCGCACTTTATTTTCTGATGATAATTACTCAACCAGCCCCAACTCTTTCAGATATACATCAATCTGCTTGTCGAGGTCAGCACGCTTAGCTTCCAATTCCTTGATTTCCTTCATGACCGCATGAATGTCGATAGGCTCTTCTTCTTCAAACGTATCTACATAACGAGGAATGTTAAGGTTATAGTCATTGTCGGCAACCTCTTGTAAAGTTGCCAAATGACTATACTTCTCGATTTCCTTGCGCTCACGATAGGTATCAACTATCTTCTTAATGTGCTCTGGGCGAAGCTTATTCTGTGTCTTTATTTTTTCAAACTCCTTGCTGGCATCTATGAAGAGTATATTATCATCATCCTTGCGGCACTTCTTTACCACAATAATACAAGTTGGGATACTTGTACCATAGAAAATGTTGGCAGGCAAACCAATGATGGCGTCAATATAGTTCTTCTTCTCAATGAGGAAACGGCGTATCTTACCTTCTGATGCACCACGGAAAAGAACACCATGAGGAGCAACACATGCCATCGTTCCACCTTCATTAAGATGATAAATCATGTGAAGTATAAATGCATAGTCAGCCTTAGACTTTGGAGCCAAGACACCAGCCTTGCTAAATCTATCATCATTATTAAATTTCTCCGCAGCGCTCCAGGCTGCAGAGAATGGCGGATTAGCTACCACCGCATCAAACTGTTCCTCAGGGAAAGCATCATCTTCAAGAGTATCTCCATTTTCTATGTCGAAGTCACAAAACTTAACTCCATGAAGCAACATATTCATTCGGGCAAGGTTGAATGTCGTAGGGTTCTTCTCTTGACCATAAATCAAATCAGCCTTACCATTGCGAGCAGTACGGAGAAGCAATGAACCTGAACCACAAGTTGGGTCATATACATTTTTCAAGCGTGTTTTGCCTGTAGTAACAATGTCTGCAAGGATCTGACTTACTTCCTGTGGGGTGTAGAATTCTCCAGCCTTTTTGCCAGCTCCTGCGGCAAACTGACCTATCATATACTCATAGGCATCGCCGAGAATATCAATATCAGAAGCCTCGTTCAAGCCGAAGTCGATACCATCAAGAGCAATCAAAACTTCACTAATCAAATTGTTCTTATCCTCTGTGGTCTTTCCCAATTTAGGAGAAGCAAGGTCTATATCAGAGAACAAACCTCCAAAATCCTCTTCACTATCGTGTCCAATGGTACTGTCCTCTATTTTCTTCAATGAACGCTCCAGCTGTGGAAGTATGTTCTCCTTGCGATTGATAGCCTCTATTACAGAAGAATACAGGTATTCTGGCTCGATGAAATAACCGAGTTCATTCATGCAAAACTTCTTCAACTCCTCCTTCAGTTCTTCCTCATTACTTGCCCAAGCTTCCTTAAAGTTACTTCCATCCTCTTCAAGCTCAGCATCAATACACATTTCTATCTTTTCAGATAAGTACTTATAAAAGATAAAGCCCAAAGTGAAATACATGAAATCACTGGCTGACATATTGCCACGCAAAGTATTGGCTACTGTCCAAAGTTGCGTACGCAATTTTTGTTGTAATTCTTCACTCATATTTCTTCTTTTTATTTTCTTTTTTATTCCCAACTGAATGTTTCGATAATTTTACGCAGTTTTAAAATCAATGACTCTTTAAGATGAATACGCTGCAAGAAACGCAGTCCCTTTTTCTCCTTGATAGCCTTCTGCAAAATTTCAGGCTTTTCCCGATGTAAATAATCATACTCCTGCACATATTTGATAAGTGCATCTTGACTTACTCCCACTTCCGTAGCCAATGAAGTAACCGCATGGGCTCGTGCCTGAGTAACATAGGTTGTCAGACGACTCTCCAAATCCATCTTGCCATCAGCTTTCGACTTTACAAATCCAGCTTGGTCATTATCAACATTGTCACGGATGAAGTGGTCTATAAGTTTAGCCTTATTGCGCATAGCTGGGTCTTTTATCATCGTGTCGATGATATTCTGTCGTTTCACCTGATAATCATCGCTTGCAGGATTGAGGTTTGCTATCAATTCCAGTATATATGCTACATTAATAACATCACTATGCAACAACTCAAGACAGAAATCAATATCGTCGATATCTGCTGTTGGGTCTTCATGCGCCATTCCTTCATCTTCTTTGCCTTTATCTTCGTTATTGTCATCCTCATCATCTTGTATGAATCCCATCGTCATATCAAGATATTTAGAGCGGTAATCATTGTATTCCTGCTCTGTCATTATCAAAGATGAATCATCGGCATTCCACTCTTCATACACCTGAATCTCAGAATGTTTTCTAATAATATCACGGAAAGCGAGGATAAAATTACGTTTATCGTACTCACTCTGAAGTTTGTCAATGGAATCCATGTCCGGATAATGCGCTTTAAAGTTCTGGCATAACTCATCCAAATCTTTCTTTACATCTGCAAATGGTTTACGAAGTACGTATCCCAGCGCCTCAGGAGCGTCAGTATTGCTGAACAACTTGATAGCTCTATCAACATTGTCCTTCAAATTACGGAAGCAGACAACTTTTCCGAATCGCTTTTTCTCATTGAGAACACGATTCGTACGACTGAAAGCCTGCAATAAACCATGATATTCAAGGTTCTTGTCAACATACAGCGTATTTAGTTTCTTTGCATCAAAGCCAGTAAGAAACATACCAACGACAAGCAGCAAGTCCAACGGTTCCATGTCAGCACGTTTCTTCTTCATGCGAAGATTGATGTCATCATAATATGCACTAAAATTGTCTGTGGTAAAAGCAGTTCCGTACATATTATTATAATCATCCATGATGGCTTGCAGTTTGTCACTCGTAACCGTGTCATCAACAAAACCATTGTTCATGCCAGTGTTATCATCATCTTGGCTTTCGTTTGCAGCGTATGTGAACACAGCACCTATCCTTATCTTAGGATGTAATGACTTGAAGATGTCATAGTACTTCAAAAGCATAGGCACAGACTGGACGGCAAACAAAGCATTAAATTCACCATCGTATGTTGACTTGTTGAAGTTGTTGAGGATGAATTGAGCAATCTCCTTCATTCGCTGTTCTTCCATAAAGTCAACATCGCCTTGACCTTGATAATACTCCACAAGGAATCCAAGCACGTTTTCATCGGCAATAGCATCCTTTATCAAATAACGATGAAGACACTCGCCAAAGACCTCTGCCGTGGTATGCTCGCCCTTGGCATTCTCTGAGAATATTGGAGTACCTGTAAAGCCAAATATCTGTAAGTTCTTGAAGAAACCGACAATATTCTTATGGCAATCACCAAAATGACTGCGGTGGCATTCATCGAATATCATCACTACTTTCTGGTTCTTGACATCTTGCAAATGCTTGTTGTAAGCATCACGAGTAACTGCACAGTTTAACTTTTGGATGGTGGTAATGATTATCTTTGACTTTCCACTCAATCGCTTTATTAGCTCATAGGTGTTATCTGTACCATCTACTGCCCCAGGTTCAAAAGCCTCATACTCTGATTGTGTTTGTGTATCAAGATCGTGACGGTCAACGACAAACATCACCTTGTCTATACCATCAATCTCAGAAACAAGTTGAGCCGCTTTGAATGAAGTTAATGTCTTACCGGCACCAGTAGTATGCCATATATAACCATTCTTGTTAGAGTTCTGCACCCTATCCAGAATTTTCTCTACGGCATAATACTGATATGGACGTAATACCATCAAGCATTTGTCTCCCTCATGCAGAACGATATACTTACTTATCATCTTACCCAAGGTACATTTGTCGAAGAAGAACAAAGCAAACTTGGAGAGATCATTAAACGGTACATTCTCAGCATCTGTCCAATTGAACGTGAACTTGTAACCACTGTTAGGATTATTTGCAAAATAACGAGTGTTCACACCATTTGAAATCACAAACAACTGTATGTAGTCAAACAAACCATGAAACGAAGTCTTATGGTAGCGCTGTATCTGATTGTAAGCTTGCTTTAACTCCACGCCACGTTTCTTTAGCTCTATTTGAACCAAAGGCAAACCATTGATAAGTATGGTAACATCATAGCGACACTTCTTTCTACCTTCCACTGTAATCTGGTTGGAAACCTGGAACTCATTCTGACACCACTGCTGGCGATTGAGAAATTCAACCCACACACGTTCGCCTGTTTCCAATTCTAATGGAAACAGGTCTCGCAGTTTCTTGGCTTTCTCAAAACGAGTACCGCCCTCTAAGTGAATTTTTATCTTTTCAAATTCACTATCCGTAAAACTTGTACGTCCATGACGGGCAAGTTCTTTCTTATTATGCTTTTCGAGTTGAGTCTTGAAGTTCTGGTCAAGATTTGTTTCTTCTTCAATCTTGACATATTCATAACTCATATCTTGAAGTGTCTTTATCAGTCCCTGTTCCAGGGCTGCTTCACTTTGTGTCACCATATCCGTTTCGTTTACTATTGTCGTTTTAATACAATATTTAATAGCAAAAATACAAAAAAAAGCCGAAAATCATCCCTAATCATTTACATTAAGGATGATTTTTAAAGTTATTTATGCAAAAAGAAATGAGCATGTCAGAATATATTGATTTTTCCAGTTTTTGCCGATTTAATCACTTACTATATGTCTTTCATGTATACATTTAATTATAATATCAGCCAACACAAGGTAAAAAGCCAGTCCGAACAAGAGAAATCGCATTCTTGGCGGTTTTAACCACAATGCTCTGAGACTTTTAGCAGGGTTGCGGATTCGAGGTTTTATAATAATCATTCCTGTCAGATAATCCTGCTGAGGAACTCCTTCAGGCGGTCGGAATGCGGGTGGTGGAAGATATCATCGGGTGTGCCGTCCTCCTGTATCAGTCCGTCGCTGAGGAAGAGGACCCGTGATGCCACCTCGCGCGCGAAGGCCATCTCATGAGTAACGACCACCATTGTCATTCCATCTCTGGCCAGACCGCGCATGAGCTGCAGCACCTCATCAACCATCTCTGGGTCAAGTGCTGACGTGGGCTCATCGAAGAGCATGATATCCGGATGCATGGCAAGTGCCCTGACGATGGCTACCCGTTGTTTCTGTCCGCCCGACAAGGAGTCGGGATATTCCTCTGCCTTGTCAAGCAGTCCTATCCTCAGAAGCAATTTCTCCGCGGCGTCGTAAGCTTCCTGCCGCGACATCTTTCCCAAGGTTACGGGCGCCAGCATGATATTCCGGCGGATAGTCATATTGGGAAAGAGGTTGAACTGCTGGAACACCATCCCCATCCTTTCGCGCATCTTGTTGATATCTATCTCCGGTGATGTGATATCCGTTCCCTCGAAGAGTATGCGTCCACTTGTGGGCTTCTCCAGAAGGTTCAACGAGCGGAGGAAAGTCGACTTGCCGCTGCCCGACGGACCTATCACGGCAATGACCTCGCCCTCGGAGACGGTGGTGCTGATGTCGCGGAGCACGGTATGCTGTCCGAAGCTCTTGCTGAGATGCTCCACGCGAATAAGTATGTCCTTATCTTCTTTCATTCTTCCTAAGTTTCTTTTCAAGATTATTGACGGCCGAAGAGAGCATGAATACCAGCGCGAGATACACCAGTGCAACGGTAGTCAGCGGCAGGATAGCGTCGTAGGTTATACTTCTGATGATGTCGCTGCCCTTGGTGAGGTCCACTATTCCGATATATCCTGCTATGGACGTCTCCTTCAACAGAGTGATAAGTTCATTGCCTATTGCCGGCAGCACATTCTTGTATGCCTGCGGAAGGATGACAAGCCGCATTGTCTGCCAATGGCTGAGACCAAGGCTTCGTCCGGCCTCCATCTGTCCGCGGTCTATTGACATTACACCACTTCTGACGACCTCTGCAAGATATGCCGACGAATTTATTCCGAAAGCCACGACAGCCACGAAGACCTTGCTGACGTCGACACTGGCAAAGACCACATAATATATTATCAGAAGTTGAACCATTGTCGGCGTACCACGAAGTATTGTGAGGTAAACCTGGCAGATGGCATTCAGAACTTTCATCCGTCCCGTGCGGTCATGAGTGGCGCGGACGATGGCTATGGCGGAGCCCACGACAAGTGAGATGAGAATGGCAAGCAGGGTGATGATCAGCGTGTTGCCAAGTCCCTGAACAAGGTATAGGTATCGTCCCTCAGTAATGAAGTCGGTCTTGAACTTCTCCACCAGTCCCCGAGATGAGGCATTGCTGCCATCTCTGACGATGAGCATCTGCCGTGAGCTGGTGTATGTATCGGTGAAGAGTACGTTGTTCTGCCGTTCCCTTGTAACGGTGAGTCCCGCCGCCCCGACATCCGCCTTTCCTGTCTGCACAGAGGTGATAACAGCGTCGAAGTTCATATCCTCAACCTTCATCGTCATGCCCAGGATGTCGCACACCGCCTGCATTATATCTATGTCGATGCCCACTACCCTACCGTACTCGTAATATTCATACGGCTGATAAGTGGCATTGGTGGCGACGGTCAGCACACCATTGGGCCGTCCGATATTCCTTGGCTCATAGGCTATGGCGATGTTCTTATCAATATGCCGTCGCACTATCGTGTCCAACTGCCCACTATTCTCAAGTTGTAGAAGAGCTTTGTTTATCCTCTCACAAAGAGTTCTGTTGCCCTTAGCGACACAAAAGGCAAAACCATTACTTGAGAACGATTGGGAAAGGAGCCGCAGACCGCCGTTCTGCCTCACGAAAGCCTTTGCAGGCTGTTCATCCTCCACGACACAGTCTATCTTGCCCTGAAGCAAGGCCTGCACGGCATCGGCAGTCTTGGTGTACCGTTCAACCCTGGTGGAAGGGCTCTGCTTCTCCAGTGCCGACACCTTCATATCCGACGTCGTACCGAGTTGTACGCCCACGACAGCGTCCCGCAAGTCCTTTGGCGAACGTATAGTGTGCTGTTTATGCCCACCTCCACCACGTAGCGCGACCAGGAGGACAACGCCAGCAGCCACGCAAAAGACCACCGGTATCCAATACCTTTTTATATATCTAACAATTGTCTTCATCGTGCACAGTAAATCTTTTCTTACCGCCAAAGGTACATATTCCTACAGACTTTCCAAAGTTTTTTAGCCGGTTTGTTTTTGATATGCTTGCAAAATTATCGCATCTCCATAGTGTCTTATGCAAATATAGATGAATAACATGCGTTTTTTGATTACATAATTGAAATACAGTCTATAATGGGGAGTGCTGAAAAAAAGGATGGTTCTGGGGGCAACAAATTGGACACACATAATTTAGTATAATTTTGAAGCGGTGAAGTCAACGAGTTCACACAATAAATAATGTAAATATATTTCAGATGTAAGATTTTTAAAATCATCCTTGTAACTAACTGTAGCTCTGCGGATTGCATTTTCCGTACACTTACGTTCTATTTTCCGTACACTTTTTTGTAAAAGGGGCACATTTACGTCGTATTTTCCGTACACTTACAACGCAAGTGTACTACACCTATCTTGGTGTAAATATTTTTGATGTTTTATATAGCAAAAGAAACAGAACTAAACTGTGCCACGACTTGCTAAATGCATGGTACTGCGTAACGGCAGAAAGTTCATTAAGAAATAACAAATTCAATCTTAAACCGTGATGGCGGCAGACAATGCCGCCATCACATAATATTCATATCAGTTATAGGGGGATGTTGAATACATTTACTACCGCTTATACCCTGTCCATTCCAGCCATCCGCCACGGAGGTTGACAACCTTATAACCTTCCTTGGCGAGGATGGCGGCAGCCTTAAGGCTTCGCTTTCCCGACCGGCAGTAGACGGCGATGGTCCTGTCCTTCGGGAGCGTATCTGTGGCAACGGAGCGGAAGTCGTCTTTCAGAACGTCGATGTTTCGTGCGTTCTCTATATGTCCGGCATCGTATTCCCCGGCAGTCCTGACATCAACAAGGACTACGCTGTCGGCTTTGATAATCTGTGCGAACTCTTCAGCCGGGACAGTCTGTATAGAGTCCGACTGCGCACTGGAGCAGGCTGCAAAGCCCAGCACTCCCAGCAGTAAGGATAATAACTTCTTCATAATTACGTTTTTTATTACTTCTCTTTGACTTTTATCAGGGCATTGGCGATGATAGCGGTAATGCCACCGGTTGATATTCCCGACGAGAAGATGGAGTGGACGAGCTGCGGCATCTTGTCGAGGATGCCGGGCACGAGCTCCACGCTCATGCCCATTGCAAAGCTGATAGCCATCACCAGCACCGCCTTACGGTCGAGCTCCGTGGCTGCTATGATACGGATACCCGACGCGGCCACCGTTCCGAACATCAGGAGTGTAGCACCGCCGAGGACGCAGTCGGGGATAAGGGAGAAGAACTGCCCCACGACAGGGAACAATCCCAAGAGAAACAGTGCCCCTGCGATAAAATATCCCACATAACGGCTTGCCACTCCGGTGAGCTGTATCATTCCGTTGTTCTGTGCGAAGATAGAATTAGGGAAGCTGTTGAAGACCGCTGCCAGCATTGAGTTGAAGCCGTCGGCGAGGATACCGCCCTGCGCACGTTTCAAGAAGACAGGACCCTCTACGGGCTGGCCGGAGATAAGGGAGTTGGCGGTGATATCGCCGAAAGCCTCCACGGCAGTAACTAGATAGATGATGCCCAGGGCTATGATACTACCCACGTCGAAGCGCAGACCATACTTAAAGGGAACGGGTACGTTGACCGTACCCACGCCGTGGAGCTGTGAGAAGTCTATCATCCCCATTGCCCACGCGGCACAACAGCCTACGATAAGACCGATGACGATGGAGCCCATCCTGAGATACTGATTCTGCGACCTGTTGAAGAAGATTATTGTAACCAAGACCAGTACGGCCAGTCCAAGGTATTGCAGTGAGCCGAAGGTGCCGTTGTCAACAGCGGCCTGTCCTCCTCCACAGCTGTTTATACCGGCCTTTATAAGACAGAGACCGATGAGCGTGACGACGATGCCCGAAACGAGAGGTGTGATAATCTTCCTCGCATAAGGCAGTAGACGGCTCACCACCATCTCCACCACTGAGGCCACCATTGCCGCCCCAAAGATATAGCTGAGTGCCGTGGGTGCGTCAACGCGTCCGTTGACCATGCCGAGCATGCCGGCTCCAATAATCGGAGTGATGAAGGAGAAAGAGGTTCCCTGGATACAGAGCAGCCCAGTACCCAAGGGGCCAAAGCGGTGGCATTGTATGAATGTCGCCACACCGGAGACAAACAGCGACATGGAGACGAGGTAGCCCGTGGTCTCCAAATCGAACTTCAACGCGGAACTGATGATCAGCGGGGGTGTTATGATGGCGACGAAGATGGCCAGCAGATGCTGCAGAGCCGCGAAGAGGGTGCCGCGAAGGGGCGGACGGTCGTTGAGTCCGTATATAAGGTCCGAGTGCTGCCCCATGTCTTACTCCTCCCGAAGTTTTATCTCGCAGTTGTCGAGGGAGTCCACGATGGCGAGGCTCTCACAGCGGATACCCTCAGCCTCAATGACCTCACGTCCGTGCTGGAAAGCTTTTTCGATGATAAATCCCATGCCCACAAGCTGCGCGCCGGCCTGACGGCAGAGGTCAATGATGCCCTTGGCGGCATTGCCGTAAGCAAGGAAGTCGTCGACGAAGATAACCTTGTCGTCGGGGGTGAGGTAGTCTTTGGATATCACCACATGGTACTCCCGCTGCTTGGTGAAAGAGAAAATGCGGGTGGAGAGCATGTTGTCCATTGTCGATGGTTTCTTCTTCTTTGCGAACACCACAGGCAAATCGAGCAGGAAGCCCATCATGATGGCCGGGGCGATGCCGCTGGCCTCAATGGTCAGTATCTTGTTGACGTCAGACGAAGCATAACGGCGGATGAGCTCCACGGCGACAGCCTTCATGAGGTTAGGGTCCATCTGATGATTGATAAACTTGTCTACCTTGAGTATTCCACCAGGGTAGCACTTTCCGTCTTTGAGAATACGGTCCCGAAGTAATTTCATAATAACGAGTTGGTTTATAACTGCAAAAGTAAACAGATTTTCCCCATTATCAGTCTGTAGCAACAAAAAAATAGCAATTTAGATATGCCTGGGTCTTGAAACAACGCGGTATCATGGTATAGAAGTCCGCATATTATTTTATTTCCGCCAATATAGCTAGTGCATCCTAGAAAAAGAAGCAAAGGCTTCCACCCAGTGCCTCGGAGGCACACTATCAATAACCCCAGACTAAGTGAGCGAAGCGAACGCAGCCTGGGGGATAGCTCGAAAGGATAGTGTCCACTCAGAGCCTCGAAGAGGAAGTACAAGCGAATGTAATCCGCTTGCAGGGTACGGTCAGACTCCAAACGCTAAATAAAATATTCGTGTCAGACCGACGGGTGCAGGGCGCGGCCCTTGTGGCCGTCCGTCATAAATTCAATATTCATATGTTTGCGGATGGCCACAAGGGCCGCACCCTGCACCCGTCAGACACCACGCGCTGAATGGATACCTCACAGCCTCGGAGAGGTTGACTTTCCAGTAACCCCAGACTAAGCGAGCGAAGCGAGTGCAGTCTGGGGGATAAGCAGATGAGCGAAACCCGCACAGTGCCTCGGAGAGGCACACTCTCAGTAACCCCAGACTAAGCGAGCGAAGCGAACGCAGTCTGGGGATAAATCGAAAGGAGAGTGTCAACTCAGAGCCTCGGAGAGGTTCAGACACGTAGTGTGTGCATATATAAAGCTATATACACCATTAGTCCTATGAGACAACCATTTGGATATAATGATGAACACTGCGTGTATGTACCTCTCCGAGGCACTGAGTATAGTTCCGCCATCTACTAACCCCAGGCTGCACTCGCTCCGCTCGCTTAGCCTGGGGTTACTGAGAGCCAGCCTCCGAGGCTGTGAGGTATCCATTCAATGCGTGCTGTCTGACGGCTGCAGGGCGCGGCCCTCGTGGACGTCCGCAAACATCTTCTTATTTAAATTATTAGGGACGGCCCCTAACCCTAACTAGCCGCACCCTGCAAGCGGATTACATTCGCTTGTACTTCCTCTCCGAGGCTGCGACACTTCTTTGCGTCCTTTGCGCCTTTGCGAGAAATAAAAAATCTAGCGAGTGCAGCCGGGGACAAAGCAAGCGGCTTCCGCCTCTCCATGCCTAGGTGTCTGACGGCTGCAGGGTGCGGCCCTCGTGGCCGTCCGCAAACATCTTCTTATTTAAATTATTAGGGACGGCCCCTAACCCTACCTAGCCGCACCCTGCAAGCGGATTGCATTCGCTTGTACTTCCTCTCCGAGGCTGCGTCCACTTCTTTGCGTTCTTTACGAGAGAATAGAAAACCAGCGAGCGCAGCCTGGGGGGAAGCAAGCGACTCCCGCCAATGTAGGGGTGGGGTTTATCCCCATCCTCTAAGCGCCACAGTGATTTATAGCCTCGGAGAATGTACCTCTCCGAGGCACTGTGCGGGTTTCGCTCATCTGCTTATCCCACAGGCTGCACTCGCTCCGCTCGCTTTGCCTGGGGTTACTGAGAGTCAGCCTCTTCGAGGCTGTAAGTCACTGTGGCGCTTTGAGGATGGGGATAAACCCCACCCCTACATTGGGAGACAGATGTTCTCGTAGAATGAGCGCAGCCAGATAAGCTGATGGGGGATTACACACGGTGCCTCGGGAGAGGCACACTCTCAGTAACCCCAGACTAAGCGAGCGAAGCGAGTGCAGTCTGGGGGCAGATCGAAAGGATAGTGTCAACTCAGAGCCTCGGAGAGGTTCAGACACGTAGTGTGTACATTATATATTACATCTGTCGGGTGTTAGGATGGGGATAAACCCCATCCCCACACTGAGTTCCGCAGAGCGATTTTTAAAGATTTCCTTCTGCACGTGTATATTTCACCAACGGAACTCTAATAATTGCGAACTGTTAACTGCTAATTGCTAACTGCTAATTTAAAAGATATATTAATTGCTCATTGCTAATTGCTAACTGCTAATTTAAAAGATATATTAATTGCTCATTGCTAATTGCTAACTACTAATTTAAAAGATATACTAATTGCTAACTGCTAACTGCTAATTTAAAAGATATGCTAATTTCTCATTCCCAATCCCCCTCTTTTGTCAGTATTCAAACCTTTTCTGTTAGCATTCAAACCCATAGGGAAACCTTTCATAACTATCTTTGCAGTCGAAAATTATCGACTAAAAACAGAAAATGAACTTGAAACAAATTCTCATTGTCTCTCTGATGCTTCTCACGGCACAAGCCATCACGGCACAGGACTATAATCTTGTATGGAGCGACGAGTTCGACGCCAACACTCTTGAGAAGAACTGGAACGTGGAGGTTACCAACTCACCTTATAATAATGAGCTGGAGGCATACACCTCGCGTCCGGAGAACGTGAAGATTGCCGACGGCAACCTCGTGATAACAGCGCGGAGGGAGAGCTACGGCGGGCGGTCGTTCACCTCGGGGCGCCTCAACAGTATGCATAAGGTATCGTTCACACACGGAAAGATAGAGGCACGTATCAAACTGCCGAAGCTCGCCAACGGTCTGTGGCCGGCCTTCTGGATGATGGGTGAGGACTTCGACAAGGTGAACTGGCCGAAATGTGGCGAGATAGACATCATGGAGATGGGCATGAAAGAAGCCGTCGCCGCTGGCACCACCCAGCATACCGTTGCCGGGACCATCCACTGGGGCGAGAGCATCAGCGCACATCAGCAGCACTCCCCCGGAAGCGTCGCCGCAAGCCAGGACCTCACCGACGGATACCACCTCTATACCGCAGTCTGGGACGACAACTACCTGAAGTTCTATGTTGACAACGATGCCACGCCCTATTTCAAAGCTGCGATAAAGAAGGGATTCAACTGCTCGGCATATTTCCACAAACCCTACTTCATCATCCTCGACTTAGCCGTCGGTGGCGACTTCACCGGCATCACCAGTCCAGCGGGCGTTACGGCCCTGCCCAATGACGGCAGCGAGGCACAGATGCTCGTCGACTACATCCGCGTCTATCAGCAGAAAGGCCAGGAGAATGTTACGACCGGCATCAGACATCTTTCAGCAGAAGACCGCGATACCGACAATGGCTGGTATAACCTCATGGGCCAGCGTGTCGGCAACGATGGGCGCGGACTGCTCATCCATCATGGAAAGAAAATAGTAAGACCTAACTAAAAAAACAATATGACAATGAAACGAATCAACAGAAATGCAGCCAGCATGCTCTGTCTATGTGCTCTCAGCATGACACCATGCGTTGCTACGCGCTCCGCTGTCGCCGCGGTGAAGACAACCATCACCGATCAGGAGCAGACAGTGTCGGGCACCATCACCGACGGCAGTGAGCCAATCATCGGCGCCACCGTTAAGGTCAAGGGCGACAAAAACCTTGGTGCTGTCACCGACCTCGACGGACATTTCACACTACGCGTAAAGCCCGGTACCATTATAGAGGTAAGCTATGTGGGCTACAAGACTCAGACCCTTAAGGCACAGGAAGGGATGACCATCGTCCTCAAGGAGGATACCAAAGCCCTCGACGAGGTCGTCGTTACCGCCCTCGGCATCAAGCGCGACCGTAAGGCCCTCGGCTATGGCGTCGGCGAGGTCAAAGGTGAGGAGCTGAAGAAAGCCAAGGAGACCAATGTCATCAACTCCCTCGCCGGTAAGGTGGCTGGTCTCGTCGTCAGCCAGACCGCCGGTGGTGCCAGTGGAAGCACACGTGTCGTGCTTCGTGGTAACACCGAGATGACGGGTAACAACCAGCCGCTCTATGTCGTCGACGGAGTGCCTCTGGACAACACCAATTTCGGCAGTGCGGGCACCAACGGCGGCTTCGACCTTGGCGACGGCATATCGAGCATCAACCCGGATGATATAGAGTCGATGTCGGTACTTAAGGGTCCTGCAGCCTCAGCACTCTATGGTAGCCGTGCCAGCCACGGTGTCATCCTCATCACAACGAAGAAAGCCGCAAAGGATAAGATGAGCGTGGAATACAACGGCTCACTGACCTTCGACACCCAGCTGGCAAAGTGGAACAACACCCAGCAGGTCTATGGCATGGGCAGCAACGGCAAGTACAGCATCGACGCCGTTTCGAACACCAACAAGAGCTGGGGTCCGAAGGCCGACGGCACGAACATGCTGAAGTATTTCGACGGTGTGGAGCGTCCGTATCTTATCATCCCTGATAATGTCTCCGACTTCTTCCGCACCGGCCTCACTGCCACCAACACCGCTGTCGTAGGCATGAACAACGGTAAGACCGGCGTGCGCTTCACCTTCACCGATATGCGCAACAAGGACATCGTCCCTAAGACCAATATGAGCCGCGACATCTTCAACCTACGTGCCAACACCACCATGGGAAAGGTCGACTTCGACTTCAGCGCCAACTACACCCGTGAGAATGTCAAGAACCGTCCGGCCCTCGGCGACAGTAAGTCGAATGTGGGTAAAAACCTCATGACCCTTGCCACGACATACAACCAGGAGTGGCTGAAGACCTACCAGGACGAGAACGGTAATTACTCCAACTGGAACGGCATGGACCCATACAATGTGAACCCATACTGGGATTTGTATAAGAACAACAACAACTCCAACAAGGATATCGTACGACTGACGGGGAAGAGCGTCTGGAACATCACCAAACACTTCCGTCTGCAGGCCACCCTTGGTGCGGACCTCAACTGGTTTACCTTCAACGACTTCAAGGCTCCCACCACTCCTGGCTTCGAGGCCGGCCGCCTGCAGATAAGCAACTTCCGCAACCGCATGTATAACTTTGAGCTCCTGGCCCTGTACAACAACACCTGGGGAGCCTTCGACTTCAACGCCACCGCCGGTGGAAACATCTACAAGGTCAACAACCAGACTACCGTTACCACGGCCCAGGACATGCAGATACGCGACGTGGTGAACATCACCAGCTTCAATGAGACCAGCATAGAGCCATCGAGCTACCGCAAGCGCATCAACTCCCTCTTCGGTTCCGCCAGCCTGGGATGGAAGCACATGCTCTATATGGATGCCACATTACGCGGCGACCAGAGCTCCACACTGCCAACGAGCAACAACACATATATCTATCCGTCGTTCTCCGGCTCCTTTGTCTTCTCGGAGCTGCTGCATGCCGACAACGTGATGCCATACGGCAAGCTGCGCATGTCATGGGCACAGGTGGGTAGCGACACCGACCCGTACCAGCTCGGACTGGTATATACCAAGTCGAAGTACACATACCCCGGCTACACCATAGGATATATCAGCAACAGCACCATACCGAACAAGGACCTCAAGCCTACGAAGACCAATTCCTTCGAGATTGGTCTTGAGACGAAGTTCCTCAGAAACCGCATAGGCCTCGACGTAACCTATTACACTCAGAAGAGTAGAAACCAGATTATGGGTATGGCCACATCATGGACCTCCGGCTACACCTACCGCCTCATCAATGCCGGTGAGATTGACAACAAAGGTATCGAGATTACCCTTAACACACGACCCATACAGACTAAGGACTTCTCCTGGGATTTGAACTTCAACTTCTCAAAGAACAGCAACAAGGTCGTACGACTCGTCGACGGAATGGATATGTTCGAACTTGAGAAAGCCACATGGCTCGACGTGCAGGTGGCAGCGAAGGTCGGTGAGAACTTCGGTTCCATCGTCGGTCCTGACTTCAAGCGCAATGCCGCCGGACAGGTGCTCATAGACCCGTCGACGGGTCTGCCGGAATATGACAAGAGCAACCACGTCCTCGGCAACGCCTCATGGGACTGGACAGGTGGTGTCACGACAACACTGAGCTATAAGAACCTCTCGCTGAACGCCATCTTCGATGTCAAGGTCGGCGCCGACCTCTACTCCATGTCGGAACGTGCCGCCTACGAGAGCGGTAAGGCCAAGGCAACACTGCAGGGACGCGACGAATGGTACCGTTCCGAGGAGCAGCGTGAGGCTGCCGGCATCGCCAAGGGTGCCGCCAACTGGAAGCCTACAGGTGGCTTCGTGGCACCCGGTGTCATCGACAATGGCGACGGCACCTACCGTCCCAACGACATCTTCATCAACCCTGAGGACTACTGGATGAGCGTATGCCGCAACGCGCCGTCGATGTTCATCTATGACAACTCCTACATCAAATGCCGCGAGCTCACGCTGACATACCAGGTGCCCGCTACATGGCTCCACAACTGGATAAAGGGACTGAGCGTGTCGTTCGTAGCCCGCAACCCGTTCATCGTATGGAAGAATATTCCTGACATCGACCCTGACTCCAACTACAACAACACCACAGGCATGGGACTGGAATACGGTTCACTGCCTTCTCGCAAGAGCTATGGCTTCAACGTCAACATCAAGTTCTAAACCGTTCATAGATAAAACAAGACAATCATGAAGAAAATATATAACTATATAGTCATGGCGGCATTGGCGGTAGCCACTCTGTCGGGTGCCTCGTGCAGCAGCGACGATACCATGACGAGCATAAACACCGACCCGTCGAAGGCTCCGTCCATAGACCCCAACGCACAGCTCACCACAGCAGAGCTGCAGACCTACGGCGACCTAGGAATGGTGGAGATATACCGCAACTATCTCTATGCCTTCGACCAGCAGCTCATGGGCTGTTGGAACACCACCAACTACGGCGGGCACCACACCGTGGACAACAATGAGATGAGCCGCATCTGGACATCACTCTATCCTACGGCCGTGAAGAATATCGTCGATGCCATCGCCCACACCGACGGCAAGCCGAACCTCAACGCCGTGGCCAACATCTACCGCGTTTACCTTATGTCGGTCATCACCGATGTCTATGGCGACTGCCCTTACTCTGAGGCCGGCCTGGGATATATAAAAGGTATAGCCAACGCAAAATACGACAGCCAGAAGGACATCTACTATGACTTTTTCGATAAGCTCGACTCCGCCTCCATGGAGATTGACGCGGCAAAGGATAAGGTCAGCGGCGATGTCATCTACGGTGGCGACATGGCAAAATGGAAGAAACTCGCCAACTCCCTGCGCCTGCGCTATGCCATGCGCATCTCCAATGTGGACCCGGACAAGGCACGCAAAGAGTTTGAGAAGGCTCTCACCGCCGATGGTGGTATCATAGAGTCGGCGGCCGACGATGCCTGCATCAACTACATGACTACGTCGATGAGCTTCGGCCAGGAGTCCTACTCCGACTATCGTGGCAACCGTCTCTCACAGCTGCTCTTCGGTAACGACCCTGCCAACAATCCAAGCTACATCTGCTCCACCTTCTTCAATAAGCTAAAGGACAGCGGCGACCCGCGTACATACCGCATAGCGCGTTTCTACTACGACGGACTGATGAGTGCCACGGGTACCGACAACCGCGTGGACCTCACCGACGAGATGATTAGCAAGGGTATAAAGATGGAGCCGTGCGACCCCGGCGCATACTCTTGGGATGCATGGCCCACCGGTTACACCAGCGACCTGCTCACCGAGATGGCGAAGACAAACTCAAAGATTAGTCCGTCGCTGGCACGTGAGGTACGTCCGAAACTCGCCAACAACTTCCTCAAGACCAACAACCCTGGCATCATCATGACATCGGCGGAAGTCGATTTCCTCCTCGCCGAGGCCACACTGAAAGGCTGGACCGTCGGCAAGGGCAGCGTCGACGACCTCTACTGGCAGGGCGTACGTAAAGCCATGGACCTGCTCTCTGACCGCTACGGCTGCAAGCCCGTTACCGATGAGGAGTTCAACACCTATAAAGCTAACAACAACATCGGACATACCACAGAGCAGAAAGAGGAGTCCATCAACACCCAGGCTTGGATACTCCATTTCACCAATCCTGCCGAGTGCTGGGCAAATGTCCGCCGCTCGGGTTATCCTAAGCTGAAGTCGCCGGACGAATACGGATGGGGACAGTACCTCACCGGCGGTAAGGAGATACCGGTAAGACTCTGCTACCCTGTCCTGGAGTCATCATACAACAAAGCCAACTATGACGACGCCCTTCAGCGTATGGGAGGCACCGACAACTGGCACACACATGTATGGTGGGATAAAAAGAATTAATCAACGCAACAAAAACTGACAACGATGAAAAAGAAAAATTCATATATGCTGCTCCTCATGGGCATGCTCTTCGCCGGAGCACTCTCCATGATGTTCTCCTCATGCAGCGACGACGACCTGATATCCACGGCTACTGCCAACGATGACCCACGTATCATCGACCCTGTCTTCCCCGACAGGGCAAACGGACAGCTCGCCACCTTCGCGGAGCTAAACCGCGACAGCAAGCTCAGCATGACGCTGACGGTAACACCGGCCGACTACACCACCTGCGAGTGGTACCTCGACGGTGAGAAGGTGGCAGAGGGAAAGACGATAGAAAAGGAACTGGAGGCCGGAACCTACGACCTGAAGATTGTAGCCACCACGACAGCCGGAAAGTCTACGAGCCGTGAGGGACTGGTGAAAGTGAAGCCGCTCGACGGCGATCCCACGACGACAACGAAGAGCTTCGAGCGTATCGTGGCTCCGGGAGCGGTGGCCACGCTCTACGGCAACAATCTCAACAATGTGAAGGCCGTGGCCATCGGCGGCCAGCAGGTTACAGACATTGAGCTGGAGAACACTGACGACGGACAGATGCTGCAGTATGTTGTGCCGGAGGCCCTCAAGGACTCCACATACCGTGTGTCGCTCATCACAAACGACGGCGCCAGCTACGGTGCCGACAAGGTAACGGTAACGTCGAAGGCCCTTGCCACCGCCGGAGCCAACCGCGCCAATGCCAACGCCTCATGGACCATCACCGGCATCAACCTCAGCAAGGTGGCATCCATCACCGTTGGCGACAAGACGGTAACGAGTTTCGACCAGCAGTCGGATGAGCAGATTGTCCTCACCTGTCCAAATCTTGCTGAGGGTGAGTACACCATCACCGGTAAGACCAAGGACGGCAGCGACCTTACCTTCTACACCGCCGACGGCATCACCGCCAACGCGACGGTAACCATCTCTTCGGAGCGTACTATATGGGAAGGCCACCACTATGTGTCATGGGACAAACCCGACGGCGACCCTAACAAGACCTTCAACCTCATCGGTATGGATGTCTTCGCACAGTTCAAGGCAGGTACTATTCTCAAGGTCTACTACTCCATGGAGCCTTCAGCAGAATATCATCAGATGCAGCTCATGACAGGATGGTGGACACTGCTGCCCAACAGCACCAAAATGGATATCAGCGGCAGCGGAGCCTATACCTACACGCTCTCTCAGGATGCCCTCGACCTCATACAGGCTCAGTCAGGTTTCCAAGTTGGCGGTCATGGGTTCTATGTGGACCGTGTAACGGTAGAATAACAGTTCGACTAAATAATCACTATTGCATCAACTCTCTAATATCTTTCTCAAAGCCTGCGAGAGTCCACTCTCGGACTCTTGCAGGCTTTTTCATCAAATAAAAAGTATCAAGTTTCAGAAATTTGTATACCTTTGCAGAAAGTTGATGCACTTCCAATACATAAGTTTAATGACAATATTATGAAGAAAATCCTTTCCTCCCTAATGGTGCTCCTCGCTCTAGGCAGCGGGCACAGTGCCGCACAGGCTATTCCTAAGGACGACAACCTTGAAGGCAAGGTCGAGACAACACTCCATAAGCTCACCCTCAGGCAGAAGGCCGGGCAGATGGTGGAACTCGTCGCCGACCTCTTCGGACACAATGATGCCAAAGGAGTGTTCCATATCGACAAGGCACGCACCGACTCTATCTTCAAGCGCTATCAGATAGGCTCCATCCTCAACGCGCCGAACACCATGGCACCGACGGCAGCACAGTGGCAGGAGATAATCAGCGACATACAGAAGAGCTCGATGAAGAACATCGGCATACCGTGCATCTACGGCCTCGACCAGAACCACGGCTCTACGTACACACAGGGCGGAACGCTCTTCCCGCAGAATATCAACGTGGCGGCGACTTTCAACAGGGAGATAGCACGCTCCTGCGCCGAGACCACCGCCTACGAGACCCGTGCCGTCAGCGTGCCATGGACCTACAACCCCACCGTAGACCTCGGCCGTGACCCACGGTGGCCGCGTATCTATGAGAACTTCGGAGAGGACTGCTATCTCAACGCCGAGATGGGCAAGGCGATGGTCATCGGTTTCCAGGGCAACGACCCTAACCACATCGACAAATGGCATATCGCCGCCTGCATGAAACACTACCTCGGCTATGGCGTGCCATGGACGGGAAAGGACCGCACACCGGCGTATATCAGTCCTGCCGACCTGCGTGAGAAGCATCTTCTGCCATTCGTAGAAGGCATCAAGGCCGGTGCGTTGAGCGTGATGGCCAACTCGGCGTCTGTCAACGGCATGCCGGTACACGCCAACAAGACCCTGCTCACCGACTGGCTGAAGACGGAAACGGGATGGGATGGCGTGCTCGTTACCGACTGGGCTGACGTCAACAACCTATGGCAGCGCGAATGCGTGGCAAAGGATAAGAAAGACGCACTGCGCATAGCCATCAACGCAGGAATAGACATGGTGATGGAACCTTACAACCCCGATGCCGTAGACCTCATTGAGCAGTTGGCCAAGGAGGGCGCTATCCCCATGAGCCGCATCGACGATGCCGTACGACGCATACTGAGGATGAAATACCGTCTGGGACTCTTCGACCAGCCCACGGAGAAGCTGAAGGACTATCCGAAGTTCGGAGGCAGGGAGTTTGCAGAGCTCTCTTACAAGGGTGCTGTGGAGAGCATGGTTCTTCTGAAGAATAGCGACGGCATACTGCCGCTTGGAAAGGGAACGCGGATACTGCTCACAGGACCTAACGCCAACCAGATGCGGTGCCTCGACGGCGGATGGAGCTACACTTGGCAGGGACATCTCACCGACAGGTTCGCGTCACGGTATAACACTATCTATGAGGCTCTCTGCAACGAGTATGGCAAGGACAAGGTGCTGCTGCGGCAAGGCGTTACCTATAACGAGACAGGGAAATACTACGAGGAGAACGAGCCCGACTTACAGTCGGCTGTTAATGCCGCCGACAGTGCCGATGTCATCATAGCGTGCATTGGCGAGAACTCCTACACTGAGACTCCTGGCAACCTCAGCGACCTCACGCTCTCAGCCAACCAGCGACGGCTCGTCACAGCCCTGGAGGCTACCGGCAAACCGGTGATACTCATATTGAACGAGGGACGGCCGCGCCTTGTCGCTGACATAGAGCCAAAGGCGAAAGCTGTCGTCGACATCTTCCTGCCCGGCAACTATGGCGGTGATGCGCTGGCCGCACTGCTCGCCGGACGTGAGAACTTCAGTGGAAAGATGCCTATAACCTATCCAAAGGAGATAAACTCCCTCGCCAACTACGACTTCAAGAAGAGCGAGGAGGTGGGCACGATGGCCGGAGCTTACGACTACGACGCGCGTATCACACAGCAGTGGCCGTTCGGCTATGGTCTGAGCTATACATCTTACAAATACAGCAACCTACGTGTGGACAAGACTCACTTCCTCAGCGGTGACACGCTGACGGTAAGCGTGGACGTTACCAACACCGGAGCACGTGAGGGCAAGGAGAGCGTACTGCTCTACAGCAGCGATGTCATAGCGTCGATGACTCCTGACGGCCGTCGTCTGCGTGCATTCGACAAGATAAGTCTGAAGCCGCAGGAGACGCGTACCGTAACACTGCGCCTCCCTGCTGACGACCTCGCATTCGTAGGTTGGGACGGTAAACGCCATTTGGAGGAAGGGGAGTTCCGCCTCACCGTCGCCAACACGCATCTGTCGGTGTGGTGCGATAAAACAGATATCAAGTAGCAATTCTTTTAGAATTAGCAATGAGCAGTGAGCAATGGTAATTAATTGCTAACTGCTAACTGCTCATTGCTAATTAAATTAATTCAAGTTTCGTAACTATTCAGCGAAAGGTCTTTTTTACTATTTTATCTCAAGAATTTGAGAATGAGAGATTTTTTCCTGTCTTTGTCACTTTTGGGAGATAGGCTTGTAACGCATTGATAGTCAATATTAGTATACTTTGATATTTTTGTAGGGCTCACACAGAGCCACAGAGACTCACTCGTGACTCAGAGCACAGAGACGGCTTCGCCTTAAAGAGAATACGGCGTATTCTGCGTGAGCTCGCTTCGTGAACTCTTTACGGCGAAGCCGTCGCTGTGAACTCTATATTAATAGGGATCCCGTCTCTGATACTCTGTGGCTCCGTGTCTCTGTGTGAGTATTGCTTCAAGGGTATTCTATGACGAATGCAGGAGCGAGGCTGTCATTCTTAAATTCTTGACAAAAAGAAAATAGAGAGTGGCATGGTTTCAACTTCATGCGCTGAATAGTTACCTCCAGACAAAGCGAGCGGAGCTAGTGCAGTCTGGGGTTAAGCAAGCGACTTTCGCCGCCCCTACACTGGCATAAGTAGCCTCTATTCCTTATAATTCACGCTTTTAAGTAACTTCAGAAACTCGAATTAAATTAATTGCTCACTGCTAATTTATAAAATATATGAAAAGAATTGGTAGTGAGTGATTTATTGTGTACCTTTGCACACCCAAAGGAGAGTTAAAGGTGAGCGCAATAGGTATAGACAACAAAGGGACTGGAATGACGAGGAAGATAAACTTCCTGGTCATACTATGTTCTTTTGTATTTTTTCTTCATACACCTGCCTTCGGCCAGACATTGTCTAAGACAATCTCACTCTCAGGGCTCTTCATCTCTACCGACTTCAAAGGCGCGCCGACAGTAAGCAAGACCACGGACGGTTTTACCATCATCCTTGAGAAGGCTACGTGGGACGCCACGCGCAACGCCGTGAAGATCTCCTCCGGCGGTGCCATCACCATCAACAGTCAGCAGAGGACGGGCACACAGAAAGGGTATCTCTTCAACAAGATCGTCTTTGACAAGCTCGGCACTTTCAACCAGACACTCCTCGACTCCATCATCCCTAACCGCGGGAAACTCACCGCCAATGCCGACAATCCCGAAGAGGTGACCTGGACGATGGACAATGGCGATATCGCCGTGCCCGGCTACAACCACACCCTGCGTTTCACGACGAAGGGTGAGCCGTTGTATCTAGATGACAAAGCGGGAAGTATGACGGTGTCGTATATAGAAACCGATTCGGTCATCCCTTACATCCGTCTGTCGGGCAGCTACTTCGAGCAGTCGATCCTCCAGAAGTCTTTCAAGCAGAATCCTACCTATGCCATCTTCGCCGACCCGGAGATGAAGATGAATATCACCTCACAGTTCTCGGTGAACTTCTATTTCGGCAGAGCCAAGGACCTCACCGACAATACCGTAACGACCACCGATGCCGGCACCGGCAGCACGGTGTCGAAGCTCTATGGCCGTGTGACCATCGGCGACAAGCCCGGCGACGCCTATGTGATGATACGTGCCACGCCCTACTCCGACAGTCTCTTTACCACCGTCTACGGTGCCTACCTCATCCACATTCCACAGATAAAACCCCAGGTGGCCCTTAGCCAGTACACCATAACGGCGTATCTCGGAACAGAGATCGCTCTTCCCACGGCGACCATTACCGATGTACGGGGCAGCGACATCACCGACAAGTATGACATAGGCATCACAGCGAAGGCCACCACGGGCACTGACAGCCCCGAAGGCACGTTATTCAGTTATAAAGACGACAAGCACAAGGTTATCTCGCTGACAAAGGAAGGTTCGTTCGCCTTCCACTATACCTTCACGCCTAAAAACGCCACGCAGTATGCCGGCTATGAGCGGGATGTGCCTGTGACCATCATCAAAGCCACCGGCACCATACCCACTACCGTGAGCTTCGCACATGAGGAGCATACCATCAAGCTTACAAACCAACAGGTGAACCTCGACACGGCCATCGTCCGTGACAACCTGGGCAATGACGTAACAAGCTGTTTTAAGATAGACATGTCCATCAACAGCGACCCTAAGCATGTCTGCAAAAGTTTCTGGTCAAGCTCACATGATGCCGACAGCTGGCTCATGCAAACAGAAGGTAATGCAGAAGGCACTGTGGTATTTGACGTTACTGCCAGACCGGACGGAAGCTGGGGACATGATTTCACCAATGTCTTCTCAGGCAATACGACGACACTTACCTATTCCTCGTCATCACGCTATGCACGGCTTATCGTCTCACCAAACAATTTCACCACATATATCAACGGATATATCAATGAGGACAACCAGCCGACACTCCACAACGAATACAATGGTCAGGAAGTCGAGGGCACCTATTGGGTAAAAGTGCCGAGTGCTGTTGAGCCCAGCGCACAGAGATATGGCACCACCTTCGCCCCGGACTCCACGGTTGTCGACGCCAGTGGTACGAAATGGGTGTATTACAACTATATCAGTTTGAAACAAAACGGGGCACCAAGCAACTGGCGGCTGTCATTCGGAAAGGCTGTTACCAGCACCGATATCGTATTTATCTTCCACCCATGGAACCAAGGCCAATATGGCGACGTGAGCGCTCCTATGCACCTCACCGTCCTCGACAAGATCACCCCGACGCTGACCTTCTCACAGGACAGCTGTGTAGCCAACGTCGGCAAATACTTTGAAGAGCCTACGCTGACGATCACGGACCCTAACGGCACGGACATCTCTTCGCACTTCACGCTCTCCTATTCTATAGAGCATCACGACGGCAGCAACGCCACCATCGACGCCAACACGGGAAAGGTCAACATCGGCAATGACCAGAGCTATGCCATCATCACCGTCGAGGCTACTCCGGCCACCGACGACGACAAGACAAAGTACAATAGTGGTAAGGCCACCTACCGCCTCAGGATATGGAAACAAGACGATGCTACCTGGGCGTACTCCATTAAGGAGGGTGAGGACAAATATGCCTACAACTACGACGATAAGACGGGGGGCAGCGTCAGCGTGACAGCCACGGATGCCGGGCTGCTCACCTTCACCAAAGCCGGAACGATGCAGGCTGGAACGAGCATTGCCGGTGTGCCTGGACTGACCATTACCTTCGGAAAGGAGAAGAGCAGAAAGTTCACGGTCAGCGCGGACGGCAAGGGCGACTTCTATTGCGTCTCTCAGGAGGTGCAGTTCTCCGGAAATAGCAATATCCCCAGCGACGGCACCTTCTATATGCTCCAGCCCAAGGTCAACGGCTTCGTCACGGTGAAAGCCCACTACCTCAGTGGCAACAAGGTGGTCGTGCGGTGGGACAAAGGCAACGGCAGCTACGAGGACGACAGCTACACCGCCACCAGCGACGGTATAGACAGTCACACCTTCAGTTTCCCGCTCTTCGCGGGATACACCTATTACCTGTTTAATATTGGCAACGGTGCCTCCAACGACGGTCTACAGCTCTATGGCATCAACTACCAGCCGGCTTGGCTCATGACGCGGTATGACACCGAAGGATATAAACGTACGAAGATATACATCGGTGCCTACACGGGGCATCTGCCCAAGGTGGTATCGAAAAAGACGAAAGGGGTGACGTTTACTACGGAATATGATTCGTTGTCCACGGACCAACAAGCACAGAAACCAAATTATGTCACGGTGGACAACACCGGAAGGATTGGCCTTAACACTGGCATCGACAAGAATGCCATCATCAATCACCCGCTGGTCAACAACCCGGGTATCGGCGTGCTGGCAAGCGTGAAGTCGTCAGAGACCAATGCCGTCAAGCACGCTATCATCGCGGTGAAGCTCTCCGGACTGCCCGTATACATTGTCAGAAACGGGGAGACGCCTATCGTCGGGGAGAAGGTTACGACAACGCCGAAGACAAATATCACGATGACCTACGGCGGATGGGACAACTACTACCTTGCCAATCCTACGAAAGGCTCCTACGCCCTCGACTCGTGGAAGGTGGCGAAGATGGACTCCACGGGCACTAACAACCGCATCTATGAAGGCTTCCCCGACTATACAGGCGGCGGACAGAACGCCAAGCACGAGAACGTATACCGCAACACAGGCAACTACATGCCGTCGGCACCGAGCACATGGGACGTGCCCTGCCGTGGCGCATACCTGAAGTTTGAGCCTATGTCGAACGGACGCCTCAACGTCTACGTCCTGCAGAACGGATGCTGCCAGTATTCCGAAAACCCCGACGACATAGAGCCGAACGTTGACGGAACATACACGGCGAAGGTGAAGTGGACACCATTCTACCTCATCGACGAGACAGGTAAGCCCGTCGACTTCACAGCGGAGAACAGCGTATCGGCCAACGCTATCAACACGGAGGACGAGGCCAACTATGCCCTTGGCGTGAACACGAAAGGCATATACCGCGTCAACTACGAGGAGAAGATAGGCTCACAGACGGTGCAGTGGGACTTCAGCGATATGGGACCGGAAGCCAAAGGCAATCCCACACTGACAGCACAGCGCAAGGCATATATCATCGACAAATGGAAAAGCCACAAGAAAGGTGAGGACGAGGAGGTGATAAACACCGACGACGGCTCACACCTTATCATATCGAAGGCTTACGTGCGCTATACCTTCGACGTGCAGGCAGGAAAGACCTATTTCCTCTTCTCCAACGTCTCGAAGATAGGACTCTGCGGTTTCTCCTATGTGGAGTATGACCATCTGAGCACGCAGACGGTGGAGCTGCCGGAAGCAGGGGATGACACGCCGACAACCTATAAGGGCACATTCGTCAGCGTACACGTACCAAACAACTACACCCGGGGCAAGTGGTCGAGTATCTGCCTGCCGTTCAGCATGAACGAAGGTCAGTTCAAACGCACCTTCGGAAGTCGTGCCCGGGTCATCGCCTTCGACGACATGCGCAACGACAGCGTGCTCTTCACGCGCCACTACTATCAGTTCATCGTTGCCGGACGACCATACTTCATCTATCCCGACAAGACTATCTCCAATGGCTTCACCGTCGACACGGTGTATATGGGCAGGCAAGCCATACCGGCCGACTACAATCTCACCGCGCCAAGCGACAGCGACTACACGGCGAAAGGTCTCTTTGCCACAACACTCCTCAACCAGGGCTCACTCGTCGTGGTGGGCAGCAATGGCAAACAGGATGGCGGCGGAAAGATGTATGCCATTGGCAGCGTGCCTGCTAATCTCTCCGCATACCACGCATATATAGACTTTACCGGCACAGTGTCGTCATCACCGGCAAAGGCGTTCTACTCCTCGTTCGACGGTAAGGAGCATGGCCGTATAGGTGGGGAAGGGACGACGACCTCCATAGAGGGAGTAACAGAACTGGACGTTGACAGCAATAGAAAAGCGGCTGCCTCTGCACGGGACAACCGCGTGTACAATCTCAGCGGACAGTGTGTCGGCAATGGTCCCGACGCTCTCTCCCGTCTGCCTCAAGGCATCTATATCATCAATGGCATGAAGGTGGTCAGAAGATAACCTTCTTCGCTGCGTCGATGTCGCCGCCGTTCCATGTGCCACCCCATTGTATTGCCGTGCCACCGGTGTAGTCGTCATCCTGGTCGGGGTCGTCAGGAGCGCCGGGAGTGATATAGATGTACAGCTTATTTTCTTTCGTCAGCTCCTTCAGCCTTAGCGTATAATAATAGGTAAGGCCCTGTTTCCAAATGCCAGCCGCCGTAGTGCCGCTCATCAGCATCGTGGCATAGCCGACGATGGGGCGCTGACTTCCCACCGGTATGGCCTCGACCTCCACGCGCAGACTGATGTCGCGGTTGTTTTGTGGCAACAGCAGCAGACGACAGGGCACATCCTCCGTAGAGTCGTTCATTATACGGTCGACAGTCAGCGAGTCGTTGTCGGTGGCCGCGTCAACAACCCAGGAGAAAGACGTCCCTTTGTCTGAGGTGTACGACGGTGTCAGCGTTCCACTCTTGGCGACATGCCGCATGATGATGGACCTCACGTTGAAAGACGTATAGCCAAGGGGCACCGATGCCGTGTCGACATGGAAGACGACCTGCGAGAGCATGTGATGCATGGTGAACGCGACAGTATCGCGCGATGCCGCCGACGAGGACACATAAGTAAGGTTCGTTCTGAGGTCCGACATCATGAAGTCGACCTGATCACTGCTATTATCCTTCGTGGTAAAGGCAAAGGTTCCCATTCCCGTCCCCGAAGCCACCGTGGGTGCGATGCCGATATCCGTCGACGAGGAGGAATAAGGGTAATAGGCGAAGAAAGCCAGACGGTAGGTGTCGGCCTGCGGCCAGTAAGCCAACGGGGAGTAAAAGAACTCGGTATGGCCGTAGGCGTTCTTGCCCTTGCTCACCATACGGCGGTTGTACATAAAGTTGGCGGTATCGCCCACTGCCCAGTCCGCCGTAGCAGGATACTGATAGCCGAAGGCACCCATCGCTTGCGACAATGGTATCCCTGTCTCCGCCGTGGAGTAGTAAGCCGTCGAGGCACGAGTTCCACGCGGCACCTCCGTAGCGCCAAAAGTTATCGGTGCAGGGACATCTGTCCCTGCTCCGCCGTCATCACTGCTGCATCCGGCAAACGCCACTATAGCCAGCAAGCCGAACATTATCTTTATTAATGTATATCTCATCATTTATCGTTCATTTAAGTAACGGAATTGAGACTTATTTATTACTTTCAAGCTATATCTTCTATCATCCTATGCAAACCGATAGTCAGTCCAATGTAGGGGCCTGTACTACATAAACACGATATATCCTTACCAGACCGACGACTGCAGGGTGCGGCTAGGTAGGGTTAGGGGCCGTCCGTAAACTAGTGCACATGTTTTTTGGCGGACGGCCACAAGGGCCGCACCCTGCAGCCGCCCGACACCACGCGCTGAATGGATACACATCTGTCGTTAAATCGCATCCGCCGCCCGACACCACGCGCTGAATGGATACACATCTGTCGTTAAATCGCATCCGCCGCCCGACACCAAGCGCTGAATGAATACACATCTGTCATTAAATCGCATCCGCCGCCCGACACCAAGCGCTGAATGAATACACATCTGTCATTAATTCTTTGACTACACCCGTTCCGCGGAAACGAACGAAACCCAATGTAGGGGCCGTCCGACATAAACACGATATACCCTTGTCAGACCGACGGCTGCAGGGCGCGGCTAGGTAGGGTTAGGGGCCGTCCGTAAACTAGTGCACATGTTTTTTGGCGGACGGCCACAAGGGCCGCACCCTGCAGCCGCCCGACACCACGCGCTGAATGGATACACGTCTGTCGTTAAACCCCACCCCTGAATTGGCGGAACGCGAACACACATTGGCCTAATGCGAACGCACATTAACGTGCTACGGGCTCTTCATTCCTTTTCCGGCCTTATGTATCCTCCATAGAAACCGTAGGTCTTAAATTGCGGGTCTACCGTGTTGCCTATAAACATGAGCGTTGGAATTTTCTGATTATTGCCTTTCTCATCTGTAACGTTGTTCAGAAGAGAGGTCCAATAGATAGACCCACCTTTACGAGTCTCCGTATTTTCAAGCCAATCGATGACGGGGAAATAGATTGTCGCCCCCTTGCTGTCGGTCTGACGGTCTCCGTAAAAAGCTACGCCATAGCTGTCGCTGGACCATATATTCGCCGGATTGGTTGTCGACGACTCCGTACCATCAGCGGTGAACCCCGTGAAGGCGAAACTTCTCGGCACATGGTAACCGGCAGGACAAGGGTCGTATATGGTCTTCGTGTATTCCGGTTCCTTGGCGTTGTTCCATGACGTAACGATGTTATTGATCCATTTGGTGAAGAAATGATTGGGATTGCGTATGGAGTAGGGCATAAAATCCGTCGAATGCTTAATAATGGTCTCGTCATTCTTCGCATCCAACAGCAGCGGGTCTTTCCGTCCCCATTGATAATAAGGACAATAACCCTCGGTGCTGGTCTCGTCGTACTGAGCGTGCTGGTCGATGGTGAACATCGCCGTCTGACCGCCCTGTTTTTGAAGGTTGTTGGCAGGGTTGCCGTTGGTGGCCTGCGTCAGTTTCACGCGGACACGGTGACGGGGATAATAAGTATAGGTGTTGTTGGTCGGTGTCCATCCAAGGTTGACGGGCATAAACGTGATCTGTGAACCAGCGGCATTAGTCACCGTAATGTCCTGCATGGTATTCTGCCCGAAAAGATCCTTGGTGTCAAGGAGCCAGATATGCCAGCTCCAGACAATCACGCCGTTGGAGTCGTAGGCCGCGATGACAGCGTTGCCGCCGGACACGCCGGAGCCTTTCGGAATCTCGAACACCACGCGCCTGGGCTTGCTGGACGGCGTGAAGCCATCGCCCGACATCTTTATCCATTGTTTATCGGGATTTTTCCACAGCACTATGGCATACGCTACCTGTGAGTCAGGGATGCGCTCGCTGGTGATCTCGTTGCCCTGATAATCTTTCATGCCGTTGAATGCGTCGCGATTGGCCCCATGGTTGATGATGGCATTGCCATAGACCAGCGGGAAGAGATAACGACCCGGATGACTGACGATATAGCAGTTGGCCGTGGTCACGCTCTTGTCCCAGTCACCGGACGACATCGTGAGCCGTGTGCCCTGTGAGAGATCCCACCAGCTCGTCATGTTGTCGGCGGAATAGTCGTAAGGCAACACACTGGCATCGATATTCGTTGAATGCATGCCCTCCACAGGCGTAGGTGACTGAACAGTGAAATTGAGGTTGGTGCCATTCTTGCTGTCGCCTTGTTGGGAGGTTAACACCTGATATCCATTGGACTCGACAAACTTATCGCACTTGAGCCATGAGGGCATCGTCGCGCTCCATGAGCCCCAAGTCCGCTTGGCCTCGTTCCATTCCTGAAACTCGGCATAGAGATCCACGCTGTTGCGTTCGTCCTTGTCGCTGCCTTTGTAATAGCTGTAGCTGTACATGCCGACGGCGGTCGTGCCTCCTTTGCCTCCCAGCTCGCTGTTCTCCGGCGACACGGTGAGGATATATCCCTTTCCAACGGCGGAGGTACTGATGGTGTAGGTATAGGTATGTCCCATCTGCCATTTGTCACCGGCGATGCTCGTGGAGAGTGTGTAGTTGGACGACGTACTGCCCTCCCGCACACTGATGTCCACGCTGAGCTTGGCACCGGCAGGCACCGTCTGGGGTATCATCATCAGGTAAGAGCCCTTGCGGGAAAGCAAGGATACATTCTTGTTGTTGGCCGCGACAATGCTCAGCTCTGTCGCCGAGAATGTGCCCGTGGACGAGGCCGGCGTCCATTCACTGTTGGAGAAGATGCCCTGGTTAGCCACGCCACTGATGGAGACCGAGTTGACGGTCACGCCGTCGGGCATCTGCCCGAGAACCACATCCACGGCGGTAAGCAGATGATAGAACTTCATATCTACTGCCGAGCCTTCCACGCGGTTGGCACCGACGGTCTGCACCGCGGCCAAGAGGTCGCTCTGCTTGGTGATGTCTTCTGGTACGGTATAGGTGAACGACGGCATGGAGCCGTCGGTCTGCGTCTTCAAATCCGACACCTGCTTGTTGTATGGCGTAAGGGCATAGAACTGTGCGTGGTCGTAGCTGCCGGCGTCGGGCCATAGCTCCGTGGCGGTCCAGTTATAGTCCTTCTTTACATCGTCATCGATGAATTTCTTCGGCTTTGCGTCATCATCGGAGGCATAGCTGTATCCAACGACATGGAACGAGTCGTAGAAGTTGTCGTCGGTAACCATCTCGCCACGTGTGGCAGCGGCAAGGCTTCGTGTCCGGTGCATATTGATATCACTTGCCGACACCTTCCCCACATAGACGGCATGTCCGTTCAGGCTCTGGCTGGCGCGTGTGGTGGTGCCGCCCTGTGCCGTGGCCTTCATCTCCATCGTCGAGACACTGAAGGCGATGCCTCCCGTCCGGGGACCGTCACCCATGAAGTCTTCGTCATGACATCCCGTGAGAAGGAATGCCAGGAAGGTCAGCGTCATATATAAGAAATGTCGTCCGTTCATCATCTGCTCTTTGAATATAGTCACTTGTCTATCGTCAGGTCTTTACTGCTGCCGTCGCCCGTCGTCCAGGGATAGACGGCGGGAGAGAAGCCTACGGGCTCCTGCCAGTTGTCGGCATCGACCTGGAAGCGAAGGGCATGGAGCCCTACCTTCAGTCTGACGTTGTATACCCGTCCGGCAACGAGCCCGTCGGAGAACGTACAGCTGCCGCTGACACGCTGATGGCGGGTGAAAGCGAGGTACTGCGGATTGTTGTATATGAGGTCCTTGTCGTAGGAGACGATGGTATACACCACCGTTACCCGCATCGTCGTGGCCGTCGCCGACGTGGCGGACGACGGGATGAGCATCAGCGCCGCCGGGGTGGCATTACCCGCCGGAGAGGTCATCGGCAAGAGGATATCCGTGGCCTTGTCCTCACCGCCATTGAGTATCATGGGCAGTCCTCCCCCACCCTCCTTGACTTTCTTAAAGGCGTCAGCGTCGGTAACGCTCGCCGACGCATACTTGCCGTTGAGTGCCGACGATCCGATGACGACTTTCACGTTACCCGACGGCTGCGACCACAGCGGTGTAGAGGCGGTGGTGTTGGCAAGTGAGAGCGTGGCCGTGGACGGCATACTGCCGTCGCCGTCGACATATATGGAGTCGAGGAGGACCATGGTGTTGGCGGAGGCCAGCGTGTCATCCTCCGTTCCCTTCTCCACGACATACTCCGCCTGAAGGTTCACCTTGGCGAGGGCATGCCGGAAGTAGAAGGTCAGGCGCGAGCTCACCGCAGGCTTCGTCTGGTTGAGCCACGGAAGGCCCTCGGTGTTGGTAGCCCATAGCAGGTCGACGCTCTTCGTAGGATCTTCGGCGACGGAGTAGGTCACCGTAGGATCGCCTTTGACGGCGTTGCCCTGAAGGAAATCCGTTTTGCCGTTCATGGCGGTGATACGCTCGGAGGCTGTCTGCTGATATGGGGCGTAAGCGAAGAAACTCGTCTTGCCTTCCGGCCAGTACACCGTTGGAGCGTAATCCCATGTCTTGGCAGCGGCGTCGTAGCTCACCAGCTGGTTATACATGAAATTGGGGATATAGTCCTTCTGTCCTGCCGTATAATCCTTCTCGCCGGTGGCATAGGCGGTAACGCCGAAGCCTGTCTGCATGAGGTCGTTGACGGTCTCTATATTATAAAAAGACAATCCGGAACGTGTCGACTCACCGGAAAAAGAAGAAGCTACAGCCGATCGCGAAGTACCGGCTGTAGCTTCCATTGTCGTGGAATGAGAAAGATAAGTAGCGAAATCGACAGAACGCCTTCCTCCCACATCATCGGTAGCCGGTTCTTGCGAACAAGCCGCCAACGACAAGAGCAGCAATATGCTTCCTATGAGTTCATAGTGGATGTTCCTTCTCCCCATTCTTATAGGATCAATTTTATTTTGCGACGTTCTCAGGCATATAGATCACCATAGGATCCGTGTCTGTTGAGGTGCCGCTTGTAGTACCACCGTTAGCAGTATTGGCCCAGTCAGACACGGTAGCATCGAACTTCACGCTGGTCAGACCCAGATGGATGAGCAGGTTGTACTTCGCGTTGAGAGAAACATTGTTCAAGGTCAGGTCCTTGTAGAAGCTCTGCTCCACCTCAGTATATCCCTTATGCAGGGATTCGTTCTTCGTGCGGACAATATAGTCGATGGTGATGCGGAATGTGCGATTCTTGCCGTCAGGGATGATCAACAGCGGAGTTGTCTCCGTGTAGACGATCTGAGGAGTGGTAGTAACGCCAGTAACGCTACTAAGATCGTTCCAAGAGCTGACACTTGCCGGCTCAGCGATAGCTTCGTTCAGAGTCTGTTTAGTAGCGCCATCAGTGGCAGTAGCTGCCGGAGAGGTGATCTCGTAGTCGATCTTACCCATATTCGTTTCGGAAGTTGTCCACACGCCAGTAGCCAGGTTGAGTGTACCGCTGGTAGGAATGCTGGCTTCTGTAGCCATATTTCCGTCTGAACCTTTTATCACGCTCTCAATCTTAATGCTCTTAACTGTAATCTTTGTCTCAGCAGCATTCAGTGTACCGCCAGTTGTAGCAGTACCATTGTCGATGTCAGCAACAACCATCAGACCGGAAGTCTTACCGTCAGTTCCTGCACCCGTACCACCGAACTTAGCCAGTGCGTGCTTGAAGTTGAACTGCACCTTGCCGCCTACCTTCATCTTGCTGAGGTTGGCGTTAACAGCGGCCTTGCCACCAGTGAAAGTAGTACCAGCCTGAGCTTCAGTGCCACTTGTTGTACTACCATTTGTACCTGCTGTACCCCAGAGGAGGTCAGCGTCAGCACCTTTAGCACCGAGAGTATAAGAAACGGTTGGGTCGCCAGAAGTAGCGTTGCTAGACAGAGCGGTGATGCCGGTGGTAGCATTATCGGTAGCCTTGCCATTATTATCACCCTCAGTAGTGCTTACAGCCTTATACGGAGCGTAAGCGAAGAAGCTTACATATTGAGCTCCCTCAACAGGTGTCGAACCCTGGTTCTGACCACCATTAGGCCAGTAAACGACAGGAGAGTAAGTCCACTTGTCAGTGCTTACCTTTGTATTATACATGAAGTTCGGTTCAGTAGTACTCTGACCGGCTGCATACTGAGAAGTGCCCGTGTAGTATGCTACAACACCGAAGCCCTTATCCTTCAACAAATCTGTTGTCATGAAAGAAGAATTTGCAGGTGTGTTAGTCTCACCTTCTCCCGCACGTGTCGATTTGCTCTGTGCGAGATACGAACCAAAGTTCACAGGGGTGCTAACCTGATCTTCTTGACTTGTTTTACCTTCGAAGTCTGTTTCTGACGAACAACTTGCCATTGAGGCAATGACAGCGGCCGCAGCCACTACGCTTAAAATGCCTCTCATCTTTACTAATTAACTTATTAGCTTATATCTTTTATAATTACTCTCTTTAGATTGTCCTATTGTCTTTTGTTTAGGACTTGTTGTATATTTCTTTGTTATCCCTATCAGATTTTTGGGAATGCAAAGGTAAAAATTATTTCAGTTTGGAACTATATCAGTTCAGTTAAAAAATAATAAAGAACGTCATATTCTAAAGCTTATCCCTTCTACTGGGACTACCCATCCTCCAACAGATAGTTATAGTCAGCCTCTCTGAAGCTATACAGCTCAATGTAATCGGCTTACAGGGAGCGATTTGTATGTTAGGCCGACCACAAAAAAAACAATATATCCGAGTCAGACCGACACCACGCGATGAATGGATACCTAACAGAATCTTCGAGGCTGTAAGTCTCTGTGCGCTAGAGGATGGGGATAAACCCCACCCACACTGGCGGAACGCCGCTTGGCTTTCCCCAAGCTTCTCTCGCTAGTTTTTTATTCTCTCGCAAAGGCGCAAAGAACGCAAAAAAGAACACAACAATATACCCGCGTCAGACCAACGACTGCAGGGTGCGGCCCTTGTGGCCGTCCGTAAACAAGTACAAATGCTTTATTGGCGGACGGCCACAAGGGCCGCACCCTGCAGCCGTCTGACACCACGAGCTGAATGAATACACGTCTGTCGTTAAATATCATGTTACATTCTTTCCACCGAAACCGATGGAACCCAATGTAGGGGTGGGGTTTATCCCCATCCTCCAAGGGTTTAAAGGTACCTCACAGCCTCTCGAGGCTGTAAGTCACTGTTGCGTTGGGAGGATGGGGATAAACCCCACCCACACTGGCGGAACGCCGCTTGGCTTTCCCCAAGCTTCTCTCGCTAGTTTTTTATTCTCTCGCAAAGGCGCAAAGGACGCAAAAAAGAACACAACAATATACCCGCGTCAGACCAACGACTGCAGGGTGCGGCCCTTGTGGCCGTCCGTAAACAAGTACAAATGCTTTTTTGGCGGACGGCCACAAGGGCCGCGCCCTGCAACCGTCTGACACCACGCATTGAATGGGTACTTTCGTTGTTAAATCGCACCCTGCAGCCGTCTGACACCACGAGCTGAATGAATACACGTCTGTCGTTAAATATCATGTTACATTCTTTCCACCGAAACCGATGGAACCCAATGTAGGGGTGGGATTTATCCCCATCCTCTAAGCGCAACAGTGATTTATAGCCTCGGAGGCTGTGAGGTATCCATTCAACGCGTGGTGTCGGGCGGCTGCAGGGCGCGGCCCTCGTGGCCGTCCGCAAACATCTTCTTATTTAAATTATTACGGACGGCCCCTAACCCTACCTAGCCGCACCCTGCAAGCGGATTACATTCGCTTGTACTTCATCTCCGAGGCTGCGACACTTCTTTGCGTCCTTGGCGGCTTTGCGAGAGAAAGAAAACCAGCGGGCGCAGCCTTGGCTACAAGCGACGTTCGCCAATGTAGGGGTGGGGTTTATCCCCATCCTCCAAGCGCAACAGTGATTTATAGCCTCGGAGAGGCTGTTTCTCAGTAACCCCAGGCTAAACGAGCGGAGCGAGTGCAGCCTGGGGTAAGAAGATAGGAGATGCTTACTCAGTGCCTCGGAGAGGTACATACACGCAGTGTTAATCATTATATCCTAATGGTAGTCTTATAGTATATAGCTTCATATATGTGCACACTACGTGTCTGAACCTCTCCGAGGCTCTTAGTGGACACTCTCCTTTCGATTTATCCCACAGGCTGCACTCGCTTCGCTCGCTTAGCCTGGGGTTACTGAGAGTGTACCTCTCCGAGGCACTGTGCGGGTTTCGCTCAACTGCTTATCCCCCAGGCTGCACTCGCTTCGCTCGCTTAGCCTGGGGTTATCGAGAGTCAACCTCTCCGGGCTGTGAGGTATCCATTCAACGCGTGGTGTCTGACGGCTGCAGGGTGCGGCCCTCGTGGCCGTCCGTAATAATTTAAATAAGAAGATGTTTGCGGACGGCCACGAGGGCATATATTTTTTGCGGACGGCCACAAGGGCCGCACCCTGCAAGCGGATTGCATTCGCTTGTACTTCCTCTCCGAGGCTGCGAGGTATCCATTCAACGCGTGGTGTCTGACGGCTGCAGGGTGCGGCCCTCGTGGCCGTCCGTAATAATTTAAATAAGAAGATGTTTGCGGACGGCCACGAGGGCCGCACCCTGCAGTCGGATTGCATTCGCTTGTACTTCCTCTCCGAGGCTGCGACACTTCTTTGTGTCCTTTGCGGCTTTGCGAGAGAATAAAAATGGTCTGCGAGAGTTGTTAAGTAGCTAGCTATGAGGCTGGAACGGCATCTCCTTTAGAACACTATGTCATAATCGCCACCATTGTCCCAGTCGTCGACCTCAGCGCTGAAGCCACCGGCATTGTCCGACGGCTTCACCTCAGGCAACTTGACATCCGCCAGCTGACCATAGAGCGTCATCTGATAGCTCAGCGAGGAGTGGAACTCATCATTCGGGACGACCTCGAACCTGTCGCCCACATCGAAGGTGTAGACCCTTATGGTGTTATCGGCCATGGTGAAGGCGAGTTTCAGCACGTTATCCTCCGCCTTACGTCCACCTCCCGGTGGCAGTCCGAACGTGGTGATGGATGTCGTGATATACCCGTTCTGCGCCCCCACCGAGTCGACGGTCGTCTTCCACGTGTCGAGGAGATGCGTGCCGGTGGAGTCCGTGCCCACGCCATCGGCAAGGCGGCAACCGGCCGAGAAGCCGTCGATGCTCCCCTCCACAGACCGCATGCCGCGGATATTCTCTATCCTCACACGTATTACCAGCCTGGAGACCAGTGGCCGCGGCCGCTCCACGACGACATAGCGCGCCGTGTCGGTGGCGCGTGTCGCCATCAGCTCCGGTGAAAAGACAAGCGTGTCAAGGGCGACATAAAGCTGCTCGGGGTCGCGCTGGTATACCACACCCTTATCCCACGACCTGTTGGCGCGCTGGGTTACAGTCGTCAGCATAACCTCCGCGGAGTCGATGTCGTCCATACGATGGAAGTTCATCGACCCGAACTCATCGGTGGAGAGGTTGAAGAGCATCAGCCGGTAACGGCCGTCAGGACGCCGCAGCGCCACGGAGTCCACATCATTGGTTACCAGCCGTTCACCATCCCCCTCTTCGTTATACGTATACAATGACATGCCGGTGGGCCTGCCGTCGGCATAGGTGTCCCAGTCGACACGCAGCAGCAGCTCCGAGGCCTTGTCGTCGTCGTCGACGAACTCCCGTCGGTTCAGGAACGAGTCCTCACCACAGGAGGCCAGCGTCAGCACCGCCACGAGGAGTATCAGCGGGAAACGTCTCATGGATGCCTCCTTCCTTTTCTGTTGCCGATAAGCCAGACAAAGGCCACCTTCACCTTTGTCGGTCCGAAGTAGTGGATATGTCCATAGTGCTTCCTCAGGGGATGGTAGTTCTCGTCGGCTTCATAGCTCTTGTACGGTCCGCCTACGTAGCCTATGGAGGCGGAGAGCTCGAGGTTCCAGTGACGTGCTATACGCCGGGAGAAACCCCAGGAGAGACCCGTCGACCAGTATTCGCCGCGGTGTCCCGTGCCGTCCCACTCGAGGTCGTAATACCCTCCGGCGCCATACAGTCCGAGGAAGAACCCCGTGAGGCGGCGCCGGTGTGTCGTGGCGAAACGACCTGTCCACCAGCGGAGCTCACCGCCGGCCTCGAAGACCTCATAACAGCGGAGGTTGTGATGCCACGTGTACCAGGGAAACGCGGTCTCCACGTCAAGGCTCAGGTGCCGTCCCAGGTCCTTCTCAATCTCGAAGTTGGGCGTGAGGGCCATATCATAGAGTACATTGGTCTTCAGCGCTATGGACGGACGCAGGCTGTCGCCACGCTCAGAGAGGTCCTGGGCATGGACGAAAGGATGGACGGCAATGGCCAGTCCCAATAAAACGATATTGAAAATCCGTCGTCTCTCCATACTGCTTCTACACGATACCTGCAACGGCAACCGTCGCCCGTCATAGACCACAGCCTATGACGGTGACGCCTGATGTGATTTAAAAAGAATTATCTATAGGCGTAAGACATATCCGGCGCTCACGGAACGGGGTCCGCGAGACCGGTATATATAATAATGTGGAGCTGGTGGGATTCGAACCCACGTCCGCACAAGGAAATCATGTGCTTTCTACACGCTTATTCCGGCCTTCGGTTTTCGTGCGACAGCAAGACCCGGACCACCAACTGCCGCCTTATCCCCTAAAATTTCATCCGCGGAGCGGGGCCGCCGTGGACTATTTCCGATTTTACCTGCACCACTTGATCTTTGGATTCGGAACGACATCCTCGGAGCGGTGTCTCGTCGCATCACCTTGTGACGCGATTAAGCCAGTAACTTACTGTACTTCGGTTAGGCAGCGAGAGCGTAATTGTTTTCGCCAATTAATTTTTGTTCACTCAGATTAAGGAGCTAGCCAACGAGGCTCCGCGTGCTTACACACCATCTCGACTTGCCGTCAAATCCAGTCAACCCCATGATAATATGGCCTTTGGCCATTCAGCTTGTCTTTGGTGCGGGGAAAGGGCAAAACCCAATATCCCCTTTGAACTGACAAAGGTATATATAATTTCCTATCCCACCAAATTTTTATTCACTTATTTTGTTAAGGACGGGGCAGTGGAACAGAGTGGCACACGCTAAGTAACAATGGCTGCGCTCGCTGGATTTTATTCTCTCGCAAAGGCGCAAAGGACGCAAAGGTTGCGCCAGGAAGTCTTTTTTATCTTCTTTGCGAACCCTTTGCGGTCTTTGCGACTTTGCGAGATATTTAATAACCCCAGTCTAAACGAGCGGAGC